>Ga0189291_100028_pt1 | contig 330183 bp, 327 predicted proteins | sample UW1redminimetaG_FD_130331 | JGI IMG/M metagenome (GOLD analysis project Ga0189291, IMG submission 130331) | Marine microbial communities from the Costa Rica Dome - UW179B-red mini metaG | ecosystem: Environmental > Aquatic > Marine > Oceanic > Photic zone | place: Costa Rica: the Eastern... | reverse complement strand
GCGGCAGCAAAGAAAACCACAAAGGAGGCCACAACATTGACCAAAACGTAACTGCTGATAAACAATAAAGGCGGGTCAAATCTCGGTGACAATACCGGGTCAGTTCTCAATGACATTCAACAAGCGGCGATCAGCTCGCTTAGATCAAGGGGGTTGGCATCATCATCGCTATCGTCCCCTGCCTTTTCGTCACCGTTGATCTTATCAAGGTCAGCGGCTCCACGGGTTACGGATTTGAATGCCTTACCCTCAAATTCTGTGATGTGCTGAAGCCAGAACTCATCGACATGATCTGACAACAACAGGACTTCCACGCCTTTCGCCTTGAAGCCCTCAAGGTGTGGGGACTGAGCTATCTTTTTAGCATCTTCACCAGTGATGTAGTAGATTTCATCCTGGCCATCTTTGCTGCGTTCAACGTAATCGGACAGGCTTGTTAATCCGCCACTGTGAGTGGATGAAAACCGGCAAACTTCAAGAATGCGATCCCGCAAGCTTGGGTCTTCGATCAAACCCTCTTTGAACACGGCTCCAAAATTCCCCCAGAAGTTGGAGTATTCTTCAGCGGCTTTTTGGGCTTTCTTCTTTAATGCCCCAATCACTTTCTTGGTGAGAGCTGTTTTAATCTTGGCGAGCGCAGGGTCGGACTGCAACATTTCCCGAGACACATTGAGGGACAGGTCTTCGGAATCGACCACGCCTCGTAGGAACCTCAGATATGTTGGAATAGGTGCACGGCGCTACGCGGGTAACGTGTTGTTGTAAAAGAGCTCAAAAGACCCTGTGCTAACACTGTGCTAGCGTTTTTCGGCCTAGCACAGGCTTTTCGCTGCGCCGCAGAAAAACTCTAACTTGCTGTTATTACTATTTAAAAGTGGTGCCCGGGGGCGGAATCGAACCACCGACACGAGGATTTTCAATCCACTGCTCTACCCCTGAGCTACCCAGGCACGGGACACCAAATCTTTGGTGGGGTGTGGGCGTTCTAGGGCGTTGCGCGCGGGGTGTCCAGCGTCTTTTCGCCTTATTCGCCCTCTAATTTTATCCACCTTCTCAATGCGGCTTCTGAACCGCATTCTTCGCCGCTTCTGCTGCATCAGTTGCGGCTTCCACATCCTCAGGGTCACGCGAAGGAGTGGCGTAGGATCCGTTAAACCATTTGGCAAGATCAAGGTCCGCGCACCGCCCCGAACAGAAGGGACGGTATTTTGGATCCGTCGCAGCCTTGCACATAGGGCAGCTCATGCCAGCGCCTCGCTCAAGGGAACACGCGCCCTTTTGCGTTGCAATTCATAATGACCAAGCGGGGTCCAGCCAACCAGCGCGGTTTCAACATCATCCCCGCGAAACGCCGCCCTCAGAGCATGTTCAAAGGCGCGACGGTCCTTCTTGGGCATCGGGGCCAGATCAAGGGTAATTTGCCCGCCAAGCCCCCGCACCCGCAGGGCACGTGCCAGCAAACGGGCACAGGCCATGTTGGCTTTGATCCCAGCAGCAAGAGAGGCATCATTGCCGGTATTCACATCCACCGCAATCAGGGCACGGGTCGGTTCGACATACATAGAGGCGCCACCGCCAAGACCAACCAAAGCACCCCGCGCATCCTCCAAGGCGTCCAATACACCCCGGCTTTCAAATCCGCCGGTTTCGGTTACAACTTCGGCAGGGGCAGTCCATTCGCGCCAGGCCAGCACATGTGGGCCATCCCCTTCAATCAGCACGTCCATTTCGGTCGCTGCATCTTCAACAACGGTCGCGGCGAGCGTCAGCATGGCAGTGATGTCGTCTGCGATCTCTTCCGCCTCTGCACCCACGCAAGATGAACGCAGGATCAAACCATGGGCCGTGCCCTCCATCGCGTCATGGGCGATTTCCAACAGGCGGTCACGTTCCTCTTCGTCCTTGATGCTGCGCGAAATGTTCAGCCCCGGCGCTTCCGGCGTGACAATGGCATAGCGGCTTTTGAAAAGCACTTTGGCGGTGACCGGAATCGCCTTGCCCGGCTCGGCAAAACCCGTGACCTGCACGAGAATCGGCTGACCCGGTGCCAAGCCCTTGATCTGGCGCAGGAACGCAGATCCGTCAGGGGTTTTCAGGAACATCCCACCCTGCCCTTTGACTGGCCGGTCCGCAATCGCGCGGTAAACGGTGCCCGGGCGTGGCGCATCGTTGTCGACCAGCAGGTCGTCAAGTTTGCCATCCACCATCAAAGCGGCGGCTTCTACCTCGCCCAGATGATCCAGAATAATCGTGCGACCCTTCATTCAGGTGCCTCCATATAGGGGGTATCCCGCTGCAATCAGCAGGTTTGCAGTTTCCGCAAGCGGCAATCCAACGATGGCAGTAAAAGACCCGCTGATCCATGGAATCAACGCCCCCGCAGGTCCTTGAATACCATAGCCGCCGGCCTTGCCCTGCCAGTCACCGGTCGCGAGATAGGATTTGATTTCAGCGTCAGAAAGGGATTTCATCTTGACGACAGATTGCACGTCCCGTTCCCAGATCTTTGGCCCGCGTTTGACCGCAACCGCCGTGATCACCTTGTGACGCCGCCCCGACATCAGGCGCAGGAAGGCTTCGGCTTCAGCCGCATCCGCGGGTTTGCCCAGAATGCGACGGCCCACGGCCACGGTAGTATCTGCACAGAGCACGATGTCATCCGCATCCGCCGCAACCGCAGCCACCTTTTCGCGCGCCATACGCCCGCAATAAGGGCGCGGCAGCTCTGCATTTACAGGGTCTTCGTCAATGTCGGGTGCGCGCACAGCATCCGGCACCACGCCCATCTGGGCGAGGAGTTCCAAACGGCGCGGGGAGCCTGATCCCAAAATGAACTGCATGGTTGCACACGATGCGCAAAGCCCGCGCAGCCCTATAAGGTTACTTAAAGCGGTAGTTGATCCGGCCTTTGGTCAGATCGTATGGGGTCATTTCGACCTGTACTTTATCGCCAGCCAGAACACGGATGCGGTTCTTGCGCATCTTACCTGCCGTATGCGCGATGATCTCATGGCCGTTTTCCAGCTCGACCCGAAACGTCGCGTTAGGCAAGAGTTCCTTCACAACACCGGGAAATTCGAGCGTATCTTCCTTGGCCATGGTCTCTCCTAAATGATTCACCCCAATGTCGGGGCCACGCGACTAAATGAGCGCTTCTGCACCGTTTTTCAAGGGGTTTAGCGCCTTTGAAAGGGTTTGAATCACTTAAACTGGCTTGAAATCAAGTATTTCAACGCATTAAGCAGTTTTGTTTCATCCGCTTTGCGTAAATTTGATGCGTTTAGCGCAGCCTGACCCCTGCTGCGGGCGCCTCCCGTCCGATTTGGTGGTCCCAGTGTTTGCGGTTCAACACGATGCCATCGCGGCGCACCTCAGCCACCTGTGCCAGATCAACTTCAGCAAAGGTCCAGACTGGATCGTTCAACACGCCCGCAGCAAGCACACCAGTATCTGGAAATCCGCGATCCGGCGGGCAATAGATCCCCCCGGCCCCAAAGGAATTGCCAAGCGCCTCTGACCAATCCGCCGCCCCAACGACAGATGACATCGCAGTGAAGCACTGGTTCTCCAAAGCCCGCGCCATCGACCCGATGCGCACCCGCCAATAACCGGCCAGGGTTTCGGTGACACTGGGCACACAGATCACATCACAATCGGTCAGCGCCCGGCCCAATAGCGGAAACTCACTGTCATAACAGATCAAGATGCCTATCTTGCCCAGAGTGGTATCAAACATCTGTAACGGGTTGCCCGGCACCACATCCCAGACCTCTTCCTCAAACCGGGTCATAATCTGTTTGTCCTGCACACCAATCTGCCCCGTGGGGGTGATCAGCCGTGCGCGGTTGACCGGGCGTGTTTCTGTGGCCGCAGGTGCGGAGGCCGCGACGATATGCACGTCGTATTCCGCCGCCAGCCGTACATGCACCGCATCTGCATCCGCCAGCCTGTCCGATACGGCAAACATCGATTTTTCCAAATCACCCGCCACATCCATGCCGTCCAAGGTCGCAAGCTCCATCGCACCATATTCGGGGAACACCAGCAGCTCTGCCCCCTGCCCTGCGGCCTGTCCGACCCATTTGGCCAGCTTGTCTTCGTATTGGGCCCAAGACGTGAGTATATCAAGCGGATAGGCGGCGGTTGCGATCTTCATATTCGGCTCTCCTGCAATGGCGCGACACTGCGGGGGTTTTACGACAATCGCAAGCCGCCTTGACCCGCGCTGTGGTTCGTTTCACACAGATCAGACGGCCTCACCGCGATCCAATCAAAGGACCCCAGTTATGCGCAAAATCGTGATCCTGACCGGCGCAGGCATTTCCGCCGAAAGCGGTATCGAAACCTTTCGCGCCGAAGACGGTTTGTGGGCGCAACACCGGGTCGAGGACGTGGCCACGCCAGAAGGGTTCATGCGCGATCCCGAACTGGTGGTAAATTTCTACAACGCCCGCCGGGCACAGGCCGCAGAGGTTACCCCAAACGCCGCCCACCGCGCGCTTGCCCAGCTTGAGGCAGAACATGACGGCGAGGTTGTGGTGATCACGCAGAACGTCGATGACCTGCACGAGCGTGGCGGGACACAGACCCTTTATCACATGCACGGACACCTCAAGGGCGCGCTTTGTGCGTCCTGTGATCACCGCTGGCCTGCGCCGATGGTCATGGCCGCCGGTGACGCCTGCCCCTCCTGCAACGCCCCTGCTGCGCGGCCTGATATCGTTTGGTTTGGGGAAATGCCCTATGATATGGATGTACTGGTGGGTCACATCGCGCAGGCAGATATCTTTGTCGCCATAGGCACATCGGGCAATGTCTATCCCGCCGCCGGATTTGTGGCCGAGGCCCGCCATGCCGGTGCCCATACCATTGAATTCAATCTGGAACCTTCTGCGGTGGGCAATCAGTTTGCCGAACACCGCATCGGCCCGGCCTCGCAAACCGTCACAGAATGGGTCGCGGAAATCCTTGCAAAGTGAGGGCGGGCGAAACGCCCGCCCTCTTTGATCTAATAGCATTTCGCGAAAAACTTTAGTCACCCAAAGCTGCCTGAAGTCAGAGATTTCAACGCGCTAAGCGATGCTCTGTATCTCAGGTTTTCGTCGAAATGTATTAGTTGCTGTGATCGTGCTTCATCGCACCGTGATCTGCCTTGCGTTCATGATCCACTGGGATCAGAACCTCGACCTCGCCTGCCTTTTCAAATGTCAGGGTCACCGCAACTTCCTGATCCTGCTCCAATGGTCCTGTCAGTCCCATAAACATGATATGATCACCACCGCGTTTGAGCATGTGCATGCCGCCCGCCGGGACAACAATGCCACCCTCGATCTCGACCATTTGCATCACACCGTTGCCGGCGTCTTTGTGGGTATGCAGCTCCACCCGTTTGGCCACATCACTGGAAGCTGCGACCAATCGGTCGTCAGCATCGCCAGCATTCTTCAGCATCAAAAATGCTGCGCCGGTTTTGGATGTCGGAGTAGAGCTGCGCGCATAGGCGTCTTCAATGGTGATATCACCCGCAAAAAGAGCCGTGGCGCTGAGGATAGAGGCGGCAATGCCAGCCGCGAAAACTGTCGAGAATTTCATCTGATTGTCCTTGATTATCTGAATTTGGAAGAGAAGTTCAGACACTCAAAGGAGGCGCGCGCACGGGGGGCCCAAGCCGCGCATCTGCGGCCAAGACCTGCATGGCGGCCAATGTCGGCAATTCAACGGGAACATAGCGCGTTGGCGCTTTGACAACCACGCGCAAGGGGGCAAATACGACCCCTGCCATACAATCAGGGCAGAGATGCGGGGCCGTTGTCGGCTCTCCCCCGGCATCGGTATAGACTGTCATCGTGCCAGAACCGGTACAGATCACCATCTGCCCTGTTGCAGCAGCAGCCCCACGTGCCGCCGCCATCGACTGGGACGTCAGGGCCAGCAGGAAGGCCAGCAGGAAAGAAAGGATCACACGAGTCATATGCCCGATTTACCCAATGGCCCGCAAAGATACGATAGACAAAACGACGCAACCCCGGACATCAAATGTCCGGGGTTGCAAATAACTTGGCATGTCAGGCGCAGCTTAGGTCAGCGCGTCTGCCTCTGCGGAGGACTTGCCGATCGCTTTCTTGATCTTCAACGCGTTGGCGGAAAGATCTGTGTCTTTTGCCTTGGCCAGGAACTTGTCCAGACCGCCACGGTGATCAACAGAACGCAGGGCATGTGCCGAGATACGCAGCTTGAACGAACGACCCAGTGCTTCGGACTGCAGGGTTGTCTGGTTCAGGTTCGGCAAAAAGCGGCGACGCGTCTTGTTGTTCGCGTGGCTTACGTTGTTGCCCGTCATCGGGCCTTTTCCGGTCAATTCGCAAACGCGCGACATGGGTTCATCCTTTTGTTTTAGTGGTGTGGCACCCTTTTTGGACGCAACACATAAAAGGGGCCGCGGGGCGACCCTGAAACTTGTTTCTGGGCTTTAGTGGGAATCGCCAGAGGGGTCAAGCCGTAGCGGGTCAGGATTCTTAAACGATCGCCAAACTGTCATCATAGAAACGCCAGTCACCACCCGAACTTTCGAACAGGCTTTGCAGGACCTGCGTTGATCCGCTGGTGTTCTCTGGGCTGATCGCAATATCCGCCAGCGCCAATGCCCGCGTGATGGTCCCGTCATCCAGCAGATCCAGATAGAACTGACGCCCTGCCACATCACTTTCGCGGTCCAGAACGTTGAGATAGATGCGCTCCAGAAATTCATCATTGCTCAGGGTATCCACATCCCCGAACTTTTCAGAAAATTCAGGGCTTCTCATCAGGTCGGCCGCAAGAAATTCGTCGCTCAACCCGTCGCGCGCTGTCACATCAGTATAGAAATTCAGCCCCGGCAGATCAATCTGCCCATTGCGGTCCAATGCCGCCTCATACAGGAGTGCCACGCGTTCAGAGATATCGAAATCCTCTGGATCCCCCGCAGCATCAAGGGCAGAACCTTCACCCAAAGCAACAACTGCGTCGTCAAAGCGCAGGAATTCAATATTGAACAGCTTGTCCTTGGCCCCGTCAGGCCCGGACACTACCGCATAGGTCTGCCCGCCCGTGACAGTATATTCGGTCGAAAGACCTGAAAAACGGGCGGTGTCGCCATCCACTGGATCCCCGTAGGCTTCGTTTCCGAACAGCATGTCATTGCCCGTGCCGCCACGCAGCATATCCTGTAACGCCCCGCCCCGCAGAATGTCATTACCGGAACCGCCGCTTAACGCATCTGGCCCATTGGCACCAAAGAATTCATCATCGCCCCCCAGACCGGTGAAATAATCCGCCTTGCTTGTACCGCTGCCGATGTCATTTTCGGCGTTGCTGCCGACCTGTTCGTAAATATCGGAAACATTGGCTTCATTCTGCGCAAGCCATGCATTCACATCACCGGCAGTATTCAGATAATCCTGAAGCCCCAGATCTGCGTAGATATCGTTGTACATGTCATCATAGGCCTCCTGCGCGGCCTCATTCACGCGAGCGGCGAAACTTGCGTCCGACTCGCGGTACGGCAGGAAAGGGAATGTATCCCGAAAGCCGCTGTCACGTTCGATGGTGAATGCGTCACGGTCTCCGGTCAGCGAACTTGAAACAACAACATCAACGCTGCCCCCAAAGAAACTTTGATCGTATTCGGCCGAAATAGAAGAACCGATCCTCAGGGCCATTTCGCCGATGATATCGTTGCCCGGGTCGAAAACGCTATGCAGAAATTCCGCGGCTTCCTTGACAGACAGATGCAGGCCGGTTCCACCCAGCGGGCCATCCTGCACGGCATTGGCCACCATCATACGCACCGCGATGGCATAGTGCAGCGCGCCGAAAGCATATGACAAAGATTCCATCGGTGCGGCTTCATAGGTTACCCCGACCTGGGATTTGATGTCGTTCAGCGCACCCTGCGCCGACAGGATGGCATTATTCGCCAAAACACTCCGCGCGGTGGCGTCCTCGGTCGTCCGGTAAAGTGCGAGGTTGTCCAAGGCAGTATCGGCCTGCCCTAATGACTCGGCAATACTGACATTGATGACGATCCCCGGCAGGTTTTGCAGGTTCAACAGATCCGATTTCAACTGATTGAGATCCGCCTCTCGCGCATCATCATCCTCGGATGAACCAAAAAACGAGTAAATTGGACAAGACATCTGCAACCAGTCCAATTGCACCGATAGCGGCAGCGACGGGTAAGGGCACAAAAATCTCCCAAAAATAAAAAAAATCAGGTAGTTAAGGCAAGAAATGGTTAAAAAGGTCCGACTTAATACCTAAAATGGCAGCTTCTTCCCTAAAGTCCGTCAATCTGCCGCCGGACCAGAAGGTAAACCCGCTTTGCCGTTCCGCCTGCCCATTCCCTCTTCCATCCCCCTTCCAGATTTGCGAAGTTCGCATCATGAGCATCCAGACACGCGCCCTTCTCGTCCATCTTTTCACAGCTACAGGCGCGGTTTTTGCCATGCTGGCCATGTTGGCAGCTGTTGATGGCAAATGGGACATGATGTTCCTTTGGCTGGTGGTGGCCTTTTTCGTGGATGGTATCGATGGCCCGCTGGCTCGCAGATATGACGTCAAAACCAATGCGCCGCAATTTGACGGTGTGTTATTGGATCTGATCATCGACTATCTGACCTATGTATTCATCCCCGCCTTCGCCCTGTTCAAATCCGGCCTGATGGACGGGTGGAGTGGCTGGGTGATGATCATTATCGTCACTTTCGCCTCGGCCATGTACTTTTGCGATACACGCATGAAAACAAAGGATAATTCATTCTGGGGCTTTCCGGGATGCTTTAACATGCTGGTGCTGGTGCTGTTTGCCCTCTCGCCACCTTGGTGGGTTTGTTTGATCATCGTGACGATCCTCTCCGTCACCATGTTTCTGCCGGTTAAATTTGTGCACCCCGTGCGCACAGAACGCTGGCGCATCGTCACCCTGCCAATGGCGCTGGCTTGGGTGTTTTTCGCTGGCTGGGCCGCATGGGTCGATTTCCACCCTGAAAGCTGGGCGCATTTCGGGCTGGTCTTGACCTCGATCTACCTTTGCGTTGCGGGCGCGGTCCAACAGCTGACAGAGCCGAAAGACTAGATAAGCAACCCCGCCGCCCCTTCATGGCGCAGTAAGGCCACCTTGGTTTCCACCCCGCCACGTCCCGAAAACCCGGTCAGCCCCTTGGCCCCCATCACACGGTGGCAGGGGATGATCACCGGAATCGGATTGCCGCCACAGGCCTGCCCGACCGATTGCGCGGGCACACCAAGTTCCTTGGCAATTTCGCCGTAAGTACGGGTATAGCCAAAGGGAATGTCCGCCATCACGCGGCAGACCTCTTGCTGAAACTGTGATCCGCGCACGCGCAATGGCAAATCAAACACCTCCCGCGTTCCACTGGCATAGTCAGCAAGCTGTCTCGCCCCTTCATCCAACAGATCAGAGCGGTCAAGATGCGCCACCCGGGTCCATTCCAGTGCAGTAATGGCCCCCTCTTCCTCGACAAGGGTAAGGTCGCCAAAGGGCGTTTCTACAGTACGTTTCAACATAAAAAGACCCTGCACCTCTCAGCGCAGGGTCACAATCCGAAACTTGCGTATCCCGTTGGCGGGGTTCACCCCGCCATGGATTTATGCAGACACCGCAGCATCACAGCGCCCGCAGACACCTGCATGGCTGTGGCTGCCCACATCTGGCAACACTTTCCAGCAGCGCGCACATTTGCCGCCTTCCGCCTTGGCAAATACCACCGCGACTCCTTCAACCTCGGGCATCACAAAAGCGTCGGCCGGTGCCGCATCCCCACTGATCGTCACATCAGAGGTAATGCTGACATCCTCAAAGGACACGCTTTCCAATGCCCCGCGCTGATCCGCATCCGTCACATAAACGGTTGGGGCGGCTTCCAATGACGCACCAATCACTTTGTTGACTCGCTGTACCTCTAGCGCGGCGGTCACAACCCGCCGCGCCGCACGGACCTTGGCCCATTTCGCCGCCAGCTCAGGGTTCAACCAATCACTGGGTGTTTCGGGAATATCCGTCAGATGGACAGAGCTGTCCTCACCCGGGAACCGCTCCAGCCAGACTTCCTCCATGGTAAACACCAGCACAGGGGCCAGCCAGGTTGTCAGGCGGTGGAACAGGATGTCCAGCACAGTGCGCGCCGCGCGCCGGCGTTCTGTATCGCCATCACAATACAGCGCATCCTTGCGAATATCGAAATAGAAGGCCGACAGATCAACGGTGGCAAAGGTAAACACCGCCTGAAACACACCCTGAAAGTCGAACTTGGCATAACCGTCGCGCACAACTTTATCCAGCTCGGCCAAACGGTGCAGCACCAGCCGTTCCAGCTCCGGCATGTCTTTTGGATCAACCCGATCCGCCTCAGTGAAATCACTCAGCGAGCCCAGCATATACCGCATGGTATTGCGCAAGCGGCGATAGCTGTCCGCCACCCCTTTCAGGATCTCATCACCAATCCGCTGATCCTGCGTATAATCGGTCTGCGCCACCCAGAGCCGCAGAATATCCGCGCCATATTGCTGGATGATCTTCTCGGGCACGATGGTATTGCCGATGGATTTGGACATCTTCATGCCCTTCGCATCCAGCGTAAACCCATGCGTCACCACATTGCGGTAAGGTGCGCGCCCGGTGGTGCCAACCGATTGCAACAGCGACGAATGGAACCAGCCGCGATGCTGGTCAGTGCCTTCCATATAGACATCTGCGATACCGTCCTCGGTGCCGTCCTCGCGGTCGCGTAGGGTGAACGCATGGGTCGAACCGGAATCAAACCAGACATCCAGAATGTCCGTCACCTGATCATATTCCGCAGGATCAACGATACCGCTCAGAAACCGCTCTTTTGCGCTTTCTTCATACCAGACATCCGCACCTTCGGCCTCAAATGCCTCGACGATACGGGCGTTCACTTCCTCATTGCGCAGCAGGAACCCTTCATCCGTCGGCAACACGCCTTTGCGCGTGAAACAGGTCAGCGGCACACCCCATGCGCGCTGGCGGCTCAACACCCAGTCGGGTCGCGCCTCCATCATGGCATGCAATCGGTTGCGCCCTGATTTCGGCGTCCAGTTTACATTGTCGATCTCGGTCAGCGCACGCGCGCGGATCGTGGTGCCATGCATATCCTGCCCGTCACCCACAGTCTTGTCGATCGCCGCAAACCACTGTGGTGTGTTGCGATAGATCACAGGTGCCTTGGAGCGCCAGGAATGCGGATAGCTATGCTTGATCTTGCCGCGGGCCAGCAGCCCGCCCACCTCAACCAGCTTGTCGATCACGGCGGCGTTCGCATTGCCCTCCTTACCATTCGGCTTGAGGATTGCCTTGCCACCAAAGAACGGCAAATCGTCGCGGTAACGCCCATCAGGGTTCACGTTATAGGTGATCATCTGTTCCAGCATGCCCAGATCACGGTAAAGGTCATATTCCTCCAAACCATGGCTTGGCGCACAATGGACAAACCCCGTGCCCTCGGTATCTGTGACAAACTCAGCCGCGCGGAAGTCACGCAGGTCGTCCCATTCGCCATTGCTGCCTTCGGTGCCTGCCAAAGGATGCTTGAGCGACAGACCGGCCAATTCATCCGCCGTCACATCGCGGACCCGTGTCCACATACCATCCTCAAGCCGCGCACGGCCCAACACATCCGCCGCCAAATTGTCCGCCAGCAGGAATTTATCCCCAGCAGAAGCCCAACATTCCTCTGGCGTCGAAGTGACTTCATAAAGGCCATAGGAAATCCCGGCCCCGTAAACCACGGCCTTGTTTGACGGAATGGTCCAAGGTGTTGTTGTCCAGATGACAACCTGTGCGCCCTCAAGGCCCCCGCCACCAACAACGTCAAACTTCACCCAGATCGTGAAACTCTCCTTGTCGTGATACTCCACCTCAGCCTCGGCCAGCGCCGTCTGCTCTACCGGTGACCACATCACGGGCTTGGATCCCTGATACAAAGTCCCGTTCATCAGGAATTTCATGAACTCCTCGGCAATCACCCGCTCCGCATGGAAATCCATCGTCAGATACGGATCAGCCCAGTTGCCCTGCACACCCAACCGCTTGAATTCCTCGCGCTGCACATCGACCCAGCCGGCAGCAAAGTTGCGGCATTCGGCGCGGAACTCGTTGATTGGCACCTGATCCTTGTCGCGGCCCTTCTTGCGGTATTGCTCTTCGATCTTCCATTCAATCGGCAAACCATGGCAATCCCAACCCGGGATATAGCGCGCATCACGCCCCATCATCTGATGGCTGCGCACAATCATGTCCTTGATCGTCTTATTCAGCGCATGACCAATGTGCAGATGCCCGTTGGCGTAAGGAGGCCCGTCATGAAGTGTAAAGGGCGCACGGTTCTGTTTCTCGCGCAGACGGTCATAAACCCCGATCTTTTCCCAACGTGCCAGCCAATCTGGTTCGCGTTTCGGCAGCCCTGCCCGCATCGGGAAATCAGTCTTGGGCAGGTTCAGCGTGGATTTATAGTCAAGGTTTTCAGGCGTATCGGCGCACATGTCAGGCGTCCTTCGGATAATAGTGAAAAGGGTCAGGTCAAAACCTGAAATAAGGGCGATGCGATCAACTCAAGCACCTTTACCCGGCGTCTCATCAACTCAGAGCGCCGGGGATATAATTCGAATGTGGGTCAACAAATGCCAAGCCATGCGCCGCTTATACGCAGCCACCAACAGCCCGACAAGCCCTCCTCTTTTTGGCCGTAAATGCTGCGGGGAATCGGCCTTTGGCCGATGGGGCAGAGCCCCTCAAAAATGGAATGCAGGCTTGCCTGCACCTTTGGGTCACCCTTTGCTGAACAAACCGCTTAATGCGTTTTTCACGATGCCGCGCACCTTTGGTCGTTTACCTTCCCCGAATGGCAGAGGGCGGCAAACTTCCATCGTGGCCACGCCGACCCGCGCGGTCAGGGCACCATTCACCAGCCCTTCCCCAAAGCGGCGCGACAGCTTGCCCAGAATCGTCCCCCCCAACACCGGCTCCAGCAAATCATCCCCCACGGCCACCGCACCTGTTGCCACCATATGGCTCAACACCGCACGGGTCAGCCTCCAGGACCCAAAAAAGCCGGAGCGTCCGCCATAAACCTCGGCCACCCGCCGGATCATCCGCAGGTTCGCGGTCAATGCCGCCGCCACATCCGCCAGCGCCAAGGGCACCAGCGCCGTCACTGTCGCCACCTGCCGCGCTGCTGCCTCCACCTCGCGACTGGCCGCCTTGTCCAGTGGCACCAGCAGCTCCGCCTCCACCAAGGCAAGAAGCCCCTCTGCATCCATCTGATCCCCGCGCAACCCGGACAGCCTGTCCCGCCCCCAACGTGTCTCCTCGCGCCCTTTATATAGGGTGACAAGCCTGTCTGTGACCTTGCGGGCCGCGGTCAAATCCGCCTGTGCCAGCGCCTCTGCCGCATCGTGGCGCAGCCCATCCAGCCGCGACAACCGACCAAACGCGGCCATTTCGCGCACCCCCAGCAGCGTTAACACCAGAACAAAGGCCCCCAGCAACACCGACATCACCAGCCCCAACAGCGGATATCGCGCCATCAGATCGACAACAAATGTCCAGGCCGCAATCGATACCATGGCCCCGATCAGAATGGTGGCCAGCCACCAGAACAGACGCACCAGCAGCGAGGGTTTGCGCGCCGCCAGGCTGGCCGCCATCTGCATCGCCTGCCCCTGTGGAACGGCAGTCACCAGATCGGGCACAGGGGGGGCCACCGCCACTTGCGGGCGCGGGGCCGTATCTTCCTCAAGATCAAAAAGTACCGGACCTTTTGCCATTACAGGCTCCCTTTACGCCATTGAAACCGGATATCCGGCAGGCCTTCGTCAGTGTTGGCCCCATCTGTGCGCTCTTGTTCAACAAAGCCGTGTTTCAAATAAAAATTCTGCGCTGCGAGATTTGCCTGAAACGTCCAGAGCTTCAGCACCGCCCGCTCTTTCTGCAGGTGATGCAGCAAGGCTGTGCCTACCCCCTGTCCGCGCTGTGAGCGCGCCACATAAAGCGCATCCAGATCTTCGCCATCGCAAGCCGCAAACCCGATAACATCACCCTCAACCTCTGCCACGGTCACCCAACCTCGGGTGATCAACTGACCGGCGTGTGCAATGTCTTCTGCCCCGGAGTGCAACTGCGGCATCCAGTCGGTTGTCGCCACAAATTCCGTCAGGATCGCGCCGACCTTGCCCGCATCTGTTGAACGTGCCGCTCGCAGTGCCGTCACAACCGGTCCCCAATCAAAAACTCTGCGGCGCGGTCCAGCCGGATATGCGGCGGCCCGTCCCCCGGTTTCAGCGTCAGCGGTGCGGGCGCAAAGCGCATCACCTGATAATCCTGATCCAGCCATTTCTGCGCCCCTGCCCGCGCCGGGTTCAGCAAATGCGCAGGGTCCGCCGGCAGATCACCGGGGTAAAAAGCCGCCTCCTTGCCAGTGTCCAGCAAGGTGCCGCGCACCACATTCAACGGGGTGCCATCATGTTCCATCACCGCCTCAGTTGTGGCCCGCAGGGAAGCGATCGCCATTGCCGCGGTGCCCGCACCGGCATATTGGGCGCGATCACGCGCCTCTCGGGTCAGCGCCTCCATAATTGCGCTTAATTTGGCGTGTTGCGTGTGGTGCAAATGATCTGCCTTGGTCGCTGCAAACAGGATCTTTTCAACCCGTTTGCCCCCCAGCAGATTAAACAGGAACCCGTTTTTTCCGGGACGGAAAGCACTCAGGATTTCGCCCATGGCATGGCGCAGATCCTCGACCGCTTGCGGCCCCTGATGGATGGCACCCAGCGCATCAACCAAAACCACCTGCCGGTCGATCCGGGCAAAGTGGTCGCGAAAGAACGGCTGCACCACGCGGGACTTATAAGCCTCAAAACGCCGCCCCATTTCGCGGTGCAAACTGCCCCGTTTTGACGCGCCATCTGTTGGGATCGGGGCAAAGGTCAGCACCGGTGATCCGGCCAGATCACCGGGCAGCAGAAACCGCCCCGGTGTACAATCGGAATAGCCAGCTAGCCGCGCCGCACTCAAATACGCGGCAAAACGCTGTGCAAGGTCTTGGGCAAGGGTTTCATCATGTTTAAGCGCTGGATCAACACCCCCTGCCAAGGCCATGAAGTCACGGGCGGAATCGCGGGTCTTGATGCGCGCCAATGTGGCCTTGGACCATTCCTCGAAGGACAGCTCCATCAGCCCCAGATCCAGCAACCATTCGCCGGGATAATCCACAATATCCAGATGCACCGTCCGCGGACCCTGCAGCCCCGAAAGCAATCCGTTGGGCCGTACCTTTAACGACAGGCGCAGCTCGGAAATAGCGCGGGTACTGTCAGGCCAATGCGGGGTTTGTCCGGTCAGCGCCGCCAGATGTTTCTCATATTCAAACCGCGGCAACGTATCATTGGGTTGTGGCTGCAAAAACGCCGCCTCGACCCGCCCTTCAGCGGCGGCCAACAGCCCCGGCATCCGCCCGTGATCCAGAAGGTTGGCCACCAGTGACGTGATAAAAACCGTCTTGCCAGAGCGCGCCAACCCCGTCACACCCAAGCGGATCACCGGCTCGAACAGGGTTTCCGACACCGTGTCCTGCACCGCTTCAATCTGACGCCAGATGCCATCGGCAATGCGTGTAATGACCAAATCCGTTTCCGCCTTCTGTTGTCTCAACCGGTAACATAGGGGCGCACCCAAGGGATTGCCAGAAGCCATGGCGCAGGGTAGAGCGCGGATCATGCACCGCTATGCCCTGAAAATTGAATACAACGGCGCGCCTTTTGTCGGGTGGCAACGCCAGAATGATCATGCCTCCGTTCAGGGTGTGATTGAGGCCGCCCTGTCCAAACTGCAAAAAGGCGAACATACAATTACCGCCGCAGGGCGCACCGACAAGGGGGTGCATGCCATGGGGCAAGTGGCGCATTGTGATCTGGAGCAGGAATGGGAACCCTTCCGCCTGTGGGAGGCGCTGAATTACCATTGCAAACCCCACCCGGTTGCGATTGTTAATTGTGTGCCGGTGACAGAAGCTTTTCACGCCAGATTCTCGGCGCTTGAGCGGCGCTATCACTTTCGCATCCTGTCCCGCCGTCCCCCCGCAACCCTACAGGCCGGGCTGGTCTGGCAGGTCAAGGGCCCGCTGAACCTTGACGCGATGCAGGAAGCTGCCGGGCTTCTGTTGGGGCAGCATGACTTTACCACCTTCCGCTCCACCATCTGTCAGGCAAAAACCCCTGTGAAAACGCTGGACCGGTTGGATATTGAGCGGGTCGAAACGCCATGGGGCACCGAATATCATTTCGACGTGCGCGCGCGCTCCTTCCTGCACAATCAGGTGCGCAGTTTTGTCGGCTCGCTTGAACGGGTTGGCGCGGGGACCTGGACACCGCAGGATCTGAAGAAAGCGCTAGAGGCCAAAGACCGCGCCGCCTGTGGCCCGGTCAGCCCGCCGCACGGTCTGTATCTTGCGCATGTCACCTACGAGCATGATCCGTTTACGTGAGGGCTGGCCAATCGCCGTGATGCTTGCCCTCCGCATCAACCCGCGCAAATCCATGTGCACCAAAGAAATCCCGCTGCGCCTGAATCATATTTGCTGATCCGCGCCCGCGCCGGATGCTGTCATACCACGCTAATGCCGCTGACAGGGCCGGCAATGCCACGCCCGTGGATGCCCCCGCCGCCGCAACTCGGCGCAGGCTGGGAATGCTGGTTTCCAGCAGGGCAATAATCCTGGGCGCAAGGATCAGCTGCCCCATCGGCAGATCACCCCGAAACGCCTCTGCCAGATCATCCAGCAGGCTGGAGCGGATGATGCAACCCGCCCGCCAAATCTCTGATATTCTTGCCAGATCCAGAGACCATGCAAACTCCTCCGATGCGGCAGACAAGATGCGGAACCCCTGCGCATGACCAAGGATACGCCCTGCAAGCAATGCCCGCTCCAGATCATCCGCGCTTGGCAAATCAGTCCCGACCGTTCCTGACGGCAACAATGGCTCCGCCGCAACCCGCAGTGGCTTTTCCGATGACCAGCCCCGCGCGCCTACCGCCGCCTCGATAGTGCTGGCCGATTGCCCCATCTTAAGCGCCTCGATCAAGGTCCAGCGGCCGGTGCCCTTTTGTCCTGCCTGATCCAGAATAACATCGACAATGGGCTGACCCGTTTGCGCATCAACCGTCTGTAGGGCTGCCGCAGACACCTCGATCAGATAGGAACTAAGCGGCCCTGCCTGCCAGCTTTCAAACAGCGCCCCGATTGCGCCCGCCTCTTGCTCGCCCGCATCGCGCAGCAACCCGTAAACCTCTGCGATCATTTGCATATCTGCGTATTCGATACCGTTATGCACGGTTTTTACAAAATGCCCCGCGCCATCCGGCCCAAGGTGATCAACGCAGGGTTCCCCCTGAAACCTGGCGGCAATCGCCTCGACCATCGGGCGCAAGGCGGTCCATGAATGGGCCGTACCACCCACCATCATCGACGGGCCGTGCCGCGCGCCCTCTTCCCCACCAGAGACGCCCATGCCGACAAAGTGAAACCCTGTGCCCTCAAAGGCTTGGGAACGTCGACGCGTATCGTTGAAATCGGCGTTGCCGCCGTCGATCAACGTATCCCCTTCCTCCAGAAAAGGTGTGATCGCGGCAATCATCGCATCCATTGGTGCGCCAGAGGGGATCATAAACAGGATACTGCGCGGGCGGGCGATGGCGCTGACAAAAGCCGCCAGATCAGCTTCACCCACCATCTGTTCGGCCAACGGGCCGGCTTCGGTCAGGAAATCCGTGATCCAATCCGCTTCGCGGTTCGAGACAGCAACCCGAAACCCCTTGTCTGCAAGGTTCATCGCCAGAGCCGATCCCATGGTCCCCAACCCATAGACACCAATGTCCGCGCCGCCTGTTGATCTTGTCATGAATTACCCGCTCCTGTGGCTTTGGCCGTTGGTCTTTAAACTGCTTCCAGAGCGCGGGCAGTACAAGGGCGGAAAGCGGCCTTTTGCCCTCTCCTTGAAAAACGAATCAAGAACAGCTATATAAGCAACTGATAAAAATAAATAAGTGATCACCAGAGGTCAGATGAGCGGCGTCCCGAAGCACAGGCAAACCAAGTCCACCAAGAGAAAACCGCAGCGTGCGAAGCGCCTGCAGGTGGCTGCGCTGTGCTACAAAGAAACCAAGGTTGGTCGGCAGGTTTTGTTAATCACGAGCCGTGACACCGGTCGCTGGATCGTGCCCAAGGGGTGGCCGATGAAGGGCAAGGACGATCACGAGGCCGCCTTGATCGAAGCCTGGGAAGAAGCGGGCGTCAGCAAGGCGGACATCGAAGAAGAACCGATGGGTTTTTTCGAATATGCCAAAGGGTTATCTTCGGGCGATACCGTGCCTGTCGAGGCGCAGGTTTATCTGACCCGCGTGCGGGACTTGCAAAAAACCTATCCCGAAGTGGATCAGCGGACGCGGGAATGGTTCAGCCCGGCTGAAGCCGCGGAACTGGTCGATGAGCCTGATTTAAAAGCAATTTTACGCGCCATTTGACAGCTGCGCGGCCGCCCCACCGGCCTGCAGCTCACGCCGCAAGGCCCGCGCTGACAGATTGGGCAGACCTTCGCCCGCCAGTTCCGCCGTACGCATCACATCCATCACCATGGCATTGATTGGTGTCGCGATACCCAGCGCTTCTCCCATCTCGACCACCACTCCCTGAAGTGCGTCAATCTCTGTGGGCCGCCCCTCCATCAGATCATAGGACATCGACGTCCGGGCCTGCGGGTCAATCTTCAGCATCGCCGCTGCCACACGGGTAAACAGCCCCGTCGGCAGGCGCAACACCCAAGGGATCAACGAGACAGAGACCGGCGTGGAGGAGGCAGGCCGGATGCCATGGCGCTGGATCACGCGTAAGGCCTCGGCCCATTGATCCGCCATCAGTCTGCGCCAGTTGCGGTCTTTCAACTGTGCCTCAACCGGCAGGCCACTCAGCGCGTTCAGGGCATTGTTGAGGTTCATCAAGAACTTACCCCATTGCACGTTCTCAATTTCGCGGCTTTCAAGGCAGGCAAGATGGGGCACAGTCAGAACACTGGCCAGATCACCCGCCCCCGCTTCGATCACGATATCCCCCTCTACAGCGCGGTGGTAACAACCCTGCCCCATGGGCACGACATTAAACGGCACCATGCCCGCCCGCACATCCCGTGCAGGCAACAGGCGGCGCAGGTCCGCCCCGTTGGACACGCCGTTTTGCAAGCTGATCACCGGCGCGCCACGCGCTGTATGGGTGTTGATCAAACTGCCCATGGCATCGGTATCACGTGATTTCACGCTCACCAGCACAAGGTCTGCGCGGGCCAGAATGGCTGCATCCGTACTGATGCCAATTGCATCTGCGTTGACCTGAACCGCCATTCCGTCCAGATCGGTCAACGTCAACCCATGCGCACGCACTTCTGCCGCAATGCGCGGGCGCGCCAACAGCGTGACATTGCGCCCCGCCGCAGCCAACAGCCCGCCGACAAAACATCCGATAGAGCCCGCACCCGCAACAACGATATGCGGATCGCTATTTTCCAAGGCAGTAGCGCATAACGGCTTTTTGCGCATGAAGACGGTTTTCGGCCTCGTCAAAGATTACCGAATTGGGGCCATCCATCACTGCGCTTGTCGCCTCGTCCTCGCGATGGGCAGGCAGGCAATGCATGAACAGCGCGTCCGGCTTGGCTTTGGCCATCAGCGCCTCGTTTACCTGATAACCGCGCAGCTGGTTGTGACGCCGCTCGCGGGCCGATTGCGGATCATGCATCGACACCCATGTGTCAGTGACCACCAGATCAGCGCCCTGCACCGCGATGTCGGGGTTACGTTCGGTCGTATAAAGCCCCTGCAACGCAGGTTCAGGGTCCAGCGGTGTCGGGCCGGTAAAGACCAGTTCGAAATCGAATTGTTTGGCCGCATGAGCAAAGCTGGCAAAAACATTGTTGCCGTCACCGGACCAGACCACCTTCTTGCCTTTGATCGGGCCGTTATGTTCCTCAAAGGTCATGATATCCGCCATGATCTGGCACGGGTGGCTGCGGTTGGTCAGCCCGTTGATCACCGGCACGCTGGCATATTCGGCCATATCCAGCAGAGTCTGTTCCTCAAAGGTGCGGATCATTATCAGATCGACATAGCGCGACAACACGCGGGCGGTATCCGCGATAGTTTCCCCATGGCCAAGTTGCATGTCTGCCCCTGACAGCACCATGGTCTGCCCCCCCATCTGGCGCACCCCCACGTCAAAGCTGACACGGGTACGGGTGGAAGGTTTTTCAAAGATCAGCGCGACCATATGGTCTTTTAGCGGCTGATCATCGTCCGGTGCGCCCTTGGGGCGGCCATGGCGCGCGTTCTTTATGGTGATGGCGGAGTCGATGATCCCGCGCAGGTTGGTTTCGGGGGTCGTGTGAATGTCAAGAAAATGGGTCATTACGTGCTTTTCAATTGGAATGTGGCACCCGGTCGAGAGTGCGGACAGGATTTAGGGCCAAAAAGAGTCAGGAAGAAGCGAGCTTTGCTGCGGCGGCATCCAGACGGGTGACGGCCTCAGTGATTTCTTCATCCGTGATGGTCAGCGGCGGCAGCAAGCGCACCACATTGTCAGCGGCAGGAACGGTGATCACTTCATGAGCATAGCCTGCGGTGACCACATCGCCCGGTGCCACCTTACATTTCAGGCCCAGCATCAGGCCGGAGCCACGAACGCCTTCGAAGATATCGGGGTGGCCAGCGACCAGCCCTTCGAGTTTCTGGCGCATCAGGCTGGCCTTGCGGTTCACGTCTGCCAGAAAGGCCGGATCGCTTACGATATCCATCACCGCACAGCCAACGGCACAGCCCAGGGGGTTGCCGCCATAGGTGGACCCATGGGTGCCCGCGGTCATGCCGGAGGCGGCATTTTCCGTTGCCAGCACCGCCCCAAGAGGGAAGCCGCCACCGATACCTTTGGCAACCATCATGATATCCGGCGTCACACCGGCCCATTCATGGGCAAACAGCTTGCCGGTACGGCCCACGCCACATTGCACCTCATCAAGGATCAGCAGAATGCCATGTTCATCGCAAAGGTCGCGCATGCCTTTCAGGCAAGCGTCAGACAATGGGCGGATGCCGCCCTCGCCTTGCACTGGTTCGACCATAATCGCACAGGTTTTATCCGTGATGGCTGCGGTTAACGCATCATGATCGCCAAAAGACAGATGCGTGAAGCCACCCAACAGCGGTCCAAAACCTTTGGTCATCTTCTCGGACCCCGCCGCCGCGATGCCGGCGGCCGAACGGCCATGGAAAGATCCGTCGAAGGTGATGATCTCAACCCGTTCGGGCTGGTCCTTGTCGTAGAAATACTTGCGCGCCATCTTCACCGCCAGTTCGCAGGCTTCGGTACCGGAATTGGTGAAGAATACCGTGTCGGCAAAAGTATGTTCGACCAGCCGGTCGGCCAGCGCCTGTTGCTGCGGGATCTGGTACAGGTTCGACGTATGCCAAAGTTGCCCTGCCTGCGTGGTCAGGGCCTCGACCAACGCCGGATGAGCATGCCCCAGTGCATTCACCGCGATACCGGCCCCAAGGTCCAGAAAACGTCGCCCGTCTGCTTCCACAAGCCAAGAGCCGGCACCGGAGACAAAGCTCAGGGGGGCACGGGAATAGGTCGGCAGAACGGAAGAGATCATCTGGATCATCCTTATAAGAGGCCGCATTAACGCTTTGCCATAAAGGGGCAAAAGGCCATGGGCGGCGTGTCGGGTCAAGTGGGTTTGAGGGTGGTGCAAGGCACCGGGATCAGACCTGCGGCATGCAGGCCACGTCAGACAGGGGGATTAGCCTTGGCGTCGTCGAAGCAATATGTGTTTGCGTGTGATCATGGCGGGTTGATACTGTGCGCCCGCGTTTTTGCATAGCCCCTTTTTACACTCTTGCCGTGTCTTTCTTATGGGCGCATAGCTTGTCCATGTATCTCGCCAAAGCTCAAAGCAATACCACCGCAGCCACACTGATCACGACCGCAACGGCATTTATTGCCGCCACAATGTTGATTGCCAAGGCCCTCGGCAGTGACAGTTTCGGCCCGCCACTGCATGCCTTGCAGATCAGCCACGGGCGATTTCTGTTTGCTTTCATCGGGTTGAGCATGGCCGCCACGCTGCTGCGCCCGCAGTTTGCCCGCCCGCACTGGGGTCTGCATCTGGCACGGACCAGCTGTGGCTGGGCCGGTGTGACGCTGATGTTCGCCTCTGTCGCCTATATTCCACTGGCCGATGCCACTGCAATTACCTTTCTCAACCCGGTGTTCGCGATGATCCTTGCAATCCCCTTGCTGGGGGAAAACGTGGGCCGCATCCGTTGGTCGGCTGCCGCCCTCGCATTTGCCGGGGCCCTGATCCTGTTGCGCCCCACGCCTGCCAGTTTTGATCCTGCAGCTTTGCTGGCCCTGGCAGCGGCGGCGATCATGGGGCTTGAGCTGATTTTCATCAAAAAACTCGCCGGGCGCGAAAACCCTTTTCAGATTTTGCTGTTTAACAACGGATTGGGCCTGTGCATTGCCAGCATCGCAGTCCTCGCATTCTGGCAGCCCCCAACGGCTGCGCAATGGGGGCTGCTGATCACCCTTGGCCTCTGTATGGCCACCGCGCAGAGCTTTTTCGTAAACGCCATGGCCCGCGCAGAAGCCAGCTTTGTCGCGCCGTTCAGCTATGGCACATTGATCTTCGCCGCGCTTTACGATGTGTTGTTTTACAATGTGATACCTGACAGCGTGACATATCTGGGGGCTGCCACTATCATCGCCGGGGCGGTCGTCCTGCTGCTGCGCGAGGCGCAGTTGAAACGCCAGGCTGCCAAGGTAGCTGCAAAGCAATAACGGATCGTCCCTTGCACGTGCCCGCTGAAGGTTTAGTATAGGGACTTGAATTTGCTTAGGCGGTCCTCTTGGCGGGACCGCTTTTTGATAAGAGAGACTTGCAATGTCCTGGACCGATGAGCGCGTTGAAACGCTGAAGAAAATGTGGGGCGAAGGCCAGTCGGCGAGCCAGATCGCCAAGGAGCTTGGCGGCGTGACGCGCAATGCTGTGATCGGCAAGGTGCATCGTTTGGGCCTGTCCAACCGCGCCACAACCGGCACCGCGGCCAAGCCTGACGCAAAACCCAAGGCCAAACCGGCCCCCAGAGCCGAGGCAAAGCCCAAGGCCAAAGCCGAAACAAAAGAGCCGGTGATCATGCAGACGGTTGCCGCCGCGCCGCCGAAATCGACGCTGCCTGCGCGCAAACAGATCATTCCGGCAGGTCAGCCCCTGCCGCCACAGCCATCTGCCAATGAAATCTCGCCAGAGGCATTGGCCAAGGTCAACGAAGTTGAAAAGAAGGCCAAGAAAATCGGCCTGATGGAATTGACCGAGCGGACCTGCAAATGGCCCGTCGGCGATCCGGCCACTGAAGATTTCTGGTTCTGCGGGTTGCCTGTGAAACAGGGCAAACCCTATTGCGAGGCCCATGTCGGCGTGGCTTTCCAGCCAATGTCGTCACGGCGTGACCGTCGCCGGTAACAGCTGCCTTTGTTGGGGGAGCAGTGTGATACCGCTGTCGCCTGTTGCAACAATTCCGACGACAGTTTGAATTGCACAACATATCAAGGCGTGGTTCACCAAGGTCACCCAGTTGAAAAGGCCTGAACATGCCCGATACCATCCGCGCCGCTGACGCCCTTGCCCGCCGCCTTTATGCTGCGGGGTGCCGCACCGCCTTTGGCATGCCCGGCGGTGAAGTTCTGACCGTGATTGATGCGCTTCAGGCGGCGGGCATCCGGTTTATCCTTGCCAAACATGAAAATGCTGCTGGTTTCATGGCCGAGGCAGTGCATCACCGCGACCACGCCCCGGCGATTCTGGTCGGCACCATTGGGCCGGGCACGTTGAACGGGGTGAACACCGTTGCCAATGCCCTGCAGGATCAGGTGCCACTGATTGTGATTTCGGGTTGCATGGATGCAGATGAGGCCCAGCGGTACACCCATCAGGTGATCGACCATCAGGCGGTTTTCGCTCCCGTGACCAAGGCCAGCTTCCGCCTGAATGCCGGTGCGGCCCATACCATTGCAGATAAGGCCGTTGCCATCGCCACCGAGGGGCGGATGGGGCCGGTACATATCGACGTGCCGATCTCGGTTGCAGAAGCTGCGGTGCCGCAAACCGCGCCGGTGCCGCGCCCGAGAGCATCCCCCTCGGCACCCAGTGGTGCCGATCTTGCTACCGCACGGGACTGGCTGGAAAATGCGCAACGTCCGGTGATGATTGTCGGTGTGGATGTTCTGAACCAACAGGCGCAGACCGCCGTCATTGAATTCGCCGAAGATCACAGCATTCCCGTGATCACCACCTATAAGGCCAAGGGGATCCTGCCCGAAGATCACGCCCTGTCTTTGGGGGGCGCGGGCCTGTCGCCGCTGGCGGATACGCATCTTCTGCCCTTTGTGCAGGCCGCCGATCTGATCCTTTGTGTCGGCTATGACCCGATTGAAATGCGTCCCGGTTGGCGCGATGTCTGGGATTCAACCCGCCAGAACGTCATTGATATTTCCGCCGTCCCCAACCACCACTACATGCATCAGGCGACCCTGAACTTTGTCACCGATTGCGCCGCCACATTGCAGGCCCTTAGCGACGGGCTTGATGTACAGAAGACATGGGATGAAGGCGAAATTTACAAACTAAAACAAGCGTTGAATACCAGCTTCCCCCGCGATGACGACTGGGGGCCCGCTGCCGTGATCGACACCTGCCGCAAGGTTTTGCCGCGCGATACCATCGCCTCTGTTGACAGTGGGGCGCATCGCATCCTCTTGTCACAAATGTGGGAATGTTATGCCCCGCGCGCCTTGATGCAATCCTCGGCACTCTGCACCATGGGCTGTGCTGTGCCGATGGCCATCGGGGCCAAGATTGCCACGCCCGACCGCCCGGTCGTCTCCTTTTCCGGTGATGCGGGCTTTCTGATGGTTGCGGGCGAATTGGCCACAGCCGCAGAACTGGAGATCGCCCCTATTTTTGTCGTCTTTGTCGATGCCTCGCTTGCTTTGATCGAAAAGAAACAACGTGAACGCCAGCTGAAAAATACCGGCGTTGATTTCGCGCAGCACAACTTTGCCGCCATGGGCGTGGCCTTTGGTGGGGCCGGTGTCACCGTGCGCAGCCGCGACGCGCTCAAAACCGCTTTGACCACGGCGATGGCAGCCGAAACGTTCACCGTCATCGCCGCAATCATCGACCAAGGAGCCTATGATGGCCGCATCTAAAGGTGCCCTGGATGGGCTGTTTGTTCTGGACCTCAGCCGGATTCTGGCCGGTCCTACCTGCACGCAAATGCTGGGTGATCTGGGCGCGACGGTGATCAAAGTCGAAAACCCAAAGACCGGTGGTGATGACACCCGTGGCTGGGGACCGAACTACGCCTGCAATACGGACGGCACCCCCTCTGATCTGTCTGCCTATTTCATGGCCGCCAACCGCAACAAACGCTCTGTCGCGGTTGATATCGCCACCTCTGAGGGGCAACGCATCCTGCGCCATCTTGCCGCCCGCGCCGATATCGTCGTCGAGAATTTCAAACCCGACGGGCTAAAGAAGTATGGGCTGGATCATGAAACCCTGCTCAAGGCCCACCCTGCCCTCGTGTATTGCTCCATCTCCGGTTATGGCCAGACCGGCCCGAACCGCAGCCAGCCGGGATATGATCTGATGGCACAAGGGTTTGGCGGCATCATGTCGATCACCGGCGACCCTGAAGGTCCGCCAATGAAGGTTGGCGTGGGCATTTCGGATGTGATGTGCGGCATGTATGCGACCATTGGCGTGCTGGCCGCCCTGCGCCACCGCGATCAGACCGGTGAAGGCCAGCATATCGATCTGTCGCTGGTAGATTCCTCAATGGCTTGGCTGATCAACGAGGGCACCAATTTCCTGACCTCTGGCCAACTGCCGGAACGGCGCGGCAATGCACACCCCAATATTGTGCCCTATGACGCCTTTGAATGCAGTGACGGGCATATCTTGCTGGCAGTGGGCAATGACGCACAATTTGCACGTTATTGTGACGCATTGCGGCTGGCCGACACCGCCGCGGATCCACGATTTACCACCAACCTTGGTCGTATCGAAAACCGCGCCGCCTTGATGGACGCGATACGCCCTGCCATGCAAGCGCTGAGCAAGCAGGATCTGTTGACCCGCTTGCGCAGCGTTTCTGTGCCCTGCGGGCCGATCAATACCATTGGTGAGGCCCTGACATCAGAACAGGCACAGGCACGCAGTGCGGTTGTTCACCTCCCACGCCCGGATGTCGACAAGGGGCAGCTGCGCCTACTGGGAAATCCGTTGAAATTTTCAGCAACCCCCGTGGCTTACGACCGCGCCCCACCCCGATTTGGGCAGGACACCGCAGAGGTTCTTGAAACATGGGGACCGGGCAGCGTGGGAAATTGTGATTAACTCAGGCTGAGCAGAGCATATTCCGCAGAAATTCGCCGGATTATCCGTGGTTTCGACATGTATTGACACAATCGCTCACGAAACCGGGAACCCGCTTCACGTTGGCGTGTGACTCCAACCATTCCCATTCTTTGAGGGTGCAAACCCGCGTAGATTTGGCCGGACATTGATCGTTCCTGAAAGGCCTGCGCCCATGAACCATGACATTTGCAACGCACCCGTCACCTTGCAAACCCAACCGGCCCTCGACAGCTGGAACGCCATGATCCGCGCCTTTCTGGCCCACAAACCTGCCACGCCCCTGCACCTTGGTGCGGTGATCGAGGCGGAACCGCAATGCGCCATGGCCCATGCCGCGCGCGGGTTGTTTTCGCTGATGATGGGGCGGGCAGAAATGTGGCAAGTGGCCGAGGACGCCCGCGCCGCCGCCCATGCCGCCAGCGCCGAGACAGCGTTGAGCAGCCGCGAGGCAGGCTGGCTTTCAGCGCTGGACCAATGGCTGGCAGACAGCCCCACGGGCGCAATCGCCGCCCTTGAGCGGATACTTGACGACCTTCCCCAAGACACGCTGACGGCCAAGGCCAGCCATGCCATCCGTTTTATCCTTGGGGATGCTAAGGGCATGCGCCGCTCTGTTGAGCGGGTTCTGCCGGCCCATGGACCGGATCATCCTTTGCGCGGCTATCTGATGGGCTGTCATGCATTCACGCTTGAGGAAACCGGCGCATATGCAGCGGCGGAACTGGCTGGACGTGCGGGGCTGACCTATGCGCCGGATGATGCATGGGGGCTGCATGCGGTGGCCCATGTGCATGACATGCGTGCCGAGGCAAATGCAGGTATCACCCTGATCGAAAACCACAAATCCGCATGGGACGGATCCAACAATTTCCGCTATCACGTCTGGTGGCACAAGGCATTGTTGCACATGGACAGAGGGGAGCTTGATGTCACCCTTGGTCTTTATGACAGCCAGATCCGTGCCGATAAAACCGACGATTACCGCGACATCTCCAACGCCACATCGCTGCTGCTGCGGTTGGAGCTGGAGGGTGTCGATACCGGTAACCGCTGGGACGAACTTGCCGTCTTTGCTGAAAACCGCATCGACGACGGTTGCCTGGTCTTTGCTGATTTACATTATCAATTGGCGCTTGCCGGTGCCGCCAACGGCGAGGCTGCGGCGGCGATGACTGCCCGCTTTGCCCGTGACGCCCGTAAAAACGGCGATATGGCACAGCGGGTGGCGGATCCGGGACTGGCCGCATTGGCCGGTCTCAACGCCTTTGCCGAAGGGCGATACAGCGATGCCTTTACCCAATTGGCAGATGCCCGCCGAAAAATGCAGACCATCGGCGGAAGTCATGCGCAACGCGATGTCTTCGAGCGAATGACCATTGACGCAGGTCTGCGGGCGGGTCATTTCGACGCAGCAGAGCAGGTGTTGCAAGAACGGCTTGCTCTGCGCGCAGGCCATGAAGACCGGTTTGCCGCTACCCGCTTTGATCAACTTTCACATGCGCGGCGCATTCCCGCGCAATAGGTTCGGATATCGCTGCCAGATGACCCTCGCTGACGTCACTTCTATCCCTTCACCTGCCGCTGCTGCGGTGGCAAAATCCGCGCCGCGGGTGCGTGATTTGCGGCTGGATTTCTTTCGCGGTCTGGCGATGTTCATCATCCTGATCGCCCATACCCCCGGCAATTTCCTGACCTCATGGATTCCCGCACGCTGGGGTTTTTCCGATGCAACAGAAATCTTTGTGTTCTGTTCCGGCATGGCAAGCGCCATCGCCTTTGGTGGCGGGTTTGACCGCGCCGGCTGGGTGCTGGGCACCGCCCGCGTGTTGTTCCGTGTCTGGCAGGTCTATTGGGCCCATGTCGGCCTGTTCTTTGCCACGCTGGCGCTGACCGTTTACCTGACCGATCTGGACATAACCGGGCGCAACTATTGGGGCCAGTTGAACCTCTGGATGATCTTTGTCGAAAGCGACAAATGGGAAAACCCGAATATCCTGCTCAGCTTTATGACCCTGCGCTATGTGCCGAATTATTTCGACATCCTGCCGATGTATATGATTGTTCTATTGATGATGCCACTGGTCATGGCCCTGTCACGCATCGACCTGAGATTGGTCGCCGTCTTTGTCATCGGGGTCTGGCTGATGGCGCAAACCGCCCTTATGCAAAGCCTTAACCTTGGCGCGTATCACCTTGAATTCCCCGCAGAACCCTGGAGCGATCGCGCTTGGTTCTTCAATCCCTTCGGGTGGCAATTGATTTTCTTCACCGGTTTAGCCTTCATGCGCGGCTGGTTACCCAAGCCACCAGTCACACCCGCTTTGCTCGCGCTTGCGGCCGTTCTGGTAATCGCCAATGTACCCCTGTCCAACATCGGGGTACGTGAATTTGATCTGGATTGGGCCCGCACATGGCGCGGCACCTATGGTGCCCTGTTTGACAAAAGCGATTTCGGCATTCTGCGCTATGTGCATTTCCTGTCTCTCGCCTATCTCTTCTGGGTTCTGGCCGGGGATAAGGGCGGCAACCTCTTGGCGTCGGGCAGCAGCGCCCTTGCCCGTATCTGGGACATCGCGCTGAAAGTCATCCTCAAGGTTGGGCAACAAAGCCTTGCAGTCTTTATCACCAGCATGTTCACCGCCCGTCTGATGGGCTTTATGATGGATGTTGCGGGGCGCAGCGTCACCGTAACCTTGATGGTCAATCTGTTTGGCTTCGCCGTGCTGATCGGTGTGGCCTATGGTGCCGGATGGTTCAAATCCCAACCCTGGCGCGTGAAGGCAAGCGCATGATCCGCCGCGATGTCTTGAAGTCTCTGGCGGCCCTCACCGTTGTGCCAGCCTCTGCATGGGCTGAGGAACCGGGGCTGCGCCTTGGGGCAGAGGCCACACCGTTTGACGCGCAAACCGTCACCAGACGGGCACGAGCCATGGCTGCCCAACCCTACACACCCCGCCCGCAAATCCCGGAAAGCTGGCGCAACCTTTCATATGATGACTACCGCAAAATCTGGTTCGATGCGCGCAATGCCCTGTGGGAAAACACCGACGCCCCGCAAAGGGTCGATGTATTCCCCCCCGGTCTCTACTTCCCTCAGGCAGTCGCACTGAACCTTGTCGAAGATGGCACCAGCCGCCCGCTTGGCTTTGACTTGGATGTCTTTGACACCACCGACAGCTTTCCCGATGTCGAAATTGACGACACGCTTGGCTATTCCGGCCTACGCCTGCGGGCAGAGCTGGAGAAATCCGGCATCTTTCAGGAATATGCCGTGTTTCAGGGGGCCAGCTATTTCCGCGGCATCGGAACCGGTGAAATCTACGGTCTGTCCGCGCGCGGGCTGGCGCTGAAAACCGGCGATCCCATGGGCGAGGAGTTTCCCGATTTCACCGCCTTCTGGATGGAGCGCCCAGCGGTCGGCAGTGACATGATCACCCTGCACGCCTTGCTCGACAGCCCCTCATGCACCGGGGCCTACCGGTTTGACATCACCCATGGCACGGTTCTGGAGATGAAGATCACCGCGACGGTTTTCGCCCGCACCGATCTGGAACATATCGGCATCGCGCCGCTGACCTCAATGTTCCTGTTTGATGACACAATGCGCCAGCGGTTTTCGGATTTTCGACCCGCCGTGCACGACAGTGACGGCCTGCTGATCCACAATGGCGGCGGCGAGGTCCTGTGGCGCCCGCTGTCCAACCCGACCAGCCTTCAGGTCAGCGCCTTTAGCGACAATAATCCACGCGGTTTTGGTCTTTGCCAGCGCAAGCGGAAATTCAGTGATTTCAATGATCTGGAAGCGCTTTATCACAACCGACCTGCCGTCTGGATCACACCGGGAGAGGATTGGGGGCAAGGCGCGGTGACCCTTGTGGAAATCCCGGCCGACCTTGAAATCTATGATAATATTGTCAGCTATTGGCGCCCTGCCACACCCATCAAGGCGGGCAGCGAACACGCCATGAGCTACACATTACACTGGGGCGCGGACCCTGTACCGGCAACCGCTGATATTCCGGTCAAAGTATTGAACACCGCCATCGGCGGACGCCCGGAAGGCGGGCAGATCGTCGCCATCGACTTTGCCGGATCGGCCCGCGTGCCACAGAACCTTGATGAGATCGAGATCATTCTGCGCAGTAATACAGGCACTGTGACCCCCGGCATCCTTCAGCGAAACCCGGAAACCGGCGGGCCCCGGCTTGCCTTTACCTTCCACCCGCAGGACGCAAGCCTGGTCGAGTTTCGCGCCCAGTTGCGCCTGAATAGTGAACCGCTCAGCGAGGTCTGGCTTTACCGGTGGACCGCAACATGACCCGCCCCCTTGCCGACCATCCCGGAATGCCGCCCGCTGCACCGCTTCAGATGCAGATACAGGACTTTGCCACCGCGCCAGCCTGCCGCAGTGACTGTCACGAAAAACGGGCCACCCCCTGGCGCATTGCCGTGTTTATCCCTGCACTGATTGCCACGGCCTGTCTGATGTATGGTATGTACAGCTGGCTGGCGGGCATGGGTATGACGGGGCTGGAATGGGCCCTGCTGATGATGATCGGTGCAACCTTTGTATGGGTCACCCTATCAGTCAGCACTGTCGGCGTAGCGATTGCCGGCATCCTTGCCCGCGAGGCGGCTGATACCCGAGCGCCCACCGATGTGGCCCCGATTGACGTGGCCTTGCTGGTGCCTGTCTATAACGAGGTGCCCTGGGATGTATTCGGCAATGCCGCCGCCATGCTGGACGATCTGGCAGCACGTAAAACCGCACATCGCTACACTTTGTTTATCCTGTCAGACACCCGTGACGAAATGATTGCTGCACAGGAGCAACAGGCGTTTGAGCGGCTGCGCAAAACCGCGCCCTACCCTGTGCACTACCGGCGCCGCGCCAGTAACACCGACAAGAAAGTCGGCAATCTGGTGGATTGGATCACCGGTTGGGGAGCGGCTTACGAAGGGATGCTGGTGCTTGACGCTGACAGCCTGATGACCGGACGTGCCATTGACCGGCTGGCCTCTGAGTTGTCGATTGCACCTGATACCGGGCTGATCCAGACCTTCCCCATGTTGATCGGTGCAGAGACCCTGTTCGCCCGCCTGCAGCAGTTCTCCAATATCGCCTATGGCTGGTTGCTGGCCGAAGGGTTGGCGCTTTGGTCACGTTCCGAGGGCAACTACTGGGGCCATAACGCCATCATCCGCACCCGTGCCTTTGCCGAAAGCGCGGGGCTGCCGCATCTGACCTCAGGCGGGCGCGATGATCTGATCCTGAGCCATGACTTTGTCGAGGCCGGATTGCTGCGCCGTGCGGGATGGCGCGTGCGCTTTCTGCCCCGCGTCACCGGCAGCTTTGAAGAGACCCCCGGCACCCTGATCGACTATACCCTGCGCGACCGCCGCTGGTGTCGCGGCAACCTGCAACACTTGCGCCTTCTGGCAACGCGCGGGCTGCATCCCGTGTCTCGTTTCCATCTGTTTCACGGCGCGGTCAGCTATCTTCTGTCGCCAGCGTGGTTCCTGCTGCTGGTGATCTGGGCCTTGCTGGGCAAGGATGCGGAAACCAATGTGGTGCGCTATTTCAACGAGGCAAACCCGTTCTTCCCCGATTGGCCCCCTGCCATGAGCCATATCGATTCAGCCGTCTTTCTGTTCATCATGTATGCCATGTTGCTGACCCCGAAATTCACCGCCGCCGCGATGATCGCCGCAACCCCAGCGGCAACACGGATCTTTGGAGGGCATGGTGCCTTTCTGACGGCCTTTGTCACAGAGGTGCTGTTATCAGTGGCCTATGCCCCCGTGATGATGATCCAGCAGACCAAAGCGGTATTGCGCGCAATCTTTACCCGTTCGGAACCTTGGGCCCCACAAAAGCGCGACGCACAGCACTACCCGTTGAGTACACTTGCAAAATTCCACTGGGTTGAGACATTTCTGGGGCTGATCCTGACTTTAGGTTTAGCGGCTGGCCTGATTTCCTGGTGGCTTCTGCCCATCGCGGCAAGCCTGTTGCTCGCCGTGCCGCTCTCTGCTCTTTCTGCCCTGAACCTCGCCAAACGCGCACCGCGCAGCCTAGCGATGAACAGCCCCTATACCCTGCGCGAACCGGCCATTGTGACCCGTGCAAGATCTGCCCGAGAACAGATAAAAGCGCAATTGGGCATCAATCCCCCCGCAGAATAACCCGATCCGGCCTAGGGCTTTTGCAAAGAGTTGCCCCTTTTCGTGCAAGAAAGGACTGTCTTTAATCAGGCTGTGCCAAGGGCAACCCGCGCTTTACCCATCCCGGCCCGGCACCAGACCCCGACATACCTTCGGGCACGTCCAGAATCTGTGTGAAGCCTGCCGCCGCCAACTGCGCTGACATCCTCGCGGACCGCACCCCGCGCGCGCAGATCAGCGCCACCGGCAAATCCCTGCGTCCGTCTGTCTGCACTAACAGCGCGTTGATAAAATCCGGCCTGCGCATGTCGATCGGCACCGCACTTTGGGCGATACCGGTACGGGCCCATTCATCGGGCCTGCGGATGTCGACCAACAGGATCTTTCCCGCCTCCACCGCCGCCTGTGCCGCCGGTGCAGTTAGGTCGCTGCCTTGCAGTTTCGCATCAAGATTGAACCAGCGTGCCCCCGCCATGCCAGCGATGCCAACCACTGCAATCCCACCAAGCAAAAACCCCCGCCGCGAAAATCGCGACGGGGTGGATGTCTCTGGCAAAGGTTTGCCAGCAGGTGACATTATTTGATTGGTGCGCTGGAGGTATATTGCGGGATCACACTGTCCGAACCGGGCGCGGGCTCAATCGAGGCCCAGTTGTTTTCCGCCAGATCGATATTGCCCGGAATATCCTCTTCCCAGAAACCCACCACGTTTTTAGTGATGTTCAGGAACAGCTTGCCATCCACAATACGCCACAGATTGGGGTTGCCCGGCACCTTGCCACCTTTGGACACACCGTAGGCACAATGGCCATCATATTGTGGGGCATATTTCACAGGGTCCGCCAAAAACGCATCTCGGTTGGCTTCGGTCGAAAAGGCGAAGGTGGCACCGTTATACTCGGCAGTGATGTCAGCCTTGCCAGGAATGGCGGCAGGTTGTGACTGACCGACAGGGTTCTGCGGCAGGCTGAAATAGGCCACCACATCATGGCCTGATGCCGCATATCCGGTGCCATCTACATATTGCTCCCCGGCAAAGGCCTGCCCTGCCATGGCAAGGGCTGTTGCGGCGGCGGCGATGGTAAGTGTGAAACGGTTCATTGTCGGTTCTCCTGTCCGATGGTGTCTGTGACATCAAGCTAGGCAGCCCTCGCACCCTTTGCACCCCACGAGCCCGTGACCTCTCGCCGACGTGAGCAGCCAGTGAGAAAACGCAATCAATCCACCCCGATTATTTCAAAATCGGCGGTTTGGAGGGATCAGACCCCGGCGGCATGCGCGGCGTATGTTGCAAACCCTCTCCCTGTGGCAAATCAAACCGCAGACCAACCTTGGCCAGTTTTGTCACTGTTGGATCATCAGGGCCAAAGAACCCCACATCCATCGCCCCGGCTTCGATCCCGGAAAACGTCAAGGCTTCGGAGGCGGCCCGCACCAGCGCATCCTGCGCGCGCGGAATCGCCCCAACAAAGGCCAGCAAATGTCCACGTCCACCGCCCTGATATTCAACCGCAACCAGAAACGCCCCGGCCGCCATGCCCGTTGCTGTCGCAAGCTTACCGTCAATCGCGGTGATCAAAGCCTCTGGCAGGCCCTTGGGCGGCAGAACGGTTTCAATCCGTGCCTCAACCTCGCCTGCCTCTTGCGACAGTGTATCGCGCAGCCACGCCACCGCGCCTGCGGGCAACAGAACCTCAGAGGGCGCAACACCGATGTTCACCGCCAGCCCCAGATCCTGCCCCTCCAGCATGCCAGCGATCGCGCGCCCCGACAGCGCCACATAGGGGGCGGGTTTGCCAACATAGGCCGCCAGCCGCTCGGCCCGGTCAAATACTATGACATACCCATCTTCCAGCAACACCGGATTGACCTGATCCTCGACCGGTTCAGCCTCAAGCAGCAAAAACAGTTCAACATCCGCGATCCGTTCATAAAACCGCAGACGCGCGGCGTCGTCCTGCTCTGCCCCCATCATCGCGGCATGGGCTATGTCCAGCGGGGTCGTCTCAGCCATTCAGCACCTCTTTTACAGTACCCCGAAGCCGCGGCAGTACATCCGCCGCAAACCACGGGTTTTTCTTGAGCCATCCGGTATTGCGCCACGACGGGTGAGGCAAGCAAAACACGCCTTTAGGGTGATCACGCCAACCCGCCACCGCATCGGTCACCTTGGTAAAACCCGCCAGATGGTATTTCATCGCATAGCCGCCAATCAGGATCGTCAGCCGGATGTCGGGCAACATCGCCAAGGCCTCTGCCCGCCAAGTCCGCGCACAAATGGGCGGTGGCGGCAGGTCACTGCCCTTGGCATCATAACCGGGAAAGCAGAATCCCATCGGCAGGATTGCCACCCTGTCACGGTCATAAAAGGCTGCGCTATCAAGGCCCAACCAGTCGCGCAGCCGCTCCCCGGAGGCATCGTCAAAGGGTCTGCCGCTTTCATGCACCCTGATCCCCGGAGCCTGTCCCGCAATTAGAATGCGCGCCTGTGGGGCAAACCAGACAATCGGGTTCGGCTGGTGCCCGGTTGCTGTCGCCGCAAACCGGTCTGCACAAATGTCGCATCGCGTGAGATCCGCACGAATATCTTTCATGCCCGATAGATACCCGATGCGACGCATGTGCCAACCCCTCACATAGGCTTATCATTTCGACAACTATCGAAATAATACTTGCGGATTACCGACATTTCTATATTTCTAGAAATATGAAAACAGAATCGCAATCGCTTCCGCCTCTTACCCTTGCCGCTGCCAGCTTTGCCGCGCTTGGGTCCGAACAACGCCTTTCCGTCTTGCGCAGCCTTGTGCGTGCGGGGCCTGACGGGCTGAGCATTGGCGAACTTGGCGAACGCACGGGTGTCACTGGTTCCACCCTGACCCACCACCTCAAAATGTTGAACGCCGCTGGATTGGTCCGGCAGCAACGTCAGGGCCGCAGCACCATTTGTGCAGCGGTCGCCTATGCCGAGGTCCAGGCCTTGGCACATTTCCTTCTCACTGAATGCTGCGCAGATGCCGCCGCCCCCTGCAAGGACCATGATCATGGCTGATACCACCCAATCTCACAGCACCCCTTCCGGCACCCTGTTCAAGCGCTGGAACCCCGGTGCCTGGGGTGTCATTGCCCTGATCCTTGCCTTGGTTGCAATTTTTGCCCCCGACACTCTGGTCGAAACCGTTTCATTCACCCTCAAGGCCCTCGCCGGCACTGCCCCTTTCATTGCTTTCGCGGTGCTTGCGGTGGCGTTCCTCAAAGCGTCGGGGGCTGAAACCTTGCTGGCCCGTGCCTTTGAGGGCAATCCGGCGCGTATGATCGTGATGGCCGCACTGCTGGGCGGGCTGTCGCCGTTTTGCTCTTGCGAGGTCATCCCGTTTATCGCAGCACTTCTGGCAGTCGGTGCCCCCTTGGGTGCTGTCATGGCCTTTTGGCTGGCCTCGCCCCTGATGGACCCTGCGATGTTCGCAATCACATCCGGCACCCTGGGCTTTGACTTTGCCCTTGCCAAAACTGTGGCGGCTGTCAGCCTTGGCATGTTTGGTGGATTTGGGGTCATGTTGATGGCCAATACCGCGATCTTTGCCAATCCTCTGCGTGAAGCCCCGGCCACAAGCAGCTGTTGTTCCTCTGCAAAACCGTTTTCCGGCGCACCGGTCTGGCAGTTCTGGAAGGAAAGCGACCGCCGCGCGACCTTTGCTGATACGGCGCTCAGCAATGCACTGTTCCTCACCAAATGGCTGACCCTTGCCTATTTGATCGAAGCGTTGATGCTGCGCTATGTGCCGGCAGATCTGATTGCAAGCTTCCTTGGCGGCACTGGTATCATGCCGATCCTGCTGGGCGCGTTGGTTGGTGCACCGGCCTACCTGAACGGATATGCTGCTGTGCCCCTTATCGATGCACTGCTGGCACAGGGAATGAGCAACGGGGCTGCAATGTCCTTTGTCATTGCTGGCGGGGTCAGCTGTATTCCTGCCGCCATCGCGGTCTGGGCACTGGTGAAACCACGCGTCTTTGCCGCTTATCTGGGGTTTGCCCTGACCGGTGCCATCGTCGCAGGTCTGGTCTGGCAGGCCATCGCCTGACCTCAAACACAGCTGATCCGGGTCACAGTTAACCACCGCTTAATCAACTGTGACGATTGTGTTGCCAAACAGCCATATCGCGACTTGGACATTTGTTTCCACATAGGACATAATATCGCCAAAGTCGCGGTATAGTCCGTTGAACAACCCCCTGCAAAAGGGGGAATGGCATATAACGCAGGCAGCAACCGGAGCAGGCATGCTGGAATTCGAAAATGTTTCAAAGTCCTATTGGACGGGCACCCAGCACAAGGTGATCCTGGACAAGGTCTCGTTCAAGGTTGAACTGGGCCGGTCTTTGGGCATTCTGGCCCCCAATGGCACCGGCAAAACCACGCTGATCAACATGATGGCCGGCCTTGAGAAACCTGACGAAGGCGAAATCCGGCGCAGTTGCAACATTTCCTTTCCACTGGGATTTATGGGCGGTGTTGTCGGCAAAGTGTCTGCGATGGAAAATGCCCGCTATATTGCCCGGCTCTATGGGCTTGACCCGGATTATGTCGAAAGTTTCTGCCGCTGGCTGTGCAACCTTGGCGAATATTTCGACCAACCGCTGGGCACCTATTCCACCGGCATGCGGGCGCGGTTCTGTTTTGCGCTGATGCTGGCGCTTGATTTTGACATGTACCTGATTGACGAGGGCATGCCCGCCTCTACTGATGTGGAGTTCAACCGCAAAGCCGGGGACATCCTGCAGGAACGGCTGCGCACCACCACCATCATCATCGTCGCCCATCAGGCTGAGACTTTGCAAAAATTCGCCCGCTCTGCTGCTGTCCTTCTGGATGGCCAGCTGCGCATGTTCGACACCTTGGAAGAAGCGAAACAGTTGTATGACTACGAAACCCAAGGCTAGAAAATTCCGCATCAAGCGGAATACGCCGACATCCGATGCCCCCCGCCAGAGCGCCTCTGCTGCGGTGCCCAAGGCCGTGCCAGACCCGCAACAGGCCCAGCCGGAAGCGGCAGCGCCTTCACCCGCGCCTACGCCACCACAGGCCGCGCAACCGGCTGCGCCCTCCTCCACGCCACCGCGCGAAGGAGCCGTTTCCTCTGCCGCTGAAGTCGCTGGCGAAACCGATATCGACGCGATCCGCCGCGAGGGGCTGACCGGGCGTCAGCTGCGCATGGCACGACGGGTTGCACAAAAACACGATCTGGCACCGATCTCTGATTTTGATGCCGTGCGTTTGCTGCGTGCAAAAGGAATTGATCCCTTTGAACGCTCAAACATGCTTGAACTTGTCGTTCCTCAGGGGGACGGCACGGATGGTTCCCAGCAATTGGGCCGGATCGAAACCACCAAAACCCAATTGCCGCAAACAGTGCCCGCCGGTGGCAGCAACCTTCCTGCTACAGAGGTGAGTCCGGCAGAACGCCGCGCGCTTGAAATCTCGCAAATCCAGCGTGACATTTCCAAGCGCAGACGGCGCAAACTGGGCCTTTTGCTGGTGCGTCTGGCGTTTTTCGTCATGCTGCCAACCATTGCCGCCGGCTATTATTTCTACAATGTGGCAACCCCGATGTACGCCACCAACAGCCAATTTCTGATCATTCAAAGCGAAGGCGGCGGCGGGGCCAGCCCGTTTGGCAGCATCCTGCCGACACAATTTGCAAACTCTGCCGACAGCATCGCCACACAGGCCTATCTGCAATCCAAAGACGCCATGTTGCGTCTGGATCAGGATGTCGGTTTTAAGGATCACTTTTCCGATGAAGCGATCGATCCTATCCAGAGGTTGGAAGCCGGGGCCACCAATGAAGAGGCTTATAAGACCTACAAAAAGAATGTGAAAATCGGCTATGATCCCACGGAAGGAGTAATCCGCCTGGAAGTCATCGCAGGTGATCCGAATGTATCCGCCTCTTTCTCTGAAAGCCTGATCAAATATGCCGAAGAGCGGGTGAACAACCTGTCCAAACAGAAACGCGAAGACGGCATGCGGGACGCTTTGGCCGGCTTTGATACGGCGCAACAAAAACGCCGCGATGCGCAAGAGGCCCTGATCCGCATGCAGGTTGAAAACGGCGTTGATCCGCAGGCCGAGATTGTCGCGATCCGCACCCAGATCACCACCTATGAGGGGTTGTTGATCGAAAAGGAACTTGAGTTGTCCGCCCTTCTGGACAACGCCCGCCCCAACCAGGCCAAGGTGGACGGCGCACGCGGCGATGTCCGCCGCCTTGAGGAACAGCTGGAAAAGCTAAAGGAAAAGATGAGCACGTCGACCACGGGTGAAAATTCGCTGGCAGAGCAATCCGTGCGCATGCAACTGGCACAAACCGATCTGGCCGCCGCCGACATGGTCCTGCAATCCGCCCAGACCGCCATGGATCAGGCCCGCTCCGAAGCGGGCCGGCAGGTACGCTATCTGACCGTTGCGGTTGAACCTGTTGCTCCGCAGGAACCCACCTATCCGCGTAAATTCGAAAACACGATCTTGGCTTTCCTGATCTTTGCAGGCATCTACCTTATGTTGTCCCTGACAGCGTCGATCCTCAGAGAACAGGTAACTTCATGACCCAGGTCACAATTGGTGATGTCATCATTGGCAACGACCGTCCGCTGACGGTCATCGCTGGCCCATGCCAACTCGAAAGCGAAACCCACGCGCAGATGATTGCGGGCCAGCTGAAAGAGGCCTGTGCCGCCGTTGGCGCGCAATATGTGTTCAAGGCCAGCTATGACAAGGCCAACCGCACCTCCCTTGCCGGTATTCGCGGCCTGGGCATCGACGAGGGCCTAAAGGTTCTGCAATCTGTTGCCCGTGCCAATGATGTGCCGGTGCTGACAGATGTGCACACCGAAGCGCAATGCGCGATTGCCGCCGAGGTTGTGGACATCCTGCAAATCCCCGCCTTCCTGTGTCGCCAGACCGACATGCTTCTGGCGGCAGGTAACACTGGCAAAGTGGTGAATGTGAAAAAAGGCCAATGGCTTGCCCCTTGGGAAATGGGCAACATTGTCGACAAGATTGAATCAACCGGCAATGAACGCATCCTGCTGACCGAGCGTGGCACCTCCTTTGGCTATAACACCCTTGTGGCGGACATGCGTTCGCTGCCGCAAATGGCGCAGACCGGATATCCCGTGGTGATGGATGCCACCCATTCTGTCGCCCAACCCGGTGGCCTTGGTGGGTCTTCCGGTGGCCAACGTGAATTCGCCCCCGTGATGGCACGAGCCGCGGTCGCCATTGGCGTTGCCGCAGTATTTCTTGAAACACATGAGAACCCCGATAAGGCACCCAGCGACGGGCCCAACTCCATCTACCTTGACCAGATGCCAAACCTCATCACAACGCTAATGAAGTTTGATGCCCTGGCCAAGAAACATCCCCTGACATTCTAAAGCCCCATTTCTAGAAAAAGGCGTCCCGACGTGAGCAAACCCGCCCCTTCCGTTTCTCAGAACACCTGGGAATTCCTGCGTGACGCAATGATCACACCCACCGGTTTCCGCGAATATGACGCCCGCTGGAAATACCCTGACGACATCAACCTGCCGGGCATCACCGCCCTTGGCCTTGGCCTCGGCACGCAGATGCACCGCCGTGGCATCGAGCCGGTGATCGCGGTTGGCAATGACTATCGCGACTACTCGCTGTCGATCAAAAACGCGCTGATGCTGGGGCTGATGCAGGCCGGTATCCACGTCAAGGACATTGGCCCCGCCGTGTCCCCCATGGCCTATTTTGCACAGTTCCACCTGAATGCCCCTGCCGTCGCCATGGTCACCGCCTCGCATAACCCAAACGGCTGGACCGGCGTGAAGATGGGGTTCGAACGCCCCCTCACCCATGGTCCTGAGGAAATGGCCGAATTGCGCGACATCGTGCTGACAGGTCAGGGCCAGCCCCGCGATGGCGGCAAATACGAATTTGTTGACGGTGTGCGCGCGGCCTATCTTGACGATCTGGTGGGTGATTTCAAAATGACCCGCAAGCTCAAGGTGGTCTGCGCCACGGGCAACGGCACCGCCTCCGCCTTTGGTCCCGAACTCTTCAAACGGATCGGTGTCGAAGTGGTCGATAGCCACAACACCCTTGACTACACCTTCCCCAACTACAATCCCAACCCCGAAGCCATGGAGATGCTGCACGACATGAGCGCCTCCGTGAAAGCCTCCGGCGCTGACTTCGCGCTTGGTTTTGACGGTGACGGCGACCGCTGCGGCGTGGTGGATGATGAGGGCGAGGAAATATTTGCCGACAAGGTCGGCGTCATCATGGCCCGCGATCTGGCCAAACTCTATCCCAATGCAACCTTTGTCGCGGATGTGAAATCAACCGGCCTCTTTGCGTCGGACCCAGAGCTTCAGAAACACGGCATCAAAGCCGACTACTGGAAAACCGGCCACAGCCATATGAAACGCCGCGTCAAGGAAATCGGCGCATTGGCGGGTTTTGAAAAATCCGGTCACTACTTCCTCGCCGAACCCATCGGGCGCGGCTACGACTGCGGCATGCGGGTGGCGGTGGAAATCTGCAAACTGATGGACCGCAACCCCGAGATGTCCATGTCCGACCTGCGCAAAGCGCTGCCGCAAACATGGGCCACCCCCACCATGTCACCCTATGCATCAGACGAGGATAAATATGACATCCTTGACCGCATTGTCGCCAAGCTGGTCGCCAAACGCGATGCCGGCGAAGAGATTGCCGGCCGCGACATCAAGGAAGTGGTCACCGTCAACGGCGCGCGCCTGATCCTCGACAATGGCGCATGGGGCCTTGTACGGGCTTCCTCCAACACGCCCAACCTTGTTGTGGTCTGCGAAAGCCCCGAATCCGAAGCGGAAATGCGGGCGATCTTCAAAGATCTTGATGCGGTCATCCGCACCGAACCCGGCGTTGGCGAATACGACCAGACCATCTAACATTTTGATGACGCACTGAACATCCAAGCATCGCCTTGCAGTCGAGCAAAGACAAGGCAGAGCGGTGCTTGATTAGGTCAAACGCCACCAACAGGCTCTCTTCTCTTTTTGGCCTTAAATGCTGCGGGGTTTGGGGCAGAGCCCCAAATGAATCAAATCGAATGCAGGCTTTGCCTGCTCAATCTGCAAGGGCAGCGTCACAAAACGCCTGTATCAAACCGGCATCCTTCACCCCCGGTGCCGATTCCACTGCGGATGACAGATCAACCTGCCGCGCCCCTGTCACCCGGATCGCCTCGGCCACTGTGTCGGCGTTCAACCCGCCAGCCAGCATCCACGGCAGGCTCCAGCGCCGTCCGGCAATCAAACTCCAGTCAAAGGCCAGACCATTCCCACCCGGCAGAGCCGCGTCTTTCGGCGGCTTGGTATCCACCAGCAGCTGATCCGCCACCTGTGTATAGCGGTCCAGTGCCAGCAGATCATCTGCCCCGGCCACACCAACCGCCTTCATCACTGGCAAACCGTAGCGCTGCTTGATCTCGGCCACCCGCTCGGGCGTTTCGCCCCCGTGCAGCTGGATCATATCAAGCGGCACTGTCCCTGTCAGCGCATCCAGCTCTGCATCTGTCGGGTTCACAACCAAACCCACCTTGCAGATCCCCTCAGCCGTGCCCAGCGCCAATGCCCGAGCCTGCTCCAGCGTGGCATAGCGTGGCGATTTGGGGAAAAAGTTCAGACCGATATAGCGCGCACCAGCCTTGACCGAGGCGTCAATATCCTGCGCCCGCGTGACGCCGCAAATCTTTACATTGATGTTCGAGGGCATGGCCAGGCTCAGCTGGCCTCGTCCAACAGCGCAAGAACCTCATCCTTGCCCTGATGCTTTTCGCCCTTCAGCCGCGCAATCTCGCGTTCCAGCTTGCGGGTTTCACGTGCCAGCCGCGCCTTTTCAGCCCGTTCGCCGTATTCGCGGATCCATTCCCAGACAAACCCGACCAAGAGACCAGCAACGATGCTGCCAAGGATCACCAAAAACAGCGGCAATTGCACGGAAGGATTCACCGCGAACAAGCCAGCAACCTCTTGCGGCAGCACCTGCAAAGTCACTAGCCCACGGTTCGCCAAAGCAACCGAAATCAGCGCCACGGCAAAAATCGCGATGCACAGGTAACGTACGTAACGCATCAGGTATTCCCGTTCAGGCGATCACGCAGCAGCTTGCCGGTCTTGAAAAACGGCACGTGTTTTTCTTCCACATGTACCGTTTCCCCGGTCCGCGGGTTGCGGCCCACACGGGCGTCACGCTTCTTGACCGAAAAGGCCCCAAAGCCACGCAATTCGACACGGTTGCCACCCGACATCGCTGTCGTGATCTCGTCAAAGATGGTGTTCACAATCCGTTCGACATCGCGTTGGTAAAGATGTGGATTCTCATCTGCAATCTTCTGGATCAATTCCGACCGGATCATTTTCGCATCCCCCCACGAGACATTTGTTGTTGGCAGATTGTACCTGACTATAGGAAGAAACCAATCCTACGGGAAGCCGCCGCAGTGTCGCAGATCGCATTTTTCCACGGGGAACATCCTGTTTTTGGACGTTTTTTTGCTGGCTCTCAATGCCGTCGGTGCAAAGCGGCCACCGCCACCGGGGAAAACTGCAAATCCGGGCCGGGCGATTCGCGACGAAAAAGGCCCCCCGCATCACGCGGGGGGCCTTTCAAATTCATACCCGAAGGAAGGGTGACTTATTCGTCGCCCTTCAGAGCGGCACCAAGGATATCACCCAAGGATGCGCCGGAGTCAGAGGAGCCATACTGCTCAACCGCTTCTTTCTCTTCTGCGATTTCACGCGCTTTGATCGAGACGCCAAGACGGTGTGCTTTTGCATCCACATTTGTGATGCGCACGTCGACCTTGTCACCAACCGAGAAACGCTCTGGGCGCTGTTCGGCACGGTCACGCGACAGATCGGAGCGGCGGATGAAGGCTTTCATACCTTCGTATTCCACTTCGATGCCGCCATCCTCGATGGAGGTCACGGTCACAGTCACAACAGAACCGCGCTTCACGCCGCCCACTGCTTCTGCGAACTTGTCACCGCCGACACCTTTGATCGAGAGGCTGATGCGCTCTTTCTCAACGTCAACTTCGGAAACAACGGCCTGAACTGTGTCGCCCTTGCGATAGTCCTGAATGGCTTCTTCGCCACGCTGGTCCCATGACAGGTCGGACAGGTGCACCATTCCATCGATGTCGCCTTCGAGGCCAACAAACAGACCGAATTCGGTGATGTTTTTGACTTCGCCTTCGACTTCCGTGCCCTCAGGGTGTGTTTCTGCAAACACTTCCCATGGGTTGCGCATGGTCTGCTTGAGGCCAAGGGAAACGCGGCGCTTGGCACCATCAATTTCCAGAACCATGACTTCGACTTCCTGAGACGTAGACACGATCTTGCCCGGGTGTACGTTCTTTTTGGTCCAGGACATTTCGGACACGTGAACCAGACCTTCAACGCCCGGCTCCAGCTCAACAAAGGCACCGTAATCGGTGATGTTGGTGACACGACCGGTGTGCGAGGATTCCAGCGGGTATTTCGCTGCAACCAGATCCCATGGATCTTCCTGCAACTGCTTCATGCCCAAGGAGATACGGTGTGTCTCTTTGTTGATCTTGATAACCTGTACCTTGATCGTTTCGCCGATGGCGAGGATCTCGGACGGGTGGTTCACACGACGCCATGCCATGTCTGTAACGTGCAACAGGCCGTCAACGCCGCCCAGATCAACAAACGCACCGTATTCGGTGATGTTCTTGACCACACCGTCAACTTCCTGACCTTCGGTCAGGTTGCCGATCACTTCGGCACGCTGCTCGGCACGTGATTCTTCAAGGATCGCACGACGCGAAACAACGATGTTGCCACGACGACGGTCCATTTTCAGAACCTGGAACGGCTGCTTGAGACCCATCAATGGGCCAGCATCGCGCACGGGGCGCACATCAACCTGAGAGCCGGGTAAGAACGCAACAGCGCCGCCAAGATCCACAGTGAAACCACCTTTGACGCGGCCAAAGATTGCGCCTTCGACGCGCTCTTCTGCTGCATAGGCTTTTTCCAGACGATCCCATGCTTCCTCACGACGGGCCATCTCGCGGGAGATAACCGCTTCACCGCGGGAGTTTTCGACCTGACGAAGGAAGACTTCGACTTCGTCGCCAACAGCAATTTTTGGGGATTCGCCGGGATCAGCAAATTCTTTAAGCTCGACACGGCCTTCCATTTTGTAGCCGACGTCGATGATGGCCTGGCCCGCTTCAATTGCGATCACCTTGCCTTTAACAACGGAACCCTCTTCGGGGGTGTCCATCTCGAAGCTCTCATTCAAAAGGGCTTCAAATTCGTCCATAGCATTTGACATGTAGTTATACGTTTCCTTTAGGTCTTGTTTCTGGCCGTGCGGTTGTCTCCGCCGGTCTTGGATGTGAATTGGTCATTCGTTACGGTACCTAGACGCAAAAGAAAGAGGGCCGGAAGACTCCGACCCTGCCTGAATGATGCGCCCGTGGCTTGTATCCGCCCCTTAGACAGTCGCGCGTATAGTCCAGTTTTCCCTGTCCTGCAAGGGGCAGAGCCTGCTGTTGGCGGGAATGGCATATGCCTGCCGAATCCAGCCCTTGGCAGCTGCACCAAAACCTGTTCAACCTTCAGTCATGTTGGTAATTGCAGTGATCTGCGCCACCTCTGGCGCACTTATCCTAGGGGCCGTTTGGGGGATATATGGCCGGTTTCCGGCCAAGCTGGAAGGGTTTCTGGTCGCAATGGCTGGCGGCGCATTAATCGTGTCGGTTGTAGCGGAGCTGCTTGAACCGGCAAGTCAAAAAGCCGCGCTTTGGCTGGTGCTTGGCGCGTTTGCATGCGGCTCTGTCACATTCACCGCCATCGACACCTGGATCGATAGACGTGTTGGCGAAGACAGCGGTGGCGGATTGCTGGCAGCCATCGTGTTGGACGGCATACCGGAAAACATCGCATTGGGTGTGGTCCTGATCACCGTGGAACCGATCGCCGTTCTGGCCCTGGCCGGATCTATCTTCCTGTCAAACCTGCCTGAAGCTGCTGGTGGCGCACGTGGTATGGCCCAAAACGGCTGGGGACGTGGTAAAGTATTGGGGATCTGGGCGCTGACCGCCGCCGTGCTTAGTGCAGCGGCGGTCCTTGGCAATCAATTGCTGTCGCCGATGGCAACGGTCCCACTGGCCATCATACAGGCCTTTGCGGCGGGTGCCGTTGTCTCCTCACTCGCGACAGAGGTTTTCCCCAAGGCCTATAAACAGGATCAGGAACTTGCCGGCATCGCTGTGGCCATTGGCGTGATACTGGCCTTCGCCCTGCATCACATGGGTGCGTCTCTCAGCAATTAGCCTTCCTCGGTTTCGCCGCCCGCCTCTTTCCAGCCAGGGAAGCCGCCGATATTGGTGACGTTGGTATAGCCCATATCCATCAGTGTTTTCCCCGAAAGGGCCGCCTGCCCGCCGGCACCGCAGATCAGATAGAGTTCCGCGTGTTTCTCGAAAATCGGGTTGTGAAAATCCTTCATCTCAGGGTCGGCACGAAACTCGATCATGCCGCGCGGAATCCTGTGCGCCCCTTTGATGGTGCCGGATTTGGCAATATCCGCACTGTCGCGCACATCGATAAAGGCACCTGTACCATTCTTGTATTTCTCAATTGCCTCAGCTGCATTCAGCGTCGGCACAACGGCATTTGCTTCATCAAGATAGTCTTTTGCGGTTTTCATAATCGATATTCCTTTTATGGTTCCCGATACATGTAGGCCGGATCTCTGTTCCTGCAACTCGCAAAACCCCAGTGCTTACAAAGCCTCGCCTTTCTTGCGCAGCTCCTCCAGCAGATCACGATAAATGCCTCCCGTGTCCCCACCGCCAAAGATAGCAGCCCCCCCGGTATAGGCAGTGCCATAGGTCTTTGCGACGGTGATCGTCTGCACCAGCCCCGAGAGGAACTGATCCTTTTGCAAAGGGGACAGCGGGTGAATGAACACCCCCCAAAGCCGCCCGTTCGCCACCGCATATCGCGCATCCAACGCCGCATCAAAATTGGCCTGCATCAGCCGCAACAGGTCTGCCTTTTCCAACCCCTCGGCACTGGCAATCGGCACCATCGCCCGCATCCGATCAGCTCCGGCATCCGCGATCACAATAGTCGGAATATCATCCAGGGTGAATTCCAGCGCTGGCCCACGGGCCACCACGTCAGGGTCAAGGGCCTGCACAATCTGCGCCAGACGTTGCAGGGTCATCGCAGGCTCTTCTGTCGGCGGTTGGGGCAGCGGCAGGGATTGCGCGTTTACCACACAGGCCCAGCTGAACAATACAAACGGCAGGATCAACGTCTTCATGGCGGCACCTCTTCGGCTTGGGGTCCCCAAAGCCTAGCCTGCCACCCGTTCACAGACCAAGCACCCTTTGGTGATCAAATCTTACGAAAACCCGCTATTTGGCCATCGCGGCATCGATCACTGCAATGGTCTGCGCCACAGCGACCTCTATGCTCAGGGCGGATGTATCAATCTCAACCGCATCCGGCGCGGGTTTCAACGGCGCATCCGCCCGCCCCATATCCCGCGCATCACGGGCCTCAACATCCGCCAGCACTTCTTCAAAACTGGTTTCGACCCCTTTGCCGGACAGCTCTTCAAACCGGCGCCGCGCCCGCACCACCGCGTCAGCAATCACAAACAACTTCACCTGTGCATCCGGGCAAATCACCGTCCCGATGTCACGCCCATCCAGCACCGCGCCACCGGCCCGCGCGGCAAAACTGCGTTGGAAGTCCACCAGCGCCGCACGCACTGCCGGCAGGGCCGCCACCTTACTGGCCGCCTGCGCCACATCCGGCATGCGCAGCGCTTCGCCATCCAGATCCTCCGGCACAAGCGCGCGCGCCGCATCTAGGGCATCAACACCCAGCAAAACCTTGGCACCCACCGCGCGGTACAACAGGCCCGTGTCCAAATGGGCAAACCCGAAATGCGCGGCCACCGCTTTGGAAATCGTACCCTTGCCCGAAGCCGCAGGCCCGTCGATCGCCACTGTGAAACCCTGTGTCGTGCTCACATTTGTGCCCTTTCTTTGGGGGCCAACCGCCAGGCCCAGACCGCCAGCAACATCGCCAGCGCCAGACAAATCCATTTGGCCACCGTATAGGCGCTGGCTTGCAAGATCGCGCCTGCCGAAACCTGCGGCCCGTACTGCAGCAAATGAGCAACTGCGGCATTTTCTGCCAGATCAAGTCCCAGATAAACACAGGGCGTCAGCGCCACCACTCCACGCAGAATCCTCGGCATGCCCAAAGCCTGGGTCCAAATTACCCCTGACAGGGTAAACGTCAGCAGCAAGGGCAGCGCCGTATCCAACCCATGAAACAAACCAAGATAAAGATCGGTGCGCCCGGCGGCGTCCAGGGCTGCAAGATATTGCCGCGCGCCCTCAACAGAATAGCCACCAAAATGGGCATCAAAAACCCCGAAATCTCCCGGTTGCAACCAGCCTTTGCCAAGGATGGCCAAAAACACAAACAATGTCGCTGAAAGCCCGCCGGTGATCTTCAGGGTCCGGTTCATGTCGCGTTTCTCGCCACCTGTGCACCAAGTTGCTGCATCAAAGGTTCAAAAATCGGGAATGAAGTGGCAATTGGCCCGCCGTCATCAACGCTGACCGGTTTCTGCGCCGCCATTCCAAGGATCAGAAAGGACATGGCAATCCGGTGATCCAGATGGCTGGCACAGGTTGCCCCACCGTGCACATTGCCATGACCAAGGCCGGTAACGGTCCACCAGTCGGGCCCCTCATCCACCTCGATCCCATTGGCGCGCAATCCGACAGCCATGGCATCAATCCGATCGCTCTCCTTGACCCGCAGTTCCTTGACCCCGCGCATCACCGTCTGGCCCTGCGCATAAGAGGCCACCACCGACAGCACCGGATATTCGTCAATCATCGATGCGGCCCGCTCCGGCGGTACCTCGATGCCTCTCAGGTCAGGCGAAAATCTGGCGCGCAAATCCGCCACCGGCTCGCCGCCCTCTTCCCGTTCGTTTTCATAGGTCAGATCCGCCCCCATTTCGCGCAGCGTGGTGAATAACCCCGCCCGCGTCGGGTTCAATCCGATACCGGGCACCAGAACATCCGATCCGGGCACAATCAGCGCCGCACAGACCGGAAAGGCCGCAGAGGAAGGATCACGCGGCACTTCAATATGCTGAGCCTGCAACTCCGGCTGGCCGGTCAGGGTGATCACCCGCCCCTCCTCGGTCTGTTCGGTGGTAATCTCTGCCCCGAAGCCTGCCAACATCCGCTCGGTGTGATCCCGCGTCGCCTCGGCCTCAATCACCACCGTCTGCCCCGGCGCGTTCAACCCGGCCAATAACACCGCGGATTTCACCTGCGCAGAGGGCACCGGCACCACATACCGCACCGGCACAGGATCGCTGGCCCCCACCAATGTCATCGGCAATCGCCCCCCACTGCGCCCGACCGAACGACAACCAAAGGCCGACAGCGGGTCCGTCACCCGTGCCATCGGCCGCCCGTTCAAACTGGCATCCCCGGTAAAAGTTGCCACAATCGGCGAGGTCGCCATCGCCCCCATGATCAGCCGCACACCGGTGCCGGAATTGCCGCAATCGATCACCCCGTCCGGCTCGGCAAAGCCGCCAACGCCAACCCCTTCAACCGACCATGAGCCACCACCATGATCCGTCACCTCCGCCCCAAAGGCCCGCATCGCCTTGGCCGTATCCAGAACGTCCTGCCCTTCCAGCAACCCCTCGATTGTGGTCTTGCCAATACACATGGCGCCAAGGATCAGCGAGCGGTGCGAAATCGACTTGTCCCCGGGCACCTCAGCGGTTCCCGAAAGCGGCCCGCAAGCGCTCGACATCATTGGAATTGGATCACCATGGCCCGACATAAACCCGTCCTTCACTATTTCAAAAAACTTCTAGCCCAGCAAAGGGCATGCGTCCATGCCAAGGCACACCGCATATCTTCTCTTTTTGGCCCTATATCCTGCGGAGCACGAGGCAGAGCCTCGTATAAATTTTCCTTGGAAAATTAATAAAATCGAATGCGGGCTTGCCCGCTCCTTTCGCTCACAGCCGGCGAAACGTCAGATAATGTGGCACCCGGCCTTCACGCAGCGCCTTTTGCTCATAGCGTGTGGAAATCCAGTCATCCCAAGGGGTACGCCAGTCACCGGGCCGTTCTGCCAGCCATTCAAACCCGAACTTCGGCACTTCTTCCAAAGTCTGGCGCACATAATCCTCAATATCCGTTGCCACGCGGAAAATACTGCCAGGCTTCAGCGCCTGCGCCAATGGCACCAGATGCTCTTCGGTCACGAAACGGCGCCGGTGATGGCGCGATTTCGGCCATGGGTCAGGATACAGCAGGAATGCCCGCTCAATCGAGGCTTCGGGCAGAACATCAAACATGTCCCGCACATCATTGGGATAAACCGCAACATTCTCGACGCCGGCCTTGCGGATCTTGCCCAGCAACATCGCCACCCCGTTGATATAGGGTTCACAGCCGATGATACCGACCTCCGGGTTGGATGCCGCCTGATGCACCATATGCTCGCCGCCGCCAAAGCCGACCTCAAGCCAGACCGGCTTGCCGTCAAACAGCGCCTTCAGGTCCAGCGGGGTCCGCTGCGGATTATCCTCCCAGGACACCGGCCCGGGCGACAGCCCCTCCAGATCCTCGGCCAGATAGCTGCGCTGAGCGGGTTTCAGGGTCTTGCCTTTAAGGCGACCATAAAAATTGCGGTGGGGGCGTGTGGGTGTCGTCATGGCGGGGGCTTTAGCCTGCGCCGCGCCGCGCTGCAATGGTCTGCTTGGGGTGTGATGCATTTCCCAAGGCCCTGACAGATCAAAGCAGAAGGCGAAAGCCCTGACAATCCTTAGCAAATTCGGGGCCCGTGGCGCAAAACCTTAACACCCGGTTAAGCCAGATATCCTACAACATCACCAGCTTTGCCACAAAGGACAACCTCATGCCCGCCCCCCAGATCACCCATCCATCGCCGCTTACGCCCCTTTCAAACACCCCGCCCCTTGAGGTGTTGATCCTTGATGATGAACGTTTTGACCGGCATCGGCTGGCCCGGCTATGCTCAGGGCTGGAATTTCCCTGCGCCATCAGCAACGCCACCTCACTTACGGAGTTTCAGGACCTGCTGGCACAAACCACATACGGGCTGATCCTGCTTGATTACGCCCTGCCCGATGGCACCGGCCTTGAGGCGCTGAACATGATGCACCTCTGCGCCCGCAACCTCAACACACCGGCCCTTATGGTATCCGGTCTGGCGGAAAGCAGCATCATGGATCAAGCAGAAGCTGCCGGTTGCTATCGCTTCCTTGAGAAGGACACGCTCTCTTCTGAGGCTTTCGCCTGTGCCGTCAAGGATGCGCTGACCCTCACCGTACCACTGGTGGCCAGCGATTCAGCAAGGTTTGAAAGTGCTGAGGTTGAACAGCTTCTGGCCCGCGCCGTGGCGCTTTATGCGCAGGACATCAAACCCATGGTCAGCCGCCTGATGCGGCAGATGCGCAACCTGCGGGCCCAGCAACCGCTAGACGACGCCCCCGCCAGCCATGCCGCTGAGCAGAATTGTCTGAGCCTCTGGTCATTCCTGATCGAGATGGAGCGGCAGGACGGGGCAACCCTCCTGGCCAATGTCACCCGCACTGCGCCCACTGGGACACCCGCGCCCCCCGAACCGAAATCCAGCAAACCGCCGTCACCTTTCAGCGCACCGCGCCATTAAGACAGACAGGGGCAGCCGGCCCCTGTCCGCGATATCTTGCGAACAAGGAGGCTGTTAAACTTCAGCCTTCAGCTTGGCTGCAAGGTCCAGCCTTTCCCATGAGAAACCGCCATCATCGTCGGGTGCACGCCCAAAGTGACCATAGGCCGCCGTACGCTGATAAATCGGTTTGTTCAGCTGCAGATGTTCACGGATGCCACGCGGGGTCAGGCTCATCACCTTGCGGATCGCGCGCTCGACCTCCGCATCATCCACTTCGCCTGTCCCAAAGGTATCGCAATAGATCGACAGCGGTTCAGACACGCCAATGGCATAGCTCAGCTGAATGGTGCATTTGCTTGCCATCCCCGCCGCAACGACATTCTTTGCCAGATAGCGTGCAGCATAGGCGGCAGAACGGTCAACCTTGGTCGGGTCCTTGCCGGAAAATGCACCGCCACCATGCGGGGCAGCCCCGCCATAGGTATCCACAATGATCTTGCGCCCGGTCAGCCCGGCATCACCATCTGGCCCACCGATGACAAAGACGCCCGTCGGGTTCACATGCCATTTGGTGTCCTTGTCGATCCAGCCATCAGGCAATACTTCGCGAATGTAGGGTTCGACGATATCGCGGATATCGGCACTGGTCTGATCTTCCGAGGCATGCTGCGTCGAAAGGACAATCGACGACACACCCACCGGTTTGCCATTCTCATAGCGGACAGACAGCTGGCTTTTGGCGTCCGGGCGCAACGTCGGCTCCGTGCCGTCCTTGCGCACCTCTGCCAGACGCCGCAGGATTGCATGGGCATAATGGATCGGTGCCGGCATCAGATGCTCGGTTTCATCCGTGGCAAAGCCAAACATGATGCCCTGATCGCCAGCGCCTTCATCCTTGTTGCCGCTGGCATCAACACCCTGAGCGATATGGGCGGATTGTTCGTGCAGCAGGTTGGTGATCTCTACCGTCTCGTGATGGAATTTATCCTGCGCGTATCCGATGTCCTTGATACAGGCGCGGGCGATGTCCTCGATCTGGCCCATGTACTGCGTCAGCTTGGCCTGATCACTCAGCCCGACTTCGCCGCCGATCACCACGCGATTGGTGGTGGCAAAGGTCTCTGCGGCAACCCGCGCTTCGGGCTCTTCGCTGAGGAATGCATCAAGCACAGCGTCGGAAATACGGTCACAGACCTTGTCAGGGTGACCTTCCGAAACGGATTCGGAGGTGAAAATATAGTTCTGTCGGGACATATCTGCTCCAGTAAAAAATGAAATGCCACGTCAGGAAGCCGTTGTGACATCGTTCGCGCTGGCTTAACGCCCTAACCTCATAGAGGTCAATTCTTAAGCCCGCCCTCACGGCTTCGTGCGCTGATTGACGCCGCGACGAGTCCCAGAAGCAACACAATCGCAAAGGGCAAATCACCTGCACGGCTATAGATCGTTGGGGCCAGCGGTTGCGGTAATGCGGCGTCAACGAATCCCGCCTGATTCAACGGCAGGCTGGCCAACAAGCGACCATAAGGGTCGATCATCGCGGAAATGCCGGTGTTTGCCGCGCGCGCCAGGGGCAGCCCCTGTTCGATTGCGCGCATCCGTGCCTGTGCCAGATGCTGGCGCGGGCCAGCGGCCTTGCCAAACCAGGCATCATTGGTGATCTGGATCAGGAAGTCAGGACGTTCAGTGGCCGCATTTGCATCATGGGGAAACACCGCCTCATAGCAGATCAGGGGCAAGGCGCGGCCCATCTCGCCAAAATCCAGCACCTGCGCGCCGGGGCCAGCGGCATACCCACCTAGCGCCCGCTGGGCGAGGCCAAAGACACCGACACGGGCAAAGAAATCGGCGAAAGGCATGTATTCCCCGAAGGGCACAAGGTGATGTTTGTCATAGGTCTGCGCCACGTTTCCCACCCGGTCCAGCACAACCATGGAGTTGAAGTAGTTCTGCGCATCGCGCCGCTGCACGCCAAGGGCCACAGGTGCCGTGCCACCTGCCTGTGCAATCTGATCAAGTGCCGGTGCTGCCAGATCCAGTACCCATGGGATCGCGGTTTCCGACCACAGGACCAGATCAGGTGCGGGGTCACCTTCCTTGGGAAGGGCGGCCGTAAGGCCAAGCTGGCGGTCAAAAAAGACAGGTATCTGCGCCGGATCCCATTTATCGCGCTGCGCCGCATTGGGCTGGATCAGGCGAATAGTATGCGCGGTCAAGCTGGCTTCGGGAGACATCACCGGCAGGGTCACAGCCCCCAAGCCCAGCAAAACCGCCCCAAAACGCAGGGTGCGGCTGGCCCAATCCTGTGCGCTCTGGCTGACTGCCACGGCAACCGCAACCATCAGCAGGTTCAGCGCATAGGGCCCGATCCACGCCAAAGCCTGCCCGCCGCTGGTGTCCACCAGAGACTGAGAGATCATCGCCCATGGGAAACCGGTGAACAGATAGCCACGGATCAATTCGACAGCAGGCAGGGTCAAAACCACAGCCCAGGACGTTTCGCGGCTTAGCCGGCGCGCACCCCAGAAGGCCAGCCCCCAGAACAAGGCCAGACCCGCCGCCAGAAACAACAGTGCAAAAGGAGCCATCCAGCCATGGCGGGCCACATCAACCATAAAGGGCGATACGATCCAATGCAGCGCATGGGCGAAATACCCGGTGCCGAAAGCCCAGCCAAACAATGCCGCCTGCCGCAGGGATTTTGCCTGTGCAAAGAAATAAAGCGCCCCCGCAAGGGCGACCATCAGGATCAGCGGCTGATCATATGGGGCCTGCCCAAAGGCCGCAATCACACCCAGCGCCGCCGCAAGGCAAGGCTGCCGCCACCCCGTCAAACGGGGTGTCACCCGTTGGCCCCGTTGGTGCGCACCCGCAAGCGTTTGATGCGGCGCGGGTCGGCATCAATGACCTCGAATTCAGGGCCATCTGGATGCAGGACCACCTCGCCCCGTGTCGGCACCCGCCCGGACAGCATAAAGACCAGCCCGCCCAAAGTGTCGATTTCTTCCTCGTCGACATCATCGTGGTCGGTCAAGGAATGGCCAATCTCTGCCTCGAAATCCTCGAGCGGGGTTTTTGCCAATGCCAGATAGGTGCCGGGCTTCTCAATGCTCCAAAAGGTTGCCTCATCGACGTCATGTTCGTCTTCGATTTCACCAATCACCTGTTCAATCAGGTCTTCGATGGTGACCAACCCGTCAACCCCGCCATATTCGTCGATCACCAAGGCCATATGACGCCGTTCGGCTTGCATTTTGGTCAACAGGACGCCGATGCCCATGGACGGGGGGACAAACAACAAGGGGCGCAGCAAGGCGGGCAGATCAAAATCCTTGGGCTTGCCGTTGAACCCGTATTGCAGCGCCAAATCCTTGAGGTGGGCCATGCCGACAGGGCTGTCCAATGTGCCGTCAAAGACCGGCAGACGTGTCAGACCGCTTTCTTTGAAGACGGCGACCAATTCCTCCATGGTGATGCTGACCGGCACAGCTGTGATTTCGGCCTTGGGGATCGACACATCGTCGACCCGCATCCGGCGCAGGTTCATCATGCCACGCGCCGACACCCGATCAACGGGAAGCGGCGTCATTTCCGACGCTAGGTCCCCCTCGGAAGGACTGAGTGCGCCAATGACACGTGAGAAAAAGCCGCCCGTTTTCGAGGCCGCATCGTCTGGTGAAGCAGTGTTTTCATCCGGTTGCGCGCTTTGCGCCGCGTCAGATGGTCCGTCGTTGTCGCCCATTGGGTCCTGTCATGTAAAATAACGGCCGTTGCCGTCTACGATTCTCTATATGGGTCATCCAACCCCAATTTGCCAAGTATTTCGACTTCGAGCCCTTCCATCAAGGCTGCATCTTGCTCAGTTTCATGATCATACCCAAGCAAATGAAGGGTGCCGTGGATGATCAGATGGGTCACATGCTCGGCGATATCTTTGTCCGCAGCGCGGGCTTCGGCGGCGCAGGTGTCATAGCTGATGGCGATATCGCCCAGTTCAATCATGCCGCCCGGATCGGGTTCAGGTGGCCTCGGCTGACCGCCAGGGCTCATCGCGGCACGCTCTTCACTGGGCCAGCTGAGGACATTTGTCGGGCTGGCCTTGGCCCGGAATTCCGCGTTGAGAGCGGCAATGCGGGCATCATCACAGGCAAGGATGCTGATTTCCGCATCCAGTGGCAGGGCAAGCCGGTTCAGCGTGGTTCTGATCGCCCTCTCGCTTAGCGCCTCCATATCAAGGGCGGCCCAGCGGGAGTCATCTATGTCGATGTCCATGTTCTGCATTTAACGTCTTCTTTTGGGGCTCTGCCCCGTCAGCAAAGCTGACTCCCCGCAGGATATAAGGCCAAAAAGAGCAAGAAAGAGCGGCGTCATGAGGCGCTGCTATCTGCTTCATAAGCCTCGATGATGGCAGCAACCAGAGGGTGGCGGACCACATCCTTGGAGGTGAAATAATTGAAGCTGATCTTCGGGATCTTGTTCAGCAGGCGTTCGGCATCGGCAAGCCCCGAAGGCACCCCGCGCGGCAGGTCGATCTGCGTGCGGTCCCCGGTGATCACCATACGCGATCCCTTGCCAAGACGGGTCAGGAACATCTTCATCTGCATCGACGTGGCATTTTGCGCCTCGTCCAGCACCACAAAGGCATTGGAGAGGGTCCGCCCCCGCATGAAGGCCAAAGGCGCGATTTCGATGCGTTTTTCCTCAATCAGCTTGGCCAGCTGCTTGCCCGGCAGAAAATCGTTCAGCGCGTCATAAAGCGGCTGCATATAGGGGTCGACCTTGTCTTTCATGTCCCCCGGCAGGTAGCCAAGTTTCTCGCCGGCCTCGACCGCGGGGCGGCTGAGGATGATTTTGTCCACATGTCCACCGATGAACATATTAATGCCCACGGCAACAGCCAGGTACGTCTTGCCGGTACCCGCCGGGCCGATGCCAAAGGTCAATTCATCATCAAACAATGCTTTGACATAGGCTTTTTGCGCATCGGTGCGCGGCTCGACCCGTTTTTTGCGGGTCTGGATTTCAAGAGTATCGCCAACCGGCATTTCAAGCTGGCCGCCGACCTGTGGCCGCGTGCCGGACTTTGGCCGCTCCATACGCAACAGGCTTTCAACTTCCGCCGGGGTGACCTTGCGCCCGCTTTCCAGACGGGCATAGAGCGTGTTCAGCGCCGCCTCGGCCTGTTGCTGGCTTTCTATCTCACCCAGAATGCTAAGGTGGTTGCCGCGCCGGATGATCTGGACCGACAGCGCCTTTTCGATGGCAGCCAGATGCGCGTCATAGGCACCGCAAAGATCGATCAGCAGACGGTTGTCGGCGAACTCAAGCACAACAGGTTCAGCTGCGGGAGAGGCCGTGATTTGGTCGCTAGGGGGCAAAGGAAGCTCCTTGGAATAGGACGGTTATTAGGCAGGTAGGGACAAACGCCGGAAAAAACACCCTTAGAACGCAGAAAGGGCCGGGGCGTGAAACACCCCGGCCCGACATTGCTGAGATTTCAGCCAAAATCAGTTTGGATCCGGAATGTTAGAGCCGCCTTTGAAATCGCCTACCGTGTGGGTGGGTGGTGCAACGCCAGAGCAGACCGGCTTGCCGTATTTGTCCAGACGGGCCGACAGGTAGCCCTCAACGCCATCATCGATGATCCAGTGGTCACAGCCATTCGGATCGACCCAGATGCCGGCCTGAAGCGTGCTCAGGTGGTGGCTGTTGATGCCGCGGTCGACAGATTTGTCAGAGGGCAGCCCCTGAAACGGCACACCGGTTTCGACATCACCGCAAGCGGAGAGCCCGACAGCACAGGCGAACACGGTTAGGATTTTTGTATTGATCACGACAGGTCCCCTTAACGAATGCAGATGATTTCGACGCGGCGGTTTTTGGCCATCCCTTGCGCAGAATTATTGGCAGCGACCGGCTGGCGTTCGCCATAGCCGCGCACATCCGCGATACGCGCCCCGTTTGCAACGGCGATCGCGGCAACCGCATTGGCCCGGTTATAGCTGAGCTTCATGTTATAAGCGTCAGAGGCGCGGCTGTCGGTATGGCCGGTGATGATATAGGAGACAGCGCCGGTTTTCTTGAAGAACTCTGACAGGCGGGCCTTGCCGGACTTGTGGATGCGATAGCTGTTGGTGGCAAAGAACTGATCCGAATTCATCACCCCGCAGACATTACCACGGCGGCACACCGGGATACCCTGACGGGTGGTATGCGGTGTCATGTACCCTTCGGCACCATCGTCCATCACCCAATGCTCACAGCCATCGGGATCAACCCAGATCGTCGGGGTGTAGACACCCTTGTCCCGTCCCTGCTGAGAGCGGGTTTGTGCATCGGCAGTTGTTGGCGCAAAAGCCATCGGCATCGCAATCGCGACTGCAAGTGACAGGCTCGCCACCGCGCGGATTGCTTTGGAGATTGTATTCACCACAGCATTTTCCTTTTTCTGTTCCCCACAGAAGGCATGTCCGACACCAAGGCTGGCCACCCCCCACTTCACTTTCCACGATAGGTAATATTTAGCGGGCTGTGAAGCGCTGTTCTCTACATTTAGTGGTTAAATACAGGGATAGCGTATCGAAATATGGCAAAAATGTGGCAAACCCGCATCAGATGCCCCGCAACGCCCTATGGTTGTACGCCAGATTTACACTGCGCGCGCTGTCAGCGAGTTGGTTTTTGCATCCACGATTCTGACATTCACGATATCGCCGATCTGTGCTGTGCAATCGTCGATATGCACAGAATGCAGATATTCCGATTTACCCAACATCTGCCCGGCTTCGCGGCCTGCCCGTTCGATCAACACGGAAACATCGCGCCCGACCATGCCGTTCTGGATTTCGCGTTGATGGCCGGTGATCAGCGCCTGCAAACGCTGCAGGCGTGCGTCGGCCACATCCGCATCGACAAGGGCACGTTCCGCAGCCGGGGTGCCCGGACGGGTCGAGTATTTGAAGGAATAGGCGTAGCCGTATTTCACTTCGCGCACCAGATCCATTGTCGCCTCAAAATCGGCATCGGTTTCTTCAGGGAAGCCGACGATGAAATCACCGGAGAGGATAATGTCGGGTCGCGCCGCGCGAATCCGTTCCAACAACCGCAAGTAGCTGTCCGCCGTATGGCTGCGGTTCATCCGCTTCAAGATACGGTCAGAGCCCGATTGCACCGGCAGATGCAGATAAGGCATCAATTCGGGCACTTCGCCATGGGCCGCAATCAAATCATCATCCATGTCATTGGGATGGCTGGTGGTATAACGAATTCGCTCCAGCCCGTCGACCTTGGCCAAGGCGCGGATCAACTGGGCAAGTGTCATGTCACCCGTATCCCCTGCCCCGTGATAGGCATTTACGTTCTGGCCCAGCAAAGTCACTTCGCGCACGCCACGTTCGACCAGATCGCGGGCCTCCTGCAAGACCCGGCTGGCCGGACGGCTGACCTCGGCACCGCGGGTATAGGGCACAACGCAGAAGGCGCAGAATTTGTCGCACCCTTCTTGAACCGTCAAAAACGCCGCCGGGGCGCGTTTCGCCTTAGGGCGCGATTTCAAATGTTCGAATTTGTCTTCCTCGGGGAAATCCGTGTCCAGCGCGGTTTCGCCCTTGCGCACACGGGTCTCCATCTCTGGCAGCCGGTGATAGCTTTGCGGGCCGACCACCAGATCAACGGCGGGCTGGCGGCGCATGATCTCTTCGCCTTCGGCCTGCGCCACACATCCGGCAACCCCGATTTTCAGATCCGGGTTCAACTCTTTCAGCGGTTTCAGACGGCCCAGCTCGGAATAGACCTTTTCCGCAGCTTTCTCGCGGATATGGCAGGTGTTGAGCAGAATCATATCTGCATCTTCAGCCTGCGTGGTCTCGACATAGCCCTGCCCGCCCAGCGCCTCGGCCATGCGTTCACTGTCATAGACATTCATCTGACAGCCATAGGTCTTGATAAACAGCTTTTTAGGCGCAGTCATGGCATCGGTCCAACTGGTGCAGAAAATCAAAGGCGGCATAACAGGGCCACCGATCGCTTGCAATGCACGCCGATTTAACCGATTCTGTTCTAAAACGCGCCAACAAGAGGCCCCATGCAGTACCCCAGCCTATCGCAGATGATCACAGCAGAGGCCGCGACCCTTGCCAAAGGGCCACTGGCCGTTGTCATGATCGAAGATGATGTAGAGGTCGCCACCTCCCTGCGCCATCATCAACAGATGGGCTTTTCCGTCGTGATCGCGCTGATGCCGGCTGTGTTCGACCTGCCCCGTGACCTTGAGGAAACCATCATCCGCGTGGATTACAACATGTCCGCTGACCACGCGATGGAACAGGCGATCAACGCGCTGATGGAACCGGCAGCCGGGCAATGGGTCTTTTATTGCTATAATGCGGAGTTCTTTTTCTTCCCGTTTTGTGAAACGCGCAATGTGGTCGAAATGCTGGCCTTTCACACCGAAGAGAGGCGCGATGCGATGCTGGCCTATGTGATCGACCTTTATTCCGACGATCTGGATTTGCATCCAAATGCTGTGTCACTGGACAACGCCCATATGGACCGTTCGGGGTATTATGCACTGGCACGGCCCGATGCCGACAACCATAGCCACCCCAAGGAACGGCAACTGGATTTCTTTGGCGGGCTGCGCTGGCGTTTCGAGGAACATGTGCCAAGGCTGCGCCGCAAAATTGACCGCATTCCACTGTTTCGTGCCAAGAAGGGGCTGAAAATCCGCTGGGATCACACGTTTTCAGATGAGGAATACAATACCTATGCCTGCCCGTGGCATCATAACATCACCGCTGCGATCTGTTCGTTTCGCACCGCAAAAGCGCTGAAGAGCAATCCGGGCAGCAAGTTCGAGATCGACAGCTTCAAATGGCACAATTCCTCGCCTTTTGAATGGCATTCGCGCCAGTTGCTTGATCTGGGGCTGATGGAACCGGGGCAGTGGTTTTAACCAAGCGAAACAACCGGTTCCCATCCGGCACCTTGCGTGAAAAAACAGCGCTGGATTTTTCCAACGCTGTCTCTCGATCAAATGATCACTTGGCCTTTTCCTGAACCTTCAGTTCTTTGGACAGCTCGACGATCTGCTCTTCCCCGATTTTATACAGCTCGGTCATTCTCTTGATCAGCGCGTCGATCTCTTTCGCGTCTTCATTCGCCTTGATCTCGGACTTCATCTTGGTTGATGCGGTCTTGGCGTCCTTGGCCCATGGTTTGAGTTTCTTGACCAGTAGTTCGGTCTTTTTGATGTAACCCTTGGCGGCTTTCAGGTCTCCTTCTTCAAGCAAGAGCCAGGCAGAGTCACAAAGACCACTAAGAGATTTCTCATCTTTCTTAAGCCGCTTTTCGGTCGCCGCGCGGTTCTTGGCAGTCAGAGGCTCCGGGAACTCCTTGGGCGTCACCGCCTCAATGGCCTGCTTCACAATGGCATCATTGGTGCGTTTGGGGATCATCCCGTACATCACGACAAAGCCTTCCAGCCCGCCATAGGTCTTTTCCGCCTTGGTGATATCAGCCAGGGCCTTGCGCGCCTCATCCATGTCCTTTTTGACCGTCATATCGGGCTTGCCCCCGGCCTTTTTCAGGTCTTTTTCGGCCAAGGCGATCTGCTTTTCCAGATCCTTGCGGATTACCGTCGCCTCGTCCTGAAACTTCTTGAATTCAGCCAGCCCCGCACGATGCTTTTTCAGCGCAGCTTCCCATGTCTTGCGCGGGCCAGCTGCATCCTTGTGTTTGAGGAAATCGTCGGTTTTCTTGCCGGCCATACCGCCCAGCTTGATCTCCTGAATTGCCTCTTGCAGCTTGTCTTCCTTGGCCCATGTATCATCCAGATTGGATAACAGAGTCTTTTTTATCTTATCCGCCGCTGCCGGCGAATATTTCTTAAGCTTGTCTTTGATCTTTTTCGTAACGTGGATTTTTAGCTTCTCAACTTCTTTGGACATAATAAATTTCCTTGGGCTTTGGTCGAAATAGACCATGCTAAAAGCTCAACCCTAGGAGCAAACTTTGCTCAAAAGCAAGCTATAATCTTTAATTTACTGGGGGTGCGACGACAACAAGAGGAACCGGACTGAGCGCAGTTTTTGCCCCGCCTGCAAGTCATGACCGGGAAAGGGCGGTGATGTGGGGCCGCGATTGGCAATGCGGCGCACTACACTGTTGCGCAGGGTATCAACCTGATCAGCAAACAGCCCCTTGATCAGCACAACGCCATCACGCTGATTAGTATCATTGTCATTTTGGGTCTGAATGGATGGGACAAGCCCATGGGTGGGGTTTACCCCGCCACCTCTTTGCGCCGCAGGCGGATCACCACATCGACGCTTGCAATCTCGGCACCGGCAGGCGCGTCCGGAAGGCCGGAAATCACCAATTGCTCGGCTGGCGCATCGGTCAGTTTCCCATCGTCTTCCCAGTAGAAATGCGGGTGGTCGTGGGTATTGGTATCAAAATAGCTTTTGGATCCGTCAACCGTCACCTCCTGCAACAACCCAGCGCCACAAAAGGCACGCAGTGTGTTATAAACAGTGGCCAAAGACACCGCATCACCCTGCCCTTTAGCCGCGTCAAACAGGCTTTCTGCCGTGACATGCCGATGTTGGCCATCGCCTACCAGAAGGCTGGCCAAAGTCACCCGTTGACGGGTCGGCCGCACACCGGCCTGTTCCAGCCAGCGGATACCGTTTTCCTGAAGGGTCTGCGTCATGGATCGCTCCGTTACGTGTTGACCGGTAATATAGGGCCTTTTGCGAGTTGTTTTCAATTCGAAAACCAAAAACTGGCATTAGAGTGCATCATTGTTCAATCATACGCAGGCATAAACCCGATTTTCAGGCCCCGTGAATGGGGCAACTTCGCCTCTTCAACCGGTTTGGCCGCGTTGTGCAGGGTGCAAGCTGCCTCTATGATCCAAATATGAACATCGCTGCTCTATTTGCCCCTGATCATGAACTCGCAGCACATCTTTTGCGGCTGCTGGATGGCCAAGCAACTGACAGCGCACATGATCGAGCACATCTCTTGCGTGTCTGGCAGAACGTCAGGAAAATTTCAAAGATCGAAGGTGGCGACCTCACGGTTCTGACAGCGGCCACCCTGATGCATGATTTTATACATGTCCCCAAGGATTCACCGGATCGCGCGAATGCCTCGCGGCGCGCCGCTGATGCCGCAGGCGCAGTGTTGGCCGCGCTGAGCTGGCCTGAACAGCAGGTATCGGCAGTCAAACATGCCATTGCCGCACATAGTTTTTCGGCAGGCATCCCGCCCAGAACACTGGAAGCACGGATTTTGCAGGACGCCGACCGGCTTGACGCCTTGGGCCACATCGGCATCGCCCGGTGCCTTGCCGTTTCAGGCGCATTGAACCGACCGCTTTACGATCCGCTTGATCCACAAGCTCAATCGCGCAAGCTGGATGACAGTGCCTATGCAATCGATCATTTTCAGACAAAGCTCTTGCGGCTGGCGGGAAAGTTTCAAACCCAAACCGGGCGCGCACTGGCTGATAAACGCCATGCAGTTCTTAAACAATTTTACGATGGCTTCATCAGCGAGGTTTCATTGCGCTGATCAGATGATCCAAGGGGGAGGTTATGGCGCTCTCTTGCGATAAGGCGGCGCACAATGTAGACCGCCCCGAAGATCACATTCCGCCAGGAGAACCCTACGCATGGCCGACTACCCCACCAGCTTTGACAAGGAAGCACTGTTGAAATGCGCCGCAGGCGAGTTGTTTGGACCTGGTAACGCGCAGCTTCCTGCACCGCCCATGTTGATGATGGACCGGATCACTGATGTCTCAGGCGATGGCGGGGCGCATGGCAAAGGGCATATTACAGCAGAATTCGACATCACGCCGGACCTTTGGTTCTTTGACTGTCACTTTCCCGGCAACCCGATCATGCCGGGTTGTCTGGGGCTCGACGGCCTCTGGCAACTGACCGGTTTCAACCTTGGCTGGCGCGGTTGGCCGGGGCGTGGTTACGCCCTTGGTGTGGGCGAAGTGAAACTAACCGGCATGGTCCGTCCAGAGCGCAAGATGTTGACCTATAAGATTGATTTCACCAAAGCGATCCAAACCCGCCGCCTGACCATGGGTGTCGCCGACGGTATCGTTGAAGCCGACGGCGAGGTAATTTATCAGGTCACCGGTATGAAAGTTGCCCTGAGCGAGAGCTGAACCACGGCGCGGCAGGGAGACCTGCCGCCCGGTTATATGTGTTGCATGAAGTATTGCCAGAACCTTGCTGTAAACTTAAGGTTTGCTAAGAGATAAAGACATTTTTTGAATGCGGCCCTTAACCGCGGAGCGACAGCAAATGGCCACGGCCCACGTCTTGATTGCCGATATTACCGGCAGCACAAGCCTGTATGATAGATTGTCCGATCAAGACGCTTTGGCGCAGGTTAGCGCGATTCTGGCGCAGATGCGCACGATCATCGAAGACAACGGCGGGCATTGCGTCAAATCACAGGGCGACGATACGCTCAGCTTTTTCAGCGATGCCGCCAGCGCCTTCACCGCAGCCCGCGAGATGATACAGGCCGATTGGGGTGAGGGTCTGGGCGTGCATGCCGGTGCCCATTGCGGGGATGTGCTAAGTCAGGATTCCGACATCTACGGTGACGCGGTAAACACCGCCGCGCGACTGGCCGCCTTGGCCAAACCCGGCGAGGTGCTGATTGGTGATACGGTTTTTGAACAACTGGCCACCCCTTTGCAGGCGCTGTTTGTCTCAATGGGTGGGGTAAAACTAAAAGGCAAACGCGACGCGACGCGGGTGCATTCCTTTGCCGTCAGTGACCTGTCCACGCAGACCGTTCTGTTTGGCATGAAAGACTCTCCCATTGGGCCGCGCACCGAATCTGCGGTGCTTACCTGCGGATCCGAGGAATGGCCGCTGCTGGATGGGGAAAGCGTCATGGTCGGACGGTCATCCGATTGTCAGGCGGTGCTGGAACACCCTTGGGTGTCGCGCAAACACGGCATTTTCGAACTGCGCAGCGCACAGCTGGAATATACCGATCACAGTTCCTCCGGCAGCACGGTAATCACCTCGGGCGGGCAGGAATATACCCTGCAACGCCGCTCCATGTTGCTGAGCGGTGAAGGCATGGTGCTGGTAGGCACCCGCGACAAAACCGTCGCCAGTTCGATCATCCGCTACAGCACCAATGATCTGGTGCCAGACTAGCATAATGCCCCTGAGCCCCCCGTTACAATCCTGCTAACCGCTTGCACCGCCAAGCCTTGCCGTCCTAGATAGACAGGAAAGTAATTAGGGAGAGCAGCCCATGCGCCGCGTCAATCCAGAGGTTTGTTCATGAAACGAGTCGTCGTCACAGGTCTGGGCATCGTTTCCTCAATCGGGAACAACGCCGAAGAAGTCACCGCCGCCCTGAAGGCAGGCACATCAGGCATCGAGGCATGCCCCGAGATGACAGAACACGGCTTTCGCAGTCAGATCGCGGGCACGCTGAAGATCAATGTCGCGGATCACATCGACAAACGCACCCTGCGGTTCATGGGACAGGGTGCCGCCTATGCCTATCTTGCCATGGAACAGGCGATTGCCGATGCCGGTCTGGACGAGAGCATCATTTCAAACCCGCGCACCGGGTTGATTGCCGGGTCCGGCGGCCCGTCCACTTCGGCAATGAAGGCTGCACATGATGTGGTCGACAAGACCGGCGCGACCAAGCGGATCGGGCCCTTCGCCGTACCGAAATGCATGTCCTCCACGATCAGTGCCAACCTGTCGACGGCGTTCAAGATCAAGGGCATCAACTATTCCATCACCTCGGCCTGTTCGACCTCTCTGCATTGCATCGGCTCTGCCGCAGAACAGATCATGCTGGGCAAACAGGACGTGATGTTTGCTGGCGGCGGCGAAGAACTCGACTGGACCCTGTCCTGTCTGTTTGACGCCATGGGCGCGATGAGCAGCAAATATAACGACACGCCGGAAAAGGCATCCCGTGCCTTTGACGCCAACCGCGATGGTTTTGTGATCACCGGTGGTGGCGGCATGGTGGTGCTGGAAGATCTGGACCATGCGCTGGCGCGCGGTGCCACGATCTATGCTGAAGTGACTGGTTTTGCTGCGACTTCTGACGGGCACGACATGGTGGCCCCTTCTGGCGAGGGCGGCACCCGCGCCATGCAGCTGGCATTGGAAACGCTGCCCGAAGGGCGCAAGGTCAGCTATATCAACGCGCATGGCACCTCGACGCCTGTGGGAGACGTGGGCGAGATCGAAGCAGTGCGTCGTGTGTTCGGCCAAGGGTCAACACCACCGGTCAGCTCAACCAAATCAATGACCGGCCACGGCCAGGGGGCAGCAGGTGCGATGGAAGCGATCTTCTGTTTGCTGATGCTCAAGGATGATTTCATCACGCCCTCGATCAATGTGGAGACCTTGGACCCCGCGCTGGACCCTTCCGAGATTGCCACCACCCGTGTGGACAATGCCGGGCTTGATTCCGTCATGACCAATTCCTTTGGGTTTGGCGGCACCAACGGATCAATGATCCTGTCGAAATACAACGGATAGGATTTCAGAATGTCTGATCTGCTTAAGGGAAAACGCGGCCTGATCATGGGTGTCGCCAACGAACGTTCCATTGCCTGGGGCATTGCCAAAGCGATGGCAGATGCCGGGGCGGAACTGGCCTTCACCTATCAGGGAGAGGCCTTTGGCAGCCGGTTGAAACCGCTGGCCGAAAGCGTCGGGTCTGACTTTATGGTCGATGTGGATGTGACCGATGATGCGTCACTTGATGCAGCATTTGAACAGCTGGGCGCGCGCTGGCCGACAATTGATTTTGTCGTGCATGCTATTGCGTTTTCAGACAAATCCGAACTGACCGGCCGTTTCCTGAACACCAGCCGTGCGAATTTCAAACACTCGCTGGATATCTCCGCCTATAGTTTCATCGAGATCGCGCGGCGCGCCCATCCGATGATGGTCGAGAATGGCGGCACCTTGATGACCTTGACCTATCAGGGATCAAACCGGGTGGTGCCGAATTATAACGTAATGGGCGTGGCCAAGGCAGCGCTTGAAAGTGCGACACGTTACCTTGCCAATGACCTTGGACCCGAAGGCATCCGCGTCAACGCGATTTCTCCTGGCCCGATGAAAACCCTTGCCGGTGCGGCGATTGGCGGCGCACGCAAGACCTATAAGCACACCGGCCAGAACGCCCCGATGCGGGAAAACGCGACACTGGAAGCTGTGGGGGGCACGGCGGTCTATCTGGCGTCAGATGCCGGGGCTTGCACCACTGGCGAGATCATCCGCGTAGACGGCGGGTTTCATGTACTGGGCATGCCGCAGCAAGAGTATCTTTGAAGCATTGAACCTTGGCAGGGGTTGAACGCCACCGCCAGCGCGGTGACGTGAGTGCGGACAGTATATAGGGCCAAAAAGAGGAGGGGCGTGGTGGCGCACCGTCTTCTGGCAGGCTTTGAAACAAGGTTCAGCGCAGCGGCGGAGTCTGCCAGAGCCAGATCTTCATGCCGCCATGGGCAATCGGCGGGCCCAAAGGTTTCCATGGCAGGCCAGTGGCCTTGGCCAGTGCCGGTTCGGATGTCACCAGCCCCACACGCCAGCCTTTGAAGTGGGCCAGCATCGTCGCGCCAAAAGAGCCGTAAAGCGCATAGAGCAGTTTCTTATTACCGATCCGCCCACCATAGGGCGGGTTCACCATGACCAATCCGGCAGGGCCTTCGGGCGGGCGGACCTCGGCAGCGCCGTGGCAGGTAAAGGTGGTGCAATCAGCCACCCCTGCCCGCACCGCATTGGCCGTGGCATTGCGCACCGCCCCAGCATCGCGGTCAGAACCAAAGAACATTGCAGGCGGTTGGCTTTGCGCCCCTGTGGCCCGCAGTGTTTCGAAAGCCACCGGATCAAAAGAGGCCAATTTTTCAAAGGCAAAGCTGCGGCTGCGCCCCGGTTGCAGACCGGCGGCAATTTCGGCGGCTTCGATCACAAAGGTCCCCGAGCCACACATCGGATCGACCAGCGGTTCCCTACCGGTATAGCCACATTGGCGCAGCATCAGTGCCGCGAGGTTCTCGCGCATTGGTGCCTTCCCAACTGCTTCTTTATGGCCGCGCACATGCAGCGCCTCGCCTGTGGTATCCAGACTGATGGACACCTGATTGTCGTGGATACGCACCTTCACCACCATCTCGGCCTCTGGCGACAGGGTGATGCCATGGCTCTCGACCAGGGCCCGTTCAATGCGTTCCGATGCTGCCTTGGCGTGGTAGATCTTGGAGGCTTTGCATGTCACTTGCACACGCACCGGTGTATCCGCGCACAGCACCGCGCCCCAGTCAAACTTGCGCGCGCGTTTGTCCAGCTGGGCCAGATGGAAGGCCATGAAAGAGCCGACCCGCGCCAACACGCGCACCGCGCCGCGCAGGTTCAGGTTGGCGCGCCAGACGTCCGGCCAATGGCCCATCACCGTCACACCGCCGGGACCAGCAAGGGGGGTGGTGAAGCCCTGTTCGATGGCTTCTTCCAACAGGACCGGTTCCAGACCGGGGGCGCAAACGAGAAATATCTCAAAGGGATCAGGGGTGTTCATCTGTCCTCTTTAGAGGCAATGACCGACAGGCAGAAGCGCCGTTTTGTGGCGAAGCTCTCTAAAGGTCACAGATTTTGTGAAACGGTCACGATTTTGCCAGCATCCCCCGCTAAATACCGCCCATGAGCTTTCGCGAGATATATGCCAATGAGGTGCTTGAGCAGCGCCGTACACGTGCCCAGCGGGCGCGGTTCTGGGGCAAGGTGGTCAGCCTTGTCCTTATGTTGACGATTGCCGTGACCCTGCGCACCGAACCGCAGCTGCGCCGCGCCTTGATCTCTGCGGCCATGGCGGGGGCGATGCAGGTGACGGGCCGGTCTGTACCCGCCGTCACGCCTGATCTGCCGGAAAGGTTCCAAGACGGGTTTCAGGCCATGTCCGCCCGTACCCCTGCGCCTGCGCCTGCGCCTGCGCCTGCCAACAGCACGGGGATACGTGATCGGATCAAGGTCAACCGCCCCGGTGCCGCACTGGCCCCGCCCCCGGCGCAGATTGACATGCGGGCCGTTGCACAGGAGCTGCAGAACAACCTCTCCAGTCACAGACTGAACGGGGGTTAAGGCCCAGCCTGAACGGCCGGACCCGAAACGCGGTTATCCCGCAATCGACATCAATTCGATATCGAACTGTAGATCTTTGCCCGCCAGCGGGTGATTTGCATCAAGGGTCACTGTTGCCTCGTCCAACTCCACCACCATCACCGGCATTGCCTGACCGTCCGGCGTTTGCATTTCCAACGTTGTGCCCACTTCGATGGCCAGATCCGCCGGAATACCTTCGCGCGGGATCGCCTGTCGCATTTCAGGGTTCAGCGGGCCGTAAGCATCGGCGCAGGCGATCTGGACGGTTTTCTTGTCACCCACACTCATGCCCGGCAGGGCAACGTCAAGACCCGGAATGATCTGGCCGGACCCAACCTGAAATTCCAGGGGATCGCGCCCCTCGGAACTGTCAAAAGTGGTGCCGTCCAGCAAGGTGCCGGTATAATGAATAGCAACAGTATCGCCTGATTTAACTTCAGTCATTGGTGTCTCCGAAATTTGGGGAATGAAAGGAGGCCACGTATCTGCGCAGGTGCTCCGGTTTGGGGCGCAACCTGTCAAAGCCCCCGCATGATGTAAACCCCGCCGCTTATTGCAGGGCTGTTTGGTACAATTTCGGGGGTTTTTCATACCGGCTGGCCGTGACAATCTGAGGTGAAATCAGGAAAGGCTCCCCATGCCCATCACCACATGTGTTTTTGATGCCTATGGCACTTTGTTCGACGTTGGGGCCGCTGCCCGGCAAGCTGCGGCAGAGCCGGATTTCGCCGCAATAAAAGAGGACTGGATGGCGCTGGCAGAACATTGGCGGCAAAAGCAGCTGTCCTATTCCTGGCTGCGGGCCGTCACGGGGGCACATACGGATTTCTGGGAAGTCACCGAAAACGGTCTGGACTGGGCATTGGAGAAAACGGGCCATGCCGGTGACCTGGAGCTGCGTGAACGGCTGCTGGCGCTGTATTGGGAATTGCAGGCTTACCGCGAAGTGCCCGAGATGCTGACCCGGTTGAAAGCCGCCGGATTAAACACCGCGATCCTGTCGAACGGATCGCCCGAGATGCTTGAAGGGGCGGTACGCTCTGCCGGGATCGAAGGGGTGCTTGATGTGTCCCTTTCGGTCCAAACTGTGGGCATCTTCAAGCCGGATGCGCGGGTTTACGATCTTGTAGGCGGACACTTTGGTTGTGACAAATCAGAGGTGTTGTTTGTGTCCTCCAACGGCTGGGATGCGGCGGCGGCCACGGGCTACGGGTTTACCACGGCCTGGGTCAACCGCGCGGGCGATCCGATGGACCGCCTGCCCTGGTCGCCCGCACATGTGTTGACAGATCTGACCGGCGTCCCGGCACTGGCGGGTGTCTGATGGCGCGGTTCACCACCTCTGACGGGCTGTCGATCCATTTTACCGATGATGGGACCGGCCTGCCGATCCTTTGTCTGGCCGGTTTGACACGCACCAGCGCGGACTTTGACTATGTGACACCTCATCTAGCCGGTAACCGTTTGATCAAGATGGACTATCGCGGGCGGGGGCAATCAGATTTTGATCCCGACTGGCACAATTATGCCTTGCCCATCGAATGCCGTGACGTGCTGGAACTGCTGGCGCATCTGGGACTGAACAAGGTGGCGGTGCTGGGCACCTCACGCGGTGGGCTGAACGCCATGGGGCTGGCCGGTGCGGCCAAGGATCATCTGCTGGGTGTCGCCCTGAATGACGTCGGTCCGGTGATCGAACCGGCGGGGCTGGATATGATCCGCCACTACATCGGACGCCCCCCCGCTGCAAAAACCCACGCCGATGCGGCGGCTGCCATGGCCCGTGCCTTTCCCGAGTTTCACGATGTGCCGGACCGCCGCTGGATGGAAGAGGCCGTGAAACATTACACAAAAACCGATACGGGTCTGGCCATCACCTATGATCCGCATCTGCGCGATGCGGTACTGGCGGCAATGGAGGGACCTGCGGTCGATCTTTGGCCGTTTTTTGATGCCCTGGAGGGGGTGCCGCTGGCCTGTATCTGGGGCGAAGGGTCAAACCTGCTGAGCGAAACAACTGTGCGTGAAATGCAATCGCGCCGCCCTGACATGATCCTCGGTTCGGTTCCCGGACGGGGCCATGTTCCGTTTCTGGATGAACCACAGGCTGTTGCCGCCCTGCATAAATGGATCGGAGAAATGCAATGAACATCGATATGATCCGCGCCGCTGCCAAACGGCTTGACGGCCACGCGCGGCGCACACCACTGCTGAACGCGCCGTTTCTGGACGAGATCGCGGGTCGGCGCATCTGGGTCAAGGCGGAATGTCTGCAACATACCGGCAGCTTCAAGTTTCGCGGCGCATGGTCGGCGCTTTCGGCGCTTTATCCGGCGACCCGCGCCAAAGGGGTCATCGCGTTTTCAAGCGGCAACCATGCGCAAGGCGTGGCGCTGGCGGCAAAGAAACACGGGGTATCCGCCGTCATCGTGATGCCCGCCGACAGCCCTGCGCTGAAGCTTGCCAATACACGTGCATATGGTGCTGAGGTCATCACCTATGATCGGGCCACCGAAGATCGCGATGCCATTGGCGAACAGTTGAGCGAAGAACGCGGCCTAACCCTGATCAAACCTTTCGACGAACCACAGGTGATTGCCGGGCAAGGCAGCTGCGGGCTTGAGATCGCCGCCCAAGCTGGCGAACAGGGCATTGAAAACGCAGATGTTATTGTCTGTTGCGGGGGGGGCGGGCTGACCTCTGGCATTGCCTTGGCGCTTGAAGCTGATGCGCCCGGTCTGCGGGTGCGTCCAGCGGAACCCAAAGGGTTTGAAGACGTGACCCGCTCGCTTGAAACCGGCGAAATCCAGCGTAATGCGCAGCTTTCCGGCAATATCTGTGATGCCATCATCACCCCGCAACCGGGGAATATCACCTTTCCGATCATGCAGCGGCTGTGTGGTCCCGGGCTGGTGGTCACCGAGGATGAAGCGCTGCGCGCCATGGCCCATGCCTGGAACCGACTGAAGATCGTTGTCGAACCCGGCGGTGCCGTTGCGCTTGCGGCAGCCCTGTTTCATGCGGACCAGATCGAGGGCGATGATGTAATCGTCACCGTGTCCGGCGGCAACGTGGATGCATCGATGTTTACCCGCGCACTGGAAACCCTGACATGACCGACTTCACCATCGCCAGTTTCAACGTCAAAAATCTGATCGGGGCGAATAAGGAATATTACAGGTTCCAATCCTACACCCCAGAAGAATACGCATGGAAAGAAGACTGGCTGGCGGATCAACTGGTTACCATGAACGCCGATATCATTGGCTTTCAGGAAGTATTTGAGGAAAGCGCCCTGCGCGATACCATCGCCCGCGCCGATAGCTACGGGGAAACCAGCAACGCCCAGGCTATACCCGGCCCTGACAAACGCTACCGCAAACGCGCGATTTTCCAGCATCTGAGCTATGGGGCCTACACGGATGCCGCCCTTGCCTTTGCACCCAATATCCATGACGGCGCGCCGGGCAGCCGCCGCCCCGGTGTCGCCATCCTGTCACGGTTTGGCTTTGCCGAAGAGCCTGAAATCATTCAGGATCTGGGCACCCCCTTCAGGATACCCTTTCAGACCTTCGGTGGCGATGAAGGGGGTTTTTTCACCATTCAGAAACTCAGCCGCCCGATCCTCAAGGTGCGGGTGCCTGTGGGCGACCAGACCGTCACCGTGTTCAACTGCCACCTGAAATCAAAGCTGGGCGAATTTATCCGACCGGAAGGCGCGGAGTTCGCCAGCGAGTCTGACCTGACCAACTATGATCCCGTGGGCCGTGCGCTTGGCGCGGCACGCGCCGCGATGCGCCGCATGGCAGAGGCTTGGGTGCTGCGCGGGGCGATCATCGGCGAATTACGCCAAGGGCGTCCTGTGATGGTGCTGGGTGATCTGAACGACAGTGAAAACGCGGTCAGCTCTGAAATCATCACCGGCGAGGTGCCGTTCAAAAACTACGCATGGATGCTGCGCCATGATGCAGAGCATCGCGGCGATCGCTATTCAGAAGCAGAGAATGCGCAGATCACCGAGGACATCGAAAGCCTCCGCCTGCATTCCGCCGAACGGTTGTTTGTCAAGAAATCCCTGCGTGACATGGTCTATACTTCAGCCTTTGGCGGCATCTACGAAAGCATTGATCAGATCCTGATGTCGCGGCATTTCATCCCGGACTGGTCTGGCCATATCGGCGAGATGTCGTATTTTTCCGTCCTCAACGACCATCTGACCGATGGCAGCCACCCGGAAGCACCCTATAATAAGCTGGCCTCTGATCACGGTCAGATCATGGCAACCATTCAACTGCGAAAGGCCATCCGATGAAGATGTTTGATACCGGCGATGTGCGCCTGCACTACCGCATTGACGGGCCTGAGGACGGGCCCACCGTGGTCTTTTCCAACTCTCTGGGCACGGACATGCGGCTGTGGGATCCGATCCTGCCAATGTTGCCTACCGGCCTGCGCATCATCCGCTATGACAAACGCGGGCACGGGTTGTCCTCTTGCCCGGATGGTCCTTATTCCATGGGCGCGCTGGTCACTGATGTGGAACGTCTGCTCGACCATCTGGAGGTCAGGGATTGCGTGTTTGTCGGCCTGTCGATTGGTGGCATGATAGCGCAGGGGCTGGCCGTCAAACGGCTGGATCTGATGCGGGCTATGGTACTGTCCAATACCGCTGCTAAAATTGGCACCCCCGCCATGTGGGAGGAAAGGATCGCCGCAGTGCAGTCGGGCGGCGTTGAGGCGCTGGCCGATGCGGTGATGGAGCGCTGGTTCTCGGCTGATTTCCGCAAAACGCCCGAGCTGGAGCTGTGGCGCAACATGCTGGTACGCGGCGAAGACGCAGGCTATGCGGGCTGTTCCGCCGCGATTTCCGGTACGGATTTATACACCCCCACCGCCACCCTGCGCCTGCCGACGCTGGGCATTGCCGGGACCGAAGATGGATCAACCCCGCCCGATCTGGTGCGCGAAACGGTTGACCTGATCCCCGGTTCGAAATTCCACTTGATCCGCAAGGCCGGCCATCTGCCCTGCGTCGAACAGCCGGTGGAATTTGCAACCGTGCTTGGTGATTTCCTAAAGGCGATTGGCCATGTCTGATCACAGCTTGCATGATCCCTTTCGCCTCTCCCCTGACCTGGTGGATCGCTGAACATGGCCGCATCGCTTTTTGACAGCCCGCTTTACGCCAAGCTGTTTGATACCTCAGAAGCGGGCCGCCTGTTTTCCGACAGCGCCGCCATTCGCGCGATGCTGTTGGTTGAAGGGGCCTTGGCCAAGGTGCAAGGCAGTCTCGGGGTGATCCCAGACCTTTCGGCTGCAGCCATCCACCGCGCCAGCATGGAAATACAGATCGATCCCGGCGCGATTGCCAAGGCGACAGGGGAAAACGGCGTCTGTGTGCCCGGTCTCGTCGCCGCCTTTCGTGCGGAAATGAATGCGCCGGAACATGCGCAATTTGTGCATTGGGGGGCAACCTCGCAGGATATTATCGACACCGCCCTGATGTTGCGGTTGCGGCAAGCACTTGCCTTGACAGAGGCGGATCTGCGCGAGATCCTGAACAATCTTGGCCAGCAGGCAGAGGAACACGCACATCTGCCCATGGCCGCGCGCACCTACGGGCAGCAAGCAACACCAACCTCCTGGGGGGCGGTCCTGGCACAGTTCGGGGCACCGCTGCTTGATGCCCTTGCCGCAGTTGAACAGCTGCGGGAGACATCACTGTTTGTCTCGCTCTCGGGGGCCGCTGGCACCGGCTCTGCCTTGGGCGCAAAACCCGCGGAGACACGGGCCGGATTGGCACAGGCCCTTGGCCTGCATGATCCGCAGCGCACTTGGCACACGGATCGCGGCCCCATCCTGCGGATTGCAGATTGGCAAGCACAGGTGGTCGCATCCCTTGCTCATGTGGGCCAAACCCTGATCGGGTTGACTGCCAGTGAAGTGGGTGAAGTCAGCCTTGGCGGCACCGGTGCCTCTTCAACCATGCCGCAAAAGCAAAACCCGGTGCGCCCCTCGGCCCTGGTCGCGCTGAATATACAGGTCAGCGGGTTGAAAGCCGCCCTGCATAGCGCAGCGATACACCAGCACCAGCGTGACGGGGCGGCGTGGTTTGCCGAATGGATGATGGTGCCCCAGATCGCGCTTGCCCTTGCGGCTTCCTTGCAGCACGCCAAGGCGCTCAGCGCCGGTCTTGCCCCGCACCCCGTCCAAATGCGCAGCGCGCTGGACGGTAATCTGGGATTGATCCACGCCGAGGCCCTTAGCTTTGCCTTGGCTGATATCATGCCCCGCCCTGATGCGCAGGCCGCCTGTAAGGCGCTGTGCCTTGAGGCGCGCAAATCCCAGACGTCCCTGCCAAAACTGGCCTTGGCGGATTACCCCAAGCTGGACCCGGCAATCTTTGATCCCACGGCCAGCATGGGGGACGCGCCAGAGCAAGCATTGACCTTTGCTGCCCGCGTTTCGGCCCTCTGACCCATGCGCCCCGCAGTTCTATTTGTCATGATCACGGTGATGATCGATGCCATGGGGATCGGCCTGATGATTCCCGTGATGCCCGACCTCATTCGCGAGGTGAACGGCGGGGATCTAAGTCAGGCCGCCGTCTGGGGCGGGATCTTGGCGACAATCTTTGCCGTGATGCAATTCCTTTTCGGGCCGGTGCTTGGCGGATTGTCGGACCGTTTTGGCCGCCGCCCTGTCCTGCTGACATCACTGGCAGTTATGGCGGCTGATTATGTCGTGATGGCATTGGCGGGCAGCATCTGGTTGTTGCTGCTGGGCCGGATCGTCGGCGGCATCACTGCCGCCACCCATGCAACAGCATCGGCCTTTATGGCAGATATCTCTGCCCCTGCCGAACGTAGCAAAAACTTTGGCCTGATCGGGGCTGGCTTTGGCGTGGGGTTCCTGCTGGGGCCGACAATCGGCGGCCTTCTGGCCGAATACGGCACCCGCGCGCCGTTCTGGGCGGCGGCCGCTCTGGCTTTGGCAAATTTTCTGCTGGGCTGGCTTGTGCTGAAAGAAACCCTGCGCCCCGAGCATGCCCGTGCCTTCAGTTGGCGGCGGGCCAATCCGTTTGGCGCGCTGAAGCATCTGAGCAACCTGCCCGGCGTACGGCCCCTTTTGATGGTCTATTTCCTCTATAGTGTTGCTTTTGCGGTCTATCCTTCGGTCTGGTCCTACTTCGGACAGGAGCGTTTCGGCTGGCAGCCATCGGTAATTGGCCTGTCGCTGGCGCTGTTTGGCGGGGCCATGGCCATCGTTCAGGGCGGGGTCATCCGGCTGGCGCTGAACCAGCTGGGCGAACGGGGCACCGTGATCGCAGGCCATATGTTCGCCATTGCAACCTATATCGCAATTGCCGTTACCCCGTCAGGTGTCCTCACCCTTATCCTGACCCCGATTGCCGCCGTGGCGGGGGTGATCCCGCCCGCCTTGACCGGCATCATGTCACGGCGAGTGGCCGACAATGCCCAGGGAGAGCTGCAAGGGGTGCTGACCTCGGCCAATGCGCTGGCAATGATCCTGTCGCCGCTGGCGATGACCGCAACCTTCGCGCAATTCACCCGGGACGGCGCTCCGTTTTACCTGCCCGGTGCCCCGTTCCTGCTGGCCGCTGGCCTGATGGTTCTGGCGCTTGCTGTTTTCATCCTGCGTATCCGCAGGCTGGACGTGACGTCATCACCCCTGTGAAACGTCGCATCTGTGCTTGCGCGAGGGGGCATTCACCGTCAGCCTGCTTAAAAAGCCGATACAAGGGGACGGTATATGCCAAGGATCAAAGCCGCTGTTGCACATGAATTTGGCGCACCGCTGGTCATCGAAGAGGTTGAATTGCGCGCGCCCGAAGGCAGCGAAGTCGAGGTGACGCTGGACGCGGTTGCGATCTGCCATTCCGACATCTCTTTTGCTGATGGTGCTTGGGGAGGGTCATTGCCTGCCGTCTACGGTCACGAGGCCGCCGGACGCGTCAGCGCGGTTGGGCCGGGCGTGCGCGGGCTGGCACCGGGTGACAGTGTCATCGTCACCCTGATCCGCGCTTGCGGCAGTTGCCCTTCCTGTGCAGGCGGCAAGCCCACAGTCTGTGAAACCCCCTATGATGGTGACCTTGGCCCGCTGAAAACTGCGGATGGCGGCAAGCTGCATCAGGCAATGGCAGCCGGTGCCTTTGCCGAAAAGGTTGTGGTGGAACAGGCGCAGGTGGTCAGGGTTTCCGACGATATCCCGAAAGATGCCGCTGCATTGATTGCCTGTGGCGTGATCACCGGCGTCGGGGCTGTGGTCAATGCCGCCGGTCTGCGCGCCGGTCAGGATGTGGTGGTGATTGGTGCCGGCGGCGTTGGGCTGAACGCCATTCAGGGTGCACGGATTGCCGGGGCGCGCAGGATCGTAGCCGTGGATATGAGCGCGGAGAAACTGGCCGTTGCCAAGGAATTCGGTGCCACGGATGGAGTTTTAGCCTCCGAAGCAAAACCATGGCGCGCCGCACTCAAGGCCATGGGACGCGGGGCTGATGCGGTAATCGTTACCGTGGGTGCAATCCCGGCCTATGACGCGGCACCACGCTATCTGGCGGGGGGCGGCAAGGTGATTATGGTCGGCATGCCCCATTCGGGTGGCATGTCCAGTTATGAACCGGTGACGATGGCCTTCATGGGGCAAGGCATGGTCGGGTCGAAAATGGGCGATGTGGTGATCCAGCGGGATATCCCATGGATGGTGGACCTCTATCTGCAAGGACGGTTGAAGCTGGACGAGCTGATTTCGGGCCGCTGGTCACTGGATCAGATCAACGAAGCGATTGCGGATACCAAAACCGGGGCCGCCCGGCGCAACGTGATCATGTTCGACCGCTAGGATTGCGGGTTACCGGCACCACTCCTCCCCTCCCGCGAAAGGCTCCCAAGATGAAGTTGCAAAACCTCGACGTTATTGTCACTGCGCCGCCTGCTCCAGGTTGGGGTGGCCGCTATTGGATCCTTGTCAAAGTGACCACAGACACCGGGATTGTCGGCTGGGGGGAATGTTATGCAGCATCTGTCGGGCCAGAGGCCATGCGCCATGTCATCGAAGATGTCTTTGCCCGTCACATGCAGGGCGAAAACCCCGAAAACATTGAACGCATGTTTCGCCGCGCCTATTCTTCGGGCTTTACCCAGCGGCCCGACCTCACTGTCATGGGCGCGTTTTCAGGGCTTGAAATTGCCTGTTGGGACATCCTTGGCAAGCACCGTGAGCGCCCAGTCTACGCTTTGCTGGGGGGGATGATGAACGAACGTATCCGCGCCTATACCTATCTCTATCCGCTGCCGCACCACGATGTGAGCGCCTTCTGGACCTCGCCAGACATGGCCGCCGAAGCCGCGGCCGATTGTGTGGCGCGCGGGTTTACCGCCGTCAAATTTGACCCCGCCGGGCCCTATACCATGCGCGGTGGGCATATGCCGGCGATGTCCGACATCAGCCAATCCGTGGCATTTTGCAAGGCGATCCGTGCCGCGGTTGGCGACAAGGCGGACCTGTTGTTTGGCACCCATGGGCAGTTTTCAACCGCTGGCGCAATCCGCTTGGGTCAGGCCATCGAACCCTACACCCCGCTTTGGTTCGAAGAGCCCATTCCGCCGGACAATATCGGCGAAATGGCCAAGGTCGCCAATGCGGTGCGCATCCCTGTGGCAACCGGTGAACGACTGACCACAAAGGTCGAATTCGCCTCCGTGCTGCGCAGCGGGGCTGCAACCATTCTACAGCCGGCCTTGGGGCGTTCGGGCGGCATATGGGAAACCAAAAAGATCGCGGCCATGGCCGAAGTCTATAACGCGCAGCTCGCCCCGCATCTTTACGCGGGGCCTGTGGAATGGGCGGCAAACATTCACCTGGGCGTCAGCATCCCAAACCTGCTGATGGCCGAGACGATAGAAACCCCATTCCATGACCAACTGATCAATAGCAGCATTTGTGTTGAGGACGGGTTTATCACCGCCCCAACTGCACCGGGTCTGGGCATCGACGTGGACGAGGATCTGGCCCGCGCGCATCCCTACCTGGGGGACGGGCTCCACCTGCAAATGCAGGACGAACCCTGTGACTATGTGAATGGCAATGCCTTTGAAGGCGGGGCCCCTTCAATCAAGGAATAAGACCTGCAAAACTTGGCGCTGATACCACGGTTCAGCATGAGTTTAGGGGCAAGATGAAGCATGCCCCTGCCCTTCATCTTGCCAATAAACTCAAAAGCAACAGCTGCACCAAACGCCCCCTCCACGTTTATCGTTTCAGGGCGTTTAGCATCAGGTGCGCGAGGCCTCGAATGCAGCCCAGGCCGCTTCAAAATCAGAAAAGCCAATGCGCTTGCCCTTGGTCGCGTCCAGCACCACTTTCTCCGATTTGAACAATTGGGCAATTGCCGCCTCAAGACGCGGGATAACATCATCCGGGATCACTACAGCGCCGTGGCGGTCGGCATGGATCAATGCGCCCGGCGCGACCGCCATGCCCATCACCTCCACCGGTTCGTCAAAATCCACCACATGCACAAATCCATGGCTTGGCCCTACCGATCCGGCCACAACCACAAACCCATCCGGCAGATCGCCAAGATCGCGCATCACCCCGTCGGTCAGCGCACCATTCAGACCAAACGCCTTGTGAACATTGGTATTTATCTCGCCCCAATAGGCCCCGATGGCATTTGGCACATCCATATCCTGCACAACCGCCACCCCAGGGCGCGGCCCCTCTGACATGTATTTATAATAGGCCATGCGCCGCGCCTTGATCACATCCGGTGCCTCTGATGGCGGATTCACCGCCTGAATGCGTGCGGTGCGGGCATAGCCGACCATGGCAGCCCCCGGTGCCGAACATTGCATTGTGCCACGGGTAAAATCATCAAACCCGCGTTTACCCTGCGCCACCTCAATAGCATTGCAAACTGTAGGCGTATCAACGCTTTTCAACAGATCAAACAAGCTGTCGTTCATCTCCGCTCTCCTGCCAGCCGCGCACCCTCTGCCAATGCCCCCAGCTTGGCAAAGGCAATCTGGGGATCTACCGCACCGAACCCTGCGAAAGTGCCGAAACCACAATCACTGCCGGCAATCACCCGCTCCTTGCCAACGATATCCACAAAACGTTCAACCCTTTGGGCCACCACCTCTGGATGCTCCACAAAATTGGTTGTGGTATCCACCACGCCGGGCACGAGCACCTTATCGTCAGGAATATCTGCACGGCGGTCCCGAAACACAGTCCATTCATGCGCATGGCGGGGATTGGAAGTCTCAAACAGCACATAACGCGCATCCGCCGCCATCAGCGTGTCGAAAACCTTGTCCATGCCAATGTCACAGACATGTGGCCCCTCGTAATTACCCCAGCAGATGTGAATGCGCACCCGATCCTGCGGCACATCCTGCAAGGCGTGGTTCAAGGCCTCGACGTGACCCGCCGCGATCTTGAGGAATTCAGCATCGGTAAGATCATTAAACAGCATATGCCGCGACAGGGCGAGGTCAGGACAATCCAGCTGTAAATCCAGACCAGCGGCCACAATTGTCTCATATTCTGTCTTCATCGCATCCGCCAAAGCGGCCAGATAGGCCTCTCGCGTTTTGTAATGATCATTCTGCAAGAATAGAGAGATTACCCCCGGTGAGGCCGCATTCATAAACCCGCGCTCGACCCCATGTGTCGCCATCGCCGCCTTCAGGTTCGCGATGTCCTTTTGCAATTCGCCCTGACCTTTGCTCTTGACCTCCCCGGTGCACATGGGCCGCGCATATTGCGGGGTGCCGCCGTCATCGGCCAAACGTTTGAGGAAAGATGGAAATTGCTTGAGGTCGGCAGGCGCATTGCGCGGACTGTCACCGGAAAAACCGGTATAGCGGTCTTTGACATAGGTCGCATAGCTGATCTTGGAGGTCTCGCCGTCACTCACGATATCGACGCCTGCCGCCACCTGTCGGGCCACTGTTTCCGCAACCGCTGCGGTCATGCAGATGTCAAATTCCTCTGTGTCATAGGGGGTGCCATTCTCACGGGCAAAGATGAAATCCACAACCTCCTGACTGCGCGGCAGGGATCCTACATGGGTGGTTTTGATGGTCATGAGTAAATGCCCTTATTGTTGTAATTGCGTGAAGCTGTGGCCATCCCAATACCAATAAAAAGCACAGGGTTCCGTGCTTTGGCAGATGGAGAGATTGCCACTGGTGGCAACCGCCTGATTGCCGTTACTGAGCGGCACAAGCTCAGCGGACATGCCCAGCAGCTGTTCGGGCTGGCCGGTTTTTGCGAAGGTCCTGCTCAGAAATATATCGACAGAGCAAAGTGATGCGCCGCAAACGCCGGGCCGCTTGTTGTCGTTGTCACAGGTGATGGCGTTGTAATCCAGAACGATATCCGGAATGCCGTCCCCGTCGATATTGGCGGTGCGGATGGCCTGCGGGCCAAGGGTGAAGAAATCGCTGCAATTGGAGGCCGCAAAACGCTCGGCCACGCGGCGCAGATCAGGTGCCGGTACCGCGCCCTGCCAAGCTGCGGCGCAGTGCGCCTGCGCCTGCGCCAACGATGTCGCAAGCCCGTTCACTGGCAGCTCCCAGGCTTGCGTATTCCCCACCTGCAACACCAGCCGGGTGGCATTTGGCAAAGCTGCGAACATCCTGTCGGAAACGCCTACAAGGGTCTCCCATCCGCTGTTTAACTCATTCCAGCTGACCCGCGGCAACCGGTATCCGGTTTGCCCGACAAACAGCGTCAGATCATCGCGATACAGCGGTCCCAGCGGCACAAGCGGATCCGAAAAACCAATCAGAAATTGCGAAGGCGGCGCGATGGTGGATTCAAACCAGATTGAATCGATCACATTGCCATGTTCCGGCGCGCGGGCATGGCAGGTAAAACGCATGCCAAGCCCCGGAAAGGACACATCACCCGCGAGATAGGCCGCATCGCGGGACAGATCGGCCTGCCAGCTTTGCGCAACAGCTCCCGAACAGAGCGTCATGCAGAACATCAAGGCAGACAACAAGCGCATCACCCTACCCCAACTGCCGGCCAAGAAAATCCAGCCAGTTTTCATGGGCCAGCTTGGCAATCAGCGCCTCGCCATAGCCATGGCGGCGCATGGCCTCGATCAACTTGGGCAAATCAGCCGCAGAGGCAATGCCCTGTGGCAAAGGGGCCCCGTCAAAATCTGACCCAAGCCCCACATGATCCTCACCTGCGACTGCAATCATATGATCCAGATGGCGCAGGCAATCGTCAAGATCCGCCTGCCCCGTGGTCCAGGCCGCATGGTTCAGAAAAACACTGGCGAAGTTCAGCCCGACCATGCCGCCGGTTTCACCGATGGCGCGCAGCTGTGCGTCGGTCAGATTGCGGGCGTTATTGGCGATGGCGCAAGCGTTGGAATGGGTGGCCACCAACGGGGCTCCTGCCTCGGCGACATCCCAAAACCCCTTCATCGTCAAATGGCTGGTGTCCACCGTCAGCCCCAGCTCAAGACAACCGGCGACCAGCCGTTTGCCCTCCACCGTCAGCCCCGGACCGGTATCACCGTCGCTGCCATGGCGAAACGGCACCCCATGCCCGAAAATTGTCGGCCGCGACCAGACCAGCCCAAGCGAGCGCAGCCCCAATGCGTAAAGCGTATCCAGCGCCAAAAGATCAGGATCGATGCAATCCGCCCCTTCCAGATGCAATACACAGGCCAATGGCCCCTCTACAAAACTGCGGGCAAGCGTTGCCGCATCTGTGCAAATCCGCAAATGGCCCGCGTTTTGCAGACTGTGCGCGATCCCCGCCTGCCCGATGGCCGCCACAAGGGCTGCCCCTTCCTCCAGTGGAGGGGACAGCGGGATATCACGGTCATCCTCTGCAAAAACATTGAACTCAAACGGTTTACGTTCCTGCGGTGAGAACAGGGCGAACAATCCTCCGCCCAGCCCACCGGCCTTTGCCTGCGGCACGTTAATATGGCCGATGGGACGGGCAAAATCCGCAACCGGATCGCTACTGGCGCACCACAGGCGGCCCAGCGCGTCGTTATGCCCGTCAAATACCAGCGTCACATCATGTCCCTGTCCATGTGGCCCCGGCAGGATCACCGGTAGAGATTACATGATACAATGACGCCTCTCCTGTCATCGACGGCACCGCGGAATGGGCAAGGTTTTCAGGCACAGACATGGTGTCACCGGGCGCAAGCGTGGCGCTGCCGCCATCCCATTCAACCCGCCAGTGGCCGCGCATCGGCATCAGCACAGAGGGACGGTCATGGCTGTGTTTCTGCGATGTTGCACAATGGCGGGTGATGAAATCCACCTCGAATCCGGGCTTGTCGCGGATGATGCCCCGCTCCCCGATCACCTTGCAGGGTTTGCCCGATTGGGTCAGTGCAAACATATCAAGATAGCGGCGCACATAGCCACCCACGACCTGCATCGGGGTGGGCGTGTCGACCTTGGCCAGTTCGTCCTTACTCAACAGCGGCATGGGGTTCACCCCTTCGGGCAGGCTGACACCCTGTTTGCTGTCATAAAGCTTGCCGTTTTCGCCCAACACCAAACCATGCGCCTGTGCGTCCTTGATCACATGCGGGGCCCAGATCACACCGCCGCCTGCATCGTCCCCGCCAAGGATTGCCATGATCATCCCGTAATCGGTGCCGATATTCTCAAACCCGCGAAAGATATTGGTCGGGATGTTAAAGATGTCACCCTCTTCCAGAATGACCTCGCCCGCATCACCATGTTCACCCCAAAAGAACCGCCAGCGGCCTTTCAGCACAAAAAACACCTCGGCTGTGCGGTGGTTGTGCAGCGAGTTGCGGCATTTCGGCGGCTGCCCCGCCGCGCCGATGTTAAACCCGTGCGGGAGGGAGATATGCACATGTTGATCGGGGCTTTCCGATACGCCGCCACCGATGATGGTGAAGTTTTCCTTTTGATCGCTGCCCGGCGTATGGGCGTCGATAAAGGCAGTTTTACAGGGGCGCAGATCGCCGTAGCGCACGATGCGGGCTTGCATGTCTTGAGGTGTCATTGGGTTAATTCCTGAAAATGTTGAAAGGGTGTCTTGGGCGCAAAACACCCCTTCCCGGCGGGCGCAGGTTCAACCGGCGCGCGCGCTGGCTGCCCAAATGGCCATGCAGTGGGGCAAGGGACCGGGCCTGCGCAATCACGTGCGCCCCTCCAACGTGGCAATCCGCGCGCGCAGCTCCGCATTTTCGGCCTCCAGCCGCGACAATTCAGGACCGACCAGCGCGGTCATCTCCTGTGTATCAAAGCGTGGTGTGATATACTTCGGGCAATTCCAGTCCCATGCCACAATGCGAATGGTCATCACCCGCTGCACACGCCCCTCACCGTCGGTCGCAAGCTGCGCCGCCAGATCGGGTGCATCCTCGGCATTTTGCAGAGTCGCATGGCCCTGCAATTTCAAACGGGCTTGCCGCGCGTAATCCATGGCAAATACCGACACGCGATCATCCTTGGTCAAATTGCCCTTGGTGATCAACTGTCGGTTGCCAAAGTAATCCGCAAATCCAATGGTGAATGGATCAAGGATCTTGAGAAACCCAGCCGGGCCGCCCCGGTGCTGCACATAGGGCCACCCGGCACTGTTTACAGATGCAATGTAAAGCGTGCTGCGCGAGGTCAGAAACTCCTGTTCAGGCGCACCAAGAGGTTCATCTTGCTTGGCGTTGTACCGCCTGTCGAATTTTCCCTTGCTTCCAATATGCGCCTGTTCGGCCTGCACCTCTGGGGTGAACATGATGTCTGCATAGGAGGTCATTTCAGCGTTCCCTGAGCTTACCCGGTTTGAAGCAAAATCTGTTTCCAGATCATCGCCTCATCATAAATCGTATATTCACGCCGCAGCCCCCAAGGGCCGAATTCAGCATGGCTGATCCCCAGCACATAAACATCCTTACCCGTCGGTGTGCCAAACGCCCCCCAACCGTCATGTTTACCTGTCAGGGACCAGCGTACCGCTGCCCGTGGCGGCATCAAGGGATCGTCCCGGCCAATCACGTGATCAATCTGGAACTTCGCATTGGGAAAGGATGCCCGCAACCCCATCCAGAATCCATCCACCGAGGCATGGCTATGCCCGGTCATGCCACCGGGATACTCTGTCACCACCGCACGGTCATATTCAGTTGGGATCAGCGCCATATCAGCCCTCATAATCCGCGTCAGGATGTCCGCGTATTTCGCCCCCCACTCGTCGTCATTGCCGCGCCCCTTATAGGGTCCCGGCTGGTCAATCGCGGGCGTCAAGGGTTGCACACAGTTTTCCGCCCCGCCCTCGCGTTCAATCAGATCGGCGGCATATTGTTTCGGCTCCCAGCCCATCTGGCGCACAATTGCGCCCTGATCCCGGATCAGCCATTCATCATTGATCTGGTTATTGATCGCATGGCAATCCGCCAGAATCCGGTAAACCAGCTTTTTCCCTGTCGCCGCGCCATACATCCCGTCATTCATATGGGTCGCTGTCGACAACAAACGATGCGAAGACAACATGCCCTCTTCGGGGGTGCCCGACCAGATTACATCTTCACCCAGCAAGGTACGGTCAGGAAATTCCGCCAATGTCGCCATTGTTGCGCCGATCACCTTTTCATTGCCAATCACCACCGAGCCGGGCGAGCGCACAACGATATCGTCAGAGTAATACTGATGCAGGGTCGCAATGCCGCGATCCTCCCAGATTTCCTTGGTGATGCCGATGATATAATCAGGGAAGTCTTTGAATTTGGGGGCAAACCCTTGCATGTCGCTATCCTTGTGGTGTGCGGGCAGAGCCGCGAATGATCAACGGCCCGTCAATACAGATGCGCTGTGCAGGGGCATCGGCATCTTCAATCCGGGTCATCAAGACTTCGATGGTTTTTGTCACCATTTCATTGGCGCGCTGGCGTACCGTGGTCAGGTTGTAGCTGGGCCAGGCCGCGATTTGCACGTCATCATAGCCAACCACCGAGACCTCCTGCGGCACAGAAATCCCCAATTCGAAACGCAGCACATCCATCACCGCAAAGGCCATATGATCATTGGTCACAAACACCGCTTCAGGCGGGTCGTCCCGGTCAAACATGGCACGGGTGGCTTCCTGTGCAGTCTCATAATCGAAATTTCCGATGGTGCGCGTGGCCAGTTTGACTCCGCCCGCCATCAAGCCCGATTTAAAGCCCGCCTCGCGGTCTATCTGCGTCGAGGCCCCTTCCCATCCGGCAATATGCCCGATGCGCCGGTGCCCGCCCGCCAGCAGAAACTCCGCCAGTTTGCGTCCGCCCGCCATATTGTCAGAGGTGACACTGGACAGCCGGTCATCGAACTGGTCCCGGTTAAACAGGACAATCGGGATGCCCGCATCTTCACAGCGCCGCGTCAGGTCATTGGAGACCCCGACCGAGGCGATCACAATCCCGTCCACCTGATAATCCAGCAACTCATCAATCACCGTCTGGGTGGCAGCACCATCGTTGGAGGCCATAAACACCAGCACGTGATACCCTTGTTCTTGCAGGCTTTTGGACAAGCGTTCAATGGCTTCGGGGTAAAACTGGTTCTCAAGGTAGGCGACGACCAAGCCGATGATCCGACTGCGCCCGGTGATCAGGCTGCGCGCCAGCACATTGGGGCGATAGCCCAACGCCCGTGCCGCCGCCCGCACCTTTGAGGCTGTGGCAGGGCTGACGCTTGCCCCCGGCGTAAACACCCGGCTCACCGCCGAACGGCTGACCCCTGCCAGCGCTGCCACATCAATAGAAGTCACTTTCGCCATCAGTCTGCTGTCCAGCCCCCGTCCACCATCATTGCAGTGCCTGTCATCATCGCCGATGCATCCGATGCCAGAAACAAGGCCGCTCCCATGATGTCTTGCACTTCGGCCACCCGTGGCAGCTTAATCTTTTCCATGATCCAGGCCAAACGCTCCGGGTTGTCAAACGTCGGCTGTGTCAAGGCGGTCCGCACAAAAGTCGGACAGATCGTATTGATCCGAATGCCCGCTTTGCCCCACTCCACCGCCATCGCCTTGACCATCCCTTCCACTGCATGTTTCGATGTGCAATAGACCGTCCGGTCGATGCCCCCCACATGGCCCATCTGGCTTGAGATATGAATGATTGACCCGGGTTTTCCCGCAGCAATCATCATCTGTGCGGTGCCAGCCGACAGGAAGTAAGCCGCGCGCACATTGACATTCATCACCGCATCAAAATCTTCAGGCGTGGCTTCTAGCGCCGGCGCATGCCGCGCCATGCCAGCAGCATTCACCACCACGTCAAAAGCCCCCTGCGCTTTCAGGGCCGCACTCAGGGCTGACTGATCCGCAATGTCTAACGCCATAGCTTCACAAGACCAGCCTTCAGCTGTCATCGCCTCGCTCACCTCTGCCAAAACATCACCGCGCCGGGCGGCACAAACCACATGGGCCCCCGCCTCTGCCAAGGCCACAGCACAGCCCAGCCCGATGCCCGAAGAGGCACCGGTGACCAAAGCGCGTTTGCCAGTCAGATCAAACGCCGGGGTTCTTGGAAGGGTGGTCACAACGCAATTCCTGTTTCTGGGTCAAACCCTGCACGGGCCTTGTTGAACTCACGAATACGCGCAAACACATCAACACCGATTTGATCGTACATGTGAAGAAGATCAACCAATACCCAGTTTTCACGGATCAACCCGTTTTCAAGACGCCAGAAATCCAGTGACCGCATTTCGATCTTCTTGCCTGTTGGCGCTATGCCCAGCCAACCGCCATGGGTGAGTGTTTGATACATATCGGGCCAGCCGGTCACGGCGGCAAAGTTGCGGTCACCAAAGAAGTGATAATTTATCTCATCAATATATTGTCCCCGGTCCGGCATGCCGGCCAGAAACGGGATTTGATGCCAATTGCGAAAACCCGCAATACCGCGCCCGGTACCGATCCCCGACGGCCCGTACCACGTCATGCGCGGATGCCAAAAACGCGCCATCTCCATCACTTCCGGCCCGCCTTGGGCGGGATGCCGTTTCAGATGTTCCAACATGTCCACCACATGCTGGCAGGTCTCGGAACCCTGAACCGCATCATAAGGCCCCGCAACGATACCGTCATTGCTGGCCGGTGCAGGCACATGCCATTCACGCCCCAATGATGGCACCATCGGCCAGGCCCCGGCCTGCATCATCACCTCGGGAATATCCCAAAGCGCCTGCATCTCGACCACTTTTCCGTCCAACACGCGATAAAAATCGTGAAACCGCATATGGAGCAGATGACCGGTCGGCGGAATGTCCAGCCAAGGCAACGTGAATGTGCCGCAATAAAACCCGCCGCAGCCGACCCAGTCATCCCCCGCCGTTGTCGGACCCGCCATCACAATATGATCCCGCCGTTCCAGATCAGGCAGTGCCTTGAACAAAGGAACAAAGACCTTATCGACAAAGGCATCAACACCTACGGTGGTTTCAAACGGAAATGCCAGCCGAAACACAACATCCGGTGCGCAAATCGCATGCAGCGCCTCCCGCACCTCAGCGAGATCAAAATCATACATCGCCGCTCTCAACGGGGCGATCAGCTCCTTATGAACACTCGGTCTATCCATTCTTCATCTTGCCCTTAAATTCCGGAGAGTTTGAGAGGCAGCGCCTCTCAAAGATCGCATCGCGATCTACTCGGCCACCTCTTGCACAGGCGCGCCTTCTCCATAGGGGACATTCACGCCGCCATAGCGCCGCACCCTGACGTTGCATTGCTCTGCATGACCGACAAAACCCTCCAACATGCACAACCGCGATCCGTAAGCTCCGATTTCCGCCGCCGCCTCATCCGTGGTGATCTTCTGATAGGAATGGGTCTTGAGGTATTTTCCGACCCATAGCCCCCCGGTATAACGGCCTGCCTTCTTGGTGGGCAGCGTGTGGTTTGTCCCGATCACCTTGTCCCCATTGGCCACATTGGTCCGCGCACCCAGAAACAGCGCACCATAGCAGGTCATATTTTCCAGAAACCAGTCATCCCGATCCGTCATCACCTGCACATGTTCAGAAGCAATGTCATCCGCAACCGCCAGCATCTCCTCATAGGTATCACAGACGATCACCTCGCCATACTCCTCCCATGACACACGTGCTGTGCCGGCGGTTGGCAAAATCCCCAGCAACCGGTCGATTTCCGCGAGGGTCTCTTTCGCCAGCTTTTCCGAGTTGGTCAGCAGGACGCAAGGGCTGTTATAGCCATGTTCCGCCTGCCCCAACAGGTCCGTGGCGCAGATCTCAGCATCAACAGTGTCATCCGCAATCACCATGGTTTCGGTTGGACCGGCAAACAGATCAATGCCGACACGGCCGAACAATTGCCGCTTGGCTTCGGCAACAAAAGCATTACCGGGGCCCACCAGCAGATGAATCGGATCAATGGTCTCGGTTCCGATAGCCATGGCCCCGACCGCCTGAATGCCACCCATAACATAGATCTCATGCGCCCCGCCCAGATGCATGGCTGCGATTACCGCCGGATTGGGTTCACCGTTAAACGGGGGCGTGCAGGCGATGATACGCGGCACACCGGCAACGCTGGCCGTGGCCACCGACATATGGGCCGAGGCCACCATGGGAAATTTGCCGCCCGGCACATAGCAGCCCACCGATTGCACAGGGATATTCTTATGGCCAAGGATCACGCCAGGTTGCATCTCGACTTCAATGTCCAGCATGGAGTCGCGCTGCGCCTGTGCAAAGCGGCGCACGTTTTCCTGTGCAAACTTCAGATCTTTCATCTCCTGCGGCGACACACGCGCAATTAGAGCGTCGATCTCATCCTGCGACAGTTTGAAGGAAGCCGGTGAGTAATTGTCAAACTTCTCGGACAGGGTGCGCACCGCCGCATCTCCGCGGGTCTCAATGTCTTTCAGGGTCGCCTCTACAACATCCCTTGTCTTGGCATCATCATCGCTGCGTTCCGCGTCAGACTTACCGCGTTTCAAATAGGTTATCGCCATTTCTTTACACTCTCAATTATCAGGACGCGGTGGCGTTTTCTCGCCGCGATCAAAGGCTTCCCAGCCTTCGCCGGCAAAAACGTCGACCCCCAGTTGCGACAGCACATGGGGGAAATCGACCATCACCCAATTGTCCTCGATCTTGCCATCGCTGACCTTCCAGAAATCCATATAGCGGATCTCGATACGTTTGCCGGTCGGGGACACCCCCATGAATTCACCCGAATGTGTCGCCTCTTGCCGGCCAAAGGCCGCAGCCCATTCGCCCATGAACATCCGTGCCTCATCGACGCAGACCTTATCGGAGAACGCCGCCTGAAACGGGCGTTGCCAATTATCCTGAAACGCCTTTAACCCCGCCTTGGTGCCACAGCCGGTATTGCCCATCCACCGGAAGTCCTGATGGAAAAATGCGCCAATGCCGTCGATGGTATGGTCGTTCAACCCATCGACCATGCCCTCGATCACGGCGCGGGTCTGTGCGGTTTTGGACATATCCGTGTCGCGCGTCAGCACGGCTTGTTCGGGGCGGGAACCTTTCATTTCAGGCCTTTCTCTGGTGGTAAGCGACGGACCGGGGCCAGCCCCGGACCCCGGAATTTAGGGGCAAGATGAAGAAGCGCTCTCATCCTTTGACCGCCCCTGCCGTCAGGCCGCTGACAATCTGGCGCTGGAAGACCATGACCAGCAGGAACAGAGGCGCGGTGATCGACACAGCTGCGGCGACGGCTTCGACCTGATCTGTGGTTGTGGTCTCGCGGTTGAAGTAGCCGGCGATGGCGGGCACCATCGTTTGGTTCTGTGCATCCAGCAGCAACGACGTCACAAGGTAATCGTTGTACCCCAACAGAAAGCTGAACAGACCCGTGGTGATGACCCCTGGCCACATCACCGGCATGATCACCCGGCGAAAGGCCTGAAAATGTGAACAGCCATCCACCCGTGCGGCCTCGTCCAGCTCTGCGGGAATGTTCTGAAAGAACGAGCGCAGCATCCAGATGGTAAACGGCTGGTTGATCGACACCAGCACCGCAATCACCGCCCAGGGCTGACCATAGAGTGTTGGCGAGAGATCCCCGAAGAGCGGGCGCAGGATTTCCGCAGAATTGATGAACCAGGGCAGATACCCCGCGACCAGTACCGAATGCGGCAGGGCCCGGAAAATAAGTGCAAGGATCAGCAGCCAGAACGCCAGATCAGAACCAGACCGCGCCAGCCCATACCCCGCCAAAGTGCCCACGGTCAGGGAAATGGTCACGACACCGGCGGTAACCAGCATGGAATTCAGAAAGTTGCGATAAAACTCATTCTCGCCCCAGACTGCAATATAATGCTGTGTTGTCAGTCCAAGCACAGGGTCCCCCAATGGGCCCAGCACTGCATTCAAGGGGGCAAGGATCAGCGGCAGCAGGCCAAAGAACACCAGCAGAAACGCCAGCGCATAGATCGCCGCGCCAATGAGCCAGCCCAGAACAATCCAGCCGCTAGGGCTGTAGCGGGCGACCAGTGCGGGCAACCGGGTGAACATCCAGCGGATGGCAAAATACAAAACCGCAAGGCCAAGGATGATATCAAGGATCGACAGCCCGTCACCGCGCGCCAGCGTGTTGGGGCCCATGATCACATCCATCGGGTTTTGCGCAAAGGCATCGACCGGAGATTTCACGCTCATCACAGCGATCCACAGGATCGGGAAGGCGGCGATCACGCACCAGAACACAAGGAAGGCATTGGACGAAAAGCGCAGAGCGAAGGACTGGCGCATTGCTTTGGATGTGGTGCTCATCAGTGTGCGCCCCCTTTATGGTCCCGCCATGTGCGGCGCAGTGGCAGGATCAGCAGAAAGACAATCCCAATCATGGTCAGCATGGCACTGGCAGAGGCCCGTGCAATTGCCCGGTTGCCCGCATCATCTGGTGTCAGGAAATCAACTGTCAGCCATTGCAGTGAAATCACATGGGCCTGAGCGCGGAAGCCGATGATCTCGTCAAAGACCCGGTAGCAATCCATCAGGTGGATCAGCGCGATAAAAACGATCAAGGGCATCAAATGCGGAATGATCACATGGCGCAGCCGCTCCCAGCGGGAAGCCCCGTCGATCACCGCCGATTCCAGCGTGTCCATATTCACCGTTTGCAGCCCCGCATAGAAGATCACAAAGGCAAAGGGTGCGACATGCCAGACCCGGTAGAAATACATCAGCAACTCGATTGTCCAGGCTTGCGCAAACATCGAGATGTTGGTGCCGCTCCATCGTTCCATCATCGCGGTCAGAATGCCGTCGCCGACAAACAGCCAGTAGATTGACAGCGCCCCGATCACCGGCGTCACAATGAAGGGCAGCAGAGACACGAAAATCACCGGGCCGCGAAAGGCTCTGGCCGCATTGTTCACCGTCAGCGCGATCAACAACCCAACGCCGATCACCAGCGGCAGCGTGAGCAGTGTAAACATCAGGGTAAACCGCAGCGCCTTCCAGAAATCGATTTGCAGAATGTCACCCAGGCGGCCGGATGACAGCGCTTCCCAGACCTTATCCATCTGCAACACATTGCGATAGCTTTGCAGACCGACCCATTGGGTGGTGGTCTGTATTTTCCCATCATCACCAATGATCGGCACGGTTTTCAGCTCGGTCACACAGGTCTGAGTGATAAATCCGGGCGTACAGGTTTCCACCTCCAACTGTTGCATCACCGGCTGGGTGATCTGGAAGGATTGGATGAAAACCGACACCAATGGCAAAGCAATGAACAAGGTCATCATAAAGACAGACGGTGCCACGAAGGCAAAGAACGTTTTGAATCTCATGGACTTCCCTTTCTATCTTCATGTTTTGGATGAGCTTGGCAGCAGGCATCTGAATGCCTGCGACGAAACCCAGCACCGCAAGAATGGGCAGGTCGGTACAGGCCGACCTGCCCTAAAGCTTACTTCAGCACACCAGCTTCTTTGGCGGCGGTGGTATAGGCCTCGTCAATCGCAACAAGCGTTGCAGCGGCGTTGCGCTCACCGGTCAGGAAGGCCGGGATTTCGTTGCCAAGTGCAGTGTGCAAAAGACCCATCTGCGTGGTGGACGGATAGGCCGGCGGTGCCGGATTGGCCGTGGCCGTGGCAATTGCGCCCTCAGACAAGGGACCCGGCGTGAACCCGTCGATCAACCAGATCGCCGCATCGTTGTTGGCTTGAACCATCTCGGTGTCCATGCCTTCCATCGCCAGTTTGAACGCCGCGTCTGCTTCCTCGTCCGTGATATTGGCGGCAACTACGATGCCATCCCACCACAAGGTCGTAGCCGGGGCACCGCCTTCCATAGCGGTAGGGGCACCGGCCATCTTGACCTTGCCCACAACCTGGCTTTCGGCTTCGTCGTTCATCGCTGCCGCACGAGAGGCCCAGAGGTTCGCCATGGCAATCTTGCCCTGCTGGAACTGCTGCTGAACATAGGTTGAATCGCTGACCAGAACTTCGGGATCCATAAAGGCCATCCCTGCTTTCATGGTCTCCAGCGCTTTCAGTCCCGCATCGGAATTCACCGCAGTGGTGTTGTCATCGTTGAACAACGCGCCCCCGAAACCAGGATACATGTTCACAAATTCCTGCGCCAAATTCCAACCCGACTTCATGGTAGCACCCAAAGGATGGTCCACAACGCCCGCCTCTTTGATCTTGGCAGCTGCGGCGTAGATTTCATCCCATGATGTCGGTGTTTCGATCCCCAGATCGGACAGGATGTCTTCGCGGTACATCAGGTGCTGTGTGTTGACCATCATGGCCACGGCCATGATCTTGCCATCGATGCGGATCAATTGGTTTGGAGACAGGTTTTGCCCGTATTTGGCAACCAGATCGTCCAGTGGACGGATGGTTTCAGCGTTCAGCAAGGGCGTTACTGTACCGTTTGACACCCCACCAAGATGATAGAGCGCCGGGTTCGCCTCAAAGGCTGAGGGCTGTTTGGTGCGGAATTCCTGATCAAGCTCAGCTTGGAAATTCCCGCATTCCGCCATGGCATCCGCAACGGCTTTCCATGCCTCAAATCCAGCAGACAGCATTTTGATTTCAGTGGTGTTCTCATAGGAACAGGCTGCAAATGCAGTTGTCCCCATCAGGCTAATTGCACCCGCAAGTACTAGTTTATTCAACATCATTTTGCAAACTCCCTGTTGCATATAATTGGGTGCACCTTGCAAGAATGCACCTGTCTTTCCCCCAAGGGGGCCCTTCTTATCCGACGCTGATCCGCGCCCCTGAAGCTTTTTCAAACACGTGGCAAATGTTAGGCGGCACTGAAAATGACACTGCATCACCAATGTTGGCGCGATATTCCTTATGCGCCTTGACCGACACCATCTGCCCGCCAGCCTTGACCGCCAACATCACCGCATCGCCAAGCAACTCGATTGTATAAACCGGCGCGTTGATCTGCCCAGCCCCGGATTCCGCCACCTCTGCATCCTCTGCCCGAAAGCCCAGCGTGACCTCCCCATCCGCAGCCTTCAGCCCTTCAATCCGCACATTCGCCCCTTCAAAAACCCCATCCCGAATGACGCCATCCATCAGGTTCATTGCAGGAGAGCCAATAAAGGAGGCCACAAAGGTGTTCGCCGGGTTGTCGTAGATCTCTGTAGGTGTGCCGACCTGCTGGATCTTGCCCTGCTTCATCACCACCACACGGTCCGCCAAGGTCATCGCCTCGATCTGATCATGGGTCACGTAAACGGTGGTCACCTTAAGTTCGTGACTGAGGTTCTTGATCTGCGCACGCGTGCTAACGCGCAGTTTGGCATCCAGATTGGACAGCGGTTCATCCATCAAAAATACATTGGGTTCCCGCACAATGGCACGCGCCAGGGCCACGCGCTGACGCTGCCCCCCGGACAATTCGGCAGGTTTGCGGTGGAGAAAATCGTCGAGCTCAACCATGGCAGAGGCCCGGCGCACACGTTCATCATGTGTCGCAGGATCTACCTTGCGTACCTTGAGCGGAAACCGGATATTCTCATAGACATTCATATGCGGATAAAGACCGTAGGACTGGAACACCATCGCCACATCGCGGTCCTTCGGATCAAGATCATTCACCACTTTTCCGTCGATGATGATCTCGCCTTCAGTGATATCTTCCAGACCCGCAATCATCCGCATGGTCGTGGTCTTGCCGCAACCTGATGGCCCAAGCAGCACCAGAAACTCCTCGTCTGCGATCGTCAGGTCAAAGTTCTCGACCCCGACAAAACTACCCCAACGCTTGTTGATATTCCGCAGTTGAATTTCAGCCATGCACGCCCCCTTTGACCATCCAGTGATGGTGCCAAGGAAACAGTCGGCCAAGTCAGCAAAATTATCAAGGATTTTTTGCACACGTGTGCAATGCAATCTAAAGTTATAAAATATCTTTACAAATCAATTCTTTAAAAAAGAAGCCTACCGCATCGTCTCAGTAAAAATCATCCCCCCGACAAGGGGAGACGATTCGCAATCAACCCAGAATTCAGGCCAACAGGGAACGTGCCGCCGCCACAATCCCCTCACGCGACGGCAGTGTTGCACCATAGGCGGGCCCCGTCGCAACGAAGCTGTCTTCCGCTGTGAGCCGCGCAAATTTCGTGACATCTGCTTCTGCCATCATCGCCATCAACGCCTCGGCCTGCCCGCCCGTGCGGCGGCATTCGTCAACGATCAACACCGGCCTGTCGCCGACCGCCTCCAACAAGGCAGCCTCTGGCAAAGGTGCCAACCACCGCAGGTCGATAACCCGGGCGTCAACCCCTTGCGCCGCCAGATCATGTTGCGCCTGACGGCTAAGGTAATGACCATTGCCATAGGTCACAATTGCCAGATCCGCGCCATCGCCATGCACACCAACACTATCCAGGTCGATCCGCAGATCTGGCGCAGGATAGTCGCGCATCCATCCGCCATCCCCCGATTCCAGAAGATCCCGCATTGGATAAAGTGCAATCGGTTCAACAAAGATCACCACCCGCTGTTCCTCGCGCGCCAGACGGTGACATGCGCGCAGCATGCATGCCGCCTCATCCCCGGTAGACGGACAGGCAATGATCAATCCCGGAATATCGCGTAACACGGCCAGCGAATTGTCGTTGTGGAAATGGCCACCAAAGCCCTTCTGATACCCAAGCGCTGAAATGCGCAGGACCATCGGGTTGCTCCATTGCCCGTTGCTGAAAAACGGCAGGGTCGCCGCCTCGCCGCGCAGCTGATCCTCCGCATTGTGCAGATAGGCAAGGAACTGGATTTCCGGCATTGGGATAAATCCGTTATGTGCCAGACCAATCGCCAGCCCCAGAATGCTTTGCTCATCCAACAGCGTATCAATCACCCGCGCCGGACCAAAGCGGGCATGCAGCTTTTGCGTGACGCCGTAGTTGCCGCCCTTGCGTCCCACATCCTCACCCATCAACAGGGTCTCGGGGTGTTCCAGCATCAGATCATGCAAGGCCCAGTTAATCAGACGCGACATCGGCTGCGGCTGATCAATCTGCGCCATATCACTGCCGAACACCTCGGCCCGCCGCTCCGCTCCCGGTCCATTGCTGGGTGCAATCTGCCGTTTCGGCGGGATCAGGCTGGCCATCACCTCAGTGGCACTCTTCAACCTTGGGGTCGCCGCCATCTCCTTGGCGGCCTGCGCGACATCCGCCAGCGTTTGCTGATAAATCTCCAACACCTGCTCAGCGTCAGCCGCCCCCAGGGCAACCAAGCCACGCGCCGAATAAAGCAACGGATCATGTGCTTCATCCGCCTCTACTTCTGCGCGCGACAGATAGGATGTCACAACGTCCGGTCCCGCATGTCCGTAAAGCCGTACGGTGCGCAGATGCAAAAACGCCGGTTTGCGGTGACGGCGCACCCATTCCGCCGCCTCTTCTGCGGCCTTCACAGCCGCAAACATATCCAGCCCATCCGCCTCGAAATACCTGATGCCGGGCCGGGCCGACATCGTCGCCTTGACCCACCCGGTTGGCGTCTTGGTGGAAATGCCGATGCCGTTGTCCTCGCAAACAAACAACAGCGGCAAGGGAATACCCTGCACCGCAGTCCAACCCGCCGCATTGATCGCGCCCTGCGCTGTGGAGTGGTTCAACGAGGCATCCCCAAAGGAACACATCGCAATCCCGTCCTGCGCCAGAATGGCATGTTCGGGCCGGTTGCGCCGCGCAAGGGTGATCGAATGGGCCGCCCCCAACGCCTTGGGCAAATGGCTGGCGATGGTCGAGGTTTGCGGCGGGATCATCAAAGGCCGAGAGCCCAAGACCTTATGCCGTCCCCCGCTGATCGGATCCTCAACCGAACAGGCGAAGGACAACAGCATGTCGCGCATCATGCCCGCCTGCCCCGCTTTGGCTGCCCGCGCAATCTGAAACGCCGCATCGCGGTAATGCAAAAACGCGATATCATCGACCCGCAAGGCATGGCCAAGTGCCGCCATCCCCTCATGACCGGATGATCCGATGGTGTAGAACCCCTGCCCCGCCTTCTGCATCACGCGACTTTGCAGATCGAGCGCCCGCGACAGAACCTGCGCACGAAACAGCTCAAGCGCAGCACCTGCCTCCAAGGCCCCGGCATCTGTCTTACCCGCGGGGAAATCTCCCGCTGCCACACGCCGCAGAAAATTTTCATGCACGATCGAAACGCGGTCCATATCACCCTCACATAAGAATGCAGAGGCCCGTGTCTGCCACGTGCCTCTGCTTCATTTTAGATATTATTTGATCTGCGCGACGACGCGCAAGAAACCCATCTCACCCTCAGAAAAACGCCTGAAGCCCGGTTTGCGCACGTCCAAGGATCAAGGCATGCACATCATGTGTCCCCTCATAGGTGTTCACCGTTTCAAGGTTCATCATGTGACGGATCACCTGAAACTCGCCGGAAATCCCGTTGCCGCCATGCATGTCGCGGGCGTGGCGGGCAATCTCAAGCGCCTTGCCACAGTTGTTGCGTTTCACAATCGACACCATTTCCGGTGCCGCATTGGCCTGATCCATCAACCGACCCACCTGCAAAGACCCCTGCAGGCCCAGTGAAATCTCTGTCATCATGTCGGCCAGTTTTTTCTGGAACAGCTGCATGCCTGCCAAAGGTTTGCCGAACTGCTTGCGATCCAACCCGTACTGCCGTGCCGCGTGCCAGCAAAACTCTGCCGCACCCATTGCGCCCCATGAAATGCCGTAACGTGCGCGGTTCAGACAACCGAACGGCCCTTTTAACCCGGAAACATGTGGCAGCAAAGCATCTTCGCCGACTTCCACATCCTTCATCACGATTTCGCCGGTGATTGACGCCCGCAGGGACAGCTTGTTCCCCACCTTCGGTGCGCTCAGACCGTCCATGCCTTTTTCCAGCACAAAGCCACGGATCTTGCCGCCATGCTCTTCGCTCTTGGCCCAGACCACAAAGACATCCGCAATCGGTGCATTTGAGATCCACATCTTCGTGCCGGTCAGCTTGTAACCATTGGCCGTTTTCACCGCACGTGTTTTCATGCTGCCCGGATCAGAACCTGCATCAGGCTCGGTCAAACCAAAACAGCCGATCCATTCACCGGAACAGAGCTTCGGCAGATACTTCTTGCGCTGTTCTTCCGATCCATATGCGTAAATCGGATACATCACGAGGCTGGCCTGCACCGACATCATCGAACGGTAGCCACTGTCCACACGCTCAACTTCACGCGCAACAAGACCATAAGACACATAGCCACCGCCAAGCCCGCCGTATTCTTCGGGGATGGTGACACCCAACAGGCCCATATCACCCATTTCCTTGAAAATACCGGCATCGGTTTCTTCATTGGCATAGGCGTCAATCACGCGAGGCTGCAATTTTTCCTGCGCATAAGAAGCGGCGGAATCGCGGATCATCCGCTCGTCTTCGCTAAGCTGGCTGTCCAGGCGGAAGGGGTCGGCCCAATCAAACGATCCCAGATCAGGGGCATCTTTGGCGCGCAGCGCTGGCTTTTCGGCAGTCATGGCAAGTCCTTTCAGAGCATCTACATTTGCCCGACTTATTGCAAATCCAGCAGCAAAAGACTATCGCAGCCTTATCCTGAATGTATGAGAAAAAATCATATGATAGCCCCGCGCCGCTTCCTGCCCTCAATCTCGGCCCTCCTCGCCTTTGAGGCGGTTGCGCGGCTGGGGAGTGCCACCGCAGCAGCGCAGGAGCTTTCCCTGACCCAAAGTGCGGTCAGCCGCCAACTTAAAACACTTGAGGAACAGCTGGACGTCGCCCTGATCATCCGCAAGGGGCGGCAATTGGCGCTGACCAAAGCGGGCCAGGCCTATGTGGTGCAGGTGCGCGATATCCTGAACCGCCTTGCGCAGGCTTCTGTTTCACTGCGCACCAACCCGACGGGCGGGTCGCTGAACCTTGCCATCCTGCCGGCCTTTGGCATGCATTGGCTGGCACCCCGCCTGCGCGACTTCGCTCGCACCCATCCCGAAGTCACTGTCAATCTCAGCACAAGGTTAAAACCCTTTGCCATCGCTGACAGCCCTTTTGATGCTGCAATCCACTTTGGACATGAAGATTGGCCCGGCGTGCAATATCTGCCTTTGATGCCTGAAACCGTGGTGCCGGTTTGCGCGACCGACTTGCTGGAGGCCCCTTTGACCGAAGCCAAGGATATATTGACACACCCCTTATTGCATTTGGAGACCCGGCCACGGGGCTGGGCACGATGGTTAGCGGCCCTGGGCATCACCGCTGATCCACCTGCTGGCATGGTGTTCGATCAATTTTCCACCATGGCACAGGCCGCGATCCATGGATTAGGCGTGGCCCTTTTGCCGACCTTCTTTGCCGAACCCTATTTGCGTGACGGGCAGCTCATGCTGGCCTCGGCACAGACCACCCAAAGCATCGGTAATTATTATCTCGTCTGGCCCGAAACCCGCGATGAAACTGCCGCATTAGCGTCTTTTCGCAAATGGCTGACCGGTCAGGCACAGACCGCAGAACCGCTGCGCGATCTGAATTAAGCGCGGTTTTGGCGCCATTTCGGGCAAAATTGCCAAATTTTCGCCGTATTTACCATTTAGTGAAAATCCCATGTGACCGGGTGGGGCCGTTACAAGGAGCATTCCAATGCTTAAGTATTCTCGCAAAGGCGTTCTCGCCGTTGCTGCTGCTCTCAGCTTTGCGGCCAGCGCCGCACAAGCCGAAGATCATGTTGTCCTGATTGTGGACGGCAGCTATTTCCCTTCCGTGGTTTATGCAAACCCCGGTGACAACATCCTGTTCCACAACAACAGCGATGCATCGCACACCGTCAACGGCCCTGAAGAAAGCTGGACCTCCGGCCCGATCAGTTCCGAAGCCATGTTCAGCTTGAAAGTCGAAGAGACCACCCCACCGACCTTTACCGGTCTGGGATCTGACGGCACTGAAGCTGAAGGCGAAATTATCTTTGCCGAAGCGTCGGACTAAGCCGCCCGGCACGACCGCTTACCCCACTTCGCTGCCCTTTGGCAGGGGTTCGATCAAGGCCGCGCCGCAGGCGCGGTTGGAGTTAACGGCGCGGCTGACGCGGTGCCACCCCAGCAGATCATCTGGTGCGGGTGCCATCAGCGTTGCCGCGCCCTTCCCCTGTTCACCCAACCAAAGGGACCACTCCGCTTGATCAAGGATCACAGGCATCCTGTGATGGATCGCCTGCATCGGTGTATTTGCCGCTGTGGTGACAATGGCACAGGTCTTCTGTGTGATCCCGTCCTGCCCGCGCCAGTCCTGCCAGACCGCAGCAAAGGCCAAGGGTGCCCCATCGGCGCGTGAAATATACCAGGGATCGCGCCCGCCTTCGCCATCCTTGGTCCATTCATAAAATCCTGTGGCGATGATCAGCCCCCGCCGGGTGCGCGCTGCGGAGCGAAATGCCGGTTTCTCGGCCAAAGTCTCGGCGCGTGCGTTGATCAGCAAAGGCCCGCCGGTGGCTTTCTTATACCAACGTGGAATAAACCCCCAGCGCATCGCACGCAGCTTGCGTGCCCCCGCCTCATCACTGGTGACAATCGATACGGGGTCGGTTGGGCAGACATTATAATTGGGCACCCGTGGCATATCATTCGCCGGGGCGGCGGCAAACAGCTGCGCCATCGCATCCGCCGGCAGGGTCAGCACCAATCGTCCACACATGCAACATCTCTCTTCTTAGGGGTCATTCTGACCCAGCCTATCGCAAGTGCCATAGCGGCGCAAAAGCCGCCTCGGGCCACAGGTCTGCTTGGTATTTCCACTTGGCAATTAATCAGGCAGGATGGCCGAAACCAAGCGCCGAAAAGGACCACACCATCCGACAGCTTTTGCCCATCACCGCCCTTTTGGTCGGCTCCGCCTTCTTGCTGTTTGCAGGCGGCATCAACGGTCTGATCCTGCCGGTACGCGGCACGCTTGAAGGGTTCTCAAACGTCTCGCTCGGGTTGCTCGGCACTGGCTGGGCGCTGGGATATGTCGCCGGCTGCATCATGACATCAACACTTGTGGGGCGGGTTGGGCATATTCGCGCCTTTGGTGCCTTGGCGGCGATTGCAGCCGTCTCCATGCTGGGCAGTGCGATCCTGATCACCCCCTGGGCCTGGGTTGTATTGCGGGGGCTCTGCGGTTTCTGTTTTGCGGGCACCGCGATGATTGTGGAAAGCTGGCTAAGTGAACAAACGCCAGCACAATCGCGCGGGCGGGTGTTTGGCGTCTATACGATGGTCAATCTGGGTGCGAATACCGCCGGTTATATGATGCTGACGCTGGGCGATCCTTCCGGCTTTTTCTTTTTTGCGCTTGCGGCGATCTTTTATTGTCTGGCTTTGGTCCCTACGGCCCTTAGCAACACCTCAACCCCGCCGCCCATGGTCAAGGTTAAACTCAACCTCAAGGCGCTTTGGCGCAACTCTCCGGTAGCGGTGTTTGCGGTGTTTTGGGTTGGCGTCTCAAACGCGGCTTTCGGGACATTGGCTGCGGTTTATGCACAGAAAGTGGGGTTGGTACTGGGGGCGGTCGCCCTGTTCACCGCCATTCCGATCCTTGCTGGCGCGGTGATCCAGATGCCGGTCGGCCTGCTGTCGGACAAGATGGACCGGCGCAAGGTGCTGGTCGGCATCGCAAGTTTTGCACTTCTTGCCGATCTCGCCTTTATCCTCCTCGCGCCTGAGGGGCGCATGATGAACCTCGCCCTTGCGGCCCTTCTGGGGGGATCAATTTTTGCGATGTACCCGGTAATCGTTGCCCATGCCAATGACCATGCGGAACCCGGATCAGCGATCCAGATTTCAGGGGGGCTGCTGCTGACCTATGGCATCGGGTCCATCATCGGACCAACGGTTGCGGGCTGGGCCATGTCCGAGATCGGGCTGCGGGCCTTGTTTGCTGTCACCTCTCTCTCGCATGTGATGGTGATCCTTTACACGCTGTGGCGCATGACCAAACGGCAGGCGGTGGCAGAAGACGGCAAGTCCAGCTTCCAGCCACTGAACGCTGGTCGGACCTCCAGCTTGCAAACGGTTGAAGGGTCACAGCCCGACCCCATTGAGGGCACACAAGAAAGCGGCGCGACCAAAGGCCCCGCCGCTGATCCCTGAGCAGAATGTCAGAGCCTATTGAAAGGCCGCCAAGACCGCCTCGATGACTATTGCCTGATCTGCCATGCGCTCCTCCACACCATCGGCACAGATAAAGGCGTCTTCAGGTTCTTCCGCTTGCAGGATCGCCAGACCGCCCGGCTTGCAAACCCCAAGAAAATCGAAGTGCGACAGGTTTTCCGGCTCCATATAGGTCACAAATTCCGCCGGTACCGCTGCCCGCAACGCGCGGGATTCAACATCCAGATTAACGTCGGATTCCCCCTTGGGTGCCCCGATCACCAACAAGGGCCGTGCGATGGCATTCAGGCTGGCGGTTGAAAACGTCTGGGTCGCGCCCAGATCGAACATCGCAAACCCCTTGATCCGAGGATCAGACAGATCAGCCTGCATCGCTTTTGCATCTTCTGGTGTTTTTGCAATCTTCCACAAGTCCAACAGACCACAAACCATTTCCCTTGGCCGCGCCGCACAAAAGGCATCCATCTTGGGCGCGTCAAACCGCCCCCCCGCCAGCGCCACGGCGGTCATCCCGCCCAGTGAATGCCCCGCCATATAAATCCGCTCGGGATCGATATGAGTGCTTATCGTTGGGTCAGTCAGCACATGATCAATGACACGGCTGATGTCGCCGGGCCGGTCCCACATCTGGCGTGCCTGATCGGGGTCCCGCATCCAGCTTGAGGTGCCAGGGTGGTGGATTGCCGCAACCACAAAGCCGTGTTGCACCAAGGCATCCGCCAGCCAGTTCTGGTTGCGGGCATTGCCATACATGCCATGCGACAGCACCACGAAGGGGCGTTTTCCGGTCAACGGTTCAGCGTCTTCGATGGCTTGAATGCCCTGCCAGACACCATTGGATTGATGCGCCTTCAGCCGCGCCGTTTCTTTGGTGGGATACCAGATGAACCCTTCCAAGGGCCGATCGCTGCGGGCATCTGAAATCTTGAGGTCCGACAAGCCGGTGCGCACCTCCTGCGCCAGAACGCTGTTAGCGGTCAAGGCAAGGGTCAGGGCGGCAATATGCAGAATGTTCTTCATGTCTCATGTTCCTTCAATGGGCGTGATGCCCCAGAGATTGCGGGTTACCCCCAACAAAACAACGGGTTGAGACGGCAAACCCTGTCCTCTATCACGATCTAGGACAGGTCGCGCGTAAAGGAGGACAGGTTTGGACACGCAAATGCTTTCGGTTCCATTGCCAATCCTTGCCGCAAGCCTCTGTGTGGTGATCGCCCCCTTGATGCTGCGTCTGGATCTGGGGCGGCGGATATCGGGCATCTTCTTTGCGTTACTGTTCACCAGCTTTGCACTGCAATCACTGCTGGTCGGCTTGCGTTTCGGCTATGGTGTGGAGCGGTTCATTACCTTTCAGCGGGTGCTGCCGATGTCGGTGGGCCCGCTGCTTTATCTGGGGTTTCTGGCTTTGGCGGTGGACGGGGCATCGTTTCGCAGACATGCACTGCTGCATCTCGGGGTCGCGGTTCTGCTCGCATTGGGCCTTGGGTTATTCGCCAATATCTTTCGTGATTTCGATCTGGTGATCAGCGCCAGCTATCTGGTCTATACCGGCCTGGTGCTGCGTCTGGCGCGACGTGGACCTGACAACCTGATCCATGCCCGTCTGGACATCGCCCGCCCTGCGATTCGCTGGATGTATGGTGCTGTTGGGTTATTGCTGGGTCTTCTCATTTTGGACACCGCCATCGCGCTCAGCTTTGTCATGGCCCGCGGTGCGTCAGCCCCCGCATTGGTGACCTTCGGCTCTGCCTTGCTGATTGCTTTGTTGCTGTTGATCCTGACCAGCATTCCAACCCTCATCGCCCTACAACGCCCCACCAAGGTCAAACCCGACCTCCCGGCAGAAAGCGACGAAGCCACACTGGAAGCCGCCGCCCGCGCCATGCTGCTCCGCAGCCAAATCTATCTTGACCCCGATTTGACAGTGCAACGGATCGCACGGCGGCTAAGCGTGCCAGAGCGCAGCCTGTCAAACGCGATCAACGTCAGTCAGGGAATGAATGTATCTCAATATGTGAATGGTTTCCGGCTGGAGCATGCGGCACAGCTGCTGCGCGACACCGAAGATTCCGTGGCCAAGGTGATGTCACAATCGGGGTTCCTGACGCGTTCGAACTTTTACCGGGAGTTTCAACGGGTCTATGGCCAATCCCCGGCAAGCTATCGCGAGGGCACCTCCCCAAAGGAATAGCAATCCAACAGCGCGGCAGAACCTTGAATGACAGCTCAAAGAAGCGCGTCCAGCTAAGGCATTATTTGATATCGAGCCAGAATGCGACCCCGTTTTCGCTTGAGGTCAGAGACAAAATATCGCCCTCCCGTTTCATTAAACAGTATTCTTGTTCGCCCAACGCATGGATCGGCTTTGGGTTTTCTGCTTTGTGCCGAGGTGATTGTTCAGTTTTGGGAAAAGCTGGGGCACGAAAGTATTGAAAGTTTCGCCACCCCCAAATCGTTGGACGTGCAAGCATCGCAGCCTCCGTGCTCGATTCACAAACATATGCAGGGCACAGGCAAAATTCCGTATCTTCCCCGACAGCAACGGTGGTTGAATAAATGCCGTCCAATTCGCTCCAATCTGCGTCATAAAAGGTGACATTCAGACCCAGCGCATTGATCAGCACCCCAGTCAGGAAGAAAGTGCCTATCAATCCTCCGAGAATAGAGATGCCGACAAAAGAACGGTGTAAAATCATCCTGATTACTCTGCTTGGGTAAAGACCGGGATGCGTCAAAATGGAAGCTTGTTGCCGCTGCCAGCCTTATCAAAAAAGGCGCACCCAATTGGATGCGCCTTTCTCTCTGTTTGTTAAACAGCTTTACTTCGCTGTGATCCGCCCGTCCGTGTAAGGGGTATAAGGCGCATTCGCCGCGATATACTCTGCTGTTACATCTGCCAGATCAGGGCCGAAATCATATGCCTTGGCTGCTGTCTTGAACATCGCGTAGCCATCACCACCGTTGCGCACATAATTGTTGGACACCACGCCATAGGTCTTGTCCATTTCAACCGGCGCGCCGCCAACCATTACATCGCTGATACGGCTACCCGATTCAGCACTGGCATCAAAGGCAAAGGTAAGCCCGGCAACCTGTGGGAACCGACCCGCACCGTCCTCGATCTGGCTGACGCCGTTTTCCAGCGCCGCAACCAAGACATCACCAGTTACCTCAAAGGTCGACAGGGTGTTCTGGAACGGCAGCACGGTCAGCACCTCCCCCATTGTCACCTCTCCGGCATCGATGGAAGAGCGCAGCCCGCCACCGTTCTGGATGGCAACTTGAATGCCCTGATCCTTCACCCGGTCAAGCATCGCGTCAGCGACCAGATTACCCATCGGGCATTCACCAGCACGGCAGGCATCACGCGATCCTTCGATCATATCAGAGGTCTCCGCCACAACCTGGCTGCGCAGTTCTTCCAGTGGTTTGGCCAATTCCTGCATACGGGCAACCGTAGCCGCGTCTTCGCTCACCGAAGCGTCCAGCAGGATCGGTTCACCGGAAATTTCTGTCACCGCGCCGGCATCATCAAAAGTTACACTGATTTCACCCAAATATTTACCATAAGCGTAGGCCTGAAAGATCGGCACGTCGTTTTCCACGGTAGGATACGGACCCTCGGCACGTTCTGCGGTATTTGACAGCAAGGTATGGCTATGACCGCCGATGATCAGGTCCACACCTGTCAGTTCCTGCGCAAGCCGCTTGTCAGCGGGCAAGCCCACATGGGTCAGCAGAACGATCTTGTTCACACCTTCGCCCGTCAGCCGGTCGATTTCCGCCTGTGCTGCCTGCGCTGCGCTGGAAAAGATCACTGTGTCGCCGGGTGAAGATGTCTCAGGTGTATCTTCCGCCAATACGGAAACGACACCAACCTGCGTACCAGCAACCTCAAGTACGGCGGATTTTCCCACCCTGTCGGCCAAACGGTTGTTCTGACTTACGTCAATGTTTGCGGAAAGCACCGGAAACCCGACCTTGTCCAGAAAATCGGCCAGCCCCTCTGGGCCGTCATCAAACTCGTGGTTGCCCACCGCCATCGCGTCATACTCAAGCTGCGCCATGAACTCGGCCGCAAGGTCGCCGCCATACTGCGAATAGAACAATGACCCCTGAAACTGATCGCCTGCGTCCAGCAGCAGCACATCATCACCGGCGCGGCCACGGGCCTCGCCGATGGCTGTGATCATCCGTGCGATACCGCCAAAACACTTGCCTTCGGTGTTGTCTTCCGCCCCACAAGTGGAGTCATATTTGCTGATCGGTTCAAACCGATCGTGAAAGTCGTTGGTGTGCAGGATGGTCAGTTTTGTTTCGGCTACGGCACCACCTGCCATCAGGCCAAAAGCCGCAACGCTTGTCAGGAATCGTTTCATTGGTTTTCCCCCAAATGGAATCTATGTGGCATCGTGGCCCCTGACCCGCAGGCTGTCAAAGAGGTTGTTGGCCGGGCTTACAAATTCGCTTGCCGCCGCCTGTTCAACTGGACGTATAACACCCACAGAAGGCGGGTTGCCGACTTGACGCCTTGGTGCCGGACGGGCATCACCCCATCATGTTAATTTTCAAAATTTTCCGAACCGACGAATGGCAAGCGCTGCGTGAAAACCGCGAAACCGCCGGTGCGCCGATTGATCTAGCCGATGGCTATGTGCATTTCTCTACCGCAGAACAGGCACGCGAAACCGCTGCCAAACATTTTGCCGGTGTGGATGGTTTATTCCTGATCGCCGTTGATGCAGCGGCGGCTGGCGAGGCGCTGAAATGGGAAGTGTCACGCGGAAATGCCCTGTTCCCGCATCTGTATCGCAAGATGCTGCTGGAGGATGTGGTCTGGGCCCAGCCCTTGCCGCTGATCGAGGGCCAGCACCAATTCCCGCCCGGTTTCGAAGAGGCAAGCCAATGACCCGATATATTGATCCAGACCGCGCCCAGTTTGATGCTTTCAAGGATCTGGACCGCGACAGTGAATTGAACATGCTCAACCTTGTGCGGTTCAATGATCTGGCAAATTATCCCGGCGATCATGAACTCGCCCGCGACGGGCTGACCGGCGCGCAGGCCTATGGACACTACGGGCAGGAAACCGGCCCGATCCTTGCGAAAGTCGGGGGCAGTATTCTCTGGCGCGCCAGTTTCGAACTGACGCTGATCGGCCCCTCTGATGAGGCATGGGATGCAATGTTCATCGCGCAATATCCCAACGCACATGCGTTTCTGGCGATGGTGTCTGATCCCGACTATCAACGCGCCGTTGTGCACCGGCAGGCGGCGGTTAAAACCTCGCGGCTGATCCGCAGTCAGGGTGCCGATATCACGGGATATTTTGCATGAATGCGCTGATCGAACGTCTGGGCCTCACGGCGATGCATCGGCTTGATCCTGAGCTGGCCCATGGGTTGGCGATCCGCGCCCTGCGGATGGGGCTGGTCCCTGCGCCGGGACCGGTGACCTCTGCACGCCTGAAAACCACGCTGGCCGGGATGGAGCTGCCCAATCCGGTTGGCCTTGCCGCCGGGTTTGACAAAAACGCCACCGCCATCGCACCGCTGTCGCGTGCCGGGTTCGGGTTTATCGAAGTCGGGGCCGCAACGCCCCTGCCGCAACCGGGCAACCCCAAACCCCGTCTGTTTCGCCTGACCCGGGATCAGGCCGCGATCAACCGGTTCGGATTTAACAACGAAGGGGCAGAGGCGATTTGCAACCGGTTGGCGCAGCGCGGCACAGGTGTGCCCGTGGGCCTGAACCTTGGCGCGAATAAAACCAGCGACGACCGCGCCGCTGATTTTGCCCGGGTCATGGAGGCCGCCCGCAACCACGTCGATTTCGCCACCGTCAATGTCTCCTCTCCCAATACGGAAAAGCTGCGCGATCTACAGGGCAAGGCGGCGCTGGCGGCCCTGTTGGAAGGGGTGATGGATGTACGCGGTGCCACACCGGTCTTTCTGAAAATCGCCCCCGATCTGACCGAGGCCGAAATCGCAGATGTGGCGGAGGTTGCCAACTCTGCCGGGGTCGCGGCCATCATCGCCACAAACACCACGCTGGATCGCGCCGGGTTGCGAAGCCATCACGCCGCCCAAGCGGGCGGGCTGTCAGGGGCACCGCTGTTTGACAAATCCACCCGCGTTCTGGCACGGCTTTCCACGCTGACAGACATCCCGCTGGTCGGGGTTGGCGGAGTTGGATCCGCTGAACAAGCCTATGCGAAAATCTGTGCCGGGGCGCAGGCGGTGCAGCTCTATACCGCACTTGTCTTCGGCGGCATGTCACTGGTCACCCAGATTGTGCGCGGGCTGGATGATCTGCTCGCCAAAGACGGCTTTGCCACGGTTGCAGATGCCGTGGGTAGTAAACGAAGGGACTGGTTATGATTACTCTTTGGCACAACCCGCGCTGTTCCAAATCGCGCCAGACTCTCGCGCTGATCGAGGCGGCAGGCGTTGATGTGACGGTTCGGCTGTACCTTCAGGACGCACCGAATATTGAAGAAATTGCGCAGATGCGCCGGGCCTTGGGAGACCTCCCTGCGATTAAGATGATGCGCTCCGGTGAAAAGCTGTTCAAGGAACTGGGCCTGCGCAAAGACATGGATGACGACACCTTGCTGGCCGCAATGGCCGCAAACCCGATCCTGATCGAACGACCGATTGCCCTCAAAGATGGTCAAGCGGTTATCGGTCGCCCACCCGAAGCGGTTGAGGTCATGCTTTAGCCGGTGCGGACTGAACGGCGCGTTCCAGTGCCGGATAACACAGACCCAGCGTGATGCCGCGTGCCACAAAAGAGATCAGCATTGCCGCCCATAGCCCGTGATTGCCATAGGCCGGCACAAGGATCACCACAGCAACGACAAATATCGCAAAGGACAGGGCCATCATGTTGCGCATATCGCGTGAACGTGTGGCCCCGATGAATATCCCGTCCAGCATGAAGGCTGCGCAGGCCAGCACCGGCACCGCCAAAAGATAAGGCAGAAACACCCGTGCAGTGGCCTGAACCTCAGGGGCCTTGGTCATCAGATCAATGATCTGCGGGCCGATGACCCAGAACAACACCGTCATCAGCACCGACACCAGACCCGCCCAGAAGGACGCCAGCACCGCGCCACGCCTTAAGGCATCAACCTGTCGCGCGCCCACGGCCCGCCCCACCAGCGCCTCAGCGGCAAAGGCAAACCCGTCCAGCCCGTAGGCCGTGATCATCAGAAATTGCAGCAGAACCTGATTGGCGGCCAGGGTCACATCCCCCATGTCCGAACCAAGAAAGACAAAGGACAGGAAAATCGCCTCAAGCAGGATTGAGCGGATCAGAATATCCGTGTTCAGCCGAACCATCCGTACCCAGCGCGAACGGTTGAACACCTGCACCCAATTGCGCCAGTCCGGCGTGCGAAATGCGCCGCGGCAAAACCACAGCCCCACGGCCAGACCGCTCCACTCTGCCAGAAAGGTTGCAAGGGCAACGCCCTGCACACCCCAGCCAAGGCCCAGCACAAACCACATGTCCAATGCGATGTTCAGCCCGTTCATCCACAGCTGGATAACCAGAACGGCGCGGGTACGCTCCTGCGCGATCAACCAGCCGGTGATGGCATAGATTGCAATGGCGGCAGGGGCTGACCAGATACGGATCGTCATATATTGACGGGCAAGGGTTTCCACCTCGGACGAGGCAGGCGACACTGTGAAGGCCGCCCAGAACAATGGGATTTGCAGCAGAATTACCGCAAGCCCTGCCCCCAGACCAATCAGCAGGCCGCGCGTTAAAAGCGCGGTGACCTCTGCGTGATCATTGTCACCAGCAGCCTGCGCAGTCAGCCCCACCGTGCCCATCCGCAAAAAGCCAAAGAACCAGTAGAAGGCTGATAGAACAATCGCGCCAAGACCCACAGCCCCGATGGGGGCGGCCAATCCCATTTGCCCGACAACGCCGGTATCCACCGCGCCTAAAATCGGCACAGTGGCGTTGGAAATCACAATCGGCACGGCGATGCGCAGCACCCGTCTGTGGCCCACGGCTTCGGCCGCCTCCGGGGCGCGGGCCTCCACCTTAGCTCTCCCGTTGCGGCATCACGAAATGCCCTGTCGCCTGCGCAAAGAGGCGGGCGCGGTTGTCCTGCCATCCCTCCACATGCACGGAGGCATAGCGCCGCCCGGCCCGCGTAATCCGCGCACGCGCATAGGCGTCGCGCGGCAATCCCGAGCGCAGATAGTCAACGGTGAAATCAATCGTCTTGGGCAGGCGCGGCAGCGTGATATTGTCAATATCGTCAATCTCAAGCGCACCGCTTTCCATATCTTCCCAGATCATTCCCCAGCTCAGCGAGATGATCGCCGTCACCTCAAGAAACGCCGCCGTTGCACCGCCATGCAGCGCGGGCAGCATTGGGTTGCCGATCAACTCTTCCTTGAACGGCATGATCGCAGTCAGCTCATCGCCGCGCCGCTCGAAGGTGACGCCAAGGAAACGGATGTAGGGCACCCCATCGACCAGCGCACGCAGCACACCATCACGACGTTGTTTCACGATTTGAACAGGCTCAGGTCGTTTGATCATGTGCCGCTTCCCGCTGTGAAAGTCCCGGTGGCCATAGCGACAGGCACCTCTTCATCCTCGTCCATCGCCGTGGCCCGTACAAAGGCAACAGAGCGGGTCACATGGTAACAGGTTGCGCGTGCCTTGATCCGCTGGCCCGGCGTCGCCGCCCGCAGGTATTCAATGCGCAAATCAATGGTGGCCGTCCCCGCCGGGTTGCTGGGGTGGCTCATCACCGCCGCGCCGCAACAGGTATCAAGCAGCGCAGAAACCGCCCCGCCATGCACCACACCCGTCTTCGGGTCGCCGATGATATCTTCGGAATAGGGCATCGAAATCGCGGCAGTGCCGGCGTCCAGCTCCTGCAGCTCCATGCCCAGCGCCTTGGCATGTGGCAGAGCCTGAATAAACTGGCCCGCCTGTTTGATTTTGTCTGCCATATCGGGGATCCTTTGGCCGAATTTAGCCCTTTATCACGAGGCCAGCAGCAAAGGGCAAGGCCACCTGTTGCGCTCCGTTCTTCATCGGCCTACCTTGAAGGCCAAGGGAGTAACGACCAATGGCAGACGACCGCCTGACCTTTAAAGAAATGTGTGCCAAATTCGATGTCACACCCCGCACTTTGCGGTATTATGAGTACATCGAACTTCTGCACCCAGAACGCGAAGGCCGTTCAAGATTCTATGGCCCGCGCGAACGTGCCCGCATGACGTTGATTCTGCGGGGCCGCAAGTTCGGCTTCCCGCTCGAGGTCACGCGGCAATGGTTGCTGATCTATGAAAAGGAAGGCACCGAAAGCCAGATGAAAGCCTGGCTTACCCTTGCTGACGAACAACTGTCCGAGCTGTCCGATCAACGTGCCCAGCTGGACGAGGCGATCAGCGAGCTTAAAAAACTGCGCGATGATACGGCCTTGGCCCTGAACAAAGTCGACAGCTAGTTCCCTGTTAATTTCGTGGCTGTGTGGCATTATTTTCGCCACAAATGCGCTGTGAAAATGGCGGCGCTGACGTTGACGCAGCGCGATGGGTGATTTTTTTACCCACAACCACTTTCTTGCATTGCGACTGGATCGCAGTTCAGGTTAACCAACAACCCCCAAAAATAATGATTTCGGGACCAAAATGGACAATACGGCCTTACCAAAGACGCCGTCACGTCACCCCGCAAAGTGACGTGACGTCCACGTTACGTCAACCTAACGAGGTGTTGTAAGCATGCGAGAGACATCACACATCGCAGCCAACAGCACCACGATGTACCCATGTGATGAGAGTAAAACGAAATGACCAGTGATTTGATGACAATCCGCCAGATGTGCGACACTTTCGATGTAACACCGCGCACCCTGCGGTTCTACGAGGCGAAGGAACTGCTGTTCCCGATCCGCGAAGGGCAGAAGCGCCTGTTTACAAAACGCGACCGCGCGCGGCTGAAGCTGATCCTGCGCGGCAAGCGCTTCGGATTCAGTCTCGAAGAAATTCGCCAGCTGCTGGACCTGTACCACCGCGGCGACCAGCAAAGAACCCAGATCACCCGTGCGCTGGATATCGCCCGCGAACGCCTGACAGAAATGCTGGCCCAGCGCGAAGATCTCGATGCGGCGATCAACGATCTGAAAGAACAACTGAAATGGGGGGAAAAGATGATGACCTCCTTAAACCAAACACCCAGCATGGCGGAGTAACAGCACCGCCAGCTTATGCCTGAAATTCACACTCCGGGAGACCCTCATGCCGACATATACAGCCCCTACGAAAGACATGCAGTTCGTGCTGCACGATGTGTTGAAAATCAGTGAGGCCAGCACCCCCGGATATGAAGATCTGGAGCCTGATTTCACCTCTGCCATTCTGGAAGAGGCTGGCAAGCTGACCTCTGAAGTGATCGCCCCGCTGAACACTGTTGGCGACACTGAAGGCTGCCGGCTGGAAAACGGTGTGGTTTATACGCCCACCGGGTTCAAAGAGGCCTTTGAAAAGGTCAAGGAAGGCGGCTGGACCGGTCTGGACATGCCAGAGCAATACGGCGGCCAGAACATGCCGCAGGTCATCGGCTCTGCCGTGGGCGAGATGTTTTCTGCGGCAAATCAGGCCTTTACCATGTATCAGGGTCTGACCCATGGTGCGGCCTCTGCAATCCTTGCCCATGGCACGGACCAGCAGAAAGATACCTTCCTGCCCAATATGGTCTCCTGCGACTTTACAGGCACCATGAACCTGACCGAACCGCATTGCGGCACTGATCTGGGTTTGATGCGCACCAAGGCGGTGCCACAGGCGGATGGCTCCTACAAGATCACCGGCCAGAAGATCTTTATCTCTTCCGGTGAGCACGACATGGCCGACAATATCATCCATCTGGTGCTGGCAAAAATCGAAGGCGGCCCCGAAGGCATCAAAGGCGTGTCCCTGTTCATCGTACCCAAGTTCATCGTGAACGAAGACGGTTCTTTGGGCGATCGCAATGGGGCAACCGTTGGCTCTATCGAGGAAAAAATGGGCATCCACGGCAATTCCACCTGTGTGATGAACTATGATGACGCCACTGGCTATCTGCTGGGCGACGAACACAAGGGCATGCGCGCCATGTTCACCATGATGAACGAGGCGCGTCTGGGCGTGGGCATGCAGGGTCTGGCACAGGCCGAGGTGGCCTATCAGAACGCGGTTGTCTACGCCAATGACCGCCTTCAGGGCCGCGCCGTTACCGGGGCCGAAGCCCCTGACAAGCCCGCTGATCCGCTGATCGTGCACCCCGACATCCGCCGCTCGCTGATGGAACAGAAGTCATTCGTTGAGGGCGCACGTGCCTTCATCCTCTGGGGGGCCACCATGATCGACGCGGCCCATCGCTCCGGCGATAAGGATGCTGACGGTCTGGTTTCACTGCTGACGCCAGTGATCAAGGGTTTCCTGACCGATGTTGGCTACGACATGACCGTCAAAGCGCAGCAGGTCTATGGCGGCCACGGCTATATCGAAGAATGGGGCATGTCCCAGTTCACCCGTGATGCCCGTATCGCGATGATCTACGAAGGGGCCAATGGCGTACAAGCATTGGACCTCGTCGGGCGCAAACTGGCGCAGGACGGCGGCAAACATGTGATGGCTTTCTTTGAACTGGTGAAATCCTTCTGCAAGGAAAACGCCGGCACGGACGAGGTGTTTGACAAAGAGTTCATCGACCCCCTGAAGGCGGCCAGCAAGGATCTGCAATCCGCCGGCATGTATTTTATGCAGAACGGCATGAAGAACCCCAATCACGCCTTGGCGGGTTCCAATGACTTCATGCATATGTTCGGCCATGTCTGTCTGGGTCTGATGTGGGCCAAGATGGGTCTTGCCGCCCGTGCCGCCCTGGCAAAAGGCACCGGTGACGCCGCGTTTTACGAGACAAAGCTCGCCACCGGACGTTTCTATATGGCACGCCAACTGCCCGCCACTGCCCTGCATCTGACACGCATCCAGACCGGTGCGGATACAGTGATGGCGCTGGAGGCTGCCAACTTCTAAGGTGATGGCGGGGATACCCCCGCCCAGCCTGATACCGGAGAGACTTCGTGCCCAAACGCTTTCGCCTGACCCGCCGTTTTCCTGTCGCCATGACCGAAGACGGATATCGCCGCCTGAAGAAATTCAGCGCTGATGCAGGTCTGGACGAAGGCGAGGCACTGTCTTTCCTGTTCGAAAACTTCAATTCGGTGATGAACGAAGAGAACCTGACGGCACGGCTACGGTTGTTCAATGCCGAATTGGAAGACCGCAAACGTTAATGCACCTTTGGGAGGGGATGTGATGAAAGACGCGACCACAACAACATCCAGCTGGATGACCGAAGAGCATCAGATGCTTGCCGAAATGACGGCCACCTTCATCTCCACCGAATGGGCCCCGAAATTCGAGAAATGGCGCAAGCAGTCGGAAATGGACCGCGACACCTGGCAAGAGGCCGGGGCGCTTGGCCTGCTCTGCGCCTCCATCCCGGAAGAATACGGCGGTGCTGGCGGCGATTTCGGCCATGAGGCGGCAATCTACATCGAATCCGCCCGCGCCAACCTTGCCAGCTGGGGCAACGGCATCCATTCGGGCATCGTGGCACATTACATCCTTGCCTACGGCACCGAAGATCAAAAAAAGCGCTGGCTGCCGAAAATGGCCTCTGGCGAAATGGTCGGGGCACTGGCGATGACCGAACCCTCAACCGGCTCGGACGTGCAGGCGATCAAGACAAAGGCGATCCGCGAGGGCAACGCCTACCGCCTGTCGGGCCAAAAGACCTTTATCACCAATGGTCAACACGCAAATCTGATCATCGTCGCCGCGAAGACCGATCCGGACGAAGGCGCAAAAGGCGTCTCCCTTGTGGTGGTTGAAACCGAGGGCGCAACCGGCTTTCAGCGCGGGCGCAACCTCGAAAAAATCGGCAAACATGCCTCCGATACCTCCGAGCTGTTCTTTGACAATGTCGAAGTCCCGCCCGAAAACATTCTGGGTCAGGAAGAGGGCAAAGGCTTCTACCAGATGATGCAGCAACTCCCGCAAGAGCGGCTGATCATCGCCTGCGAAGCAGTTGGTGCCATGGAGGGCGCGGTAGAGCGCACCATCCAATATTGCAAAGAGCGCGAAGCCTTTGGTGCCCCCCTCACCCAATTCCAGAACACCCGTTTCAAACTGGCCGAATGCAAAACCAAAACCGCCGTGGCGCGGGCCTTTCTGGATCAATGTATGTCCGAACACCTGCGTGGGGAATTGACGGTCGACCGGGCTGCCATGGCAAAATACTGGCTCACCGACACCCAGGGCGAAGTGCTTGATGACTGCCTGCAACTGCATGGCGGCTATGGCTTTATGCAAGAATACGCCATTGGCGAAATGTGGACCGACGCCCGCGTGCAACGGATCTATGGCGGCACCAATGAAATAATGAAGGAACTGATCGCGCGTAATCTTTGATGTCCGCTTGGGATGCAGCGGTGGGATTGAGTTTATAGGCAAGATGAAGCCGATCCCGCGCACCCTAACATTCATGTGATGCAAGACAGTAGCAATCCCGCTTCATTTTGCTCTTAAACTCATCACGAGGCTTGCCTCGTCTGCGACCGTAACAACAAGGAACCGTCCCATGACAATAAAGCTCCACTGCTTCGGCGAATCCGGGAATGCCTATAAGGCGGCGCTGGCCCTGCAACTCTCTGGACTTAAATGGGAGCCGGTCAAGATCGACTTCTTTGGCGGCGAGACCCGCACACCGGATTTTCGTGCAACCGTCAACGTCATGGGTGAAGCGCCGGTGATGATCAACGGGGATATCCGCCTGACCCAATCCGGTGTGATACAGGATTATGTGGCCGAGAAATCCGGCCGTTTTGGCGGGCGGGATGCTGAAGAGCGCCGCGAAATCCTGCGTTGGGTGTTGTGGGACAATCACAAACTCAGCTCCATGGCCGGGATGACCCGTTTCCTGATGAACTTTCTGCCCGAAGACAAACGGCCACAAGAGGTCATCGCCTTTAACCTTGGCCGTTTGCAGACGGCCTACACCGTGCTGAACAACCACCTTGAAGGGCGCGACTGGATTGTCGGTGACGAGGTCACCAATGCTGACCTTTCCTGCTGCGGATACCTCTATTACCCCGAGCCTTTCGGCTTTGACCGAAGCGCTTTCCCAAACATCGACGCTTGGCTCACGCGCCTGTCCGAACAACCGGGCTGGAAAGCCCCCTATGATCTTATGCCCGGGTCGCCCGCCGACCGGGCGCAATGAAAACGCTCCCGCTGACTGAGCCTGACCTGATTGAACCGGAGAATATCACATGACCGAAGCCTATATCTACGACGCCATCCGCACCCCGCGCGGCAAAGGCCGCAAAGACGGTGCATTACACGAGGTGACATCCCTGCGTTTGTCCGCCCAGACCCTCAACGCCCTGAAAGACCGCAACAATCTAAGCGGTCATGCGGTTGAAGATGTGATCTGGGGCAATGTTACCCAAGTCATGGAACAGGGGGGCTGTCTGGCCCGCTCCGCGGTTCTGGCCTCGGATCTTGATGAACGTATTCCCGGCCTTGCAATCAACCGCTTCTGCGCGTCCGGCATGGAAGCGGTGAACCTTGCCGCGAACCAAGTCAAAGGCGGGGCCGGCATGGCCTATATCGCCGGTGGCGTGGAAATGATGGGCCGTGTGGCCATGGGCAGTGACGGCGCGGCAATTGCTGTAGACCCCTCGATTGCCATGGAGCAGTATTTTGTCCCGCAGGGCATTTCCGCTGACATCATCGCAACCGAATATGGGTTTACCCGTGATGAGGCAGACCAGCTTGCCGTTGCTTCGCAGCAGCGCGCGGAAAAAGCCTGGAAAGAAGGCCGGTTCAAGAATTCCGTGATCACCATCACCGATCAGAACGGGCTGACCATTCTGGATCACGACGAATACATGCGCCCCCAAACCGACATGCAAAGCCTTGGCAGCCTATCACCGGCCTTTCAGGCCATGGGCGAAGTCATGCCCGGTTTCGACAAGGTTGCCATGTTGAAATACCCGCATCTGGAAAAAATCAACCACATCCACCACGCGGGCAACTCTTCCGGCATCGTGGACGGTGCCGCTGCTGTGTTGATCGGGCACAAGGAGTTCGGCGAGAAATACGGCCTGAAACCCCGCGCCCGCATCCGTGCCAACGCGAAAATCGGCACCGACCCGACCATCATGCTGACCGGCCCTGTCCCAGTCACCGAAAAAATCCTCGCCGAGAACGGCATGACCATCAACGACATCGACCTCTTCGAGGTGAACGAGGCTTTTGCCGCTGTTGTCATGCGTTTCATGCAGGCGTTCGACGTCGATCATGACAAGGTCAACGTGAATGGTGGTTCCATCGCCATGGGTCACCCGCTGGGCGCAACCGGCGCGATGATCATCGGCACCTTGCTGGACGAGCTGGAACGGGCGGACAAGGAAGTCGGCCTGGCCACACTTTGCATCGCCTCCGGCATGGGTGCCGCCACCATCATCGAGCGGGTGTAATGGCGGCGCACCCCTTTCACGCGGTGGCTGATCTTGCGGCCAGTCAGGGCATGGACCATCTGGTTCTCAAGCTTGCCGATGACGGCGGATATGTCCGGCTGGTCCAGCAGGACCCGCCCCTGTTTTTCAAACACAAGGCCGATCCAAGCCACCCTTTGGATCGCGCCGAGCTTTACAATTTCAAGCGCCTGACCCTCAGCGAGGAAGATTGCAGCAATGGACCAGAGGCCACACTGGCCCTGATCAAAATGCTGCTCGCTAAATTCGCTGACTACACGCCCAAGCGCTAAACCAGAATTCCTGAATTGGGAGACGATAAATGACCGATTTCACACTGAAGACCGACGCAGACGGCGTTGCCACCATCACATGGGATGTTGCGAATAAATCCATGAATGTGATGTCCATCGACGGGCTGACCCAGCTGGAGGCGCATATCGACGCGGCGCTGGCTGATGACGCCGTCAAAGGCATCGTGATTACAAGCGGCAAGGAAGGCTCCTTTGCCGGTGGCATGGACCTGAACCTGCTGGCCAAAATGCGCGAGGATGCAGGCGACGATCCGGCCAAGGGCCTGTTTGAAGGCACGATGAAAATGCACGCCCTGCTGCGCAAGATCGAACGCGCCGGCATGGACCCCAAGACAAACAAGGGCGGCAAGCCGATTGCTGCCGCCCTGCCCGGCACTGCTGCGGGCATCGGTCTGGAACTGCCATTGGCCACACATCGCATTTTCTGCGCCGATAACCCCAAGGCCCGCATCGGCCTGCCGGAAATCATGGTTGGTATTTTCCCCGGTGCTGGCGGCACGACACGTCTGTCGTTCAAACTGGGCGCAATGGCGGCCTCGACCTTCCTGCTGGAAGGCAAGATGGTGGCACCTGCTGCAGCGGCCAAGGCTGGTTTGATCGACGAAGTCGTCGCCGATCCGCTGGCGGCTGCCAAGGAATGGGTGTTGAACGCAAAAGACGCCGATCTGGTCAAACCATGGGATGCCAAGGGCTATAAAATGCCCGGAGGCGCGCCCTATCACCCTGCAGGTTTCATGACCTTCGTTGGTGCCAGCGCAATGATCAACGCCAAGACGAAAGGGGCTTTCCCAGCCGCCAAGGCGCTGTTGTCAGCGGTTTACGAGGGCGCATTGGTGCCTTTTGACACGGCACTGAAGATCGAAGCGCGTTGGTTCACCTCCGTGCTGATGAACCCCTCTTCCTCTGCAATGATCCGGTCGCTGTTCCTGAACAAGGAAGCGCTTGAAAAGGGCGCTGTGCGCCCCGCAGGCATCTCCGACCAACGCGTCAAAAAGCTGGGCGTTCTGGGGGCCGGTATGATGGGTGCAGGCATCGCGCTTGTTTCCGTTCAGGCCGGTATCGAAGTGGTGTTGATCGACCGTGATCAAGCGGCAGCGGACAAAGGCAAAGCCTATGCCGAAGCCTATTTCGATAAGGGCATCGCCCGTAAGAAAGGCACCCTCGAAAAGAAAGAGGCGGCATTGGCCCTGATCAACGCAACACCTGATCTGGACGCGCTCAAAGGCTGTGATCTGATCATTGAAGCGGTGTTTGAAGATCCAAAGGTGAAAGCAGAGATGACCCAAAAGGTCGAAGCCGTGATCCCCGAGGATTGCATCTTTGCCTCCAACACCTCGACCCTGCCGATCACCGAACTGGCCAAGGCATCCAGCCGTCAGGAACAATTCATCGGCATTCACTTCTTCAGCCCGGTGGAGCGCATGGCGCTGGTAGAGATCATCAAAGGCAAGGAAACCGGTGATCGTGCAGTGGCCAAGGCCCTCGACTATGTGCGCCAGATCCGCAAGACACCGATCGTGGTCAACGATGCGCGCTTCTTCTATGCCAACCGCTGCATCATCCCATATGGCAATGAAGCGGCACGTATGGTCACCGAAGGCGTGGCACCTGTCCTGATCGACAACGCGGCGCAGATGCTGGGCTTCCCCGTAGGGCCGATCCAGCTGGGTGACGAAACATCGATTGATCTGGCAACCAAGATCATGCGCGCGACCAAAGCCGCGATGGGCAATGAATACCCCGCGTCGGAGGCCGACGATCTGATTGTCTGGATGGAAGACGAAGGCCGCTTGGGTCGCAAGGCCAAGGCGGGTTACTTCGACTATGACGAAAAGGGCAAGCGTCTGGGCTACTGGAAAGGCGTGCATGACCGCTATCCACTGGCCGAAACCCAGCCGGAGTTGCAGGAAGTGCAGGACCGTCTGATGTTTGTGCAGGTGCTGGAAGCGGTGCGCGCGCTGGAAGAAGGCGTGCTGATGGACATCCGCGAGGGTGACGTCGGTGCGATCCTTGGATGGGGTTTTGCGCCTTGGTCCGGTGGTCCGTTCTCATGGCTGGATATGATCGGCACACCCTACGCGGCAGAGCGTTGTGATGAATTGGAAGCCAAGTTTGGTGAGCGTTTCAAATGCCCTGATCTGCTGCGCGAGATGGCGGCCAAGGGGCAGTCGTTTTATGGCCGTTTCGGCGGTGAAGCGGCGGCAGCCTGAACCGGCAAGATATGATCATCGTAAAGGGGCGCTTCGGCGTCCCTTTACGCGTTACAGGGGCCGGTTGCAAAAATAAGGAAAATGGCCACCCGCTGGGCCTTAACCGCGAAATGCCTAAACATCTCGAAAATGGAATGACGGTTTCGCAAACACGTAAGCAACGCCAGGCCTTAAGCACCCACAGCGCGTGAAGATCAGGGACCAAGCCCTTTTCCTACCAAATAAAAATCCGCCTCACTTCTTATCGCGGGCGGCTTTTTCTTCTTTGGTCAATTTATTGTTCCACTGATTGTTGCTCAGCCCCAGCTCCGCCTTGGGCGGTTTGGTTTTGCCAACGCTGACCTTGCCACCCTTGTTCAGGTATTCCTGAATAAGGGCGTCATCAGTGGTTTCCTTTTTCACATGTTTCATGGTCCCAAGACTAACCATATAAACCCGGCTCCAAAAGCGATTTCGCCACGCGTGGGCATAAAAAGGATCTACTGGCGCTAGGCGCTCTGATGAAAGCGATACCCGAACCGTGCGATATCCTCGGCACAGCATTGCGCCACGGTTTCGCGCATGTCGTGGGAATAGTAATCCCCATAGGCGCGCGCGCGCGTTGACCGGTTTTCCCATGACAATACCAGGTCAAACCCCAAATGATCGCGCAGGGCGGCGGCGTCCTGTTCAAAATGCTCAAGGCGGATAAACAGTCTGGCCCGTTCCACCCCGTTCACATCGGTCATATACCGTGACGCTGGCCAATTGCGCTGGCTCGCCTGTGTTGCGGGGGTGGCCAGAAACCCCTCAAAGGTTTGCGCCTTGGCCAGGGTGACGGCAGGATGATCAAACCCCTGTTCGCGCAGCCAGTGGTAATAGCTGACCAGCCGGTCCCACGGGTTGCGCACCAAGGTAAAGGTGAACATCTGCGCAATCTCTTCCGTGCTGACCAGCCCGTCGATGTCCGCCAACCCCGAATGTTTCCAAAGCCGCCCCGAGGTTTCGATGCCCTTGACCTTCCTGCGCCGCTTCACCGCCTTGGGCGTGTCGCCCAGCATAATGTCGTCTTTCATCGCGCGATCTTCCAACGCCAAGGCCAGCGACGTGCCCCCTGTTTTGGGGATATGGACAAAGATATATTTCCGACCGCGACTGATGATCATCCTGCCTGCTCCTGCCCCGTACTGCGCAGGGCGATCACCGTACCGGCGATGGCGATAAGTGCCATGCCACACAGGCCCAGTGTCGACACGGTTTGCCCCCAAAGGATCCACGCCCAGAAACTGGCGAAAACCAACAATGAATATTCAAACACCGCCACATGGCTGGCCTCGCCCAGTTGATAGCCGCGAAAGATCAACGCGATCCCGATCAGCGATCCTACCGCCTGCACCGCGAACCAGAACAACATCGCCCCATCCAGCGGCCCCCATGTGCGCAGCACAAATCCCGCATGTCCCAAGGGCGCATCGGCGTTCACCGTGAATATCCCGATCAACCCAAAAACCCCCAACAGCCCAAAGAACCCCGCCGTCAGTGACAGGGTGCTTTCCCCTTCACACCACGCGCGGGTGGCCACGGCCCCAACCGCATAGAACAGCCCCGCAACAATCGGCAAAAACGCCACCGGATCAAGGGCTGCCGGATCCGGCTGGATCACCATCACGGCCCCCGCAAACCCGATGATCACCGCCGCCCAGCGGAATACCCCCACCGGTTTGCCCTGAAACAGGATCGAGATCAGCACAACAAACAAGGGCGCGGTGAACAGCCCCGCCACCACCACACCAATGGGTAAGACCGACAGGCAACCGAAATAGATCAACATCGCGCTGGCCGGGAAAAAGCTGCGCGCCAGCACGGCCAGCGGCCGGTTCATGTGAAAACTGCCATAGCCCAGAGCGACGAAACCAGCCAGAATGACAAAGCCCATCAGCGAGCGGATAAAATGGAACTGCCAGAGTGATCCCCGTTCAGAGATGAAGGGCACGAAATTATCCGTCAGCCCCAGCGTCGCCATCCCGCCCAACACCGATGCGGCGGCCATGCCTGATTTCGTTGCCTGATTGGTCACGCGGGGGTCCTCTTTCGTCAGGGCGCTTTACCTTCAATCCGGGTCGCCTTGCGCTGTCTCGCGTCAAGGAGTTGAGCACGACACGATCAGCGGGCTCCATGCTCTGGCAGAAGGTTCGAAAATCACCCTTTCAAAACCGTGGCCCTGCCGCAATACTCATTCTGTCACAAGAACTTGCTTTCGGAGGGGATGCAACATGGGGTGGATGAACGACGAAACCGGTCTGGACAAATGCGCCGCCAATTATGTGCCGCTGACCCCGCTTTCGCACCTGCGCCGCGCCGCCAGTGTCTTTGCCACCCGCACCGCTGTCATCCACGGCGATCACCGCGTGACCTATGCGCAATACCATGACCGCTGCACCCGCCTTGCCTCTGCGCTTGCTGCCATGGGCGTTGCCCCCGGCGAGGTGGTTGCAACCCTTCTGCCCAACACCCCAGCCCAGGCCGAGGCGCATTTTGGCGTGCCTGCCTGTGGTGCGGTGCTGAATACCATCAACATGCGGCTGGATGTCGCCACGGTGGCCTATATTTTTGATCATGGCGGGGCCAAGGTGGTGCTGGTCGACAGCGAGTTTATGGCCTTGGCCGAAGATGCATGCGCCGCGATGGAGGGCACCCCGCCTCAAATCATCGAAGTTACCGACCCGAATTGTCCCGCCACCGGTCGCCATCCGACCTACGAGGATCTGCTGGCCAGCGCCGACCCAGCCTTTGACTGGATCATGCCGCAGGACGAATGGGAAAGCCTTGCATTGAACTATACCTCCGGCACCACGGGTCGTCCCAAGGGTGTGGTCTATCACCATCGCGGTGCTTATCTGATGACCATGGGCACGGTAATTTCATGGCGCATGGTGCTGCACCCTGTGTTCATGCAGATCGTACCGCTGTTTCATTGCAATGGCTGGAACCATACGTGGATGATGCCCCTGATCGGCGGCACCCTGGTCTGTTGTCGCGACATTACCGCGTCCAATATCTATAATGCGATTGCTAACGAAGGTGTGACCCATTTCGGGGGTGCACCGATTGTGTTGAACATGCTGGTCAATGCAGCAGAGGGAGAGCGCCGCGCGTTCGATCATACGGTTGAGGTCTTTACCGCCGGTGCGCCCCCTGCCCCTGCGACCCTGACCAAAATCGAACAGCTGGGCTTTAACATCACGCAGGTATACGGGCTGACTGAAACCTATGGCCATGTAACCGAATGTATCTGGAAAGCCGAAGACTGGGACACGGTTGATACGGCAGCCCGCGCCGCAATCAAGGCGCGACAGGGTGTGGCAATGCCGATGATGGAGCATATCACCGTTACAGATGCCGATGTCACACAAACACCAATGGACGGTGCTACTCAGGGCGAAATCATGATCCGGGGCAATTCGGTGATGAAGGGTTATTTCAAAAATCCCGAGGCCACCGCCGAAGCCTTCAAGGGCGGCTATTTCCATTCCGGTGACCTGGCCGTGCAACATCCCGATGGCTATATCCAGATTGCCGACCGCGCCAAGGACATCATCATTTCCGGCGGTGAGAATATTTCATCCGTCGAGGTAGAGGGGGTGCTGATGGGCCATCCAGAGGTTAACCTTGCCGCTGTGGTCGCCAAACCCGATGAACAATGGGGCGAAGTGCCCTGTGCCTTTGTCGAACTGAAACCCGGTGCCAAACCGGATGAAGCCGCGCTTATCGCCTTTGCCCGTGCCACCCTTGCCGGTTTCAAAACCCCAAAACAGGTGGTGTTTCAGGAGCTTCCCAAAACCTCGACCGGCAAGATCCAGAAACATGAGCTGCGCAAGGTTGCAGCCGGGCTGTAACTCTTATGCGGCTGGCGGCAGGTCCTTGACATAGCGCCAACAGGACACGGCTTTCGGGCCGTCTGCCGTTTCGACAAGATACTCTTCTGTTGCCGCCTGCCGCCATCCGCATTTTTCATAAAACGCCGCAGCACGCGCATTGCCAACCGCACAGGCCAACCACGCCTGACGCCCGCCCAATGTCTCTTCCACATGGCGCATCAGGGCAGCGGCCACCCCGCTCCCCCGAAAATCGGTGGCAACGTAGAACTGATACAGCTCATCCCCCTCCAGCATGTGAAAACCGGCGATCTGCCCATCGACCTCTAACACCGTTGTTTGCGCAATATAGCCTGCCGTCCGGGTCCGAAATTCTTCAATCGTCCGCGTCGCTACCAGATCACCCGGCACATGTGCCGCATGCCCTTCATGCCAGCCCTTGTGCCACATGGCCGCAATTGCCGCCGTTTCCCCGACTTCTGCTTTACGAAACTGCATCTTGCTCCCCTGTTCCAGCCCAAGCTTGAACCATTGCCCCGCTCCTGCCAAATGCTACACTAACCGAAAATCAAAAGGCCAGCAGTACCCCCGTGACCGCCCTGACAAAATACGCAAGGCTTGAGGCAACCGCCCTTTGGCGCCCAACCCCAGAGGAACAGCGCCGCGAGGTGATTGTCTCCATTGGGGACGCCACACTGGTGATCATCGACGGCAATGACAAACCCCTTGCCCATTGGTCACTGGCCGCTGTGGAACGGGCAAACCCCGGTACGCTGCCCGCGATTTTCCACCCGGACGGCGACCCCGGCGAAACACTGGAACTGCCCGAAGCCGAAGCAGAGATGACAGAGGCAATCGAGACCCTGCGCAAAGCCATCGAAAAATCGCGCCCCCGGCCCGGACGGTTGCGTTGGATCGGCATGGCCGCTTCGGTCCTCGTTGTTTTGTGGATCGCGGCCTTCTGGCTGCCCGGTGCCATGCAGGATCACACGCTGAAAGTCGTGCCCAAGGCAAAACGCGGGGCTATCGGGTTGGCCCTGTTGAAGCGCATTGAACGTGTATCAGGACCCGTCTGCGCGGATGTGGCTGGCCGCGCAGCTCTTGCGCTTCTGTCAAAACGGTTGCAGGCCGGGCAGATCGCGGTGCTGCCAAACATGACGCAGGACAGCCTGCATCTGCCGGGTGATTTGATCCTGCTGAACCGAAGCATCATTGAAGATTTCGAGGAACCTGATGTTGCAGCCGGATATATCGTCACCGAGCAGGCGCGCCGCGATGCCACGGATCCGCTGCGCGATCTATTGCAGGTGGTGGGGCTGCGCGAGAATTTCCGCCTGCTGACCACCGGCGATGTCGCCCCGCAAGCCCTTGACCTTTATGCCGAGCATCTGATGACTGCCCCGCCGCCACAGCCGGAAACAGGCCGCCAGATCACCCGCTTTGAACACGCCGCCTTGCGCAGCACCCCCTATGCCTATGCCCGCGACATCACCGGGGAAACCACCCTGGAGCTGATCGAGGGTGACCCGATGAATGGAAAGCTGACAGAGCCATTGATGTCTGATGCCAACTGGCTGCGCCTGCAAACCATCTGCGGCGGTTGATCCATGTACGATACGGCCCTCCGGGCGATCCTGTCGCCGGTGTTGATTGCCCAGGCCCTGCAGGTAAGCCGCAGCGCCCAAAGCCTGCCCGAAGCCGCAGGCGCGCGCATGGGCACAGTGGGCTCCGGCCCCGCCCTGCGGCTGATGATAGTCGGTGACAGTTCCGCCGCAGGTGTTGGCGTTACGGATCAGCGTGACGCGCTTAGCGGCCAACTTGCCCAGCATCTGGCGCAGGGGTTCAACGTGACATGGCAGTTGGATGCCCTGACCGGTGCCACCACCCGCAGCACCCTTACCCGTCTGGCAAATGCCGCTGATCACCCCGCCGACGTAGTGATCACCGCCCTTGGCGTAAACGATGTCACCCGCCTGATCCCGGCCCGCAGCTGGGTGCGCCAGCAGGCCGCCCTGTTTGACCGTCTGAACACGCTCTACCGTCCTAAACAGATCTACGTCAGTGGCATGCCTCCGATGTCACATTTTCCGCTGCTTCCGCAGCCTTTGCGTTGGACCCTTGGGCGTCACGCGGCCAAGCTTGAACATCACCGCGCCGCGTTTCTGGCAACGCGACCGGATTGCACCCATGTGCCATTTAACCTGCCGCTTGATCCGGCGATGGTCGCTTCGGACGGGTTTCACCCTGCCGCGCCGCTTTACACGCTATGGGCCAAAGAAATGGCCAGCCGGATCATCTTCGACTGGCCAAAACTCTCAACCTGAACTGAACTTTAGCGGGCAAATGCATCCGCATAACCGGCACCGCGCAACCGGCCCATCGCCGATTGAAGCGCCCGCGCACCGTTGAACGGTCCGGCCTGAACCGACATATAGGTCTTGCCACCGCTGCGGTGTTTGCCAATCCGCGCTGCCATGCCCATCCGCGCGATCTTCTGTGCTGCCCGCTGGGCATTCGCCGGGTTGTTGTAAGTCCCGACCTGCACATAGCGCTTGCCGGCCAAAGAAGGTGAAACCGCCGCCTTACGCTTGACCACCTTGGGTTCCACTGCCTTCGGGGTCGAACGCGAAGAATAAACAGGCTTGTGTTTCAACGCCTTACCCTTGGAATGGCGCACCACCCGTTTGACCAACTGGCCATCACGCTGCACAATGGTCACCTCACCCAGATCCCGGCGCTGCTGCGCCAAAGAGGTATAAGGGTAAATCAGCGGCACCGATGCGGTCACATCGCGGCCCGTCGATTGGTTGATCAAGCGGCGCGGCAAGGTCTGGGTCCAGACCAACAGCATACCGGCGCGCCCTTCCAGATTCTGTTCGGCCCGTTTGGGGTTCAACCGGTCGTCATCCCATACCGGTTTATACCCGCGTGGCACTTTCACATTGCGGGTGTTTATGCGGTTTTGCGCCACATGTTTGGGCACGATCCGCGTTGTAGCGGTGACTTCTGCCACTGGCGCGCTATGGGTTTTTGTGACCGGCTTGGCCTGCACCACAACTGTTTTACGCGGCTTGGCGGCCACAGCAGCTGTTGTTGTTGTTGTTCTGGGGGTAAAATGATTGCCGACAACGGGCTGGGTCTGCGGACCACAACGCACGCCGCTCCCGCGCAAATATTGCGCTGAGATGGCAGAGGCACCGGGGCAGCCGCCTGTTGTGACCACCTTCCGCCGCAATTTGGGCGCTGGTGCCGTGACAACCGGGGCTGCGGCCACAACGCGGGGCTTTGGCGCGACAACCCGCGGTTTTGCCTTCTGCCGCACAACAGCCGGCGCCACACGGCGCGGTTTTGCGGCCTGCGTCACACGCCGCGGTGCGGGCTTGGCCTTCGGCTTGACGGCCGGGGCGGGGTTCACGGTAGTCTCGGCAGGTGCTTCAGCAGGGGCTTGGGCCACAGCACGACCCGCATTGGTCGGTTTAAACCCGCAAACCGTCTTGCGATCCCGCGTGACCCGCGGCACCCAGGTAACATTCCCGTCGATACCCGCCCGAATAAAGACACAGCCCTTGCTGTCGACATATTGCTTGCCCTTATAAGAGCTCGCAGGAAACTCCGCCGGTTGCTGCTCCTGGATCTTTGCCACGGCATAATCAGGTTTCACCACAAGCCCGAAGCTGCCGGTAACTGCCATGATTGCGAATATTTTTGTCAGTCTCATTTCGTGCCCCCACACAATATGTAGTAGAAGATGCCTCAGCAACCTCCACAAGTCCAGTATCCATCGCAGATGAGAACCCCGTTTGGGGCGATTATTTTGTCCCGAACATCCGATCACCCGCATCACCTAAGCCCGGGATGATATAGCCCTGTTCGTTCAAGGCCTCATCAATCGAGGCTGTGACGATAGGCACATCCGGATGAGCTTCTTTCATGCGCGCAATGCCCTCAGGGGCGGCCAGCAGACAGAGAAACCGGATGTTGGTTGCCCCCGCCTTTTTCAACAGATCAATCGCCGCCACTGACGAATTGCCCGTTGCCAACATCGGATCCACCGCAATGACCAGACGATCCTCCAGCCCTTCCGGCACTTTGAAATAATATTGCACCGGCTGCAGTGTCTCTTCATCCCGGTACAGACCGACAAATCCAACCCGTGCAGAGGGGATCAGCTCAAGCACCCCATCCAGCAAGCCGTTGCCGGCGCGCAGAATCGAAATCAACGCGAGCTTCTTGCCATCCAGCGTTGGTGCATCCATTTCCTGCATCGGCGTGTCGATCTTCTTGGTCGTCATAGGCAGGCCCCGCGTCACCTCGTAGGCCAACAGCTGCGAAATCTCGCGCAATAGCTGACGAAACACCGCTGTAGGCGTCTCCTTGTCCCGCATAATGGTCAGCTTGTGCTGCACCAAAGGGTGGTCCACATGGGTCAGATGGTCATCAAGATCAGGCATCGGCAGCAGCTCCTTTTTACCCCTTGGTTGTCGCGCGAAACGCAAGCCGCCGCAAGCGCCCCTGCCCCCTCTTTTTGGCCTTATATCCTGCGGGGTTTGGGGCAGCGCCCCAATCCGCCGGATCAATCCGAAGCAACCCCAAGGTGATCCGCAACCAGTGCGGCAACATCCCGGAACCCTATCAGACCAAGCGCAGGACCCGGCATCCCGGCCACCAGCACCGGCACCCTTTCACGGGTATGATCCGTGCCCACCCAGGTCGGATCATTGCCATGATCCGCCGTCAGCACCATGATGTCGCCCGCGCCCAGCCGGTCAATCAGCTTGCCGATCTCGGCATCAAACCACTCCATCTGCCGCGCGTAACCCGACACATCACGACGATGCCCAAACAGGCTGTCAAATTCAACGAAGTTTGCAAACGTCAGCGAACCGTCAACAGCCCCCTCAACCAGATCGCCAAGATGCCCCATCAAAGTGGCATCATCACCTTTGTGCAGCACGTCGATGCCCTGCATGGAGAAGATATCACCAATCTTTCCAACGGCATAAACGCGCCGCCCCGCATCCTGCACCCAATTCATCAGCACCCGGCCGGGCGGCGTAATGGCAAAATCGCGCCGGTTCGCTGTGCGGCTGAAATCCCCCTCAACGCCAACAAATGGCCGTGCGATCACCCGCCCGACCTTCATCTCATGCAACTTCGGGGCGACGGCTTCGCAAAGGTCCAAAAGCCGCTGCAAACCGAAACTCTCTTCATGCGCGGCGATCTGGAACACCGAATCCGCCGAGGTATAGCAAATCGGCCAACCGCTCTGCACGTGACGCTGCCCCAACTCCGAGATGATTGCAGTGCCGGAGGCATGGCAATCGCCGAGGATGCCTTCCGTGCCCGCCGTTTCAGCCACAAAGGCGCTGAGTTCGGCAGGAAAGGCCGGGCGCACAACCGGAAAATAATGCCAGTCCCAGGGCACTGGCAAACCTGCCAGCTCCCAATGGCCGGACGGTGTATCCTTACCGAGCGAGACTTCTGTGGCTGCCCCCCATGCGCCCTGCGGCTCTGTCATACTGCCGTTGGACCCGCCAGCCGCGCCGCCTGTCGCCAGCTTCATGGCACTGGACATGCCCAGCCGCTCCAGATTGGGAATCATCAGCGGCCCGCTGCGCCCCTCTTCTGCCTGACCTGCCGCACATGCCGCCATGATATGGCCCAGCGTATTGGCCCCGGTGTCAGGCACATCCCCATTGAAAAACTGATCCGCGTCCGGCGCACCGCCAATTCCAACGGAATCCATTACCACCAGAAATGCCCGTGCCATCAGCCGATCCTTTCGATGATCTGCTCTGGCACTTTGGGGCGCGATCCCGACAGCGTAATGGCCGCCAACACCGCCTCTGCTGCGCGATCCGCCTGATCAGAGCGCACCGCATGCACCACCGCCAGAACCTGACCGCGTTTCACCTGTGTCCCCAGTCGGGCCACATCGGACAGGCCCACCGCCGGGTTCACCCGGTCCTCCTGCTTCATCCGCCCGCCGCCCAGATCGACCACCGCCCAGCCCAGCACCTCGCCGTTGATCTTGGCGACATAGCCGTCATGCGGCGCAGAGACCTGCCGGATCACCGTGGCTTCGGGCAGGAAACGCTGCCAATTCTCGACAAAATTCACCGGCCCGCCCAATGCAGAAAGCATCCGCGCAAACCGTTCGGCCGCATAACCTTTGCGGATGGCATGTACGACAGCATCCGCGCCTTCCTGCACATCCTGCGCCAGCCCCGCGTTGGCCAGCAAAACACCCCCCAAAGCGGCGGCAACATCGACAATCGGTCCGCGCCCCGAACCGGTCAGAATGCGCATCACCTCAGCCACCTCAAGCGCATTGCCCAGACTGGGCACCAGCGGCTGGCTCATGTCACTGATCACCGCCGTGGTCCGGCATTTGGCGGCATTTGCGGTTTTGGTCAGCGCCTCTGCCAGCGCCTGCCCCTCGGCTACGGTTTTCATGAACGCGCCACTGCCGATCTTGACGTCCAGCACCAGACCATCCAGCCCTGCCGCCAGTTTCTTGCTGAGGATCGAGGCGGTGATCAGGTCCAGCGAATCCACCGTCGAGGAGACATCACGCACCGCATAAAGCCGCCGGTCCGCCGGGGCGATATCTGTCGTGGCACCGACAATGGCACAGCCCACCTGCCCCACGACGGCCTTCAACTGGCTCTCGGTCAGCTGTGTCGTCACACCGGGAATGGCTTCAAGTTTGTCCAGCGTCCCGCCAGTATGGCCCAATCCGCGCCCCGAAATCATCGGTACATAGGCCCCGCATGCCGCCAGCGCCGGTGCCAGCAGCAGGCTGACACAATCGCCGACACCACCGGTTGAATGTTTGTCCAGCACCGGTCCGTCCAGATCCCATGACAACACCCGCCCAGAATCGCGCATCGCAAGTGTCAGCGCCACACGCCCCACATCAGACAGCCCGTTCAGACAGACACCCATGGCAAATGCACCGGCCTGCGCGTCACTTACCGCGCCATCGGCCAGCCCCTGCGCCATCCAAGCAAGCTCTGCCCGTGTGGGTGTCTGTTTGTGCCGCAGCTTTGCCAGAATGGCCCGCGCGTTCATCGGTTATCCTTCCAAAAAGCCGGCATCAAAGGCACCGGGCAAAAGTTCTGCCAATGTGGTGCGCTGCTCGACACCCTCGACTGTGGCCATGATCACCGGCACATCCCCCGCGCCGAACTCTGCCAGTTTCTGACGGCATCCGCCGCAGGGCGGCACCGGCGCGGCGCTGCCCGCAACAACGTAAACTTCAGCGATTTCCACATCTCCCGCCGCCACCATCGCGGCAATTGCACCTGCTTCAGCACAGGTCCCCTGAGGGTAAGCCGCGTTTTCGACATTACACCCCGCATAGATCGCACCCGAAGCCGCACGCAGCGCAGCCCCGACTTTAAACTTGGAATAAGGGGCATGGGCGCGTGAACGCACCGCAACCGCCTGTTGTCTTAAATCACTGCTCATATCAGCCCCCTTGGTCGGTGAACTATAGGGTCAGGCTGGCCAAGTTTCGAGGGGCAAAAACAGCTTCACTTCCCCTTCATCCTTTTTCCCAATACCCTGTGTGGAAATCAATGCCAGCAACCTGCCAGATGCGTGGGAGCATCCCATAGGGCTTGCGGGCAATAAAAAGTAGTTTAATGCTAAACTATAACCCAAAGGGAGGCTTTCATTCATGTCCGACACGCCAAATCTGCGCCAAGCCGCATTGGATTATCATGCCTTTCCCAAACCCGGCAAGCTGGAGATACGTGCGACCAAGCCGCTGGCGAATGGCCGTGACCTTGCCCGCGCCTATTCACCCGGCGTCGCCGAGGCTTGTCTTGAGATCAAAAATGATCCCGCCACTGCCGCGCTTTATACCTCCCGCGCCAATCTGGTTGCGGTGGTCACCAATGGCACTGCGGTGTTGGGCCTTGGCAATATTGGGCCACTGGCATCGAAACCGGTGATGGAGGGCAAGGCCGTCCTGTTCAAGAAATTTGCCAACATCGACTGTTTTGACATCGAGGTTGATCAATCTGACCCTGAAAGGCTGGCCGAAATCGTCTGCGCCCTTGAGCCTAGTTTTGGCGCAATCAACCTTGAGGATATCAAAGCCCCCGATTGTTTCACCGTTGAACGGATTTGTCGCGAGCGGATGAACATCCCCGTTTTCCATGACGACCAGCACGGCACCGCCATTGTTGTGGGGGCCGCTGTGACCAACGCCCTGCATGTGGCCGGCAAGAAATTCGAGGACATAAAGATCGTATCCACCGGTGGCGGCGCCGCCGGCATCGCCTGCCTGAACATGTTGCTGAAACTGGGGGTTCGGCGCGAAAACATCTGGCTTTGCGACATTCACGGGCTGGTCCATGAGGGCCGCGAGATCGACATGAACCCGATCAAATCGGAGTTTGCACAAAAGACCGACTTGCGCAGCCTTGACGATGTGATCGAGGGCGCTGATCTGTTTCTCGGCCTGTCCGGCCCTGGCGTGTTGAGCCCGGACATGGTCGCAAAGATGACCAAACAACCCATCATCTTTGCCCTTGCAAACCCCACGCCGGAAATCCTGCCGGATCTTGCCCGCGCAGTTGCACCGGATGCAATCATCGCCACAGGTCGGTCGGATTTTCCCAATCAGGTCAATAACGTATTGTGTTTCCCTTTCATCTTTCGCGGGGCGCTGGACGTTGGGGCGACCACCATCAACGATGAAATGCAACTGGCCTGTATCGACGGCATCGCGGAATTGGCCCGCGCCACCACCAGCGCCGAAGCCGCCGCCGCCTATCAGGGCGAAGAGCTGACCTTTGGTCCTGACTACCTGATCCCCAAACCGTTTGATCCACGTCTGATCGGCGTGGTTTCTTCTGCCGTGGCGAAAGCTGCGATGGAGACCGGTGTGGCGGCCCGTCCGATTGAGGATCTGGAGGCCTACCGCCTGAAACTGGATGGTTCAGTGTTCAAATCCGCCCTGTTGATGCGGCCGGTTTTCGAGGCGGCCCGGTCCTCACCGCGCAAGATCGTCTTTGCCGAGGGCGAGGACGAACGCGTATTGCGTGCCGCTCAGGCCATCATCGAGGAAACTGTGGAAACACCGATCCTTATCGGCCGCCCCGAGGTCATTCAGCGCCGCATTGAACAGGCGGGCCTCACCCTGCGGATCGGCGATAATATCGAACTGGTCAACCCGGAGAATGATCCGCGGTATCGCGATTATTGGGAAACATATCATGCGCTTATGTGTCGGCGCGGGGTCAGCCCGGACATCGCCAAAGCCATCATGCGTACCAATAGCACGGCCATTGGTGCGGTCATGGTTCACCGGAATGAGGCCGACAGTCTGATCTGCGGCACCTTTGGTGAATTCCGCTGGCATCTGAACTATGTGGAGCAAATTCTGGGCCGGGACGGATTGCGCCCGCATGGGGCCCTGTCAATGATGATCCTTGAGGACGGGCCGCTGTTCGTTGCGGATACACAGGTCCATCTGCACCCCAACCCCGAACAGATTGCCGAAATTGCCCGCGGTGCGGCCCGCCATGTGCGCCGCTTTGGGATCGAACCGCGCATCGCCTTTTGTTCACAATCACAATTTGGCAATCAGGGCGAAGGCACCGGCGGGCGCCTGCGGGCTGCGCTCCGGCTGTTGGACGCTGAAAACGCTGATTTCTGTTACGAAGGCGAGATGAACATCGACACCGCACTTGACCCTGAGTTGCGCGAACGCCTGATGCCGGGCAACCGCATGCAGGGCGCGGCCAATGTACTTGTCTTTGCCCATGCAGATGCCGCCTCCGGTGTGCGAAACATCCTGAAAATGAAGGGCGGCGGGCTGGAAGTTGGTCCGATTCTGATGGGGATGGGCAACAAGGCCCATATCGTTTCCCCGTCGATCACCGCACGCGGTTTGCTGAACGTGGGGGCCATCGCTGGCACCCCCGTTGCACATTACGGATAGATCAGAAGTTAAGCGTGAATGCCCGGCTGAGCCCAATACGCAGGCTCAGCTGGTCATCCGAGCCGAGCTGCGTGATCGGGCTGTCCGCCGCGTCATTCAGGAGTTTTTCATAACTCAGCAGCCCTTCAACAGACCAGTAATTGTCAATCTGATAGGTCGCGCCGATTTCGATACCGGCGCCCAAGGCACCACCGCTGGCATCAAAGGCGTTAAAGCTTGATCCGGCAGCCTCGGCACCGGTTATACCAAAATAAGTGCCAGCATATTCGCTATCACCCAGATTTAGACGCGGGCCCGCGGTCACGGTCCAGCGGTCAGTGGGGCGGAAAATCACATCAGCGCCCAAAGTGCCGGCAACACCCTCATGCCCACCGAAACCCTGACGCACTTCACCAAAAGCCCGCCAATGGGTTTGTTGATAGTTCAGCGCCAGACCAAGTTCGACCGCGGTATCAATATCGCTGAGCCCGGCCAGTTCAGGGTGGTCAGCCGCATCGCGCGATCCGATGATCCGCAATGCACCGCCAAGGGACACGCCATTGTCCGGCACGTTTCCGACGCCCGCACCAATATCGACATTGCCCCAGGTCAGATTGCCAAAGGTGAACTTTAGGTCCGCCGAGCCTTCATAGTCATCCGAACCGGGATAAGCCGATTGCCCCACGACACCGATACCCAGGCCAAAGTTCAATGAGCGTTCCTGCGCGGCCAGAGGCAGCGCCGTGGCAAGGCATGATGAAGCCGCCAAAACAAATGAAAGGGGCAAGCGCATGGGACGAATCTCCTGAAAAAGGGCTGCTCTACAGTGACAGTTAGCAGCTTATTAAATAGTTTCCAGCGAGTTGGATGCACGAAAGCGTGTAAATTACTCTACAATTCCATCAAAAATGATGAAAATTAACTTTCTCCAAGTCGTCGCCCGATGGCATGCGGGCTTGCTCCTCTGCTTGCCGCTGCCTAACAAAAGGGAAACGGGGAGGGAAAGTTCATGGGATATCGCGAAACATACGACCGCTGGAAAGCAGATCCAGAGGCATATTGGATGGATCAGGCGGCAGCGATTGACTGGATCACACCGCCGACCAAGGCGCTGACCGATCATGGCGACAACCTCTATGAATGGTATGCCGATGGCATGGTGAACGGCTGTTACAACGCGGTTGACCGCCATGTGGAACAGGGGCGCGGCGACCAGCTGGCAATCATCCACGACAGCCCGATCACAGGTAAGATCGAAAAGATCACCTATTCACAGCTGAAAGAACGGGTCGAATACCTTGCCGGGGCATTGCTGGCGCGGGGCGTGGAAAAAGGCGACACCGTGGTCATCTACATGCCGATGATTCCCCAAGCCCTCGAGGCCATGCTGGCCTGCGCGCGACTGGGTGCCATCCATTCGGTGGTTTTTGGCGGCTTTGCTGCAAACGAACTGGCCGTGCGGATCAATGATTGTAAACCCAAGGCGATTATGGCGGCCTCCTGCGGATTGGAACCGGGCCGCGTTGTTGAATACAAACCCCTGCTCGACAGCGCCATCGAACAAGCGGATCACAAACCAGAACTCTGTCTGATCCTGCAACGCGAGGAACACCCCTGCGAATTGATCGAAGGGCGCGATCTGGATTGGTATGAGGCGCAAAAAGACTGCCTGCCCGCCGCCTGTTTCCCGGTTGAGGGCAATTTCCCCGCCTATATCCTTTATACGTCCGGGACCACCGGCGCACCCAAAGGTGTCGTGCGCCCCACCGGCGGCCATCTGGTTGCGTTGAACTGGACGATGAAGAACATCTATAATGTCGATCCCGGTGACGTATTCTGGGCCGCGTCAGACGTGGGTTGGGTCGTCGGCCACAGCTATATCTGCTATGCGCCGCTGATCCACGGCAACACCACTGTGGTGTTTGAGGGCAAGCCCATCGGCACACCCGATGCGGGCACCTTCTGGCGCATCATCGAAGAACATAACGTGCGCAGTTTCTTTACCGCCCCTACCGCCATCCGCGCCGTGAAGCGCGAAGACCCAACCGGCGAATTTATCAACAAATACGACCTGTCCGGGCTGCGCGCTCTTTATCTGGCGGGCGAACGGGCCGATCCAGACACCATCGAATGGGCGCAGGACAAGCTAGACAAACCAGTCTTTGACCATTGGTGGCAGACCGAAACCGGCTATACCATTGCGGGCAACCCGGCGGGGCTTGAGGCGCTGCCGGTCAAGGTAGGCTCTCCCACGGTGCCGATGCCCGGCTATGATGTGCATATCCTCGACGAAGCAGGCCACCCGCAAAAGCCCGGCGAACTGGGCGCGATTGCGATCAAACTTCCGCTACCACCCGGCACCTTGCCAACCCTCTGGGGGGCCACCGACCGTTTCATCAAATCCTACCTCACCACCTTCCCCGGCTATTACGAAACCGGCGATGCGGGGATGATGGACGAAGACGGCTATCTCTATATCATGGCCCGTACCGATGATGTGATCAACGTTGCCGGTCACCGCCTGTCCACCGGTGCCATGGAAGAAGTGCTCGCCGGTCACCCAGACGTTGCCGAATGTGCCGTTGTTGGCGTCAGTGACCAGCTAAAGGGACAATCCCCTGTCGGCTTCCTTTGCCTGTCCAAAGGTGTGGATCGCCCACATGCAGAGATCGCCGCCGAATGTGTCAAACGGATCCGCGACCAGATCGGCCCGGTGGCCGCCTTCAAGACTGCATTGGTGGTGGACCGCCTGCCCAAAACCCGCTCTGGCAAGATCCTGCGCGCAACCATGGTGAAAATCGCCGACAGCCAGCCGTTCAAACTGCCCGCGACAATTGACGATCCCGCGATTTTGGACGAAATCAAAGCGGCACTGCAAGAAATAGGCTATGCCAAAGACTAGCCGCTGAAATAGGAAAACGCCCCGATGGGAGCCCCGACACCTGATGGATTTGCGATGACGGCGGCGTTGGCCGATTTGACCAGCTGGTTGATCCAGCAGGGGTTGGAAAACACCCCTGTTGAAGTCTGGCTGGACGAATGCTGCACCCGGTTGGTGGCGGCAGGGGTGCCTTTGCAGCGGGTGAACCTGACCGTGCGTGCGCATCACCCGGAAATTGGGACCGTCGCCTTTCGCTGGCACCGCGAAGACGGCAACGAAAGGCTGGACTTTCAACGCACCAGCGAAGCCCCGGAAGATTTCCAGCGCAGCCCGTTGTACCAGCTTCTGATGACCCCGGTGACAGAGATCCGGCAACGGTTAAACGTGCCAAACCCCGAGTTAGAGTTTCCGATTTTTGACGATCTGCGCGCGCGCGGGGCCACAGATTATTACGCCACCAAACGCTTGTTTTTACGTCAGGATCAAATCGACCCAAACATCACGACGCGGCCACCCGAGGGCATGATCATTTCCCTGACCTCCGATGCGCCGGACGGCTTTTCCGAGGCGCAATTGGACGGGGTGCGCGCGCTGCTTGCCCCGCTCTGCCTGACCCTGAAATGCGGTGCCAACCGTACCATGGCCGAAGACATCACTGCCGCCTACATGGGCCGTGATGCCAGCCGCCGTGTGCTATCGGGAGACATCACACGCGGCTCCTCTGATACGATATCAGCAGTGATCCTGTACTTTGATCTAAAAGGTTTCACTAGGCTTTCAGAGACCCTGAAGGGCGAGGCAGTCATCGAATTGCTCAATGATTACTTCGCAGAAGCTGTTGATGTCGTTGAAAATAACGGTGGCAACGTGCTGAAGTTCATGGGCGACGGTATGCTGGCGATCTTTGATTTGAACGAAATCCCCGATGCCCGCCATGTCGCCGTGAAAGCCGCCGTTGAACTGCGCGAGGTCTTTGCCGCCACCAACGAACGCCGCGCGGCTGCCGGTCTCTATACCACCGGTTTCTCGCTCGCACTGCATGCGGGGGATGTCCTCTATGGCAATATCGGCGGCAAAACCCGTCTGGATTTCACCGTCATTGGCCCCGCCGTCAACGCCACTGCCCGTATTCTGGGCATGTCAGGTGCGGTGGATCAAAGCATTGTCATTTCCTCGCAGGTCGCCGCCGAGGTCCGCGCGACCCGCTCTGATCTGGTATCACTGGGCCAATACCGCCTGCGCGGTGTAACCGAACGGCTTGAACTCTTCACACTGGACTAGGTTTGCTTGGGATCAGAGCCTTAGGTGAACTGCTCTGAAATCAGCCGCTCCTCCAAACCATGGCCGGGATCAAACAGAATTTCATGTTTGATACTGGGATCAGAGGCAATCTCGACCGTTACAACATCGCGGTAACTATTGCCGTCCGCATCCGCCATCACCGGGCGTTTCTCCTGCTCCAGCACATCAAAGCGGACCTTTGCAGCTTTGGGCAACAGGGCACCCCGCCAGCGCCGCGGTCGAAACGCCGCCATTGCGGTCAGCGCCAGAACATCCGAGCCAATGGGCAGGATCGGCCCATGTGCGGAATAGTTATAGGCCGTCGATCCCGCAGGTGTGGCCACCAGCGCCCCGTCACAAACCAGCTCCTGCATCCGCAACCGCCCGTCTATGGTAATCTGCAATTTCGCCGCCTGCGGCCCCGCCCGCAGTAGAGCCACCTCATTGATCGCCAGCGCCTCTGACGTGGTGCCGTCAACATGGGTGGCTTTCATGCTCAGCGGGTTCAGCACCTCGCGCTCTGCCGCCTGCAACCGTTCAATCAACCCGGTTTCGGCGTATTCATTCATCAAAAACCCAATGGTGCCCCGGTTCATCCCGTAAATCGGCGCGGATGCCCCCTGTGAATCATGCAGGGTTTGCAGCATGAAGCCATCCCCGCCCAGCGCCACAATCACCTCGGCCTCTTCCTGCGCGACATTGCCATACCGCCCGATCAAAGCAGCACGTGCGGTCTGGGCGACAATCGCCCGACTGGCGGCAAATGCAATTTTCATAAGGTCAGGACCATCCTGTGCTAAGTTTCCGATGCGCCGCAATTTCTCTCAAACCAAACACATAATTCCTGAGAGGGCCAGCATGGTCGCACAATACTTCAGTTCAGACGTTTTCACGGCTTTCCGATCGGTCAGGTTTCCGATACGAAACCCCAACTTTCGCAAAGAGGACCTGCACCATGAAAGATTTCTTCACCGCAACGCTGGCTGATTCCGATCCAGATCTCAAGGCGTCCATCACCGGCGAACTGGGCCGCCAGCGCAACGAGATTGAATTGATCGCTTCTGAAAACATCGTCTCGGCTGCTGTGCTGGAAGCCCAAGGGTCCGTGATGACCAACAAATACGCCGAAGGCTATGCAGGTCGTCGCTATTACGGCGGCTGCGAATGGGTGGATGTTGCCGAGAACCTTGCAATTGAACGCGCCAGCAAGCTGTTCGGCTGTGAATTCATCAACGTACAGCCCAACTCGGGTTCTCAGGCCAACCAGGGTGTGTTTCAGGCACTGCTACAGCCCGGTGATACCATCCTCGGCATGTCACTGGACGCCGGTGGCCACCTGACACATGGTGCGAAACCCAACCAGTCCGGCAAATGGTTCAATGCCATTCAATACGGCGTGCGCAAACAGGACAACCTGCTGGACTATGATCAGGTGCAGGAACTTGCCACCGAACATCAGCCTAAAATGATCATCGCCGGTGGTTCCGCCATCCCGCGCCAGATCGACTTTGCCCGCATGCGCGAGATTGCTGATTCCGTCGGTGCATATCTGCATGTGGACATGGCCCATTTTGCCGGTCTTGTTGCTGCGGGTGAACACCCCTCCCCCTTCCCGCATGCCCATGTCGCAACCACAACCACACATAAAACCCTGCGCGGCCCACGCGGCGGCATGATCCTGACCAATGACGAGGCGCTGGCGAAAAAGTTCAACTCTGCCATCTTCCCCGGCATTCAGGGCGGTCCCCTGATGCATGTCATCGCGGCCAAGGCCGTCGCCTTTGGCGAGGCGCTGCGCCCGGAATTCAAAACCTATATCCAACAGGTTGTGAAAAACGCACAGGCCCTCAGCGATCAATTGATCAAAGGCGGGCTGGACACCGTGACCCACGGCACCGACACCCATGTGGTGCTGGTCGATCTGCGCCCCAAAGGGGTCAAGGGCAATGCCACCGAAAAGGCTCTGGGCCGTGCGCATATCACCTGCAATAAAAACGGTGTGCCTTTTGATCCTGAAAAGCCAACCGTAACCTCGGGCATCCGCCTTGGCTCCCCCGCCGGCACAACCCGTGGCTTTGGCGAGGAGGAATTCCGCCAGATTGCCGATTGGATCATCGAGGTTGTCGACGGTCTGGCCGCAAATGGCGAAGAGGGTAATGCGGAAGTAGAGGCCAAGGTGAAAGCCGAAGTCGAAGCCCTCTGCGCCCGCTTCCCGATGTACCCGAACCTATAAGCCGCCACCCGGGCGTCATGCCCGCCCGACACCAACACCAAGGCCCCGCCGTTTCTGTGCGGGGCCTTTCTTATGTGGACCACTGTCAAGTGGAACGGTCGATGCTGCGATAGCTCAATCCGCCCTCAAATGGCAGGATGGAGCCCAGAGTGGCCGATGCTGCATGACGTCTGAATGACGGCTTCTTTCGTAGCGGGCAAAAACGTGACAAAAAACGATCGTTTTTGGCTGGGACATTTTGACAGACGGGTATTGTCCAGCGTGCAGGGGTAGCTATCGCTAGTGCTGGTTTCTGTCTCGTCGGCTCATACGTTTGATCTGCCAGAAAGAATTGCAAGCACAGCGGAGAATAGAACCCAGAAGCACACCGTTGTAATCGCCGGGGGGGCAGCCAAGACCAATAAGATGAACCACGGTTCACCCTGTATAAGGCCGAACCAAGCCCCGGTTCCGATCCAGAAAACAACGGAAAGCAGCACAGTCGAGAAAGCGATTCCAAGCGAAAGGCGAGTTACTTCATCACTTGCGGCCCGCTGTTTGCAAACCTTGTAATATGCAACTGCGGCTCCAATTGGCGCGAGCAAAAATGGTAGGATCATCAACGAAATCTGGCCAATCGATCCCAGCATTCCGAGCCTAGCCAGTGGAACCCCTCGCGGAATGTCCAAGAAGGAATGTATGAGGCTGGAAATTGCATAAGAGATCGGGATGCTGACCACTACGATGATCCAGTACGTAACGACGTATTTCATTAGACTCCCTTTCGGCTCCACCAGAGCGCCGACTTTCCAAGTTGGTAGAAGTCAATTCGTACCAATTTCAGTCAGGTTCTTGGCCATTCTAAGGATTTCGAAGGATCCAAGGCAATTGGCCATGACATCAATTTAGGCTCCCAGCGGCCATTGCCTCTCGTTTCGTTGCCAACCACGCCAAAACCCATATGTTTCTGTCACGGGCAAAAACGAACGTTTCTTTCCGCACCCAAAAGCAGCCATTGGCGCAACCGCAGCGAAAGCTAACTTCGTCCCGCTCTCCGGACCTTAACCGGCCGCGCCTCAGCCCTATCCGCTCGCATTGCGCACGGCGGATTTGAGGCCAAGACGGCCATGTTGACCGGTCTGCGTAAGCCTTTTCTTATTCGTGCCTGTCTGAATACAGGATCACCAAGTACCGCTTTCGGTACGCGCCGGTTGATGAGGGTGCCGCCCTTTTTGTTGTCGATGAAACCGACCAGGCCCCGCACGCGACACCCTTGACTGGCGAAGGTGGCGTTTCCACCGTCATGCGCCAGAGCTTGATCGCGAGCTTGCGGGCGACGGCAACAATGGCCTTCTGCCCGATCCCATGCTTCGCGAAATGGTGATTGTAGATGGCCTTGGCCGCTGGGTCGCGCCAGATCCAGGGACAGGTGTAAGTCTCTACGATCCCGTCTTCTGAGTTAAATAGCGCGACTGAATAGGTCCGCTTGTGAACACCCAGACCAACGTAGATTGGCCGATCTTCAGCGGCAGTCACAAACAGCGAAATACGTGTCGCTTTCTTGACCATGCTGGAAACCCCTTGGTTTGGGATATCCCGGCATCACAACAGTCAGCGGCGCCACCGTCCAGCATGGTATTTTCTATCGGCGGGTCTGGCCTGACTTCAGCCGCCCAACTGTGGGCGCATCGCCTGATAAATCACCGCCGTGGCCACATTCGCAAGGTTCAGCGAACGCACCCGCTTGTCCAGCATCGGCAGATGAAACACCCGATCCTCCGCCCCATCGATCACCGATGCCGGCAACCCTGCGGATTCACAGCCAAACACCAGATAGGCATCCGGTCGATAGTCAGGGGCATATAGGCTCTGCGCCCCATGTTCCTCAAAGAAATACAGGCTTTCGCGGGGCGGTTTGCGCGCATCCAGAAAGCTCTGCCAATTGTCATATTCGCTTAGGTTTACATGTTTCCAGTAATCCGTTCCGGCGCGGCGCACCGATTTCTCATCCAGCGAAAACCCATAGGGTTTGATCAGGATCAGCTCAAGGTTCAGCGCCACACAGGTCCGCCCGATTGCACCGGTATTATAGGGGATTTCCGGCGTGACCAGCACCATCTTCATAGCTGCATCTGACATAGAACCACCGGCTTTCTCGCTCAAAGATGGCCCCCTCTAGCGCAACAGGGCAGGTGTTAACAGCCACAACTGCGCACGGGCCGCCGCCCTCTGCCAGTACATCACTTCACCTGCATCTTTTCGATCATCCCCAACACCATCCAGCGCGGCAACAGCGGGATCACCCAATTGACCAACAGCCCCAGCCCCACTTCGTTTACCGTCACCAACACGCCGCGCATCATCGCGTTATAGCCATGTTGCGCCACCGACGCCGCATTTTTACCGCCCCCCGAAACCAGCTTGGTTCCACCCAGATTTGCACGATCCGCAAAGCCCGTTTCAACATAACCCGGTGCCAAAAGCGTCACGCTCACCCCGGTGCCTTTCAGCTCCTGTGCCAGCGCCTGAGAGAAGGATTGTACAAACGCCTTTGTCGCAAAATACACCGCCTGATTTGGCCCCGGCATGAACCCGGCAGTAGAGCCGACATTCAGGATCCGCCCTGCCCCCTGCGCCACCATGTCAGCCGCCACCAGATGGCAAAGCGTCACCAACGCCTTTACGTTAAGGTCGATCATTGCCATTTCATCCTCCAGCGGCCGGTCTAGATGCCGCCCCTGTCCGCCAAATCCGGCATTGTTGATCAACACATCCACCGACAACCCGGCTGCCTTCACACGCTCATATAACACCTGCGCCGCACCCACGGCCCCCAGATCAAGAGCGATGACATGGGCCGTGATCTGAAACTGCTGCTCCAGCTCGGTCTTCAGCACCTCCAGCGCCTCCCCCCGCCGGGCCGTTAGGATGACATCCCCTCCTTTGGATGCATGATACCCTGCGAATTCCCGTCCAATACCGGACGATGCGCCCGTCACCAGTGCCGTGTTTCCCATTGCCTTATCCCCTTTTGGTTCCTGACAGGTGATGTATCCTGAGCGTCGATTGCGACCCCTGCTCCCGTCACACAAAGGAACCGCCATGATCATCCACCGCGCCGGATCACGCCCTTCCACCGTACCCAACCCGGACTATTTCACGGGCACCGTACGGATGGACCCGCTGATCAATGCCCCTGCCCCCGCGCGGCTCAACGCGCTTTCGGTCACCTTTGAACCCGGCGCACGCACCGCATGGCACACTCACCCGCTGGGCCAGACGCTGATTGTCACTGCAGGGGCCGGGCTTGTACAAAAAGCAGGAGAGCCCGTGCAGCGCATTCATCCCGGTGATGTGATCTGGTTCGCCCCCGGCGAAAAACACTGGCACGGCGCGACACCTGATTGCGCTCTGACCCATATCGCTCTGCAAGAAGCCCAAGACGGTTCGGCGGCGGATTGGCTGGAACAGGTCACAGAGGCGGAATATCGCGGCTAAAGGTTAGACATACCCACGCCACCACAGCCAGCCGACAAAGGCCGCAACCACAAGCAACAGATTGAAAACAACCGTCCCCGCCAGCCCCAGCAGCTTGCCTTTGCGCCGGTCGGCCACGTCAATTTCCCGCAGATGGGCCATCACAGCGTCATGGGCCTGCCTCACCGCGGTTTCATCCACCAGACGGGACAGCTTTGGATGCCCTGCCTGTTGCTCTGCCGCAATCAATGTCCTGATCTGGGTCTGTACCCGTTTTGGCAATCGCCGCCCTGCACGCGCCAGCATCTTTTCCAACCGCGCATGTTTGATGCCGAACTTAAGCGTCAGCAACTCCTGCACGGCGGCAACCTTACCTGCGATATCTTTGGCATCCATCATCGCGCCACTTAAACCCACTGGCACAGAGGCCGCAATGGCGCTACCCCTTCTAACATGCTCACCTATTCCGAATATGGCACCGCCAGCGCCGACCACCCCTCCCTGATCATTGCCCATGGCCTTTATGGCTCCGGGCGCAACTGGGGTGTGATCGCCAAACGTCTCTCCGATACCCGCCACGTGATCACACCGGACATGCGCAACCACGGCACCAGCCCGCGTGCCGCCAGCCAAAGCTACCCGGATATGGCGGGTGATCTTGCCGAAGTGATCCAGAACGTCGGCGGTCCTGTGGACCTTGTCGGCCATTCCATGGGCGGCAAAACCGCCATGACCCTCGCCCTCACAAAGCCCGAACTGATCAACCGTCTGATCATCGCCGACATCGCCCCTGTCGCCTATGGCCACACCCAACAGGGCATGATCGACGCCATGCGCAGCGTGGATCTCTCCACCCTCAGCCGCCGCTCCGACGCCGAATCACAACTGGCTGCCGCCGGCGTTGAACCCGCGCTGCAAAGCTTCTTCACCCAGTCACTCGACGTGCCAAATAAATCATGGCGGCTGAACCTAGATGTGCTTGAAGCGGAAATGGAGAAAATCATCGGCTGGCCCGAAGAGATCACCGGCCCCTTTGACGGCCCAACCTTCTTTCTCTCCGGCGCTGCAAGCGATTACGTCTTGCCCGAGCACCGACAAAAGATCAAAACACTCTTCCCACAGGCCCGTTTCGCCAAAATCCCCGATGCCGCCCATTGGCTACATGCTGAAAAACCCCGCGCATTCGAAGCCTCGGTCCGTGCTTTCCTCGACGCTTGAACCCTTCTTCTCCTCTTTTTGGCCTTATATCCTGCGGGGAGTCGATCTCTGATCAACGGGGCAGAGCCCCTCTTACCTCTATTTGTCGATCCATGATCGACGGGGCAGAGCCCCACATAAACCCGGCTCTCACCCGCCGTTGCACAAGACAGAGGTTCGAACCCCCTTGCACCCGACCGCCCCATCCCTATAACGCGATAAATTTGCATATTTATGGGGGCACCGATGCCAAAGCGTACCGACATCAAATCGATCATGATCATTGGTGCAGGCCCCATTGTCATCGGACAGGCGTGCGAATTCGACTACTCCGGTGCACAGGCCTGTAAAGCGCTGAAAGAAGAGGGGTATCGCGTCATCCTCGTCAACTCCAACCCGGCAACAATCATGACCGATCCGGGGCTGGCAGACGCAACCTACATCGAACCGATCACCCCTGAAATCGTCGCCAAAATCATCGAAAAAGAACGCCCCGACGCGGTTTTGCCCACCATGGGTGGTCAAACCGGCCTCAACACCTCGCTGGCGCTTGAGGAAAACGGCGTATTGGCGAAATTCAACGTCGAAATGATTGGTGCGAAACGCGAAGCCATCGAAATGGCCGAAGACCGCAAATTGTTCCGTGATGCCATGGACCGGCTTGGCATCGAAAACCCGCGCGCAACCATTTGCACCGCCCCAAAAGACGCCGATGGCAAGAAGGATCTTGCCGCAGGTGTGGCCATCGCACTGGAATCACTTGAGGAAATCGGCCTTCCGGCCATCATCCGCCCGGCTTTCACCATGGGGGGCACCGGCGGTGGTGTGGCCTATAACCGCGAAGATTACGAATTTTTCTGCCGCTCGGGCATGGATGCCTCTCCGGTTGGCCAGATCCTGATCGACGAATCGCTTCTGGGTTGGAAAGAATTCGAGATGGAGGTGGTGCGCGACACCGCCGATAACGCCATCATCGTCTGCGCCATCGAAAACGTCGATCCCATGGGCGTGCATACCGGTGATTCGATCACCGTGGCACCGGCGCTGACCCTGACCGACAAAGAATACCAGATCATGCGCAACCACTCGATCGCCGTGCTGCGTGAAATCGGCGTGGAAACCGGCGGCTCCAACGTGCAATGGGCCGTGAACCCTGCGGATGGCCGTATGGTTGTAATCGAAATGAACCCGCGGGTGTCGCGCTCTTCCGCCCTCGCCTCGAAAGCCACCGGTTTTCCGATTGCCAAGATCGCGGCAAAACTCGCGGTGGGCTTCACGCTGGACGAGCTGGACAATGACATCACCGGTGTCACCCCTGCCTCCTTCGAGCCGACCATCGATTATGTCGTCACCAAAATCCCGAAATTCGCTTTTGAGAAATTCCCCGGCTCCGAGCCCTACCTGACCACTGCCATGAAATCCGTCGGCGAAGCCATGTCGATTGGCCGTACCATCCACGAATCCATGCAAAAGGCGCTGGCAAGCATGGAATCTGGCCTGACCGGATTTGACGAAATCGACATTCCCGGTGCGCCTGACAAGGCTGCGATTGTTTCCGCGATCAGCAAACAAACCCCGGACCGGTTGCGCACCATTGCACAGGCCATGCGGCACGGCATGTCCAACGACGACATCCATGGCACCACCATGTTTGATCCATGGTTCCTGGATCGCATCCGCGAGATCATCGACGCCGAAGAGGGCGTGCGGACCAACGGTCTGCCAACTGATGAGGCCGGCCTGCGCCAACTTAAAATGATGGGTTTCACCGACGCCCGGCTTGCGAAACTGACAGGTCAGTCCGAAACCGCTGTCCGCAATCAGCGCATCAATGCGGGTGTGACCGCCGTCTTCAAACGCATCGACACCTGTGCCGCCGAATTCGAGGCGCAGACCCCTTATATGTATTCCACCTATGAGGCCCCAATGATGGGCGAGGTCGAATGCGAAGCCCGCCCCTCTGACCGCAAGAAAGTGGTTATCCTTGGCGGTGGCCCCAACCGGATTGGTCAGGGGATCGAATTTGACTATTGCTGCTGTCACGCCTGCTACGCGCTGACCGACGCGGGCTATGAAACCATCATGGTCAACTGCAACCCGGAAACGGTTTCGACCGATTACGACACTTCCGATCGCTTGTATTTTGAGCCGCTGACCTTCGAACATGTGATGGAAATCATGCGGGTCGAACAGGAAAACGGCACCCTGCACGGGGTGATTGTCCAGTTCGGTGGCCAGACGCCGCTGAAACTTGCCAATGCCCTGCAAGAGGCTGGCATCCCGATCCTTGGCACCACACCCGATGCGATTGATCTGGCCGAAGACCGCGAACGTTTTCAACAGCTTGTCCAAAAACTTGGCCTGAAACAGCCCCATAACGGCATCGCTTCCACCGATGAAGAAGCCTTGAAAATCTCCGAAGAAATCGGCTTCCCGCTGGTGATCCGCCCCTCTTATGTTCTGGGTGGGCGCGCCATGGAAATCGTGCGCGACATGGCCCAGCTTGAACGCTACATCCGCGAGGCCGTGGTTGTGTCAGGTGATAGTCCCGTCTTGCTCGACAGCTACCTGTCCGGTGCTGTTGAACTTGACGTCGATGCCCTGTGTGACGGCAAAGACGTGCATGTCGCAGGCATCATGCAACACATTGAAGAGGCCGGCGTGCACTCGGGTGACTCCGCCTGTTCCCTGCCGCCCTACTCGCTTGATCAATCCATCATCGATGAGGTCACCAAACAGACCAAAGCCCTGGCACTGGCGCTGAATGTGGTCGGCCTGATGAACATCCAGTTCGCGGTCAAAGATGGTGAGGTCTACCTGATCGAGGTGAACCCCCGCGCCTCGCGCACCGTGCCTTTCGTGGCCAAGGCCACCGACAGCGCCATTGCCAGCATCGCGGCCCGCATCATGGCCGGTGAACCGCTCAGCAACTTCCCGCTGCGCGCGCCCTACCCGGAACAATCCGCCTATTCCGATACCCTGCCTTTGGGCGATCCAATGACACTGGCCGACCCGAACATGCCGTGGTTCTCGGTCAAGGAAGCCGTGCTGCCTTTCGCCCGCTTCCCCGGCGTCGACACGCTGCTTGGACCCGAAATGCGCTCTACCGGTGAAGTCATGGGCTGGGACCGCGATTTCCCCCGTGCCTTCCTCAAGGCGCAGATGGGTGCCGGCACCCTGTTGCCGCGCGGCGGCTGCGCCTTCCTGTCGATCAAGGAGATGGACAAGACGCCCGAGATGCTGTCAGCCGCGCAAATCCTGATCGAACAGGGGTTCAGCATTGTGGCAACCCGTGGCACGGCAACTTGGCTGGCCTCACAGGACATCCCTTGCCAGACCGTGAACAAGGTCTATGAAGGACGTCCCGACATCACCGACATGATGAAAGACGAAGCCATCCATCTGGTGTTGAACACCACCGAAGGCGCACAGGCGGTTGAGGACAGCAAGTCCATCCGCTCCATCGCGCTGTTCGACAAAATCCCGTATTTCACCACCGCCGCAGGGGCCTATGCCGCCGCATTGGCCATCAAAGCGCAGGCTGAAGACGAAATTGGTGTGAAAGCATTGCAGGGCTAACACCTGCCCCGATGCCCCCGGATCATTCAGGGGCATCCTACAGCGCCTGATACATCCCAATCAGCTTGGTCAGGCGCTGTGACAAGGTCCCACCAATCACCGAGGCAAGCTGCGCATCGCGCAGCTCCATCTCCTCACCGGCCAGCGCCGGGTTCAACAGCGATTCGAAAGAAACCCATTTGCTGTTGATCTGCCCCAGCGTGATCTTGATCTTGATATTTGGTGCTTTATCCAATCCCAAGGTCGTGTCGCCACTGATCAGCGCTGCATTGCGGGCCATAAACACCGCCATATTCTGTGTGATCTGTGCTGCCGTATCACTGGCCCCAATCGACAGGCGCAAGTGGCAGAAATCCTTCAGAATTTCTTCAAGCAGCGCGTTCTGCTGATGCAGCAAGCGAACCGCGTTTTGCACCGCGGCGGGCGGCCCCGCCTCCGGGGGATCAATCTCTTCAAGGGCGATGTGCAACCTGCGGGCAACCGGGGCCGGGCGCGACAGGATCAGCCCGACAGGAACCGCGTGAAGATCCCCCGCCGCCACCTGCTGTGCAGACAGGGTCAAGCCTCGCGCGAACCCAGCAGCCTCTACCAGCGCGGACCGCTCTGGGCCGGGCGGCATCGGAGCCAGTCCCGTGGCTGGATCGCCATCAATGATCACGCCCATAACCGCAGAAAACGCCACCGCATTATCAACTGTCGCATCCGAATGAAGCTGCGAATCCGCCCCCGACATGACCATACATGCAGATTTGCCAATCCGCTGGTTGCGGTGCAACTGTTCGAACAGCAAGGTCTGGCGAATCGCGGATGGATCCTGTGCCAAGCCCGTTTCAAAGCTGCCCAACAGCAACAGGATCGCCAAACTTATCCGCAGCATGCACCAAACCCAAATCAAAGTGATGCGGCACGATGTCATGGATGTCTTAAATCTTTCTGACCGCGCTTCTGCCCCGCAGTCCGCTCTTGCGAAGCCCAAGCGACCAAGTCTATCCTCACCCAAGTTCAAGAGGTCCGCATGCATAAACCAGCCATCACCGGCACCGGTGTTTTTACGCCATCCGAAATCATCACAAATGCCGAACTGGTCGTTGCGTTCAACGCCTATGTCGATCTTTACAATGCTGAAAACGCAGCTGCGATCGACGCCGGGGATCTGCCCGCCAAGGCGCATTCATCCGAAGAGTTTATTTTCAAGGCAAGCGGCATTGAGCAACGCTATGTCATTGATAAAACAGGTATCCTTGATCCGAAGGTCATGCACCCCCTGTTGCGCCAGCGCAGTGATGACGAACCCAGCCTGATGGCGGAAATGGCACTGGATGCTGCGCAAAAGGCGCTTGCACAAGCCGGGAAAACCGCCGCGGATGTAGATGCCGTCATCTGTGCCGCCTCCAATCTGGAACGCGCCTATCCTGCGGTTGCCATCGAAATTCAAGATCTGTTGCAAATCAACGGCTTCGCCTTTGACATGAATGTCGCCTGTTCTTCCGCGACATTTGGCATACAGGCCGCCGCCGACATGATCCGCAGCGGCTCGATCCGCAGTGCCCTCGTGGTGAACCCCGAGATTTGTTCAGCCCATCTTGAGTGGCGGGACCGCGATTGTCATTTCATCTTTGGTGATGTGGCAACGGCTACGCTGATCGAACGTGCGGAAGATGCCACCGGGGCATATTTCGAAATTAAATCAACCCGTTGCGCCACGGACTTTTCCAACAACATTCGCAACAACAACGGTTTTCTGCGCCGCTCGCGTCCTGACGGCGTGGCCGACAGACGCGACATGCAGTTTATGCAAAACGGGCGTAAGGTGTTTAAGGAAGTGCTGCCTCTGGTCGCTGAGCATATCGCCGGGCATATGGCGGATAACGGTGTACAAGCCGATGATCTGAAACGGCTGTGGCTGCATCAGGCCAATAAGTCGATGAATGACTTTATTGGCAGAAAGGTGCTGGGCCGTCCGCCGGAAAATGGCGAGCAGCCCAATATCCTGCAAGACTATGCCAATACGTCTTCGGCAGGGTCGATCATCGCCTTTTCCAAATATTCCAATGACATGAAAGATGGCGACACCGGGCTGATCTGTTCATTTGGTGCGGGCTATTCGGTCGGATCAGTCATCGTAGAGAGACACGGCTAAGCCCGCCTTAGCCGCCCTTTTTCGACACGCGTTTATCCACCTCGGCCGCGCTCTCGACCCGCTCTGAATAGCGGTCGACCAGATAGTTGGCACGCCCGCGCACCATCCAGGTAAACTTTACCAACTCTTCCATCACATCGACAATCCGCGCATAGAATGGCCCCTCGGGCAAGCGTCCATCCCCCTTAAACTCCAGCCAAGCCTTGGGAATACTGGATTGATTTGGGATCGTGACCATCCGCATCCAGCGCCCCAGAATGCGCATCTGGTTAACCGCGTTAAACGATTGCGAGCCGCCCGACACCTGCATCACCGCCAGCGTTTTCCCCTGCGTCGGTCGGATACCGCCCTGCAACGACAGGGGCAGCCAGTCAATCTGGCACTTCATAATCCCCGTCATCGCGCCGTGCCGTTCGGGGCTGGACCAGACCATGCCTTCCGACCACATCGCCAGCTCACGCAGCTCCGCTACCTTTGGGTGGTCTGGATCTTCAGCATCCGGCAGCGGCAGGCCCTTTGGGTCAAACATCCGGGTTTCACAGCCGAGATACTCGAGTATCTGTGCTGCCTCTACAGCCACCTTGCGTGAATAACTGGCCTCGCGCAGTGATCCATAGAGCAGCAGAATGCGCGGCTTATGCCCCGGGTCATCCGGTGCCTTCAGCGCCTCAACATCAATCAACGGCAATTGATCCGCCTGCAAAGCGGGTAGCGCCTCAGTCACTTTCATCTTCAAGGTTCAGCTTCATATCCACCAGAACCTGTTGCAGCATGGTGGTTTCTTTCAACAGGCGCTTGGCCTCGTTGACGCTGATCTTACCGTCTTCCATCGACTGCTGGTATTCCGCCATCAGCATCGCAAAACGCTGGGACAGTGCAATCACATCGGAATTCACCCCTCCCTTGCGGGCGGCATTGTCGCGGCGGTCCTCAAAGTTCAGGCCAATGCCTTTCAATTCAGCCAAGGCCGCAGTGACATGCGGATAGCTCGAAACCTGTTCCAGCTGGGCAACCGCATCAATCGGCATAAAGCGATCCGAATGCTCGTCATTGTCGGAATAATACCGCCCCAACGTCGCCTTTGATTTGCCGGTCACTTCACATGCTGGTTCGATGCCGACATCTTTCACCAGCGCCTCAGTATGTTTTTTCAGATAGCTGCCAATATTGGCCATATGTCATGTTCCCCAAAACATCCTTGTTTTTCCCCCGGACCGCACTACGGGGGAAAGCTCATTGGCTTTTCCCATTAATTCGGCGGGGCGTAAATGGCATTTACAGATCATCCCGTCACAGTGGCGGGACTTCAAGAGTACCCTGGCCATCTGGCCGAGGTGTTTACGGGTTCGTACGTCCTCTTACCTGATCTGCTCCGCACGGCAGAAAAGGCACTGTAGGGCGTACGGGCTCCCGTCCTTCACAACCACCTGTTGTCGTCTTGATCAGCGCGCGGCTTTTGTCGTAACAGGCCGCCATGGCTAAACTCTATTTTCACTATTCCACAATGAACGCCGGCAAATCGACGGTGCTCTTGCAAGCCGCACATAACTATGTGGAACGCGGCATGGTGCCCTATCTGCTCACCGCGCAATTTGACGGGCGGGCCGGAGAGGGGCGCATCGCGTCGCGGATCGGCATTGGCGAAAAGGCCGATACCTACGGTCCGGGTGAAGACCTGTTTGCCAAGCTGCAGCGCCGCCTGAGCGAAGGCCCCTGTGCCTGTGTCTTCGTGGACGAGGCGCAGTTTCTGGAGGCCGATCAGGTCTGGCAACTGGCCCGCGCGGTGGATGACCTGCGTGTGCCGGTCATGTGTTTCGGCCTGCGGGTCGACTTCCGTGGGCAACTTTTTCCAGGCTCGGCCACCCTGCTTGCCCTTGCCGATGAGATGCGCGAAGTCCGCACCATCTGTCATTGCGGTAAGAAGGCCACGATGGTTGTGCGCATGGACGCCAATGGCGCGGTGCTGAAAGACGGCGCACAGGTGCAAATCGGTGGCAATGAAACCTATGTTTCCCTGTGCCGACGTCATTGGCGCGAAGCGGTCGAAGATTCGTCCTGACGGCCCAGCGGGGTTTTCGCAGCCAATCCAAGTTCCGCTTTGAGAAAAGGTGATCTGCCGGTACCGTGGCCGGTATCGATCAATAATTGCATTCTGCACGGGGCGCGCGATCATGGACGTGAAACCGAACAAACTGGACAAAAAGCACTTCGCAAAGCTGAAAGACCTCGATGCTGCGGTCAACACCTCCAAAGACACGCCCGCAGATACCAAAGCACTGGAAGCGGCAAGCAAAGAGGTCGATGCGGCAACGGCGGCTTTGGCCAAGGCGCTGGACAAACAGCACAAGGTTTTCGAAAAAGCCCATAAGAGCTTTCCCGATGTCACCAAAACGCCATCTCCGGCCGGTCCTGTGCCAATCCCCTACCCCAATTTCGGCAAGGTCGAGAAAGAGATAAAGGGCAGCTCGAAAGTCATTGCCGGTGCCCTGAAGCGGCAGGAAAAAGCCCAGAAAAGTCTGGTCAAAGTGATCGACAAACAGATCAAGGTTCTGAAACCCGCCGCCAAATCCTCCAAGGGAGCCGAGGCGGCAACCCTCAAAGGTCTGATCAGCGCCAAGGCCACAGGCAAGGCGCAATGGACCTCCTGCTCAATGGATGTAAAGCTGGAGGGGCAACGGGTAGCGCGTTTCCTTGACCTGGCGGCCAAACATACCGACAAAGGTAAATAGCATAGACGGTTAATGCATCCGCCCGCCATCCGGCACATCCTGATCCGGCGACAGTAGGACAATCGCGCCGTTCTCATCCGGCACGCCCAGCACCAGCACCTCCGACATAAACGGTCCGATCTGGCGCGGCGGGAAATTCACCACCGCCATAACCTGCCTGCCAACCAGCGCCTCGGGGTCATAGTGCACCGTGATCTGCGCAGAGGTTTTGCGCTCGCCAATCTCCGCGCCAAAATCCACCCAAAGTTTGATCGCCGGTTTGCGGGCCTCGGGAAAAGGCTCCGCGCGTGTCACCGTGCCCACACGGATATCCACCTTCATAAAATCATCAAACGTAATCTCAGCCATTGGCCAGCTCCCGTGAACGGTCCGCTGCGGCCTTGACCGCGCGGCGCAGCAAGGCGGGGAACCCTTCCGCCTCATCCATCAAGACCTCCAGCGCTGCCTGGGTTGTTCCATTGGGCGAGGTCACATTAACGCGCAATTGCGACGGGGTTTCGTCAGAGTGCAGGGCCAGCGCCCCGGCCCCGGCCACCGTGGCCTTGGCCAGCTGCATGGCCAGCCCCGCAGGCAACCCCTCTGCCTCGCCCGCCGCTGCCATTGTTTCGATCATATGAAACACATAGGCGGGCCCCGATCCGCTGACCCCGGTCACCGCATCAATCTGCGCCTCCGCGCTCAAACGCACCACCTGCCCCACTGCGCTTAACAAGGCTTCCGCCTCATCCAGCGCAGCAGACCCCGCCACATCATTCGCAACAATCGCTGTGATCCCTTGGGAAATCGCCGCAGGCGTGTTCGGCATGGCCCGCACCACAGGGGTGCCCGCGCCTAGAGTTTCCTCGAAATACCGGATTGTTGTGCCCGCTGCGACGCTGACAAACACAGTCTCGCTTTCCCCCATTGCCTGCAATGTGGGCAAGGCATCCGCCATCATCTGCGGCTTGACCGCCACCAGAACTATCGCAGGGGTTTCAGGCAGGGCCGCGTTCACATGCACGCCGGTCCCGCGCAACCAGTCAGAGGGGAACGGATCCACCACCCAGACCGATGCCGCCGGCAACCCCCGTGCCAGCCATCCGGCCAACATCGCAGATCCCATCTTGCCACAGCCCAAAAGCACAAGGCCCTGTTTGGCGATACGGCTGTCTTTCATGTCATTTCCCCCGAATTATTTCAGGGAAACTGTTACGCCCGCCCGTAGGCCTCTGCAATGGCGACCTGAAGCGCCTCTTGCGGGGTCTTGTCGCCCCAGACCTGCAATTGCAACGCCGGGTAATAGCGTTCTGCCGACATCACGGCCGCACCGATCATGGTATCAATCTGCTCTGCACTGGCATCAACACCGCCGCTGCACACCAGACCATAGCGATAGACCATCAGCTTTTGCTCCGCCCAATAGGTGAACGCACCCGCCCAGCATTCGTCGTTCACGAGGTTCAACAGTTCAAACAGGCCCGCCATCTTTTCTTCCGGCGGATCCATCTCGAAGGTACAGATCAGGCGCAGGGTCTCGTCAAACGCCGACCAGGCCAGCGTAATCGCATAGGTGCGCCACTGCCCTTCAACGGACATGGCGATCTGCTCATCGGAAATCCGGTCGAAATCCCAATCATGATAGGCCGCCAGATTCTCGACGATATCAATCGGATGGATGTCTTCTTCAAGGTACTGCTCGGTTAGGGCCATTTTGACACCTCTGTTTTATGTCCAAGCCCAAAAGCGCTTCGTCACACCAGACTTGGATGCCTCCACAACAAGCCGTTGGAAAACCAACCGCCCATACAAGATATGGTGCTTGCCACAGAGAGATCTGGCAACCCCTTTTTCTGGGGATAACTGCAATATCTTGTGGAGAAAGGACCAGCACACCCCAGAACTACCCCAAATGCAGGGAGCAGGTGGCCGTCTTCATCTTGCTCTTAAACTCAAAAGCAAGGGATCGCACAGGCGCGGCACCAGCGGACTTGATGCTGCCGCACCCCGGAATTTAACCCTTGGAGGCGTCCAGCGCATCCAGCCGCGCCTTAAGCGCTTCATTTTCTTCGCGGGCCTTCTGCGCCATGGCGCGCACCGCGTCGAACTCCTCGCGGGTCACAAAGTCGCGATCTGCCAGCCAGCGGTCCATCATGCCCTTCAGGGCATTTTCGGCCTCATCCTTGGCCCCTTGTGCCACGCCCATTGCGTTTGTCATCATCTGGGACATGTCGTCGAAAAACTTGTTACGGGTCTGCATTTTTGCCTCCAGGCGTTGCTTGGCCCCTATATGGGGTCTCAGGGCCGCTCAGGCAAGGTTGACATCCCGTGACAGACGGTCTCAATCACCGCCATGAACGCAATACTCCCTTTCCCCAATATCTCTCCCGAGATTTTTTCAATCACCCTGTTCGGCATGGAGTTCGCTCTGCGCTGGTACGCATTGGCCTATATTGTCGGCATCTTGCTGGGCTGGCGGCTGGTTGTCGCCGCCGCGCGCACCCCGCGCCTCTGGCAAAACGAACAGCCGGCCATGACTCCCGGCAAAATCGAGGATCTGCTGTTCTGGGTCATCCTCGGGGTGATCCTTGGCGGGCGGCTGGGTTACGTGCTGTTCTACCAATTCAACTATTACCTCGCCCATCCGCTGCGGGTGCTGCAACTTTGGGAAGGGGGGATGTCGTTTCACGGCGGGGCCATTGGCGTTATCCTTGCGGCCTTCTTCTTTACCAAACGCTATCAACTGAACACCCTGTCAGTGGGGGATCTGGTGGCACTTGGCCTTGCCCCCGGCCTGTTTCTCGGACGTGTGGCGAATTTCATCAACGCCGAACTCTGGGGCCGCCCGACGGATCTGCCCTGGGGCGTCGCTTTTCCCACCCAAGCCGCGCAATACTGCCCCGATGTGATCGGCATCTGTGCCCGCCACCCCTCACAGCTTTATGAGGCATTGCTTGAAGGGTTGGTTCTCGGGCTGCTCCTGATCTGGCTGGTCTGGCGGCGGGGTGCCTTCAAACGCCCCGGTCTGGTGATGGGTGTCTTCCTTGCCGGTTATGGCACCGCCCGTTTCGCTGTTGAATTTGTCCGCCAGCCTGATGCGCAGTTTGTTTCGGAGGGCAACCCGCTGGGGCTCGCCCTGCAATTCGGCGGCTATGGTCTGACCATGGGACAGCTCCTGTGCATTCCGATGGTGCTGGTCGGCCTTTTCTTCATCCTGCGGGCCCGCCGCGCGGCATGAGCCTGCTCAAGCATATCGTGGCGCGGATCGCGGCGCAGGGTCCGATGCGCATCGACGAATATATGACCACCTGCCTGCTGCATCCGACGCTGGGTTATTACACAACCCGCGATCCTTTTGGGGCAGATGGCGATTTCACCACCGCCCCAGAGATCAGCCAGATGTTTGGCGAGCTGATCGGCCTGTGCATCGCACAAACATGGCTCAGTCAGGGTGCCCCCGCCCCCTTTACCCTGGCCGAGCTGGGACCGGGGCGCGGCACCTTGATGGCGGATGCCTTGCGTGCCTGTCGCTCTGTGCCGGGGTTTATCGAGGCGGCGCAGATCACGCTGGTCGAGGCCTCGCCAACCCTGCGCCAGATACAGACCGAAACCCTCAGCGGATACAGGCTAAGTTTTGCGGATACGCCGGAAGCCCTGCCCGAACAACCGCTCTACCTGATTGCAAATGAGTTCTTTGACGCGCTGCCCATCCGCCAGTTTCTGCGCGACGGCACGGGCTGGCGCGAGCGGCAAGTGGGTCTGGAAGACAAGGTGCTGACCTTCGGACTTTCTCCTGCCCAGCCTCAACCTGCCCTTACCGCACGTTTGACCAATACCAAAGACGGCGACATGGTGGAAAGCTGCGCCGCCAGCGCGCCGGTGATAGATGTCATCGCCGCCCGGATCGCTGTTCATGGCGGTGCCGCGCTGATCATCGACTATGGCGATTGGCAGCAGACCGGCGATACACTGCAAGCCCTGCGCAAACATCAAAAAACCTCCCCGCTGGACACACCGGGGGATGCGGATCTGACCGCCCATGTGGATTTTGCCACCCTAGCACAGGCCGGTGCCGCCTGCGCCCATAGCACCCTCACCCCGCAAGGCGTGTTTCTGGAACGCCTTGGCATCACCCAGCGTGCGCAGAAGCTTGCCACCAAATTGACCGGCAAAGCGCTGGAAACCCATATCGCCGCGCATCACCGGTTGACGCACCCCACAGAAATGGGAAATCTGTTCAAGGTAATGGCACTCTACCCGCAAGGAGGTGCCCCCCCGCCGGGAGTGGACCCATGACACTCGAAATTCTGACCTCTGATCACCTTGGCAGCATCCGCCACGGCTTTTTCACGCGACGCGGCGGGGCCTCCTCCGGCGTCTTCGAGGGGCTGAACTGCGGCTATGGCAGCAGCGACCAGACCGACATTGTCCATATCAACCGTACCCGCGTTGCCGACGCCATGGGCGTGCCGGTTGACCATCTGGTCGGGGTGCATCAAATCCATTCCGCCAATGTGGTCGAGGCGAGCGGCCCCCTGCCCGACAAACCCAAGGCCGATGCGATGGTGAGCAAGACACCGGGTGTTGCCCTCTCTGTCCTCTCCGCAGATTGTCAGCCGGTGCTGTTTGCGGACACAAAGGCCGGTGTCATCGGTGCTGCCCATGCCGGGTGGCGCGGCGCGCTGGATGGGGTGCTGGATGCCACCGTCGATGCCATGGAGCGGCTGGGAGCAGACCGCAAAAACATCGCCGCTGTCATCGGCCCCTGCATCAGCCAAAGCGCCTATGAGGTTGGTCCTGAGTTTTTTGAGGATTTTCTGGCACAGGACAGAAGCTTTGACCGGTTTTTTGCCCAAGGCGTGGGCGACAGAATGTTATTCGACCTGCCCGGCTTTGGCTTAAGCCGTCTGCGTGCTGCTGGTGTGGGCGTGGCCGAATGGACCCGCCATTGCACCTATGCGGATGCGCAGCGATTCTATTCCTATCGCCGCACCACCCATGCCAAGGAAGCCGACTATGGGCGGTTGATCGCGGCCATTTCCCTTTAGATCAGGGCGCAAATGGGGCAAATTCTGCCCCGCTGCCGCCCGATTGAATACGTCGAATTTGGAAACAATCACTGATTTGCGGCGTGATTGGCCATTTCGCCCGCCGACAACTTCATAAAAACAAGGGCTTTGACGAATTGAGGCAGCTTCGTCACAAATCGCCACAATCTCTGGCAATGTTTTTTTGAAAAACTGCGCCATCGCCAAAAACCGGCCCGATTGCCCCGTCATATTCATCCTCAAGCAAAGGGCAAACAAGCCCGCACACAGAAAACCGAGGAATGAGCCCATGAAAACCAACACACGCTTCATCAAAGGCATCGTCGCAGCAGCAGCCAAAGAAGACACAGTAATGCCATGGGCCCGTGGCAAAAGACGCGCCGCCTTTATCGCCAAGCGCAACGAAGCCAAACAAGAGCGCCGCAGCGCCTGAGGCAGACGTTCCCTTTTACTACGGGTTTTCCAATACCACGCTTTCCCAAACAGCCTCCTCCAAGGTGCAATCGGGTTAATCAGTGACTTGGGTTACTTTCGAAACCTACAGATACAGCCCCGCCCACGTTGATTCGTTGGCGGGGCTTTGTTGTGCCGTGGAATGTGGCGGCCGCATGCCAAATTAAGGAAACAGAAAGGCAGAATACCCCCAAATTGGAGCGAAAAGCGGCTTTAATGTTGTCCAGACTTTGACAAAGACACGCCGATCAGGTGTTTTAGGTCTCATCAAAGAACGAAATGACATTGGTTATTTCCGTGCATGTTGGTGGGGGCCAACACGGATGTGACAACCTGATAAAAGGTGATCGCATGACACTGAATGCTGCTCTGGGTACGCGCCCGACCTCGACTGCTGCCGCTCCACGAGGCTTTGCGCCCGCCGCATCTTCTGCGCGGGGATTGCTGCCCGCAACCAAAATGCCGACACGCAGCTTTGAGGTCGCAGCCCTGCGCGGCGATGGTTCCCTTTACATCGGACAGGACAAGGCACCCGCCATCCCATTGTTCGAAAATGCATTTTCCGCCTTTGCACGGGGCACGCTGATCGCCACCCCACAGGGTGATGTCGCCGTGGAGGATCTACAGCCGGGTGATATGATCAATACGTCAACTGGTGAAGCCGCCAAATTGATCTGGATCGGCTCCAGCAGCTTTGTCCCTGCGGATGCGGGCCGCCGGATGCCTCTGCTGCGCATCATGGCCGATACCTTTGGACAGGGCCGGCCCAATTCATTCCTGACCGTTGGTCCGGGTGCGCGCATCCTGCATACCCCGCATCGCCTGCGCGCCGAAGCGGGCGAAAAGCGACTGCTGACGCCGGTACGCGAATTTCTCGACGGTGTGAACGTGATCGAGGTGGTCCCGCCAACCCCTGTGCGCCTGTTCCACATCTGCCTTGAGCGCCATGCCGCGATCCGTGTTGGCGGCATCGAGATGGAGACGTTTCACCCCGGTGCCAAAGCAACCCAGAGTGTTTCACGGTCTTTGCAGGACAGGTTTCTGGGCATGTTCCCACAGATTAGCCACATCACCGACTTTGGCCCACTGGCCCATCCTCGTGCCCCTGAGGAAGACATCGACGCACTTTAAGCGCCCTGGCTGATTTGGGTCCGCTGGCCCCTCGTTCAGGGGGCCACTTCCAACCGTTTTTCCAAAACGTCAAAAGGCACGCCCGGATCGTCTTTCGCGCAGCGGATCACCAATGACGTCTTGACGCTTTCAACATTCGGCGTGGTCAATAGATCACCGGTCAGAAAGCTCTGGAATGACGACAGGTCCGGTGCCACGCATTTCAGCACAAAATCCACCTCGCCGTTCAACATGTGGCACTCGCGCACCAGCGGCCAGTCCCGGCATTTTTCTTCAAAGGCGCTCAGATCCGCCTCAGCTTGCGAATGCAACCCGACCATGGCAAAAACCTGCACCTCAAAGCCCAGTTCGCGCGCATCCACATCCGCATGATAGCCGCGGATATATCCCTGCTCTTCCAACGTGCGCACACGGCGCAAGCAAGGTGGCGCAGAAATGCCGACCCGTTTGGCCAACTCCACATTGGTCATGCGACCGTCTGCCTGCAACTCGGCCAGAATTTTCCGGTCAATCGGATCAAGCCGTAAACCTGCCATGGGATTTCCCTTTATGAATTTGCGATTCTTATAACAGCGGTGCGGGCAGCCGCAATATTATTACGTTCATACGCAATAATCTATCCACTTTCCCTGTTCCGTAACAGTGTTGGCGCAAACACTCCCGACTGTGCAGCACGCATTCTGGGGGGTTTAAGATGCCGCCCCGCACGTCTATATCAAGCGGGCTGCAAACATATTTGTCGGGGGTGCCAGATGGCCGAGACACGCAAAACCAAGGTTCTGATCATCGGCTCCGGCCCTGCGGGATACACTGCTGGCGTCTACGCCAGCCGCGCCATGGTGGAACCTATTCTGGTTCAGGGCATGGAACCGGGTGGCCAGTTGACCACCACAACAGAGGTTGAAAATTGGCCCGGCGACAGCGAAGTGCAAGGCCCCGACCTGATGGTCCGTATGGAGGCCCACGCCAAGGCGATGGGCACAGAGATCATCGGCGACATCATCACTGATCTGGATCTGTCCAGCCGGCCGTTCCACGCCAAGGGCGACAGTGGCACAACCTATGTGGCCGATTCTGTGATCCTTGCCACCGGCGCGCGGGCCAAATGGCTTGGCCTTGAGAGCGAAGAAAAGTTCAAGGGCTTCGGTGTTTCCGCCTGTGCCACCTGCGACGGCTTCTTCTATCGTGGTCAGGAGATTGTTGTAATTGGCGGCGGCAACACCGCCGTTGAAGAAGCGCTGTTCCTGACCAACTTCGCCTCCAAGGTCACGCTGATTCACCGCCGCGACGAATTGCGGGCCGAAAAGATCCTGATCGACCGTCTGGAAAAGAACCCCAAGATCGACCCCCTGTGGTTCCACGAATTGGCCGAAGTCTACGGCAGTGAGAACCCGCTGGGCGTCGAAGGGGTCAAAGTCAAGCACACCAAAACCGGCGAAATCACCGACATCCCCTGCAAGGGTGTCTTTGTTGCCATCGGCCATGCGCCTGCAAACGAATTGGTCAAGGATACGCTGGAAACCCATATGGGCGGCTATGTGGTGACCAAACCGGACAGCACCGAAACCTCAATTCCCGGTGTGTTCGCCGCTGGCGATCTGACCGATCATAAATACCGTCAGGCGGTCACATCCGCCGGTATGGGCTGTATGGCCGCGCTGGAGGCCGAACGTTTCCTGGCCGAAGTTGGCGATGATGCCGACAGTGCCATCGACAAAGACACCTCACTGCCTTTGGGCCACGGCGCAGAAGTCGCGCAATAGCCGCGGCTTGACGCCTCCCCCGTCGCCGCCCACAGTCGGGCGGTAGCGGGAGGGATTCTATGAACGATCTTTGGCGCGGCACTCTGGCCACGCGTCTGCGCATTGCAAGCGGGCTGGTCCTGTTCACCTATGCGCTGCTGCATTTCCTGAACATCGGTCTTGGCATGCTATCTCCGGTCTGGATGGACACGATGCAGGACGCCCGCCAGATCGTGACGCGCAGCTTCCTTGGCGCATTGCTGCTTTACGGCGCATTCGCCGTCCACATCACCTTTGCCCTCATCAAACTGGCCCAACGCGGCACATTGCGCATGCCGGTTTGGGAAGCGGTGCAAATCGGGCTGGGCATTTTCATTCCGGTTCTGCTGGTCACCCATCTGGTCCACACCCGTGGGGCCCATGAAATCCATTACGTCAATGACGAAATGGGCTATATCATGCTGCTGCTCTACGATACCGCTGACGGATGGAAACAATCCCTGCTGCTGCTGGTGGTCTGGACACATGGCTGCACCGGGCTGCATTTCTGGCTGCGTGGCAAAGCATGGTGGCGGCGCAACCTGCCTCTGCTTGCAGGGCTCGCCGCCCTTGTTCCCGCCTTTGCACTGGCCGGTTTTCTGGTCGAAGGGCGGCGTGTCAGGGCACAGTTTACGGATCCAACTGAACGCGATGTGATGATCGAGCGGTTCAATTTTCCCGACCGCGAAGCATTTGCAGAAATGTTGACCCTGACCGAGAACCTGCGCTGGTTTTTTGGGGTCATCATGGCGGTGGTGGCGCTGGCCTATCTGGTGAAATACATCCGCGCCCGTCGGCAATCCGTCACCATCCACTATGGCAACGGGCCGCAGATAAACGCGCCGCACGGGCTGACCCTGCTGGAAATGTCCCGCCTGCGCGGTGTCCCGCATGCATCGCTTTGTGGCGGACGCGGGCGCTGCACCACTTGCCGCGTCGTGATCGAAGAAGGGCTGGACCTGCTTCACCCCCCCAGTGAAGCAGAGGCACGCAGCCTTGCCGCAGTTGGTGCCGAACCCAATACGCGACTGGCCTGCCAGATCAAACCAATGGACCCGATGACCGTTGTACGCGTCTTCCAACCCGACGGGCGCAGCAAACATCGCGGCCATGCCAGTCAGGGCGAAGAAAGGGAACTGGCGCTGCTGTTTCTGGACATGCGCGGCTTTACCGCCCGTACCACCGGACAGCTGCCTTATGATGTGGTGTTTCTGCTGAACCGGTTTTTCGACGCAATTGTCCCGGCGATCACTGCACAGGGCGGCACCGTCGACAAATACCTCGGGGATGGCTTTCTTGCTGTGTTTGAACTGCCCGCCTCCGACAACTCTGCCCATGCAGCCTTGCGCGCCATTGAAGGCATCGCGCAGGCATTGGCCGCCTTTAACGAAACACTGGCCAGCGAAGGCCAAAGCCCGGTCGCCATTGGCATCGGTGCCCATCTGGGGGATGTGGTCCTGGGCGAAATCGGGGCCGCAGGTCAGGCCCCGCGCACCCTGATCGGCGATACCGTCAACACCGCCTCACGGATCGAAGGGGCAACCAAGGAACATAGGGTTCAGGTCTTCATCTCTGCCCCGCTGCTGGATGCCGCCGGACATCCTGTGCCCCGTGAACAGATGACCGCTCTCGAATTGCGCGGCCTCAGCAGGCCCCTGCTGGCATGGCCCATATCAGAGGCCAGTAACCTCAGCGTACAATTGGCACGGTTTCGCGGGTTTGAAGAGACGGAGGTTCCAAAAACCTGAAAAACCCACGACTTTCTCCTATTTTTGTAGATTTTGCCACCTCACAGCTAGACTTTTGCCGTATTCAAGCGGCATAGGGCAGACAACTGGCCGGTCCGGCCTGAGGCAAGAAACGAGAAAATTATGAGCATGCTGGCAAATCTCGCTCCGATCCCGGAGCTCTATGTATCCTACGAATCCGCACAGAAAATGAAGACAGAAGCGGCCGATCTTGTCAGCCACGATCTGACGCCCCGCCAAATCTGCGATCTGGAATTGCTGATGAACGGCGGGTTCAACCCGCTTAAGGGCTTCCTCTCCGAAGAAGATTACAACAGCGTTGTCGACAATATGCGGCTGGCTGATGGCACGCTTTGGCCGATGCCGATCACGCTGGACGTCTCCGAAGATTTCGCCGCCTCGCTGGAAATCGGGCAAGACATCGCCCTGCGCGATCAGGAAGGTGTGATTCTCGCCACCATGACCGTCAGCGACAGCTGGACCCCGAATAAGGCACATGAGGCAGAGATGGTCTTTGGTGCCGACGACAGCGCCCATCCGGCAGTAAACTATCTGCACAATCAGGCGGGCAAGATCTATCTGGGTGGCCCCGTGACCGGCATCCAACAGCCGGTGCATTATGATTTCCGCGCCCGGCGCGACACGCCAAATGAATTGCGCGCCTATTTCCGCAAACTCGGCTGGCGCAAGGTTGTCGCCTTCCAGACACGCAATCCACTGCACCGTGCGCATCAGGAACTGACCTTCCGGGCCGCCCGCGAGGCGCAGGCAAACCTGCTGATCCACCCTGTTGTTGGCATGACAAAACCCGGCGACGTCGATCACTTTACCCGCGTGCGCTGTTACGAGGCGGTGCTGGATCAATATCCGCAGGCCACCACCTCCATGTCCCTGCTGAACCTCGCCATGCGCATGGCTGGCCCGCGTGAGGCCGTCTGGCATGGGCTGATCCGCAAAAACCACGGCTGCACCCATTTCATCGTGGGCCGCGACCATGCTGGCCCCGGCAAAAATTCTGCCGGTGAGGATTTCTATGGCCCCTATGATGCGCAGGACCTGTTCCGCGAGCATCAGGAAGAAATGGGCATCGAAATGGTCGATTTCAAACATATGGTCTATGTGCAGGAACGCGCCCAATACGAACCCGCAGACGAGATTGCAGATAAGGAAAACGTCACCATCCTGAACATTTCCGGCACAGAATTACGCCGCCGTTTGCAGGAAGGTCTGGAAATCCCTGAATGGTTCTCTTTCCCCGAGGTGGTACAGGAACTGCGCCGCACCCGGCCACCGCGCAACAAACAGGGTTTTACCGTGTTCTTCACCGGTTTCTCCGGTTCGGGCAAATCCACCATCGCCAATGCCTTGATGGTCAAACTGATGGAAATGGGCGGCCGTCCGGTGACCCTGCTGGATGGTGACATTGTGCGCAAGAACCTCAGCTCCGAGCTGGGCTTTTCCAAGGAACACCGCGATCTGAACATCCGCCGCATCGGCTATGTCGCGTCAGAGATCACCAAAAACGGCGGCATCGCCATCTGTGCGCCGATCGCACCTTACGCCACCACGCGCCGCGCGGTGCGGGAAGACGTCGAAGGGTTCGGTGCCTTTGTCGAGGTCCATGTTGCGACCAGCATTGAAGAATGCGAACGCCGCGACCGCAAGGGCCTGTACAAGCTGGCCCGCGAAGGCAAGATCAAGGAGTTCACAGGTATTTCAGATCCCTACGACGTTCCCCAGAACCCTGAACTTTCGGTTGAGACGGAAAACGTCGATGTGGACAATTGCGCCCATCAGGTGCTGTTGAAACTGGAAAGCATGGGGTTGATTTCAGGGTAACCCTGCCGGTTCGGTCTCTTTCCAAGATGAAAGCGCGGCCCCAACGGGCCGCGTTTTTCTATTCTGGCAGATAGGCCTGACCAGACATGACAACCACACCACGCCCTGCCACCTTAACACCTGCGATGGCATCCCGTGGTCCCAGAACCTCGACCTGCGCCTGACCGGGGCGGCCCATCCCGTGGCCCTGCTCGGCGGTGTATCTTGGCCCGTCGATCAACCCATTCGCCCAAAGGTAAGACGCCGCCGCCCCTGTGGCCGACCCGGTAAAGGGATCTTCCGGCGGGCTGGGCGGGGCCAGCAACAGCCGCGCGAAAGTATCACCCGCCGCCGTCGCCCCCTCAAGGGTGATCCAGTAAGGCTCCATCAGATCATCAGAAGACAGACCCAGGTGGCGGCAATAATGCGCAAAACCCGCAGCGTCAAAGCGCAGCGCTTCCAGCGCGGCACGATCCCGCAGAACGGTAATGCAAAACGGCAACCCGGTTGAAACAACCTGCGGCGGTGCAATGATGGCATCAGCAGCAACGCCCCCCACCTGCGCCACCACGTCGGCGGGCACACGCGCGCCGAATTCCGGTGCCACCTGCGTCATGGTGATCAAACCACCCGCCACCTCAACGGCCACAATCCCCGCGCCGGTTTCCAGTGTCAGCGCTCCTTCACCGATGATCTTGCGGTGCAACAACGCAGCAACAGTGGCAATGGTCGGGTGGCCCGCGAAAGGAATTTCGCGGCTGGCAAGATAGTATTTCACCTTGAAATCAGCCACCTCGGACGGCCCGGTAAAGGTACATTCCACCAGCGATGTTTCCCGCACATAGGCCATGCAGGTCGCATCAGACAACACCGCACCGCCATGCACCACCGCACACCCATTGCCGCCAAACGGCGCGTCGGCAAAGGCATCCACCCAATCAAAATCAAAAACCATATCGCCCCCAATGCAAAAGGGCCGCACCGATGTGCAGCCCCTCAAACTCTATCTCATTCCTGACAAGGTGCCAGATTAATGCACCATCACCGGCGCATAGTCATGTTCACGCGCCAGCATAAAGGCCATCTTGCGGTCCCCGACAAGGGCCAGCTGCTGACCCTGCGCATCATGCACCGCATAAAGCTGTTCCAGCCCCTCGGCCTGATCACGCACCTCGCGGGGCAGATCCGTTACCAGAATGGATTTCACATAAACGGTACGGTCCATCGACTGCACAGCTTTGGTTTGGGAGTTCATGTCTTGCATCGTCCTACCCTTTCTTGATCTTGATCGTTTGAACAACTGTCTCTGGCTTGGCGCGGGTCAGGTCCACATGCAGCAACCCGTTTTCCATCTGTGCCTCGCCAACTTCCACACCATCGGCCAATACAAAGGACCGTTGGAATTGCCGCGCGGCGATCCCGCGATGCAGGAAGATTCGCCCGTCGCTGTCATCGGCCTGCCGTCCGCGAATAACCAACTGCCGGTCTTCTACGGTGATGGCCAGATCGCTTTCGGCAAAACCAGCCACGGCCAGCGTGATGCGATAGCTGAAATCAGAGGTCTGTTCGATATTAAAAGGCGGATAACCTTCGTTACCGGTCTTGGCGGTGCGTTCCAGCACACGCTCCAGCTGTTCAAATCCCAGCATGTGGGGATAAGAGGCTAGCGTCATTTTCGTCATGCGACACGTCCTTATAGTCTCAAGCGACAGTCATATCCGGCCCCGTTGTGGCAACCGTCGATAGGAATATGGGGGCAGCGCCGCCTTCGTGCAAGGGCTATGCGCAAGCAAGGTGAACGACTATATTGGCGACACAGACACCAATGGAATCATCCGGTTATGAATGCGCCCAACGATCTTTCGATGAAGACTGATGACGTTTTGCGCGTTGAGCTTGAGGTATTCCGCCGTGAACACCGCGATCTGGACGAGGCGATTGCCGCCCTGACCGAACGTGGCACAGCCGACCAGCTGACGGTCCAGCGGCTGAAGAAACGCAAACTGCGCCTGAAAGACCTGATTGCCCAGATTGAAGACCGGCTGACACCCGACATCATCGCCTGATTGCCCTGCATCGCCCAAGGGCCCCATTCACCGCATTGCCCCCCCGCGCAGTCTGGCTATAGTGCGCGTTCCTGATTTTCGAGCAAAGGCGCATTCATATGACCACCCCTCCTGTTGGCATCATCATGGGCTCGCAATCCGACTGGCCCACCATGCGCGAAGCGGCTGTGCTGCTGGACGAACTGGGTATCTCCTATGAGACCCGGATTGTATCCGCCCACCGCACGCCTGACCGCCTTTGGGACTATGGCAAAACCGCCGCGGATCGCGGGTTGCAGGTGATTATTGCAGGGGCCGGTGGGGCGGCGCATCTACCCGGTATGATGGCCTCTAAAACCCGTGTGCCGGTGATCGGCGTGCCGGTACTGACCAAGGCCCTGTCAGGCGTCGACAGCCTCTATTCCATTCTACAGATGCCCAAAGGGTTTCCCGTGGCGACCATGGCCATCGGCGCACCCGGTGCGGCCAATGCCGGTCTGATGGCGGCGGGCATTCTGGCCTTGCAAAACGCCGAGCTTGCCGCGCGGCTAGACGCATGGCGTGACGCGCTCAGCGCTTCCATTCCAGAGGAGCCAACCGATGACTGATCCTCTACCGCTTGGCAGCACCATCGGCATTCTAGGGGGCGGGCAACTGGGGCGTATGCTCTCTGTTGCCGCCGCCCGTCTGGGGTTCAAAACCCATATCTTTGAACCCGGCGCAAACCCGCCCGCCGGTCATGTGGCCGATGCTGTCACCACTGCCTCTTACGAAGACGCCGACGCCCTGCGCAGCTTTGCCGCCGCCTGTGATGTGGTGACGTTTGAATTTGAAAACGTCCCGACCGCCGCCCTTGATCTGATCGAGGCGCAGGTGCCGATCCGTCCGGGTCGCGAGGCCTTGCGGATCTCTCAGGACCGGCTGACCGAAAAGGAATTCCTGCAAGGGTTGGGCCTGACAGTTGCGCCATTTGCCGATGTCGCGGATGCCGCTGCAATGACCACAGCCGTTGCCACCATCGGTGCCCCCAGCATTCTGAAAACCCGTCGTTTCGGCTATGACGGCAAGGGGCAGGCACGGCTGCGCAGTCCCGAAGATGCCGATCAGGCATTTGCCGATATGAACGGTGCCCCAGCCATCCTTGAGGGGTTTGTCGACTTCACCCATGAGGTTTCCGTCATCGCTGCCCGCAGCCCTGCGGGCGATGTTGCCTGTTATGATCCCGGTGAAAACGTCCATCGTGATGGCATCCTGCACAGCACCACCGTGCCTGCAAAACTCACCAGCTCACAACGGATGGACGCTGTCCTGCTGGCCGCCAAAGTGTTGAATGCGCTGGAATATGTCGGTGTGCTGGGGGTCGAACTCTTCGTCACCCGGCAAGGGTTGATCGTCAATGAGATTGCCCCGCGCGTGCACAACTCCGGCCATTGGACACAGAACGGTTGTACCGTCGATCAATTCGAACAACACATCCGTGCCATCGCCGGCTGGCCTTTGGGGGATGGTTCACGTCATGCAGATATTGTGATGGAAAACCTGATCGGGGACGATATGGACCGCGTTCCGGCGCTCGCAGCAGAGAAAGACACAGCCCTGCATCTTTACGGCAAGGCCGAAGTCAAGGCGGGCCGCAAAATGGGCCACGTCAACCGGATCAGCCGATAAACCGCTCCGCAACTGCGCCACTCATATAGGACACGCGACCTTGCACAAAGGTCGCGGCCACACGCCGTGTCTGTGCATCCAACACCACAAAATCCGCGCGTTTGCCAACCTCCAGGCTGCCCCTGTCAGACAGGCCCAACACCGCTGCCGGACCGGATGAGATCAACGCCCAGGCGCTTGGTAAATCCATCACCCCCGCATCTGCCAGCATCAAGGCGGCGCGCCGTGGTGACGGGTAGTGGTAATCAGACGCCAGCGCGTCACAATACCCCATCGCCAACAGATCTATCGCCGAAAGATTGCCATTGTGCGAGCCGCCGCGCACCACATTGGGCGCGCCCATCAGGATCGGATCCCCTGCACCATGGGCCGCCTCTGCCGCCTCCAGCGTCTCGGGGAACTCCGCCACCCTTACCCCCCGTGCCCGCCAGATCGCGCGGGTTTCAGCCGTAGCATCATCATGGCTGCCCATACGGATACCCGCTGCCGCCAAACGTGGGCACAGCGCATCCAGCGCCGCTGGCACCTCTGGCCCCAAGGCATGCAGCTCTTTCATGTAGGCATGATGTTTTTCCGGGCTGCGCCGCGCCTTCAACGCCTGCCCGTTCAACCGGCGTGGCAGCTTGCCCGCCTCCAGACGCTCATGTGGCAGATGGTCGTTGAACACCATATAACGGATGTCCCAATCGGCCAGCCGTTGCGGCAGATCTTCGTAAAGCTCCAGCAGATGGGTCTCAAACCGCAGTTGCGCTTGCAGGTCGGTGACCAATGCCTGTTTCGTGTCGCGGATGGACGCAAAGACACGTTCGGCAAATTCCAGCCCGCGCATCCCACCTTCCCAGCTGACAAACTGCGCCAGCACTGCCGTGGTGATCCCGTTCGCCGCCAGCTCTGCCTCGCAGGCGATCAGCCCGGCATCCATCTGCTTCATCGCGCCCCGCCGTTGCGCCAGATGCCGTTCAAACCCGTCCCCGTGCAGATCGACAATACCGGGCAATACCAGAAACCCCGTCAGATCCACCGCCCGCCCCACGGGCCGTTCAACAATGGTGCCATTGGCAAAAGAAAGCGCAGCCGTGCACAGACCGTCAGCCCGCAACACCCGCGCGCCGGTCAGATCAAGGTTTGGCATCCGCGTCCTCTTCCCCTAGAATGCATCCCCCCTCAGGGCAGCCGATCGATTCAAGTACCCCATCAAACCACGTCATGCTCCGGTCGAACTTGCCTGTATGCAAAAAGGCCATCGTCTGTGCGATCACCTGCGGGCTGTTCATCATGAAAGTATGGGTCACCGGCAAAACGATATGATCCTGCATCCCCGCCAATTTGGTCGATGCAACAGAGACCTTGCCATCATCCGGCCCCGGCAACAGCGTTGAAAAATAGGGGTTCAGGGACTGCGATCCCGCAATGATGCCAAGTTGAAAATTCGCCGCCGGCAGCCCCCGTGGCAAACTGTCCGGCCCGGTACCCATCTGTTGCCCCGCCGGACCGTTGATCCAGTCAAAGGCCGCGATGTCATCCAGTTGATCCACCACCTCACTGCCGTTATTTGGCGGCCCCAACATCACCACACGGCCCACACGCCCCGCGCCTGCTTCGCTCACCCATTGGCGCACCAGAATGCCGCCCATCGAATGGGTCACAAAATCAACCTCACCCGTGCCGCAGGTCGCCACAGCGGCGGGCACGGTCTCGCGGGTCAGCTCCTCAATCGGCGCTTCAGTGGACGGGTATCCCGGGCGCACAATCCGAAACCCGTCAGCTTCAAGCGCGGCTTCCATCAATGCAAAGGAGGTCTCTGTCCGGGCCAGCCCATGCAACAGCACAACGCAACGCGCCTGCGCCGGGCTTTGTTGGCAAGCGGTCAGCCCGATAAGGGCGAGCAAAAGAAACATCTGACGGGTCATAGGCATTCAAATAGACCGAAACCAGCAGTTGTGAAATGCCACTTATACATAGGCGGATTGAAAATCCGTCAATGCGCGCAAAACAGCTTGGGGAGAAGAGCAATAGCGGCACCAAGAGCCGCCCCACAGATGCCAGTCACCTCACCCTCTCAACAGGGATCAGCCCCGGGCCTCTGATCCGGTTACCGACCATGCAATGCCACCCACCACCAGCACCGTTGCAAAACCGACAATCAAACCGATTTCTTCGCCCAACAGCACCGCACCCGCCACAATCGCAATCACCGGCACGCTCAGTTGAACAATGGCGGCAGTTGCCCCCTGGATTTTGGGCAAGACGGAATACCACAGCGCATAACCCAATCCAGAGGTCAGCCCGCCGCACAAAATCCCTATGGCCACGCCAGTCGCACTAAAGGTCAGCCCCGTACCGGTCAGCAGGATCAACAGGATCGGAATACACAGCAGAAAATTGGCAGAGGTTGCCGCCAACGGGTCCTGCGCATTGCGCCCAATGATCGTATAAGCCGCCCATCCAAGCCCCGCAAACACCATCAGTGCCGCCCCAACCGGGTCTGCCACCCCACCCGGACCGGGCCATAACGCGCAAAGTAATCCAATAAATGCCACCCCACCGCCGGTAAGCTGCCTAACGGTTGGGGCCGTGCCGTGCAGCGTACCGTGAAGGAACATGCTCACCTGCACCACACCAAACAGGATCAACGCCCCCAGCCCCGCATCGAGCGTCAGATAGGCCAGCGAAAACCCGACCAGATATACGGCCAAGCTTAACGCACCCGGAATGCGGTTTCGACGCAACAACGGTAAGCCACCGCCGCGCAGCGAAATAATCATGCCCAGCACCAGCGCACCCGACACAACCCGAACCAGTGCAAAACCTGACGGGTCAATAAATCCGCCACCAATCGCCAGACGTGTCAGAACGGAGTTTGCGGCAAACGCAATCATGGTCAGGGTAATGGCAAGGAAAAGACGCATACCTCGGCTTAGCGGGTCATCTCCATTTCGCCAAGTGGTCAGACTTCACGACAAGCTGCACAAAACCGCGATGTCATGTAACAGATCAGTGGAAAACGAAATCATCCTCGTCATCCAACCCCGCCAGCAAGGCATCGACGTCGGCCGCATCAAACCGGCTGATCAACTCGTTAAAACGGTCGCCTGCCCCCGCCATATTGCGCCGCACCAGAGAAACCACACTGCTTTGCACGTCACTGTCCTGTAACGCTGCAACCAGCCCTTGCCGCAGGAACTCGCGATGCTGGCTGGCCTGCAACATCAACTGTTGTTGCTGGCGGGCCAGGCCAACCGCATTCAACATGGCATCGCGCAGGCCCTCGGCATCCATCTCTTCTTTGGTTAGGAAATCGTGATAGCCACCGCGCATGGCCTGCACCGCTGTCTGACGGGCCCCGTCACCGGTGATCATGATCTTGCCCGCGTCCTTGTTACGCTCATTTGACAAAACATGGTTCAGCGCCTGCATCCCATCCCCGACGGGCAGGCGATAATCAATAAGGATCAGATCATAGTTCTGCTTTGCCACTGCCGCGTCCATCGCCTCAATACTCTCAACTTCATCCAGATGAATAGAAAGCTCGGTCTTCTGGCTCAGCCGTCGAATGCGGGCCCGATCAAAGTTACTGTCATCCAGCAACAGCGCACGAATATCATGGGGAATAGGAGGTATACCAGGAAAGCAAGACCGGTTCTCTTCTGCACTTAACATGGGTTTAGTCCTTGGTTGATCCGTTTCATCGTAGGATTGCGGATATTCCCTGCTTATTTCTTAACATGGCGTCCCTGACGCGCCGCATTAGACAAAAATCTCAGCGGCTCAATCGCTCTCATTTGACGGAATCGTCACTTCGACAAGAATGCCGCGTCCGTAAGGAGAATCGCGAATATCAGCAGCCCCGCCATACAGCGTCGCAATCTTGCGCACGTTGGCCAGCCCCATACCGCTGCCCTCAACCTCATCTCTGGGACGCAGTGTCCGCATCGCACCGAACACGTTTTCCCGATACTCCGGCGGAATGCCTGGCCCGTCATCAGCCACAGACAAGCGCATCTTTCCCCCTTGTTGCGCGCTGCTGATGACAATCTGGCCGGAAGGTTTGTCGTGATGTTTCAAAACATTACGGATCAGTGAATCAAACAGGGTCAACACATCGCGGTCACCCATCTCGACCCGATCACAATCCAGATTTCGGATCACCGCAAAACCGGCAGGAACCTGAATTTCCTCCAGCACCTGATCCAGAACATCATGCAGATGATTTATCCGCAGCTCTTGCATGCGCCCGATCCGCGAAAACGTCAGCAAATCGACCAGCATCCGGTCCAGCCGTCCGGTGTGCCGGTTCATCAGCTCAATTGACGCCGCAACAGAACCCTCAACCTTCACGCCCGCCTCTTCAAGATCCTCCTCAATCCAATGCGGCAACTCCAACAAGGCCCGCACCGAGGCGCGAACATCATGGCTGATCAGATAAATAAAATCTTCAATATCCTGAGAAACCCCTGACTGTTGGTCAGTGGCCGGGACGGATTGGACGTTTTCGGAATTCATAGGCACTCACCACTCTTATGAACCGAAAGCCTAGCATTCCGCCATTGACGGAACCTTAACGCAAGGTTCAAATTGCCCTGAAGCGGTCCCCCTGAAACGACAAAAGGCCCCGAAGGGCCTTTTGCGTATCTTGCCAGCAGGCAGGATAAATAAGGGGCAAACCTTACATCATGCCGCCCATGCCGCCCATGTCGGGCATGCCGCCGGGCATACCGCCGCCAGCGCCTTCTTTGGAGGGCTTGTCGGCAACCATGGCTTCGGTTGTGATCAGCAGGGAAGCAACAGATGCCGCATCCTGAAGCGCTGTCCGCACAACTTTGGCAGGGTCGATCACGCCGAACTTGAACATGTCGCCATATTCTTCGGTCTGTGCGTTGAACCCAAAGGTCAGATCGTCGCTCTCGCGGATTTTGCCCGCAACAACGGCGCCGTCAACACCGGCGTTCTCTGCGATCTGACGCAGAGGTGCTTCCAGTGCCTTGCGCACGATGGAGATACCAACGTTCTGGTCGTTGTTCTCGCCTGTCACACCTTCCAGCTTCTTGCCAGCCTGTACCAGTGCAACACCACCACCAACAACGATACCTTCCTGAACCGCGGCGCGTGTCGCGTTCAGTGCATCGTCAACGCGGTCTTTGCGCTCTTTAACTTCTACTTCAGACATGCCGCCAACGCGGATCACGGCAACACCGCCTGCCAGTTTGGCAACGCGCTCTTGCAGCTTCTCTTTGTCGTAGTCAGAAGTTGTCTCTTCGATCTGTGTGCGGATCTGTGCAACACGTGCTTCGATCTCGGCCTTCTCGCCAACACCGTCCACAACAGTTGTCTCGTCCTTGGTGATCGATACTTTCTTGGCTGAACCCAGCATGTCCATGGTCACGGACTCAAGCTTCATACCCAGATCTTCAGAAATCACCTGACCACCTGTCAGGATCGCCAGATCCTGCAGCATCGCCTTGCGACGATCGCCAAAACCAGGGGCCTTGACCGCCGCGATTTTCAGACCGCCGCGCAGTTTGTTCACAACCAGCGTTGCCAGCGCTTCGCCTTCAACATCTTCTGCGATGATCAGCAAAGGCTTCTGCGACTGGATCACCTGCTCCAACAGCGGAACCATTGGCTGCAAGGAAGACAGCTTCTTCTCGTGCAGCAGGATGATTGCATCTTCCAGCTCAACAGTCATCTTATCAGAGTTGGTGACAAAGTAAGGTGACAGGTAGCCACGGTCGAACTGCATACCTTCAACGACATCGGTCTCTGTTTCCAGACCTTTGTTCTCTTCGACGGTGATCACACCCTCGTTGCCAACCTTCTGCATCGCATCTGCGATCTGACGGCCGATTTCTTTCTCGCCGTTTGCAGAGATTGTACCAACCTGCGCAACTTCGTCGCTGTCGGAAACCGGACGTGCCGCGGCGCGGATGGCCTCAACAACGGTCAGCGTCGCCATGTCGATGCCGCGCTTCAGATCCATCGGGTTCATGCCCGCTGCAACAGACTTCATGCCTTCTTTGACGATGGCCTGCGCCAGAACAGTTGCGGTTGTTGTACCGTCGCCTGCTTCGTCATTGGTCCGGGAAGCAACTTCCTTAACCATTTGTGCGCCCATGTTCTCGAACTTATCTTCCAGCTCGATCTCTTTGGCCACGGAAACACCATCTTTGGTGATGCGTGGGGCACCGAACGATTTGTCCAGAACCACGTTGCGGCCTTTAGGGCCCAGTGTGACTTTAACCGCGTTTGCCAGAGTGTTCACACCCTTAAGCATTTTGTTGCGGGCATCGGTGTCAAATTTGACGTCCTTAGCTGCCATTTATCTTCTCCATATATCTTAGAATTAAGCGTCGAACCGTAGGGCGGGGGTCACCCCGCCATCCCCTGATCTCAGGAGATGATCCCCATGATGTCGCTCTCTTTCATCATCAGCATTTCTTCGCCTTCGACGGTAACTTCCGTGCCGGACCATTTGCCGAACAGGATCTTGTCACCGGCTTTTACGGCAGGCGCGATCAACTCGCCGCTGTCTTTGCGGGCACCCTCGCCAACAGCAACAACTTCACCCTCAGAGGGTTTCTCTTTGGCTGACTCAGGAATGATCAATCCACCAGAGGTTTTTTCTTCGCTTTCGGTACGCTTTACCAGCACGCGGTCGTGAAGCGGTTTCAATGCCATCTTTGCAGCTCCTTAAGGCTCAAAGTTTATTCCAAACCCGCCGCCCCTTCGTAGGGCGCTCAGGTATTAGCACTCATCATGGTCGAGTGATAACGATGCATAGCTAGGCACCTCCCATTCAGGAGTCAACCGAAGCTTTGGAAAAAAATTGCCCTTAACCTGCACCCAGAATGCGTGGCGATGTCGCGACTGCATCCGCGCCGCTTTGGGTTAACCCGTAGACACCCTTCTTGACCTTCTCAAACCAGCCATAATGGTTGTCACGCATCATCCGCGTGGCATGCTGAACGCCCGTCTCTTTCGCCACATCCGCGCCTTTGCTCGCCCCGACCTCAAACAGATAGACCGCCAGCCTCAACGCATCCTGACGATAGGCGGTCACCAGCCCCGCCCTTGTCTGCCCCCCGTCATTCGGATCGCCCTGCCGCCGGGCGAACTCGCGCAGCAGCTGGGCCTGCCGTTTGGCCGACTTGCGTGGCACATAGGGTCCGGGGTCGCAATGCACCTCGACCAGCCCATCCGCCAACCGCACAGTGATCAGCCCCAGCCCCAGCCGCCGTGCCAATGCAGTGTTATCCTTCACCGCCTTGGCAAACCGTTTGCCCGGCATGCGTGCCACTGCCAGATAAACCTCATCACTGACTTTCATGCGTGCGATGCATTGATGAAACAGCGCCAGCGAAAAGCCCAGCTTCAGCTCGACCACCACCGGCGGCTCCGCCCCGCGGATCGCCACAATATCCGCCGCCCCAACTTCGGATTTCACCACATACCCCTGATCTTCCAGAAAGGATTTGATGGGCGGATAAAGGTCGGTTTCGCGTGCACTGCTCATTTTGGCAGATTGACCCATTTGCAGCGCCAGTCCAACCCGCTAGTCTGTTCTTATGACCCGTGACGAATTGAACCAGTTCTGCGCATCACTGCCCCATGCCACCCATGTGGTCCAATGGGGCAATTCGGATGTCTATAAAGTTGGTGACAAATTATTCGCCGTCATCGGGATGAGTGGAATTGACACCGCCGTCACCTTCAAAGCCTCCGAAATGGCGTTTGAAATCCTCTCCGACAGCCCCGGCTTGCGCCCTGCCCCCTATATGGCCTCCCGTGGCCTCAAATGGATTCAGCATTACGCCGAACCGGGCCTTTCCGACGAAAGCCTGCGCGATCACATCCGTGCCTCTTACGATATGGTTGTGGCCGGATTAACCCGCAAAAAGCGTGCGGCATTGGGCCTCTGACGCAGGGTCGTGACAAGCTGGTCAGCCGCCCATATAAGGCGCTCGAACCGACATCCCATGCAAGGACCCTGATATGACAACCCTGGTATTTGGCCATAAATCCCCTGACACAGACAGCACCGGCAGCCCCATCATCTGGGCGTGGTATCTGAACGAAATTCTGGGCATCACAGCCAAACCCGTCCTGCTGGGCGAACCCAATACCGAAGCGCTGTTCATGCTGGACCATTGGAACCTCGACAAACCCGAAATCGTCAGCGATGTCGCTGCCGGCACGCCGGTTGTGATTGTCGATACCAATAACCCGGCCGAATTGCCCGATGGCATCAACGATTGCGACATCAAGGCCATTATCGACCACCACCGCCTTGTCGGCGGGATCGAAACCAAAGGCCCGATCCACATGGTGATTCAGCCGCTCGCCTGTACCGCAACCATCATGTATAACACCATCGGCAAAGACTGGGCCAAAGCACCCAAAGCTGTAAAAGGCGCTGCCCTGTCCTGCATCCTGTCGGACACGCTGGAATTCCGCAGCCCAACCACCACCGACGAAGATAAAGCTGTCGCACAGGCCATCGCGGATGAACTGGGCGTCGACATCTCTGCCTATGCCGCTGATATGTTCGCCGCGAAATCCGATGTCTCGTCCTTCTCCGAAGAAGAACTGCTGCGCATGGACAGCAAGGAGTTCGACCTGAATGGCACAAACCTGCGTGTGTCCGTACTTGAAACCACCTCGCCCGCACCCCTGATCGCGCGCAAGGATGCGCTGATGGCCGCAATGCCCGGCGTCGCCACGGCTGACGGTGCCGCCGAGGTATTGCTGTTCATCGTGGACATCCTGAAAGAAGAAGCCACATTGCTGGTCCCCAACGATACTGTCAAATCCATCGCTGAAAACAGCTTTGGGGCGACGGTCAGCGGCGATCACGTGGTTCTGCCCGGCATCATGAGCCGCAAAAAGCAGATCATCCCGAACCTCAAAATGTGAGTATATGATGCACCCGAAAGGGTGCATGGGGGGTGTACAGGGGGTGTACGCCCGGTGCCCCCCGCTTTCGACGCTCCACAGTCTCCAGAACAAAGGCCCGCCTCATGACCAGAATCGTCGAAACCCTCGCTGAAATCTCCGCCCAATATGACGCGCTCTTTGTCGATCTTTGGGGCTGTGTACACAATGGCGTCGCCGCCCTGCCCGAGGCAGTTGCCGCCCTGCAAACCTATCGCAAGTCCGGCGGCAAGGTCATTCTCGTCACCAACGCACCCCGCCCTTTTGACAGTGTTGCCAGACAGTTAGACCGTTTCGGCGTCGCCACTGACAGCTGGGATGCCATCGCCACCTCAGGTGATTCCGCACGCTCGGCCATGTTCCGCGGCATCGCGGGCAACAAGGTCTGGTTTGTGGGCCAGCCGCATGACCAGAATTTCTTTGAACCGCTCGAACTCTTCGACGATCCGGTCGAAATCATCCAGGTTCCGCTGGAAGAGGCCGAAGGCATCATCTGCACCGGCCCCGCCGACCCTCTCGCCGACCCCAACGTCATGCGCCCACAGTTCCTTTTCGCCAAGCAAAAAGGCCTGAAACTGCTCTGCGCCAACCCAGATATTGTGGTAGATCGCGGTGAAACCCGCGAATGGTGTGCCGGTGCTTTGGCCGCGCTTTATACTGAGATGGGCGGCGAGAGCCTGTATTTTGGCAAGCCCCATCCACCAATCTACGACCTTGCCCGCCGCCGTCTGGCCGCGCTTGGCACCTCTATTTCGGATGACCGCATCCTGTGCATCGGCGATGGAGTCCTGACCGACATCAAAGGGGCGATGGGCGAAGACATCGATTCTCTTTTCATCTCCGGCGGTCTGGCCGCGGCAGAAACCGAAACCGACGTGCAACCCGATCCATCTGCGCTAAGCACTTATCTGGAAAAGGAAATGTCCAATCCAACCTATACAATCGGATTTTTACGCTAAAATTTTCCCCTTGATTTTCTGCACCTGCAAAGTAATAAAGTTGCCATCCTGACGACCCAAGCAGCACATTATTACTTAGAGGTATGGCATGTTGGACAATCTACCGCGCGGCACAATCTGTATCGAGGACATCGAAATCGGCATGATGCGGTATCTGCGCAAGGTCGTGACCGATGAAGATATCGAAAAATTTGCCGAGGTTTCGACCGACCATAACCCGGTGCATTTGGACGATGACTATGCCCGCGACACGATATTTCAAGGCCGTATTGCCCACGGTATGCTGACCGCTGGCCTGATCTCTGCCGTTATCGGTGAACAACTGCCCGGCCATGGCACTGTCTATATGGGGCAGTCGCTGAAATTCCTCGCCCCCGTGCGCCCGGGCGACATGGTCTATGCAGAGGTCAAGGTGACCGACATCGAATTTTCCAAACGCCGCGTCAAGATGGATTGCCACTGCGCCGTCGATGGTAAGAAAGTCCTGATCGGCGAAGCCACCGTATTGGCCCCCTCCCGCAAGTTCGACTGATTTCTTCTATGCTGTCTTATTTTTCCAAGGGCAAGCCACGCACCGCTTGCCCTTAACCCCTTGCAGGGCTAGAGATTTGGCCCATGCGGATCATACGTGACTATCAATTTGTGAGTGAAGCCGATCGTGGGGCAACCGCGGCGATTGGTAACTTTGACGGGGTTCATCTGGGGCACCTGTCAGTGATCGAGATGGCCCGCGCAGCGGTGCCGGACGCGCCCCTCGGCATTGTCACCTTTGAACCCCATCCGCGCGAATTTTTTGCCCCCGACGCCCCCCCGTTTCGCCTGATGTCTTCAGAAGCCCGCGCGCATCGGCTGGAGAAACTGGGTGTCGAACGGCTGTATGAGTTAAACTTTAACAAGGGCCTCGCCTCGCTCAGCCCACTGGAATTTGCCCGCGATGTGATAAAAAACGGTCTGGGCCTGCGCCACGTGGTTGTTGGGGCCGATTTCTGCTTTGGCAAAGGACGGGCCGGCAAGGCTGAGGATCTGGTGAACTTCGGTCAGGAACTGGGTTTTGGCGTGACCATTGCACCGCTGATGGCACAGGAGGCGCAAACCGTTTCCTCCACCGCAATCCGTACCGCGCTCAGCGCCGGGGATATGGCCGCCGCCGCAACCATGCTGGGCCATTGGCACCGCATCGACGGCCCTGTGATCACAGGCGAACAACGGGGCCGCGAACTGGGATATCCTACGGCAAACATGTCGATCGACGGTCTGCATCAGCCTGTGTTCGGGGTCTATGCGGTGCTGGTAGATGTTCTGGAAGGTCCGCATAAGGGCAGTTACCACGGCGTTGCCAGCCTTGGTGTGCGCCCGATGTTCGGCGAAAACAAAGCCAACCTTGAGAGTTTCCTCTTTGATTTCAAAGGCGACCTTTACGGCACAGAGCTTTCCGTCGCTTTGGTCCAACATCTGCGTGGCGAAGAGAAATTCGGCAGCCTTGAGGCATTGATCACCCAAATGGATGCCGACAGCCTGCAAGCCCGTGCCATTCTGGCCGCGCTATGAGCGATCTGATCACCCGTGCTGGCCTGACACCGCGATTTTGGGAAAAGAAACCGCTCAAGAAAATGTCCCCCACCGAATGGGAGGCGCTCTGTGATGGCTGTGGCAAATGCTGCCTGAACAAACTGGAAGATGAAGACACCGAAGAGGTTGCCCTGACCCGCGTTGCCTGTCGCCTGCTGGATGATTCCACCTGCCTGTGCAGCCATTACGAAAACCGCCACCAGTTTGTGCCGGACTGCATTGTGCTGAAGCCTGACAATCTGGACACCCACGCCTATTGGATGCCGCAAACCTGCGCCTATCGTCTGTTGTGGCAGGGAAAACCCCTGCCCGATTGGCACCCGCTGATCAGCGGCACCCAAGACAGCGTGCATGCGGCGGGCATTTCGGTGCAGGGTCAAACCGTTTCCGAATTCGACACGCCCTTTGAAGAATGGGAAAACCACATCATAGAGGAACCGACCTGATGTTTTTTGCCTCGGACAATGCCGGCCCTGTACATCCCAAAGTCATGGAGCGCGTGATCGCCGCGAACACCGGCTATCAGATGCCATATGGCAAAGACACGATCATGGATGAGGTGCGCAGCCGCATCCGCGAGGTTTTCGAAGCCCCTGAGGCAGAGGTCTATCTGGTGGCCACCGGCACCGCGGCAAATGTGCTGGCGCTGGGGTGTTACACCCAGCCGTGGCAAACAATCTTTTGTTCCAAAGTGGCCCATATCGAAGAAGATGAATGCAACGCACCCGAATTCTATGCGGGCGGTGCCAAGCTGACCTTGATTGATACCGACGACAAAATGACCCCTGCCGCGCTGGAGGCCGCAATTGCGAAACAGACGGTGGGCAATGTCCATGGTGCACAGCCGGGGCCAGTGTCGATCACGCAGGTGACCGAACGTGGCTCAGTGCATTCTCTGGAAGAGATCAGGGCGCTGACCGCTGTGGCCAAAGCCCATGACCTGCCCGTACATCTGGACGGTGCAAGGTTTGCCAATGCCATGGCTGCCCTTGGCTGCACGGCGGCAGAGATGTCGTGGAAGTCTGGTGTGGATGTGGTCAGCTTTGGTGGCACCAAGAACGGGTGTATGGGCGTCGAAGCGGTTGTGTTCTTTGACCCGTCCAAAGCCTGGGAATTTGAACTGCGCCGCAAACGCGGGGCGCATCTGTTTTCCAAACACCGGTTCCTTTCGGCGCAGATGGCCGGATATCTGCAAGACGATGCCTTTATCGACATCGCCCAGACCGCCAATGGCAACGCCACCTATCTTGCTGATGGGCTGCGCGCGGCAGGTGCAACATTCCTGCATGAACCACAGGCCAATATGATCTTTGCCCGATGGCCCCGCGCCGTGCATCAGAAACTGCATGATGCAGGGGCGCGGTATTATCTTTGGGACGGCCCGCTTGACGGTCCCGCCGACGAACAGGTTGCGGCCCGGCTGGTCTGTGACTGGTCAATTGGCCGCGATCAGATCGACGCCTTTCTCAACCACTTCTGACCGTCGGCCCCTAGCTGCGTGCCAACAAGGGTTCGATCACCTTGGCAACCGCGCCTGGGTGGGTGATCGGGGCCATATGACCCGCGCCCTCAATCACCGCAGACGTCGCATTTGGCATCCGCTTGGTGATCCCGTCTATGGCGACCGTGATCGCAGGGTGTGATCTGGCGCCGCGCACCACGAGGGTTGGAATGGTGCAAGCATCCAGCGCCCCGGGATTGAGCAACCCTGCGGTATCATCAAACAGAAAATCCTGTGTATCCGGCACCACATGAACCGCGCGTGCCATTGCCGCACGGGTCCGTTCCGGCAGGCTGGCCCAGGGCGGCGCATCCTCGCTCCACATGCGGTTGAATGTCCGGGCCGCAGTCTCCAGATCCCGCGCCGCCATCGCATCGCTAAAAGGCTGTGCCCTGGCAGCATGGTTCTTTAACAGATCCGGCGCATCTGCCTTTGCCACGGCAAAGAACACCGGCTCAATCACCGTCAGGCTGCGCAGCTTTTCAGGGGCCTCCACCGCCAGCCGCAAGGCAATCATCCCGCCGAAAGAATGGCCGATCACATCCATCGGCCCATCATCCATCGCAGCCAAAGCCGCCTGAAAAACCGTTTCGCCAAAGCTGCTGACCTCATCCCAATCGGCGCTGCGGCCATGGCTGGGCATGTCAGGTGCCACCAGTGTCAGGTCGGGCAACGCCTTGGAAAACCCGGTCCAGGCGCCGCCAAAGGCCATGGTGCAATGCAGCGCCAATGCCCGGCGCGCACCACTACCAATTGTCACGCTATGGGCGCTGAACCCCGGCTGCGCGGTCACAGATCGCCTGCCAGATAGGCATCAACATCGGTGATCCGATCCTGCCCCCAGAAACGTTGCCCGTCGATGATATAGAAAGGCGCGCCAAAAACACCAGCCTCGACAGCCTCTTCCAGATTGCGGGCATAGGTCTCTGCCCCTTCCAGCAAACCACTATTGGCAAGCTCCGGGTCAAAGCCCGCATCGGCAAGACAGGCACGGATGACATCATCCTCAGCAATGTCTTTCTCTTCAGCCCAGACGGCACGGAAAATCGCATGTGCAAGCTTGCCCAGATCACCGCCACCGGCGTTCTGCGCGGCAATAAACGCATAGGCCGCCGGTGCCCCGTTTGTGGGCCAATGCGCTGGCTGCAGGTTAAATGGCAACCCCAGTTTTTTGGCCTGCCGTGGCAGCTCCTGTGCGCGGTATTCGATCCGGCTGATGTGGCGGTCTTTCGGGGGTGTGCCACCAGTCCGGCCAAATGCCGCAATCAGGTCGAATGGTTTGTAGTTGATGGTTGCCCCATGTTTGGCGGCGACTTCTTCCAGTCGCTGCTCGGCAAGGTAGCAATAGGGTGATAGTGTTGCGAAAAAATAGTCGATCTGGGCCATTTGGACCTCCCTAAGGTTTGCCGCACCGTAGCTGCGTGTTAAGCGAGGTTCAACGTAACGATTCTGTCATATCCCGCTGCCACGGAGCCCCTATGCCACGCACTTCTGAGCCGAAACTCATCTCGGGCAATGCCAATATGCCCTTGGCCAAAGCCATCGCACGACGGATGTCGCTGCATCGCGGCGTCAACGTTGGTCTGGTGGAGGCGCGGGTAGAACGGTTCAACGATGGCGAGATCTTTGTCGAGGTTTTTGACAATGTGCGGGGCGAGGATATGTTCATTATCCAGTCCACCTCCAACCCTGCCAATGACAACCTGATGGAATTGCTGATCATGGCGGACGCACTGCGCCGCTCCTCAGCCGCACGTGTCACTGCTGTATTGCCCTATTTCGGCTATGCCCGTCAGGACCGCCGAACCAAGGCCCGCACACCGATCACCGCCAAGATGGTTGCGAACATGCTGGTCGGCACCGGGATCGAACGGGTTCTGACGATGGATCTGCACGCCGCGCAAATTCAGGGGTTCTTTGATATCCCAGTGGATAACCTTTATGCCTCGCCGGTCTTTGCCCTCGATATCAAGGATCACTTCAAGGACCAGATGAGCGATTTGATGATCGTCTCACCTGATGTTGGTGGTGTGGCGCGGGCACGTGAATTGGCCAAACGGGTCAACTCCCCCCTCGCCATCGTTGACAAGCGCCGCGAAAAGCCCGGCGAAGTTGCGGAAATGACCGTGATCGGTGATGTGACCGGCAAAACCTGCCTGATTGTCGACGACATCTGCGATACCGCCGGCACCCTGTGCAAAGCGGCCGAGGTGCTGTTGGAAAACGGTGCCAAGGAAGTGCATTCCTACATCAGCCACGGTGTGATGTCCGGCCCTGCCGTGGAACGCGTAACCAATTCCGTGATGAAATCGCTGGTGATCACCGACAGCATTCAGCCCACGCCCGAGGTCAAGAACGCGGCCAATATCCGTATTGTTCCCACGGCACCGGTGTTTGCACAGGCGATCCTGAACATCTGGAACGGTACATCCGTTTCATCGCTGTTCGAGGCGGACACGCTGGGTCCCATCTATGATGGGATGTACACGCCCTGATCAGGGCGTCAGATCACGTCCCAATCGTCCAGCTCTGACATCTCGCCAATCGCCATCCAGGCGATGCGGATCCTTGCAATGCGGGTGTCGCCCCATGTGCGGAACACCATGTCAAAGCCGGATTTCGTGACGGATTCCGCCTGAATATCCGCCCGCATGATGGTTGAGGCATCCAAATCCCAAAGTGACGGCGACAGCTGAACCGTTGGCGGCACTTTGTATTTCTCTGAAAACCTGATGTGTCGACGCCTTTCGCGCTGGCCACGCCCGGTCCACATTTCGCCCCCATCTTCGTAATCCGTAAACAAAGTCACATCACCGCTGTCGATTCCTACGGTATGGCTGCGAAGTTTCTTCATGTTTTTACGGCCCGAGTAAGTGAGGATATTGCCACAAGATACCGAACACCGGCCCAAGCTTAAAGGGGCCGTCGTATGATCCTATCTGCCATTTTAAGGAACGATAGAAACACCCCGATCTGCGGCGAAGCGCCTGCAATATTGGGTCCAGTCGCGAAAATCCTGCGAGAAAAACACGGCGCTGCCCTTGGCTTCCCAGGCTTCCGTCTTTCGGTCGATCTTTTGCCAAAGCGCGTCCGTGCTAACAGCAGCCCCTTCCGCCCGCGCCTGCACCACAGCGGCCTCTGCCCATTGGATGGCGGCATGCATCATCTTATCAGCGCTTTCGTCGGTTTTGACCCATTGCGCGGCATTCTGATAGACGGCGGCACAATCTGCCATGCTCTCGCTATAGGGTTGCGCACCCGCGCTGGTTGGCACGACAAGCGCAGTTGTCAAAAACAGTTTTCGCATGGCTGAACCTCGCTCTCCTTTCATCCAGACCTCGAACATCGCGCAAATGCACGGCAGGACTGGGCCGGAAAAATGGTGAAACAGTGCAGCGAAACGAAAAAGGCCCCGCAAAAAGCGAGGCCTTTAAGATCTATTACTGTCGAAAGCTGCTTACTGCTTTGCAGTCAGACCCATGTGATCCCCCATCGCGACCATGTCAGACAGCAGTTTGGCTGCGTCATCGACCGGACCGGGTTCGTTCTCAAACGCTTCTTTTGCGTTTGAATACATGGTTCTGGCTTCTTCCATCATCTCGTCAAGGTGCTCTTGGGTCATGTCGCCCTTGGGCAATGCCCGCTCGGCCAGAACCGATACACCTTTTGCTGTGATTTCAGCGAAACCGCCGGTCACAACATAGTCCGACGTGCCTTCCGGCCCTTCGACCGACAGAATGCCGGGACGCAGGGTGGTGATGGTGGGGGAGTGCCCCTCCATCGCCGTCATGTCGCCATCAGCACCGGGGATCTGGACGGATGTGACCTGAAGAGAGGCCAGCCGCCGTTCAGGCGACACCAGATCGAATTGCATCGTGTCTGCCATTGCTCAAAGCTCCCTTAGGCTGCGTCAGCTGCCATTTTTTCGGCTTTCGCCTTCACGTCGTCGATGCCGCCAACCATGTAGAAGGCACCTTCGGGCAGGTGGTCATACTCACCGGCAACAACTGCTTTGAACGACGCGATTGTGTCGTCCAGTGGCACCTGAATGCCGTCAGAACCGGTAAAGACCTTTGCCACGTCAAACGGCTGCGACAGGAAACGTTCGATCTTACGCGCACGGGATACGGCCAGTTTGTCGTCTTCTGACAGTTCGTCCATGCCGAGGATCGCGATGATGTCCTGAAGCGACTTGTAGCGCTGGAGGATCTGCTGAACGTCGGTTGCAACTTGATAGTGCTCTTCACCGATGATCTGTGGATCGAGCAGGCGAGAGGTGGAACCCAATGGGTCAACCGCTGGGTAGATGCCCTTTTCAGAGATCGCACGATCCAGAACCGTTGTCGCATCAAGGTGCGCAAAGGATGTCGCAGGTGCCGGGTCAGTCAAGTCATCCGCAGGAACATATACGGCCTGAACCGATGTAATCGAACCGTTCTTGGTAGATGAAATGCGTTCCTGCATCGCACCCATGTCGGTTGCCAGTGTCGGCTGGTAGCCAACCGCGGAAGGGATACGACCCAACAGGGCGGAAACCTCGGAACCGGCTTGGGTAAAGCGGAAGATGTTGTCCACAAAGAAAAGAACGTCAGAACCGGATTCGTCGCGGAACTGTTCGGCCAAGGTCAGGCCGGACAGTGCAACACGCATACGCGCACCGGGAGGTTCGTTCATCTGGCCGTAGACCAGCGCAATTTTGGAATCGACCAGATTGTCAGGAACAATAACGCCGGATTCGATCATCTCGTGGTAAAGGTCGTTCCCTTCACGGGTCCGCTCACCAACACCCGCGAACACGGACACACCGGAGTGTACCTTCGCGATGTTGTTGATCAGTTCCATGATCAGAACGGTTTTACCAACACCGGCACCGCCGAAGAGACCAATTTTACCACCCTTGGTGTAAGGGGCCAGCAGGTCGATAACCTTAATACCTGTGGTCAGGATTTCGGTTTCGGTGGACTGCTCGGAAAAGGCAGGTGCGTCGCCGTGGATGCCACGTGTTTCCTGTGTCTCAACCGCGCCTTTTTCGTCAACCGGATCGCCGGTCACGTTCAGGATGCGGCCCAATGTGGCCTTGCCAACTGGCACCTGGATGGGGGCACCAGTGTCTTCAACCGACGCGCCACGCACGAGGCCCTCGGTCGCGTCCATCGCAATGGTACGTACTGTGTTTTCGCCAAGGTGCTGCGCCACTTCAAGAATGAGGCGGGAGCCGTTGTTGTCTGTGCTCAGAGCGTTCAGGATCTCTGGCAGGTTGTCTTCGAACTGCACGTCAACGACGGCGCCGATGACCTGAGTGATTTTGCCGACTGCATTTGCCATGTCGTTTCTCCGGTTTTGTCTACAGCGCTTCCGCGCCGGAAATGATTTCGATCAGCTCGTTTGTGATGACGGCCTGACGTGAACGGTTGTATTCGATTGTCAGGTTGTCGATCATCTCGCCCGCGTTGCGTGTGGCGTTGTCCATCGCTGACATCCGCGCGCCCTGTTCGGAAGCGGCGTTTTCCAACAACCCCGAGAAGATCGCCGTCGCGACACCGCGGGGCAGCAAATCCGCAAGGATTGCTTCTTCTGAAGGTTCGTAATCGAACAACGTTGTGACCGCGTCAGTTTCGCCGGTTTCTTCAAACTTTGCAGGAATGATCTGCTGGGCTTGAGGGATCTGGCTGACCACGTTCACAAAATTCGCATAGAACAATGTCGCGACGTCGAATTCGCCAGCGTCAAAACGGTTCAATACGTCTTTAGCGATGCCCTGTGCATCTGCATAGCTCAGGCGTTTGACCTCGGTCATGTCAACATGCCCGACCAGATGATCGGAGAACTCACGTTTCAGTTGGTCACGGCCCTTTTTACCAACGGTAAGGATTTTCACCTCTTTACCGGCGGCAAGTAGTTCCTGCGCGTGAACCTTGGCCTTCTTGACGATGTTCGTATTGAAACCACCACACAAGCCACGCTCTGATGTCATGACAATCAGCAGGTTCACCTGATCCGACCCGGTGCCCGAAAGCAGCTTGGGTGCAGAATCAGACCCGCCAACAGAAGCCGCCAGCCCAGACATCACAGCGTTAAAACGCTCTGTGTAAGGACGGGAGGCTTCGGCAGCTTCCTGCGCGCGGCGAAGTTTCGCCGCGGCAACCATTTGCATGGCTTTGGTGATCTTGCGCGTCGATTTGACGCTTGAGATCCTGTTTTTAAGGTCTTTGAGATTTGCCATTGGCTTCTCTTTCCTTAAGCGAAGTCAGCGGCGTATGAATCGAGCGCTGCTTTGATTTTGTCTTCCAGCTCGCCCTTCACCTTGCGATCGTTATCGGTGATGTCCTTGAGCAGGTCGGCATGTTTGCCGCGCAGATGTGCCAGCAGACCCTGTTCCCAACGGCCCACGTCAGCCACAGGCAGCTTGTCCAGGTAGCCTTTGGTGCCTGCATAGATGACGCAGACGATTTCGGCGTTCGACAAAGGCGCATACTGTGGCTGTTTCATCAGCTCGGTCAGACGGGCACCACGGTTCAGCAATTGCTGTGTCGCGGCGTCCAGATCGGAACCGAACTGCGCGAAGGCGGCCATTTCACGATACTGCGCGAGGGACAGTTTCACTGGACCGGCGACAGAAGACATCGCTTTGGTCTGGGCAGATGAACCAACCCGCGAAACTGACAGACCGGTGTTCACAGCAGGACGGATGCCTTGATAGAACAATTCGGTCTCAAGGAAGATCTGACCGTCGGTGATCGAAATCACGTTGGTTGGAATAAACGCGGAAACGTCACCACCCTGTGTTTCAATGATCGGCAGAGCTGTCAAAGAGCCGTTGCCCGCATCATCACCCAGCTTCGCGGAACGCTCAAGCAAACGGGAGTGGAGATAAAAAACGTCACCAGGATAAGCTTCACGGCCTGGTGGGCGACGCAGAAGCAAGGACATCTGGCGATAAGACACGGCCTGCTTGGACAGGTCATCATAGATGATCAAAGCGTGGCGGCCATTGTCGCGGAAGAATTCTGCCATGGCTGTCGCAGCATATGGTGCGAGGAACTGCATCGGTGCAGGCTCGGACGCGGTGGCAGCAACAACGATGCAATATTCCATCGCGCCGGCTTCTTCGAGTTTCTTAACCAGCTGCGCAACAGTCGAACGCTTCTGGCCAATCGCGACGTACACACAGTACATCTTTTTGCCTTCGTCACCTTCAGCAGCCGCGTTAACCTGCGCCTGGTTCAGCATGGCATCCAACGCAACGGCGGTTTTACCGGTCTGACGGTCACCAATGATCAATTCGCGCTGGCCACGGCCAATCGGGATCATCGCGTCAACGGATTTGAGGCCGGTCGCCATTGGCTCATGTACGGATTTACGGGGGATAATACCCGGTGCCTTAACGTCGGCGATGCCGCGCTCGGTTGATTCAATCGGGCCCTTGCCATCGATAGGGTTACCCAGACCGTCCACAACACGACCCAGCAGGCCATTGCCGATTGGCACGTCCACGATGGAGTTGGTGCGCTTGACGGTGTCACCTTCTTTGATGTCACGGTCGCTACCGAAGATAACAACACCAACGTTGTCCGCTTCGAGGTTCAGGGCCATCCCCTGAATGCCGCCGGGAAATTCGACCATTTCACCGGCCTGAACATTGTCCAGACCGTAAACCCGCGCAATACCGTCACCGACGGAAAGCACGCGACCGACTTCGGCAACTTCGGCTTCTTGACCGAAATTCTTGATCTGGTCCTTCAGGATTGCAGAAATCTCTGCTGCTTGGATACCCATTTATCCGACCTCTTTCATTACGTTCTGGAGGGAATTGAGCTTCGCGCGGATCGACGTGTCGATCATCTTGGAGCCCACTTTTACAATAAGTCCGCCAATGAGCGATTCATCAACGGACGTTTGGAGTGCTACGGTTTTGCCGGTGCTTGCCTTAAGCGTCTTGGCAAGCTTGTCCGACTGCGCCTTGGTCAGGGCCTTGGCGGATGTGACTTCGGCGGTAACTTCGCCTTTGTCCTCTGCAATCGCCTCGCGCAGGGTCTTGATCAGCTGCGGCAGCACGAAAAGGCGACGCTTGGATGCCATAAGCGCCAAGGTATTCGCCATCGTTGAGGAAATTTTCATCTTTTTCGCCAACGCTGCGACAGCGTCACCCTGTTCTGCGCGGGTGTAGATTGGCGATTGGATCAAGTTGCGAAAATCATCACTGTCCGACATTGCGCCTTGCAGGGCGTCAAGATCGGCTTCAATCGCTTTGATCTGTTTGCCCTCTTTGGCAATGTCAAAGACAGCAGATGCGTAGCGCTGTGCGATGCCGGTGGAAATCGAAGCTGTTTCGGACACGTCCATCCTCTCATTCTGTCAGGTCGGATATGCGAACAGGTCGCGTCACCGTTTAGTTGGCGCGGCTTGAATCGGTTCAAGACGTCTAAATCAGGGGCGATGTAGCAGAGCGGTCTCTAGGCCGCAACACAGTAACGTGCGCCAATGTGTCCCCCTGAAAATTAATTTGCCCTTGCCAGTCCAATAATTTTCACACCGGTCAATGGCAGCACTGGCCGACGATCGGTGAACGTTAATACGATTCTTCCCCGCTTGTCGCCGCGTTTTGCTGCCGCCAGCGCAATTTAATGCATTCCGCTCGGGGCAGAACATCCTTTCGGGGTCGCCTATGTCCCGCCCCCGTTGATGGCCTTGCAGGTGTTTTGCGGCAGCAAGCCGGGGTGCCACCGCCAAGGAAGGATAGCACCACCAAGCGTTGCTTAGACCGAAAACAAATCCTTGAATTGATCCCGCAAGGCTTTTTTCTGCACTTTACCCATCGTATTGCGTGGCAATTCAGGCAATACAATCAACCGTTTGGGATGTTTGAACCGTGCCAGGCTTGCCTTGATACCGCCCTCAATCGCTGCCAGATCCAGTTTGGCATCGCCCTGCGCCACCAATATCCCCACAACAGTTTCGCCGAAATCCGGGTGCGGCACGCCGATCACAGCGCTTTCCAACACGTTTTCGGCCTCATCCAGCAACAGCTCGATTTCCTTGGGGTAGATGTTGTACCCGCCTGAAATGATCAGATCCTTGTTGCGCCCGACGATGCTGATGTAGCCGTCCGCATCCATCTGGCCCAGATCGCCGGTGATGAAAAACCCGTCCTCGCGCAGTTCTTCAGCAGTCTTTTCCGGCATTTGCCAGTAGCCTTTGAACACATTCGGGCCACGCACCTCGATCTCCCCAATCTCGCCTTGCGGCAAGGTGGCACCGGTTTTGCTATCCGTGATCTTGACCTCAGTGCCGGGCAAGGCAAAGCCGACGGTCCCTGCCCGCCGTTCCCCATCATAAGGGTTTGAGGTGTTCATGTTGGTCTCTGTCATCCCGTAACGTTCAAGAATGCGCAGACCAGTGCGATTTTCGAACTGAATGTGCGTTTCTGCAAGAAGCGGCGCGCTGCCGGACACGAAGAGGCGCATATGCTCTACCAGCGGTTTGGTGAACCGCGCATCGCCCAGCAGACGGGTATAGAAGGTCGGCACACCCATCATCGTCGTGGCTCTCGGCAGCTGTGCAATCACCTCATCCAGTTTGAAGCTCGGCAAAAAGATCATCTGCCCCCCCGCCAACAATGTAATGTTGGACGCCACAAACAACCCATGTGTGTGGAAAATCGGCAAGGCATGCAGCAACACGTCATCAGAGGTAAAGCGCCATTCCTTCACCAAAACCTGCGCATTCGACAACAGGTTGTTCTGGGTCAGCATCGCCCCCTTGGAACGCCCCGTTGTGCCAGAAGTATAGAGGAAAGCGGCCAGATCTTCCGCACCACGCGCCACCGTAGCAAATCGCGCGGGCATCGCTGCGGCCTTGTCACTGAAGCTGCCGGTGCCGTCTTGGTTCAGGGTTTCCGATACCGCCCCGCAGTCCGTGGCGACGGCCAGCAGCGCGTCGGCTTTGCGCGCATCACAGAGCAACACGCCCGCGCCGCTGTTCTCCACAAAATAGGAGACTTCTTCTGCGGTATAGGCGGTATTCAGCGGCAGGAACACAATGCCTGCCTGCGCACATGCCGCATAGACCGCGAGCGCCTGGGGCGATTTGGCAATCTGCACGGCAAGGCGGTCACCGGGTTTCAGCCCAAGCTCACAGAGCAAACCGGCATATTGCGCGGCCAGTTCCAAAAATGCCGCATAGGTAATTGTGCTGCCATTGGGCAAATGCAGGAACACCGCATCATTGCCGGCATGCTTTCCAAAAAGCGTATCAAAAAGCGGGTTCGCCATTTCTGTCTTCCTTCAGGCCTTAGAGTCCATCATCGCGCTGAGTGCACGGACCTCTGATGAGGCCGTAACCGTCTTATCCGTGACAAAGCGTTCGTGGTTAAACGTGATTTGCCCCAGATCATAAAGGTAATTCACCATTGCACCACCGGATTGGGCGATACCGTTCGCCGAGGTATCCGCATCCGCGTGGACCGCATGCAGCGCCGCGCCGTTGCCAAGGTGGAACCGTGCCACAGGGTCAACCGGCATGCCGTCAGGTCGCTTCGCCTCCAGCAGGTAGTGGGCCGCAAGGGCGCGTTGGGTGTCCTTGGTGGCGGCAGGCAGTTCCGATTGCGCCAGCCATTTGTTCAGCCCCGGAATCGGCGACAGGGTCACAAAGTTCTTCACCCCCGGAAGGTCGCGCGACAGATCCGCCGCAACCTGTTTGATCAGGGAGTTGCCAAACGAAATCCCTGCAAGCCCCGCCTGACAATTGGATATGGAATAGAAGACGGCGGTATCCGCCTGCTCCGCCTCTATTGCATCCCGCCCATCAGCCAGCAAATCCTGAACCGAATTAGGAATACCTTTGGTCAGCGCCACTTCAACAAAAATCAACGGCTCCCCAGCCATGGCAAGGTGGAAAAACGCAAAGCAGCGCCTGTCATTCGGTTGCAAGCGACGGCGCAGGTCATCCCAGCTGTCGATGGCATGTACCGCCTCATAGGCGATGATTTTCTCAAGGATATCTGCAGGGCTGCTCCAGTTGATCGGGCGCAGCACCAGAAAACCACGGTTGAACCAAGATGAAAACAAATGCTGGAAGTCGACGTCCAGCGGCTCAAGAGCCGGATATTCGCGCCGCAATTGCAGCAGGTCCTGACGCATCGCCACCAATCGCGCCGTGGCACCGGGCACTTGGTTCAACCGCCGGATCAACTCTTGCCGCTTGGGTTCACAGGCTTCGGCAAAGGCCCGATAGCTGCTTTTGGACGGCGCATCACGATAGGTTTGCAATGTGTCCGTCACCGCCTGCGGATCAATCTCCAGCCCATGGGTCATGAATTCAAAGAAGGCGCGTTTTTCATCCGCGCTCATCATGGCATAGCGGTCAAGGATCAGCCGCGCCAAGGTGCCGCCCGACACTTCACCCTGACTGCCCAACAGATCATGGGACAGTTCCGCGATGCTGCGCCCTTCCGCATCATCGGACATGGCACCCCGATACCGCCTGTCAAAAACCGTCGAGATCAGCCCACCGAAAAAGCTCATAACGCCGCCCCCATCACCGCATCCGGCAACCATGTGGCAAGGCCGGGAAACAGGCACAGCAGAACAATCGCCAAGATCATACATCCGACAAAAGGCAGTGAACCGCTTAGGATGGTTTTCAATGAAATATCCGGCGCAATGCCGTTTATCACATAGAGGTTCAGGCCAACCGGCGGTGAGATCAGGCCGATTTCCATATTGATCGTCAACACAACCGCAAACCAGATCGGATCAAACCCAGCGGTGGTGATGATCGGCAAAAGGATCGGTGCCGCCATCAGGATCACCGCCACCGGTGGCAAAAAGAAACCAGCGATCAGCAGGAAGACGTTCACCGCCCCCATCAATACCCATGGGTTTACATCGAGTGTCCCGATCCAGTTGGCGATGGATTGGGTGATATAAAGGCTGGAAAGCATATAGGAAAACACACCGGCTGCGGCGATGATGAACAGGATCATCACGCTTTCCTTGGTACTGTCGCGCAGGACCACCCACAGATCGCGTGGGTTCCACAGTTTGTAAATCACCATGGCAATGATCAGGCACAACAGCGCCCCGACCGCCGCTGTTTCGCTTGGCGTGGCGACCCCACCATACATTGCATAAAGCACACCGACGATGATCAACAGAAAGGGTAGCACCCGCGGCAGGATCTCGAATTTCTCTTTCCATGTGTAGCTGGCCGAATTCAGTAGTTTCTGATCTCCAGACCGCCATGTGGCATAAAGCGACCACGCCATGAACAAGGCCACCAGCATCAGCCCCGGCATGACACCCGCAAGGAACAGCCGCCCGATCGAGGTTTCGGTTGCGATGCCGTAAACGATCATCGTCACCGAGGGCGGAATGAGGATGCCAAGCGTACCACCCGCCGCGATGGACCCGGCCGCAACCCCATCGGGATAGCCGCGCTTGCGCATCTCTGGAATGCCCATCTTGCCAATCGCTGCACAGGTGGCCGGGCTGGACCCGGACATGGCAGCAAACAGCGCACAGGCCCCAAGGTTGGAGATAACAAGCCCGCCGGGCACCCGCGTCAGCCAGCGCTCAAGAGCTTCGTACAGGTCCGCACCGGCACGGGTCGAGGCAATAGAGGAGCCCATGATGATGAACATCGGGATCGATAAAAGAGCGAAGTTATCCAGTTTCCCGAACAGGATCTCCGGCAGCAGTTCAAGTGAACGCATCCCGTCAAAGACCATCAGAAACCCGGTCGAGACGATCAGCAGGCCAAGGGCCACCGAAACGCCGGAAAACAGCACCAGAATTGTGGCAAGGGCAACAATGCCGCCTAGGGTGAGCGGATCCATTATGTATCCTCCAAGCCAAAGGGCACGTCGATTTTCAAAATCACCGCCACCAGATCCGCAATCAATTGCAACAAAAACAGGCCAAAGCCCAAAGGCATGGCCAAGTAGGGAATCCACAAGCGCACGCCCCAGACCGTGTCGGATTTCCAATTGCGTTCAAAGGTCAGATGCCAGAATTCATACCCGTACCACAGCATGATCGCGACCATAGCGATGGACAAAGTCAGGGTGCATATCGCCATCACAAACCGCGCCCGTTTGCCCAGCATCAGAGGGATGAGGTCGACATTCACATGCCCGCGCAACCGCTGCACATAGGGCAGCCCGATCAGGGTTGCGCCGATCGCCAGATAAATCACCGCTTCGGTCTGCCAGACGGTTGATCCGTTCAGCACAAAGCGCACAAAGATCATCTGACAGGTGATCGCCACCGCCGCCACGATCATCGCGGCAGAGCACCATCCCGCAACAGTTGAAAGGGCAGCCACGAACCGCAAGAACGGATTGTTACCCGTTTGCGATACAACAGCCGAGCTTGAGCCCGCCATAATCAATTCCTTGGAAGTTTGAGGAGCAGAGCCGGAAGGCCACGCAATCGGGCAGCCTTCCGAATTTGAATTACTCGACAGCCAGCGCCATATCGAGAAGTTGTTGGCCATCCGGCACATCGGCCACAAAGGCCTTATAGGATGTTTCCTGCGCCAAGGCGCGCCATGCGTCAAAATCTTCGCTCGACATCTGGGCAATCTCGACGCCGGCATCGCGGAACACTTTTTCCGATTCCGCATCCTGCTTTTTGGCTTCTTCCAGATAATAGGCCTCAGCTTTGGCCGAGGCATCCAGCAGCGCCTTCTGCTGATCCGCGTTCAATCCGTCAAACCGTGATTTGTTCATCAACAGCGGCTGGTACATGAACCACAGGGCCACATCACCCGCTGGGGTATAGCATTTGACCTGCTCATAAATCCGGTAGGACACGAAGGACGAAGAGGACGTATTGGCGGCCGTCAGGACACCGGTTTGCATTGCGTTATAAATTTCGGAAGATGCCATGGAAGCAATCGACGCCCCTGCCCCTGCCAGCATCTGTTCAAACGCCTTGCCCGCGGCGCGGGTTTGCAGCCCCTTCACATCTTCCGGTGCGGTGATGCATTTGTCCTTGCCGACAAAACCACCGGCCAGATAGCCGTGGACCAGCACCATCACATCATCGTCGGCCATCTTTTCCTCAAGCGCTTCCATGAAGGGCGAGGCACTGAGGCGCGCGGCGTGATCGTGGTTTTTCACCATGCCCGGCATCAATGTCAGGTTATAGGCTGGCTGCTGACCACCGGCATAGCTGAGCGGCAGAACCGACATATCCAGCTGACCCCGGCTCAGCGGGCGATATTGTTCACGTGGTTTGAAAAGGGATTTGGACCCAAAAATCTGGATCTCCAGATCAACATCTGCTGCGGCCACCTCGTCCGCGACGATCTGTGCCACCTGATGGCGCACATCCTTGTTGGACCATTGATGCGACAGACGCAGCGTTTCCGACTGTGCAGCAGTGCCAAGCACCAGACAGGCCAGAGCGGCGGCGGTTGTGAAAAACGTAGGCTTCATAATTCCCTCCCAGGATGTGACCGGAGTTCAGTGCTCCAATGCGACTGATAGGGTTTTTCCACACGTTGCATTCTAAGTCAAATTTATTGTATACAAGAAATGCCCCCTCGCATTTACTCTATGTGCAGGATAAACAGATCCCATGGACATCAGACGCGCCGACAAGATCGCAGAAACGCTTGAACAACTGGTATTTTCCGGCACCTACAGGGATGGTGAACGGCTGGACGAACTGAAACTTGCCGACCAGTTCAATGTCTCGCGCACCCCCATCCGCGAAGCGCTGCACGTGCTGGTTTCTTCTGGTTTGGCCGAACAGATTCCCCGCCGCGGGGTTTTTGTACGCCAACCTGGCCCGGTGGAATTGATGGAGATGTTTGAGACCATGGCAGAGCTTGAAGCCGCCTGTGGCAGGTTGGCAGCAACCAGGATCACCGAAGACGGGCTGGCACAGCTGGTCGCGGCCAATGTAAGCTGCCAGCAGGCCGTCGAAAATCTGGATCACGATCTGTATTATACCGAAAACGAACGGTTTCATCAGATCATCTATCGCGGCTCGGCCAACAGCTATCTGGAAAAACAGGCGCTACAGTTGCAAAACCGTCTGCGGGCCTATCGCAAGATGCAGCTGCGGTTTCGCGGGCGTCTGGATCAATCCATGGCCGAACACCTTGAGATTGTAACCGCGTTGCAAAACGAAGATGCTGAAGGCGCGGCCAATGCCCTTCGCAGTCACGTAGCCGTACAGGGCGAGAAGTTTCACCGCCTGATGGCCAGTTTGAAAAACTAGCTGCAAGTCACACCTGTCGAATGGCATGCATCTTTGGCTCAGCGGAATTTTTTTGGATCGTTTCAAGGTGTGGTGTCACACAATCCTGACCCTCGGACGTTACCAACGCTAGCCTTAGGCCGCCCCCCCCCCGAATTTTCAGGCGTCTTCTTTGGCAATTTTTCACCTATTTCCGCGAAAACTGGAATTTTCAAACGAAGGCTCGAAGCCGCGAGCTGCGCGAAGGACCAGCATCCTATTTTACGTCCGCTGGTGACATAATGGGCGAAATCATCTGACGTTTCACAACACGCGGCGTGCGCCGCTTACCGCCGGTTCTGACAATCCGTTCAATACGCTGACCCGTTTTCGCTCCCGGGCAGATATGCCTTTGGGCGGGTAGACCAGTTTGGTCGCTTCAACCATAAATGCACCACCACCAAGGATGCCGGGCATATGACGTCCGACACGTTCAAACAGACCGGCAGATTTCATCCAAATGCGTTGATGCGAGGGGAATTGGAATAAGGCACCCAATTGGCGCTCTGGCAAAAACTGGTGTTTTTTCAGCTGCGTATCCAATTGCCCCGGCGAATAGGGCTGGCCGAAACCAAATGGCGTCTTGTCACGCCGCGCCCAAAGGCCCGCGCGGTTGGGCACGATGAACAGGGCCTTCCCCCCCGGCCCCAACACCCGCCAGCATTCTTCCAGCAGGTCAGAAGGCCGCTCACAGGTCTCAAGCCCATGCAGCAAAACCAACTTGTCCACATGCCCGGTCTCAATCGGCCACAATGTTTCTTCGGTCAGCACCGCAGTGTTCGGCATCCCGGCGGGCCAGGGCATCACCCCCTGCGGCCCCGGCATCAGGGTAACCACACGTCTGGCATCCTTAAGATAAGGGCGCAGCAAGGGCGCGGCAAAGCCGAAGCCCACAACGGTCTGCCCCTTTGCCTCCGGCCAAAGTTCCAACATGCGATCACGCAGACTTTTCTGCGCCGCACGCCCCAAAGCGTTGCGATAATAAAAGTTGCGCAGATCTTGTACGTCGAGGTGCATTGCGAACCTGCCCTTGCGGTGTCACTCTGGACAAATCATAGCAACTACAGAAAAATCCACCATGCCCTTTGACCTGATCACCATTCCCTGCCTGTCCGACAATTATGCCTATCTACTGCGCGATGGCGAAACTGGCGAAGTGGCGGTGATCGACGTGCCGGATGCCGCACCGATCAAGGCGGAGCTGGCAGCGCGAGGCTGGACGTTAACTCAGGTCTGGCTGACACATCACCATTGGGATCACGTAGACGGGCTGCCTGATCTGCTGGCCGATCACCCGGCACAGGTTGTCGGGGCCAAGGCCGACGCCCAGCGTTTGCCACCGCTGGATGTTGCTGTGTCCGAAGGGGATCAAGTGAAACTGGGTGCGTTGACGGCCGAGGTTTTTGATGTATCCGGCCATACCCTGAACCACATCGCCTTTTATGTCGCCGCCGCGCAGGCCTGCTTCACCGCAGACAGCCTGATGGCGCTCGGCTGTGGCCGTCTGTTCGAGGGCACCCCGGCACAAATGTGGGGCTCGATGCAAAAACTGATGGCCCTGCCAGCTGAAACCACGATTTGCTCTGGCCATGAATATACTGCCTCGAATGCCAAATTTGCCCTGACGGTTGATCCGGGAAATTCGGCCCTTATATCAAGGTCAGACGAAATCACGGCAGCGCGTGCCAAGGGGCGTCCGACAGTCCCCTCGTTGCTTGCAACCGAACTGGAAACCAATCCCTTTTTGCGACCCGCCGATCCGGGCATTCGCGCGACATTGGGGATGCAAACCGCTTCTGACGCAGAGGTGTTTACCGAAATTCGCAAACGAAAAGATGTTTTTTGACAACGAAAACCGGGACATTTCTACAAAATATGGTGATCTTGGAGCTAATTTCACAAGAAAATGCTTGAAGCCACGCCACGATCAACCAAACTCTAACACTAAGAGGCCATGGTCGGCACGGGGACCTGTCATACCACAGCATTCCCACCGGCCCACAGGATAAGGAGCACGCAGGTGCCTTCATTCTCAAATACACTTGAGCAGGCAATCCATTCCGCATTGGCACTGGCCAATGCAAGGCGGCACGAATTCGCCACGCTGGAGCATCTGCTCTTGTCGTTGATCGACGAGCCCGATGCGGTTCAGGTGATGAAAGCCTGTTCGGTCGATGTAAACGAATTGCGCGACACATTGGTCGAATTTGTCGACGAGGATTTAAGCAACCTTGTCACCGATGTGGACGGTTCTGAGGCTGTGCCAACCGCTGCCTTCCAGCGGGTCATCCAGCGCGCCGCGATCCATGTGCAATCTTCGGGCCGCACCGAAGTGACTGGTGCAAACGTACTGGTTGCGATCTTTGCAGAACGCGAAAGCAATGCCGCCTATTTCCTGCAGGAACAGGAAATGACGCGGTATGACGCGGTAAATTACATCGCTCATGGTGTCGCCAAGGACCCCGCCTATGGCGAGGCCCGCCCGGTTGCCGGTGCGCCAGAGCACGAGGAAGAAACCCAAGGGGTGACCGAGGGTGAAAAGAAAGAGACCGCACTTGAGAAATATTGCGTCGATTTGAACGCAAAATCGCGCGAGGGCGATATTGATCCGCTGATCGGGCGCGATGGCGAAGTGGAACGCTGCATTCAGGTGCTGTGCCGCCGGCGCAAGAACAACCCGCTGTTGGTGGGCGATCCCGGGGTCGGCAAAACCGCCATTGCCGAAGGGCTTGCCCGTAAAATCGTCGCGGGGGAAACCCCTGAAGTGCTGGAAAACACAACAATCTTCTCGCTTGATATGGGGGCGCTGCTGGCCGGCACCCGGTATCGCGGCGACTTTGAGGAACGTTTAAAAGCTGTTGTGACAGAACTGGAAGATCACGACGACGCGGTTCTGTTTATTGACGAGATCCACACCGTGATCGGTGCCGGTGCCACATCCGGCGGCGCAATGGATGCCTCCAACCTGCTGAAACCGGCGCTGGCCGGTGGCAAGCTGCGCACCATGGGGTCCACCACCTACAAGGAATTCCGTCAGCATTTTGAAAAAGACCGGGCATTGGCACGTCGTTTCCAAAAGATCGACGTGAACGAGCCATCTGTCGAAGATGCGGTGAAAATCCTGAAAGGTCTGAAACCCTATTTCGAAGATCACCATTCGGTCAAATACACCTCTGATGCGATCAAGACCTCGGTCGAACTGGCCGCGCGTTACATCAACGACCGCAAACTGCCGGATTCGGCCATTGATGTGATTGATGAAGCTGGTGCAGCCCAGCATCTGATCACCGCCTCCAAACGCCGCAAGACCATTGGCACCAAAGAGGTCGAAGCCGTGGTGGCCAAGATTGCGCGCATCCCACCCAAAACCGTCAGCAAAGACGATGTTGTGGTGTTGAAAGACCTTGAGGCATCGCTGAAACGCGTGGTCTTTGGTCAGGATACCGCAATCGAGGCGCTGGCATCCGCGATCAAGCTGTCCCGCGCGGGCCTGCGTGAACCGGAAAAACCCATCGGCAACTACCTGTTCGCCGGTCCTACGGGTGTGGGTAAAACCGAAGTCGCCAAGCAACTTGCCGATACATTGGGTGTTGAGCTGCTGCGCTTTGACATGTCGGAGTATATGGAGAAACATGCGGTTTCCCGTCTGATCGGGGCTCCTCCCGGCTATGTCGGCTTTGATCAGGGTGGCATGCTGACCGATGGTGTGGATCAGCACCCGCATTGTGTGTTGCTGCTGGATGAGATGGAAAAAGCGCATCCTGATGTCTACAATATCCTGTTGCAGGTAATGGATCACGGCAAGCTGACAGATCACAACGGGCGTACCGTGGATTTCCGCAATGTGGTGATCATCATGACCTCGAACGCAGGTGCATCTGAGCAGGCGAAAGAGGCTGTCGGCTTTGGCCGCGACCGTCGTACGGGCGAAGATACCGCTGCGATCGAACGGACCTTTACGCCGGAATTCCGCAACCGTCTGGATGCGGTGATCTCATTTGCCGCGCTGCCGAAAGAGGTGATCCTGCAGGTGGTTGAGAAATTCGTGCTGCAGCTCGAAGCGCAGCTGATGGACCGCAATGTGACGTTCGAATTGTCCAAGAAAGCCGCCGAATGGCTGGGGGACAAGGGCTATGACGACAAGATGGGCGCACGTCCGCTGGGCCGTGTCATTCAGGAGCATATCAAGAAACCACTGGCCGAAGAGCTGCTGTTTGGCAAACTTGCCAAGGGCGGCGTTGTAAAAGTGGGCGTCAAGAAAGGTGAACTTGAGCTGACCATTCTGGACCATGAAAAACGCCAGTTGTCAGGTGACAAGCCGCCATTGCTGACCGCGGAATGATGAGACGGGGCCTTCTGGCCCTGTCCTTCCCCTTTGCCAGTATCGCCACGGCAGAGGGGCTGACCCTGCAGTTTCCGGTGGACTGCACTCTGGGCGATAGCTGCTATATCCAGCAATATATGGACCGCGATCCCGGTAAAGGCTTTCGCGATTACCGCTGTGCGCAGCTTAGCTATGACGGGCACAAAGGCACCGATTTTGCCCTGCCCTCCCGCGCGCGGATGCAGGCAGGCGTTGATGTTCTGGCAGCCGCAGACGGCCGTGTGCGTGGGTTTCGCAACACCATGCCCGATACCGGATATACCGAGGAAACCGCGAACAGCGTTGAGGGAAAGGAATGCGGCAACGGCGTTGTACTGGTGCATCCCGGCGGCTGGGAAACGCAATATTGCCATTTGAAACAAGGCTCTGTCGCAATCAAGAATGACCAGACGGTCAAAGCTGGCGACATTCTGGGGCAGATAGGCCTGTCTGGCCGCACCGAATTCCCACATCTGCACCTTTCTGTGCGCCAGGGCGGGAAACCTGTTGATCCTTTCGACCCGAACGGAACCGCAACCTGCGCCACGCCGGATGTCAGCACCCTTTGGGCCGAAACGCCGCCCTATCAACCGGGCGGTATCGTCGAGGTCGGGCTAAGCACCACAATGCCGGAATATGCGGATGTGAAAGAAGGCATCCCGGCGCTCACCACACTGCCCGCCTCCGCCCCTGCCCTGATCGTGTACAGCTTTAGCTTTGGAACGCAAAAAGGCGACATCGTCCGGCTGGAAATCACCGGCCCCGAGGGTGTCGTCATCACCGAAGACCGCAAATTGACCCGGCGCCATGCCCAGGCCTTTCGCGCAGTTGGCAAACGCCTGCGGGGCAAAGAGGCATGGCCCACAGGCCCCTATGTCGCGCGGGCCACCTTGATGCGTGATGGGGTTGCGATCAGCAGCCAACAGGCAGAAACCATCATAGATTAGCGCATAGAGCCGAAACGGAACTGCTATTTCTCGGTGAACTTTAGTTCAATCCGGCGGTTTTGCGCCCGTGCGGCATCACTGTCCCCCAGCGCAACCGGCTGATATTGACCAAAGCCGTTTGCCGCCAGACGATCCGGCGGGATACCCAGAAAGTTAATCATATATTTCACAACCGACAGCGCCCGCGCCTGACTTAGCTCCCAATTGTCCGCGAATTCCCCGAAACCGGACAAGGGATCATTGTCAGTATGCCCATCAACCCGAATGACCCAGTCAATTTCAGCAGGGATATCCCCGGCAACAGAGCGTAAAATACCTGCAACTTTGGCAATCTCGCCTCGTCCCTCATCTGACAATATTGCCCCACCGGGGGGGAACAACACCTCGGAAGAAAACACAAACCGGTCCCCTTCAATCCGCACCCCTTCCTGCGTGCCCAGTACGTCACGCAACCGGCCAAAGAACTCTGAGCGATATTGCTCCAGATCCTTGGTTTCTTCCTTAAGTGCTGCGGCTTCGGCCTCAAGACGGGCCCGCTCTGCCGCTTCCAGATCCGCGCGCCGGCTTTGTTCGGCGGCAACCCGCGCCAGCGCCGTGTTCAACTCGCTGCCCAAGGATTGCAGCTCAACCTCTTTGGCGATGTCCCTCGCCTTGGCATCATCCAGCAGGGATTGCAGCTCTCCCAGCTGGGTACGCAGGGCAGCAACCTGCTGGTTCAACAACTCTGTCTGGCGCTGCGCCTCTGCGCTGACGGCTTTCTCCTGAGACAGGGCAGATTGTGCAGCCGCCAAGAGCGCCGCGCGCGTATCCGCCTGCTGACTTTGATCCTGCGCCGCAGTTTCCGCCGCCAACCGGGCCGCCACTGCCGCTGCCAATCGGGCGCGCAGGGTGTCGCGGTCTGTGTCCAGCTCTGCTGCAGCCGCTTCCTGCGCAGCGACGGCGGCACGCAAACGGGCCAATTCCTGCTGGGCTGCGGTAAGGTCGGCCTGAACCGCCGCACCGGATTGCACGGCATCCTCTGCCGCTGCCTGCTCTGCTGCGAGGGTCGCACGCAGGCGCGCTAACTCCTGCTCTGCTGTGGTCAGCTCCTGCCGCACATCAGCACCTGATTGCGCTGCCAATTCCGCCGCCGCCTGTGTCTGCGCAATCTGGCCGCGCAAATCGACAACAGTGGTTCCAAGGGCCGCGACCTCTGCCTGAAGCCGGGCAATTTCGGCATTGGCCGCTGTCAGATCGGTCTGTGAATCACTTTGCGCCAACAATGCGCTTTGCGCTTCCTGCTCTGCAGATTGCAGGCGGATCAAAGCCTCGGCAAGCGCCTGATCCAGATCCCCCTGCGCCGCCCGTGCTGCGGCCAGCAAGGTCAACGTATCCTCTGCATCTTTGCGCTGCGCTTCCAGCGCCAGGGTCATCGCGGTCAATTCGGTATCGGCATCAGCGAGACGGGCACGCAACATCTCGGCGGCGGCAGCTTCAGCCAGACGGGCAGCCTCTTCGGCACTCAGGGCCTCGGCCCCTGCCGCAACCTGCTCTTGCAAGGCGGCAACCTGTTCCGCGCTTTGTGCATTGCGTGATCGCAAATCTGCAACCAGCGCATCCAATGCCGCGCGCCGCGCCGCCGCCAAACGGGCCGCTTCAGACTGTGCGTCAATTTCCGAACGGGCCGCAGCCAATGCCAAATTCAATGCGTCCTGATCACGGACCAGCTCTGCTTCACGGGCCTGCAAATCGGACAGGGCGGAACGGTCCTCTGCCTGACTGGCCAATAACCCCGCCACCTGCGCTTCGAATGCAGAAATCCGGCCGGCTGCCGCGTCCAACGCACCGGCCTGCTGATCACGTTCTGCGGTCAGGGAGGCGATCAGCGCCTCCTGTTGCGCCGCCTCTTGCTGCGCTGACTGCAAGGTTGCGTTCAACGCCCCAAGGCGGGCCTCAAGCTGGGCATTGTCCCGTTCCTCAAGCCCCAATGCCCGCGTCAGGGCGGCAATCTCTCCCGACAGGGTATCCAGCTCGTTTTCCTGTCCGCTGATCCGCTCTGTCAGAACAAATTGCACCACCATAAAGATGGTCAGCACAAACATCAGCACCAGCAGAAGGCCGGTCATCGCATCAACAAAACCGGGCCAGATCGAGCTTTGAAACCGCGCACCGGTGCGACGCGACAGGGCCATTTAGCGTTCTCCTCCACCCGGATTTTCAGGGGTGCGCGCCCGGCGGGGAGGTGTGGCTGGACGCGGGGTCGAGATCGCCCTGGCCAGCAAGGAAATATCCTGACGCAGCTCTGCCATGGTTTCCTGACGTCCCGCTGAAATCTCTTCAAGAATACGCAGCATCTGCACGTCAATTGAGCGCAGGCGCATCCGACTTTCGGCATCCATGCCATCGCTGCTATGACCCTCAAGCGTGGTAATCAGCCGCTCCTGCCCGTTCGCGATCCGGTCCAGCGCCGCAGCTGCGGCGTCATCACGTTGCATGCGCTCTGTCATCCGGTCGACGGCATCGGCAAGCTTGCCCAGCTTTTCATCCACCACGCTGCGGCCCTCTTCGGATCTGGCAAACAGGGCTTGCAACCCGTCCATTTGGTTAACCATCTGTTCGGACAAATGGTCCAGCACACCGGCCATCGCCGCCTGTTCACCGCTCGCATCTTCGCCCGCACTGAACCCAACCCTTGTGATAGAGCTAAGCCAATCTTCAAGCTCCTGATAAAACCGGTTCTGCCCATGGCCCGCAAACAGCTCCAGCAGGCCAACAACCAAGGACCCCGCCAAACCCAGCAATGACGAGCCAAAGGCAACACCCATGCCGCCCAATTGTGCCTCTAGCCCGGTCATCAGCTTGCCAAATACATCAACACCATCTTCACCTTCAGCCGGAGCCAGACTGCGAATGGTGTCGACAACTGCGGGCACGGTGGTGGCAAGCCCGTAGAAAGTTCCCAAAAGGCCAAGGAAAATCAGCATGTTGACGATGTAACGTGTGATCTCTCTGGCTTCATCAATACGGGTGGAAACGGAATCAAGGATCGAACGCGTCGAAGTTGCCGAAACCTGCATGCGTGCGCCGCGGGTGCGCAGCAGCGATGCCAGTGGGGCCAAAAGCTGTGGCGCGACCGTATCGGGGTCAGGCGAGTCGGAGGCAAAGTTCTCGATCCAGCGTACCGAGCCAATCAGCTGAAAAACCTGATAAAAACACGCCAGCACACCGATGAAAAACACCAGAATGATCACCCCGTTCAAATAGGGGTTGGCCGCGAAAATCGGATAGACAGAGGGAAGCGCCAGAAAGGCACCGAACCCGGTCAGGGCCAGCACAATCAACATCAGGGAAATCTGACGGAAGGGCTGGGAAAACTGTGGTCGCTCTGCGCGGTCTGCCTGCGCCATTAGGTCGTTTCTCCTGACCCGGTATTACTGCTCTCCAGACAGGATAAACTGAAAACGTCGCAGTATGCCAAGGTTTTATCCTGCCAGCGCTTTAACGCGGGAATGAAGCCAGTTCAGCTCTGCATCCTCCAGCCCGACCGCCGTCAGATGGTCCGCGGTATTATACAGATATTCGGTGTTCGGGCCACGGCCGCCAACCGCCTGCGCGATGATCTGTGCCTGTTCTTCCAGCGGCAGGCCACCGCAATATTGTTCGTGGCTTTCGTCAATCACATACACAACGGCCGTCACCACCCGGCCATCCGCGAGGGTTACGTCCAGCATTTTCTCAAGATAGGCCGAAGAGATCAATTCGCGTTCGCGCAGATAGGCAAGGGTTACCTCCTCCTGCCCGTCTTTCACCCGCAACGCCATGCCCGAGCAGGCGGTTTGCGGTTGCTCATCAAGGGCCAGCACCAAACCGGGGTCTTGAACCGTGCCACGGTGGTGGATCGAACGCATGCAAAACGACCGGGCATAGCCCGGCAAGCTGGCGACCACACTTTCCGCGATCTCAAACCCCGGGTTCCACAAAAGTGATCCGTATCCGAATACCCATAATGCCATCGTACTGGTCCTTTATTGTCTGGATCGGTAAACCGCATCTGAGGGTTAAGTTAAAGGGGTTTTGCGGGTGCGCAGGCTGGTTTGGATTTTCTTGATGATTGCCGTGCTCTGGACGGTGTGGTGGCTGCTTGCTGCTGGTGCATTGGAAACGGGGCTGAACAAATGGCTTGATGACCGTCGCGCGGCAGGCTGGCAGGCCGATGTGGATGCACCGAATGTTAGCGGATTTCCCGGAAAGTTTGATCTGGGTCTGGGCACGCTCGCTTTGCAAGATCCCGAAACCGGCTTAACTGTCACAACCGACGGGCTGCGCGTCACGGCCCCCTCTTACTGGCCGGGACAGGTCACTGTGCGTTTGCCGCAGTCACCGATAAACATCTCGACGCCCGATATCGCGCTGGCCCTGACCGCCACACAAGCTCAGGCAACCATGCGGCTGCGCCCCACCCCGGATTTGCAACTGGATCATTTAACCGCAACCGGCGGCCCATGGCAGATCGACCTGCCCCAGGGTAAGCTGTTGGCTGCAAAGAATTTTCACGCCGAGATGGCTCAAGGTGACAGGCCAGACATCTACCGCATCCAAATGGAGGCGTCTCAGCCGGTTCCCGGCGAGTTGATCCGTACAGCCCTCGCCCTGCCGCTGGATTGGCCAAGGGCTTTTGACGTTTTGGTGGCAGATATCACCGTCACCTTGGATGCCCCGCTTGATCGTTTCACATTGGAAAACCGCCGCCCGCATCCCCGCGCAATACAACTGGACAGGGTCACACTGGTCTGGGGGCCGTTGACGTTGGACATGCAAGGGCGCGTCAGCATCGACTCCACTGGCATTCCAGATGGTCAGTTCGATCTGCTGTTCGAAAACTGGCGTGAAGGTTTTGAACTGGCAAAGAACACCGGTGCCCTTCCGGCCAAGCTACACACGCAGGCAGAGATCATGTTGAACGCGCTGGCCAATTTGGGTGACGATCCCGAACGGCTGGAGCTCAAACTGCGTTTTGCGCAAGGTCAGGCATTTCTGGGGTCAATCCCCCTGGGTCCGGCCCCGCGCTTGGTGTTGCCCTGATTACTTGCAGTAGCTGCCGGACCGATACCGCGCTGTATCGAAATGGAAATGATCAAGATGAAACCGGTTTGCCTTTGGCCCCAAAACCGTGCCGAACGGCCCGCAAGCGCCTTTGTGCATCCGGCGCATCGCCTTGGAATAGCGCCGCGCGTTCCAGCCTTTCAGCACGCTGACCTCTGATCCATCCGCCAATCTGAATCCGGAAATATCAATCGCGCGGCCTTTACCATGCTCCGACAGTTTCGCGCCCTTTTGATTGTTGCGGGTTCGGCAGGCGTAATGCGCTGCAACGCGCAGGCTGCTGAGCCCGCCCCCCTGTTTCGACAAGGCAGGTTTGGCCGATTGTTCCAACCAAACCTTAAGCGCGCCCGCCGTTTTACAGTCCATCACTGCACGCTGGCTCAAACCAACCCCGGACACCGAGCGCACCCGCACTGCATTTTCAATCCCGCAACCGCGCAGCTTGCCGGTGACACGGCCCACCTGTTCGCCCTGAATTGCCAGATCACCACAGACAGCGCCCTTGGCCTGCAACCGCTTTTGCGCGCGTCCCTCTTTGGCGGCCTTATTGCTGCGAAACAGCGGGCGCAGGGATGAAAATATCCCACCGCGTTGCTTGGCTGCATCCTGCGGTGCGCTTTGCTGCGGTTGCGAAATAGCGCCGGTCGCTTCAAGGGTGAGCGGCTGCTGAACAGCATTGCCACCACGTTGCACCGGTCGCAAAGAGGCCGAAGGATCGGCGGCCAGCGCCAGCTGCGCAGAGACCAGAACCAGACCGATGACCCAGACCCTGATCACTTGCTGCGCTCCCCGCCCCGTCCGAAATCAGGCGCGTCGGTATCTTGACCAGCCTCGATGATCCCGCGCCGGATCGCCCGTGTGCGGGTGAAATAATCGTGCAGATGATCGCCGTCGCCCTGCCGGATTGCCCGTTGCAGGGCGAACAGTTCCTCGGTGAAGCGCCCCAGAATTTCCAGCGTCGCCTCTTTATTGGACAGGAAGACATCCCGCCACATGGTTGGATCAGAAGCGGCGATGCGGGTAAAATCGCGAAAACCCGCGGCGGAGTATTTAATCACTTCTGTATCGGTCACCCGGCGCAGATCATCCGCCACCCCCACCATCGTGTAGGCAATCAGGTGCGGTGCATGGCTGGTGACGGCCAGCACCAGATCATGATGCTCTGCGTCCATTTCCTCGACATTTGCACCCATCCCTTCCCAGAGCGCCCGCAATTGCGCAGTTGCGGCCGGGTCGGTGCCTTCAGTCGGGACAATCAACAGCCAGCGGTTGTCAAAAAGTTCAGCAAAACCTGATGCCGGCCCCGAATGTTCCGTCCCAGCAAGCGGGTGTGCAGGCACAAAATGCACATTGTCGGGCAGGTGCGGTGCCACCTGCGCTATCACATCCGCCTTGACCGACCCCACATCTGAAATCGTTGCCCCCGCCTTGAGATGCGGCGCGATCTGTGCCGCCACCGCGCCCATGACCCCAACTGGGATACACAGCACCACCAGATCCGCGTCTTCGACAGCTTCGGCAAGCGCATCACAGACCCGGTCGCACAGCCCGATTTCACGCGCCGTTTCGCGGGTTTCTGCCGAGCGGGCATAGCCCACCACTTCGCCTGCCAAACCACCACGTTTCATCGCCCAGAACATCGACGATGCAATCAACCCAAGGCCGATTAAGGCAACGCGCTCATATACTTGCGGCATCTACAGTCCCTTCTTTGAACTGACGGATAGCATGCACCACGCGGCGGCAGCTGGCCTCGTCCCCGACGGTGATCCGCAGGCAATTGGGTAATTTGTAGCTGCCCACCGGGCGCACCAGAAGCCCCTGACTCGCCAGATAGGCATTGCAGGCATCTGCATCTTCCGCGCTGGCCATCCGTGCCAGCACAAAATTTGCACAGGAGACATCGGACGCCACGCCAATCTCCGCCAGGGCATCGGCCATCCAAGTCCGCCAGCGCGCGTTTTCGGCGCGGCAATGATCCAGATAGGCGGTGTCACGCACTGCGGCTTCTGCGGCACTCAGCGCTGCTTGGCTGACGTTGAACGGCCCGCGCACACGGTTCAACACCTCCAGCACATGCTGCGGCCCATAGCCCCAACCGATGCGTAAACCGCCCAAACCGTAGATCTTGGAGAAGGTGCGGGTCATCACCACGTTGTCGCGGCTGTCGACAAGGGAAGCCCCGCCGTCATATCCCTCGACATACTCCGCATAGGCACCATCCAGCACCAGAAGCGCCTTGGGTGGCAAACCATCCGCCAGCCGCGCAATTTCAGATGCCCCAATCATCGTGCCAGTTGGGTTATTGGGGTTCGCCATGAACACCAGACGGGTTTTGTCGCTACATCCCTCCAGCAGCGCATCCACATCAGTGACCCGCTCGCGTTCGGCAACCTCAACCGGCGTGGCACCAGCGGCCAATGCGTTGATCCGGTACATGCCAAACCCGTGTTCGGTGTGCAGCACTTCGGTGCCCGGCCCGGCATAGGCCTGGCATAGAAAGGCAATAATCTCGTCCGAACCGGCCCCGCAGATGATGCGCTCTGCATCAATCTCATGGGTTTCGGCGATGGCGGCACGCAAGGAACCATGATCGGTGGACGGGTATCGGTGCAGCGTGAAAGAAGCGCGGCGAAACGCCTCGATTGCAGCCTGTGACGGCCCCAACGGGTTTTCGTTTGACGATAGTTTGACCACATTCTCAAGGCCAGCCACCGACGCGGCCCCGCCTTGATAAAGCGTGATGTCCATAATACCGGGCTGCGGTGCGATCTGCGTCATCTGCGCGTCCTGTCCTTGGTTTCAAGCCGTTCTAGCCCTGCGGCGGTGTCGCGACCAGTACCAAAAGCAAAGGGCCGCGGCGGTTTCCCGTCGCAGCCCCTGTGATTGGCTTGGAATGAAAAGGCGAAGATTAGTTCTTCGCGTAGAATTCCACGACGAGGTTTGGTTCCATCACGACTGGATATGGCACGTCGCCCAAAGTTGGGGTGCGCGTAAAGGTCGCGGTCATTTTGGAATGGTCTGCCTCGATATAATCCGGCACGTCACGCTCTGCCAGCTGAGTGGCTTCAAGCAATGCAACCATCTGCTTGGAACGGTCACGTACTTCGATCACGTCACCTTCTTTTACGCGGTAGGAAGGGATGTTCACTTTCTTGCCGTTCACACGGACGTGGCCGTGGTTCACGAACTGACGGGCGGCAAATACTGTGGCAACGAACTTGGCACGGTACACAACCGCGTCCAGACGGCGCTCCAGCAGACCGATCAGGTTTTCACCTGTATCACCTTTTACACGCTCGGCTTCGCCGTAGATGCGGCGGAACTGCTTTTCGGTCAGGTCGCCGTAGTAGCCCTTGAGCTTCTGCTTGGCGCGCAGCTGAATACCGAAGTCGGAAATCTTGCCCTTACGGCGCTGACCGTGCTGGCCGGGGCCATATTCGCGACGGTTAACGGGGGACTTTGGACGGCCCCAGATGTTTTCGCCCATGCGGCGGTCGAGTTTATGCTTGGCAGACGTACGTTTGGTCACGACTGTTCTCCTTTATGTAGCCCCGGCAGGATTGCGGAAGGGCGGTAAAGGGCGTTGTCCTTTGGGCGAACCCCGACAGGCATCCCCTTGCGGGGGCCACCAACACCAATGAATGCGCGCTTATACGGGGGTTGCGGGGGGAGTCAATGAAGGTGTGTCAAGATATTGCAGATCTTCGCGACAAATCGGAAATTTAACCGCACAACGGCCAAACAGACAGACGGACAGAACAAGCTTAATACAGCCGGCTGCCCTCATCTGCGCTGTGATCCTCTTGCACCTCATCAAGCGTCTGATCACGGTCAACAGTCGCAATCACCCATTCCGCCAGCGTTGGCGCGACTTTGCGCTCCGGCCATTTTTCCGGATACCAAAGACGCGAGCGGATAAATGCCTTTGAACAATGCATAAAGGCTTCTTCAACCTCTATCACAAGCGCGAGAAGCGGTTCTTTCCCATTGATCGCATGGCGCTTGCTGATCGCGCTGTCCCGCACGATACGCGCCTTGCCAGCGATGCGTAGGGTATCGCCATGGCCCGGCACAATGAACAACAGGGCAACATTGGGATCCTCAATGATATTCTGAAACCCATCGACCCGGTGATTGCCCAGCCGGTCCGGGATGATCAGCGTCTTGTCATCAAAAACCTCTATAAAACCTGCTGGATCTCCCTTGGGTGAAACATCAATCAGCCCTTCGGTTGCTTTTGTTGCAATGATGACAAAAGGCGAAAGAGCAATGAACTGCTGCGCCACCTCATTCAGGCGATCAGTTACTTTGAGAAAAGTGTTCGTGAACCCTTCTGTCGGCAAAAGTTCCCTCAGGCGGTCAACGGTGCGGATTTCCTCATCAACTTGCAACATTCGGCTTCTCCCCAAGGGTTGGGCAGAAGCCTAGTCCACAGGCACAATTTCACAAAGGAGGAATCTTGCTAGCCCACTACGATCAACGATCCATTTCACAATCCTGCACGTGAATCAGACATCCCGCGCCATCGCGGCGCATTCTTCCCGTTGCGGACAGGTCGCCAGATGATCGTTGATCAAACCGCAGGCCTGCATCCATGCATAGACAATCGTGGGGCCGCAAAACTTGAACCCCTCTTTTTTCAGATCCTTCGAGATCTGCTCTGACAGGGGAGTCTTGGGCGGCACATCCGCCAGTGTGGCCCAGGCGTTTTGCAACGGTACACCGCCGACGTAATCCCACATGAACCGATCAAATCCCACACGCTGTTCAACCGTTTGCCAGGCACGCGCATTGGTGATCGTCGCCTCGATCTTGCCACGGTGGCGAATGATGCCCTCGTTGCCCAGCAGGCGCTGCACTTCCACCTCACCCCAGCCTGCGATGACATTGGGATCAAACCCTTCAAAAGCGGCACGAAAATTATCACGCTTTTTCAGGATTGTGATCCAGCTCAGCCCCGCCTGAAACCCGTCTAGGATCAGCTTTTCCCACAAGGCCCGACTGTCATACTCCGGCACACCCCATTCAGTGTCATGATAATCTTTGTAAATCTGCTCTGACCCGGCCCAACCGCAACGTTCCATTCTGTCCTCCGCTGCCCGGAAATCAGGGCTAGGTACAATTCATCCCAAATCGGCGCTTTAACATGGCCTTAGAACTTGGCCGCCATGTTCTGCCAATCACTGATGAAAGTAAATTGCCGTGGTCAGCCGTTTCAAACGCCGCCTTGCCGATATGCCTGCCGGGGCAGAGAACCCGCTGAACTATGCGGTGTCCCAACGTGACAAATCCACCATTGATATGGTGACAGAGTCGATTGCCCACAAACAGACACTGCTGGCTTATCAACCGGTCATGCGGGCCAGCAATCATAGCAAAGTCGCATTTTACGAGGGGCTGATCCGTGTGCTGGACGCCACCGGCCGCGTAATCCCTGCCGGTGATTTCATGCCCACCATTGAGGCCAGCGAGTTGGGACGCGAAATTGACGTGCTGGCGCTGCGTATGGGATTGCAGGCGCTTGGGGCCAATCCGGGCCTGCGGCTGTCGATCAACATGTCCGCCCGTTCTATCGGGTATGGCGGCTGGATCAAAATGCTGAACCGGCATCTGCGTCAGGACAAGACATTGGGCGAACGGCTGATCCTTGAGATCACCGAAAGTTCCGCCATGCTGGTGCCTGAGCTGGTCATTGATTTCATGGATGAATTGCAGCCCAAAGGGGTTTGTTTTGCGCTGGATGACTTTGGCGCTGGCTATACCGCGATCCGGTATTTCAGTGATTTCTATTTTGACATCGTCAAGATCGACGGTCAGTTCATCAAAGGCATCTCGCGGAATGCTGAAAACCGGGTCATTACCACCGCGCTTTTATCGATTGCCGAACATTTTGATATGCTTACCGTTGCAGAATATGTCGAGAATGCAGAGGATGCGGCGCTTTTGACTGAACTGGGATTTGATTGCTTGCAGGGGTATCATTTTGGGGCGCCGACCACCCGGCCCGCATGGCTGCAATCACGCCATAAACGCACGGGGTGATAAGGACTCCACCCGCAAAGAAATACAAACCGGCCCCACTATAGGCTTAGTTGCCGCGACGTTTACCATGATGTATCACTTTTCCCAGAAGGTGGGGGAGTCGTTCTGAGCGAGAATTGCCCGGAATGTCACTTTTTCCTCTGCCATTGGAAGAGGAACGCTATTAATGACCAATGTCGTCATCGCATCTGCCGCACGCACCGCAGTGGGCAGCTTTGGAGGGGCCTTTGCCAATACCCCCGCCCATGATTTGGGGGCTGCCGTCCTGAAAGAACTCGTGGCCCGTGCCGGTGTGGATGCATCGGAAGTCTCCGAGACGATTTTGGGTCAGGTGTTGACCGCTGCTCAAGGTCAGAACCCTGCCCGTCAGGCGCATATCAACGCCGGTTTCCCACAGGAATCTTCGGCTTGGTCAATCAACCAGGTTTGCGGTTCCGGCCTGCGTGCCGTGGCCCTTGGCGCACAGCATATTCAACTGGGTGATGCATCCATTGTTGCCGCCGGTGGTCAGGAAAACATGACCATGTCCCCCCATGCCCAAGCCATGCGTGCCGGGCAAAAGATGGGTGACATGAAGCTGATCGACACCATGATCAAAGACGGTCTGTGGGATGCGTTCAACGGCTACCACATGGGTCAAACCGCTGAAAATGTTGCCGAAAAATGGCAGATCAGCCGCGAGCAACAAGACGAGTTTGCCGTTGCTTCGCAAAACAAAGCCGAAGCTGCCCAGAAAGCGGGCAAGTTCGCGGATGAGATCGTGGCCTATACCGTGCCGGGCCGCCGCGGCGATACAATTGTCGACGCTGACGAATATATCCGTCACGGCGCAACCATGGATGCGATGCAAAAACTGCGCCCCGCGTTCACCAAAGACGGCTCTGTCACAGCGGCCAATGCCTCTGGCCTTAACGACGGTGCCGCCGGTGCCCTGCTGATGTCTGTGGAAGAAGCCGAAAAGCGCGGCATCGAACCGCTGGCGCGCATCGCATCTTATGCCACCGCCGGTCTGGACCCGTCGATCATGGGTGTTGGCCCGATCTATGCCTCGCGCAAAGCCTTGGAAAAAGCCGGTTGGAAAGCCGAGGATCTGGATCTGGTGGAAGCCAACGAAGCATTCGCAGCACAGGCCTGTGCGGTGAACAAGGACATGGGTTGGGATCCGGCAATCGTTAACGTCAACGGCGGTGCCATCGCCATTGGTCACCCCATCGGTGCATCCGGTGCGCGCATCCTGAACACCCTTTTGTTCGAGATGAAACGACGCGATGCGAAAAAAGGTCTCGCTACTTTGTGCATTGGTGGCGGCATGGGTGTTGCCATGTGCCTTGAGCGCCCTTAAGAAGATTGGGCGCGCAAGATAATTGCGCGCCGACTCTTAGAATCGCAACAAACGTACCCACCGGAGGAAATCTATGTCCCGCGTCGCACTTGTTACCGGAGGCAGCCGAGGCATCGGTGCCGCCATTTCCAAAGAACTTAAAGAAGCAGGTTATTCCGTTGCGGCGACCTATGCCGGCAATGATGAGGCTGCTGCGGCCTTCACCGAAGAGACAGGCATCAAGACCTACAAATGGAATGTGGCGGATTATGACAGCTCCAAAGCCGGTATCGAACAGGTCGAGGCGGATCTTGGGCCTGTGGAAATCGTCGTGGCCAACGCGGGTATCACCCGTGACGCGCCGTTCCATAAAATGACGCCAGATCAATGGCATCAGGTCATCGACACCAACCTGACCGGCGTGTTCAACACCGTACATCCCATCTGGCCCGGCATGCGTGAACGCAAGTTTGGCCGTATTGTCGTGATCTCTTCGATCAATGGTCAGAAAGGGCAGTTTGCGCAAGTGAACTATGCCGCGACCAAAGCGGGCGATCTGGGGATCGTGAAATCACTGGCTCAGGAAGGCGCGCGCGCCAATATCACCGCCAATGCCATCTGTCCGGGGTATATCGGGACGGATATGGTGATGGCCGTGCCTGAAAAAGTCCGCGAGAGCATCATCGCACAGATCCCTGCCGGACGTTTGGGTGAGCCCGAAGAAATCGCCCGTGCGGTTAAGTTCCTTGTGGCCGACGACGCCGGTTTCATCAACGGATCGACAATTTCGGCCAACGGTGCGCAGTTCTTTGTCTGATTGGGCGACAGTTTGACACAAAAAAGGGCGGCTCATTCACGAGCCGCCCTTTCTTTATCCCGTAAGACGTTCTGCAGCACGTCAGCGGGAAGACCGGAAAAGCCACGCCCATACGGATGATATCGCCTCACCACGTGCGGCATGGGCTTTTTGCATGGCACTGCGGGCAGCGGGGTTTGTGGTTGCTTCAATCATTGCTAGGCTCCTTTGGCGGGGCAATCAGTATTTCTGAATTGCACTCAATATGATCCTTGATCCACGTGCTGACAAACGAGACTTTCCAACGCCTCAGTTAAGATGTACTTAAGTGAATATGCCGACGTCACTCCCCCCTCTCACCGCTTTACGCGCCTTCGATGCCGCCGCACGCCATATGTCATTCGCCCAAGCGGCGGCGGAGCTGAACGTCACCCCCGCCGCGCTTTCGTTTCAAATCAAATCCCTTGAAGAGCATCTGGGTGCCCCCCTGTTCAGGCGCCTGAACCGCGCTGTTGAGTTAACCGATGCCGGGCGCGCCATGGCCCCGGATGCCAAAGCCGCCTTTGAAACCCTGACGAACGGATGGCGTGCCGCGCAGCGCACGCAGGATCATCAATCGCTGACCGTTACCGCCGGCCCCGCCTTTACCGCCAAATGGCTCGCCCCGCGCCTGTTTGAATTTGCCCAGGAGCATCCTGAAATCGAACTGCGCTTTTCCGCCTCGCTTCGACTGATGGATTTTGCCCGTGACGATATCGACGTGGCAATACGCTTTGGGTTTGGGGTCGACACGACACTATTTAACGTCCCGCTGGCCGAAGAATGGGTAACGCCAGTCATGGTGCCGGAACTGGCCGCCAAATATCCAACCCCTGAAGATTTGACCAAGGCGGTTCTGATCGTCGATGAATCGATTGATTTTCTTGATCTGCCCGCAGGATGGGCCGCTTGGTCGACGGCGATGGGTATGGAAGCGCTCATTCCCAATGGGCCGCGGTTTTCGCAGGCGGACCATGCCTTGGACGCTGCGCTTGCAGGAATCGGCGTGGCCATGGGCCGGCGTGCGTTGGTGATCAAGGATCTGGCTGAAGGGCGGCTGGTTGCGCCCTATGGTACCGCCTTGGGAACGGGCGCAAGATTCCGGTTTTTATGTCAGAAAGGGGCAGAAACGCGCCCCCAGATTGCAGCATTTCTAAACTGGATCCTACGCGAGATTGACAAGACCGCTGCCGTCGCCGATGCGATGACGCTTTTGGAAAGAACGGCCTTAGAATGACACGCAAACGCGCAACTTCAATCGGGTTCATCGCGGTGCTGCTATGGGCGCTTCTGGCATTGTTTACGGTTGGGTCGGCCCCGGTACCGCCATTGTTACTCAACACGCTCTGTTTTGCGATGGGCGGGACGTTCGGTTTGATATGGGCGGCACGCACCGGTGCCTTGCCAGCTTTGCGCACTGTCCCCCTGAAAGTCTATGCCTTTGGGACAATTGGGCTTTTCGGTTACCACGCGCTATATTTTTCGGCATTGCGATTGGCCCCCGCCGCCGAGGCAGGTTTAATCGCCTATCTTTGGCCGCTGTTAATCGTGCTTTTCTCCGGCCTGCTGCCCGGGGAACGGTTGAAGGCCGGACATGTGATCGGGGCCATCATCGGTTTTTCAGGCGCGGCGCTGATCATCACGGGCGGGGGGGGCGGATTTTCCGCGCAATATTTCATCGGATACGGGCTGGCCTTGCTCTGCGCCCTGACGTGGTCCGGCTATTCTGTGCTGTCTCGTTTGGTCGGTAGTGCACCAACGGCGACTGTTGCCGTCTTCTGCCTGGCAACGGCGGCGCTGTCACTCCCGCTGCATCTGGTGTTTGAGGAAACCGTCTGGCCCGCCACATCACTTGCTTGGGCCTCCGTGATAGGGCTGGGCCTTGGCCCTGTGGGGCTGGCATTTTTTGTGTGGGATATTGGCGTTAAACAAGGGGACATTCAGTTGCTGGGCACCAGCTCTTATGCGGCACCTCTACTGTCGACACTTGTTCTTGTCGTTTTCGGGGTGGCCGCCCCAAGCCAGACATTGCTATGGGCGGCCTTGTTGATCACGGGAGGGGCGTTTATCGCCGCCCGTGCGAGTTTCAAAACCTAGGTTAGCTCGATAACCGGGTGATTTCCTCTTTCAGACGCAGTTTTTCTTTTTTCATCGTCGCAACTTGCAGATCATCACTACCCGGTGCGCGCTGCGCAGATTCAACCGCTTCGCTCATCTCGTGATGTTTCCGCTTGAGGGTCTCCAGACGTGCGTCAAAAGCCATATAGTCCTCCTTGATGAATGTTGAGCCTTGAGTGAATCACAGAATCGCGGCCCTGTCACGCCGCCACGCAGCATAACCGCAAGTTGGGTAAACAATCGCTTAACACCCGTCAGAAAATCAGCGGTTTCCCGTCGCGCAGGACCGATTTCACCATAGCTGAATAGCTTTCCCCGTCTTTGACGTGACGCTGCCCCTCATGCAGAACAAGGGGTGCAAGCAGCTTGAACGCCCCGCGCCCGTTTTTACGCGCCCGCAGGATAAAACGATCCGGTGCGCGCCCTGCCCGCGCAGCAAGTGGCAATACATGAACACTACCCATTTCATGAGGCAACGCCGCAAGGACATCCGGCAGGCGTTCTGTCAGATGGATAAAATGCGCATATCCCTTTGGGGCCAGTCGCTTCGCAGCGGTTTTAACCCATTTTGCCAAAGGTGTTTCAGCGCCATGTGCCGCCTCCCGTGCAGGATCATCCGAGGCGACAGAGGCCCGCCGGTCAAAGTAAGGAGGATTCGCAAGAACATGGTCAAATTGTCGCTGACGTAACGAAAGCGGCAGCGCGGCCAGATCAGCCTCTACCACCTCAAGCGAATCCGCGCCATTGCGACGGGCCAGCGCGGCAAAACGCGGATCCCGCTCAACTCCGGTCAAGGCAAGCCCTTGAACGCGGGCCCCCAGACAGAGGATCGCCGCCCCGACGCCGCACCCCAATTCCAACACCCGATGTCCTTTTTCCGCTTGAACACAAGCACTTAACAAAACCGCATCAAGGCCCGCACGATACCCCTGCCGGGGTTGAAGCAGATGAAGCTGCCCACCCAGAAAGGCGTCACATGTCAGATCGGCATCTTCGTCTTTGCGCATCTGCTCGTCTACAATCCGAGGGGGATGCCGTTGTCCAGCAACACACGTTCAGCCGCACCGTGATTGTCAGGATGCACCATCAACCGGCGCGGGAAAATACCGATGCCACCTTCAAGGACGCTCATGTTTACGTCCATCGCGAAGCAGGCTATATCCTCCCCCTCAAGAAGGGCTTGGGCAAAGGCGATTACCGTCATGTCTGTTGTGCGTAAAAGTTCCTTCATATCAAAGGTGTGGGCCAGTTCGGCCAGATTGTCGAGCCTCTTTGCGGGGCGGTAAATGGGATCGTCTTGATGAACGTTGATACAATTGCAAAACCACACGAACGGCTGGCCGCATATCTGACCAAAGACATGGCCGCAGTCAGCACGCTTATCCGCGAACGGATGGCTTCAAAACACGCACCCCGCATCCCCGAGGTTACTGCCCATTTGGTAGAAGCAGGCGGCAAGCGTCTGCGCCCGATGCTGACGCTGGCGGCGGCGCGGATGTGTGGCTATGAAGGCCCCTATCACGTGCATCTGGCGGCCACGGTTGAGTTTATTCACACGGCAACCCTGTTGCATGATGATGTGGTCGATGAAAGCGAACAGCGGCGTGGGCGTCCCACGGCAAACCTGTTGTGGGACAATCAATCCTCCGTGCTGGTGGGTGATTACCTGTTTGCACGCTCCTTTCAGTTGATGACCGAACCCGGTTCCATGCAGGTGATGCAGATCCTGTCAAACGCCGCCGCCACCATCGCCGAGGGTGAGGTTCTGCAACTGACCGCGGCACGCAATTTGGCCACAGATGAAAGCGTTTATCTGCAAGTGGTGCGCGGCAAGACCGCAGCGCTGTTTTCTGCGGCGACACAGGTCGGCGGCGTGATCGCTGATGCGCCGGACGCACAGGTGCAGGCGCTGTATGACTATGGCGATGCTTTGGGTGTGGCCTTTCAAATCGTGGATGATCTGCTGGATTATCAGGGTGACACCGGCGCGACAGGCAAGAACATTGGGGACGACTTCCGCGAGCGCAAGCTGACCCTGCCGGTGATCAAAGCTGTTGCCAAAGCTGATGATACGGAACGCGCGTTTTGGGTACGCACCATTGAAAAGGGCCGTCAGGAAGACGGTGACCTGGAACATGCGCTGGCCTTGCTGAACAAACACGCTGCTCTAGGCGCAACCAAGGCGGATGCGCTGGCATGGGCCGAGAAAGCCAAGGAAGCACTTGCCGTTCTGCCGGATCACGACGTTAAAAACATGCTGTCAGATATTGCGGATTACGTAGTCAGCCGGATCAGCTAGCATCCCCAAGCACGCAGGGTTTCACCCACCATTCGGGATGTGACGCTGCGATTTTCCGTGCAGCAGCGTCAGCTTGCCCTTGGGTTTCAAAAAGCCCGAAGCAGGTCGAGCCAGAGCCAGACATCCGCGCCAGCCCCAGCCCGTCGCATGCCGCCAGTGCCGTTAATGCCTCAGAGACTTCCGGCACCAACGCCGCGCAGGTCGCTTGCAGGTCGTTGCGCATTCCGCGCAGCCATGTGATCATCTGTGTGTGACTTTGAAACTTTGGTAAGCCTTCCGGCATTGCCAAATTGTCTTTCTTTTCCAGATGCTTGAAAATATGCGGCGTTGCAACGCCAACACCAGGCCAGATCAGAACGGCCCAGCATTGCGGCAGATCATCCGCCACCTCCAAATGATCCCCGATGCCGCGCATCCGCGTTGCTGCCCGTCTGAGGCAAACCGGCACATCCGCGCCCAAGGTCGCAGCCTGTGCCACACCTCCCAAGGCATTCAGGGTTGCGGCGGCATCCGTCGATCCGCCGCCGATCCCGGCGCCGTGCGGCAGGTTCTTTTCCAAGGTGATCCGCCCCGTCCAATCGGCCAGCTCTGCCGCTTGCCAGACCAGATTGCGCTGATCCACCGGCACCCCCTGCGCAAAGGGGCCAGACACATCCATCGAGAGTTCCGGCCCCGCCTCGAACCACAACCGGTCGCCAACATCCGCAAAAACCACAAGCGAATCAAGCAGGTGGTAGCCGTCTGCCCGTTGGCCAGTGACATGAAGCGTCAGGTTGATCTTGGCCGGAGCAAAGACCTCAGAGGTCATTGGCCACCTTCAAAGGGGGCGCACCTTCCTCTGACAGCACCTTGTCCAGCCCCACATCCAACTTGCGCCGGATACGGTCGGGATCGGCCTCGCCGTCCATATCCCCCTCATCAATAAAGGAAAGCGCACGACTCCACTGAAACTCTGCCTCGCGTTGACGGCCCACCGCCCAATAAACATCGCCAAGGTGATCATTCACCACCGGATCCACCGCCAGCAGCTCCACCGCGCGCTCCATATGCGCCACCGCCTCGTTATAGCGACCCATCCGGTACAGCACCCACCCGAGTGAATCGACAATATAGCCGGATTGCGGGCTGGCCGCGACGGCGCGCTCGATCATCTCCAAGGCTTCTTCCAGGTTTCGGTTCTGCTCAACCATGGAATAGCCCAGATAGTTCAACACCTGCGGTTGCTCTGGATTGATAGCCAAAGCCGCGCGAAAATCGGCTTCTGATTCCGCTTCGTCGCCACGGCGTTCATAGGCAATCCCACGTGAGTAATACAAAATCCAACGCACCCGCGCAGTTTCCGAGGTACGTTCAATGGCCCGGTCATAGGCAGCAATGGCTCCGGTAAAGTCATCCTGCCCGCGCAGCACATCGCCCAAGGTGGAGTGCACCACGGCAAGGTCACCATGGCTGCGGGCCAGCTGTTCCAGCACCTCAACCGCCTGATCATCCTTGCCAGCACGACGCAAGGTATCCGCGCGACCCAGCTCTGCCACATGAAATGCCGGATCATCGGCGGGCACGGCCTTATATTCCTCGACCGCCAGATCATTCTGACCGAGGTTTTCCAACAACCCCGCTGTCAGCAACAGGGCATCCACATGATCGGGACGCAGGAAACGTGCCACGCGGGAATAGAGCAGCACGTAATAATCCCCTGCTGTTTCACTTTTCAGCACGGCGGCGAAGGCAAAAAACACCTCTGCAATGCCGGATTTGGCATCACGCACAAGGGTGAAGGGCAGTGGCTCCTTCGCCTCAAGCGCGGCGATCATCTGATCCAGCTCAGGGTCCGTTGCCTCGCCAAAACTGCTGCGCAGGACGGTCAGAGCCTCCTCGTGACGCTCCAGCTGCGCCAGCACAACCGCATGGGCCATCACCCCGCGCCGGGTCTGGCCCGCAGCACCGGCTGCTGCCTCCCCGAAAATTGCCTCGGCCCCTTCAAAATCTCCCACGGATGCCAAAGCCAAGGCCTTGTGATACATCACAAACCCCTGCATGCCTGCTTCTTTACTCAAGGCGTCAAAGGCCACCATGGCAGCGGTCACGTCCCCCTTGCCCACCTGCGCCCATGCCTTGACCAAACCATCCACCCAGGGACCAATCCCCTCGCTGTCGGACTCGCGCGCCAAAAGTGCCGTGTATTCCTCGCGCTGAGCCAAATCCGCAGTGATCACCATCCGCGCAACTTGTGAGTTCTGATTTTTCTGTTCCAGCACACGGGCCAAAGGCACAGCCTTTTCAATGCGCCCTAGCGACAAATATGACAGGACCGTGCTTTCGATCAGCTCCACATTTGAACTGTCACGCGCCAGCGCCTCGGCGTAGTAACGGGCCGCCTCGCGGTAATCCGATTGCACCGCAGCATGACGCCCCGCCAAATACGCACCTGCAACAGATTGGGCCTGCGCCTGTGGGATGAACGCGCCACTTAACAGCAGGGCCGCTGCGCCGGTAAGGACATTTCTGAACATATCTCGACTGCCTCTTTTCATTTGCGAGCAAGGCTATCAGGTCTACCTGCAAGCGCAATGGCAGGCCACGCAACATGACAGGTCTGTGAGGCGGATTTATGCGCAAAAAAGGCGGGGACTACCCCGCCTTCCGATGATGGTTCTGTCGTTGGTTGAACGGATCACATATTTGGATAGTTCGGCCCATCACCACCCTGTGGCGTGGTCCAGACGATGTTCTGGCTTGGATCCTTGATATCACATGTCTTGCAATGCACACAGTTCTGGAAGTTGATCTGGAACTTCTGATCCGCGCCTTCGCCAACAAACTCATAGACCCCGGCAGGACAATAGCGCGCAGAGGGGCCGGCGAATTTTGGCAGATTGACGTCAACCGGAACAGAGGCGTCTTTCAACGTCAGATGCGCAGGCTGGCTTTCCTCGTGGTTGGTAAATGAAAACGCCACATTGGTCAGACGGTCAAAGCTAAGTTTCCCGTCAGGCTTGGGGTAGTTAATAACCTTGTGCTGGGACGCGGGTTCTGTCGATTCCGCGTCGGATTTGCCATGCTTCAGGGTGCCCAGCAAAGAGAAGCCAAAGGTGTTGCACCACATGTCAAAGCCGCCAATCGCCAGCCCCCCCAACAGCCCGTAGCGGCCATTCAGCGGCGCAACGTTGCGCACTTTTTTCAGGTCTTTACCAACCGCACCGCTGCGCAATTCAGTATCATAACCTTCCAGCACATCCCCACTGCGGTCAGCCTTGATCGCGTCCATCGCCGCCTCAGCTGCAGCGATGCCGGACAACATCGCGTTGTGATTGCCCTTGATCCGCGGCAGGTTCACCAACCCGGCGGAACAGCCCAGCAAAGCACCCCCTGGAAAGGCGGACTTCGGAATGGATTGAATGCCGCCTTTGGTCACCGCCCGCGCGCCATAAGCGACGCGTTTACCGCCCTCTAGCAGCTTGGAAACCATCGGATGATGTTTGAAACGCTGGAACTCCATGTAGGGATAGAGATGCGGGTTCTTGTAATTCAGATCGACGATCATGCCGACGTAAACTTGATTGTTATCAAGGTGATATATGAACGTCCCACCGGTGTTCTTGGTGCCCAGCGGCCAGCCCATCGTGTGGGTCACTTCACCTTCGTTATGCTTGGCCGGATCGATTTCCCAGATCTCTTTCATGCCAAGACCAAACTTCGGCACGTCACAATCGGCATCAAGGTTGTACTTTGCAATCACCTGTTTACTCAGGCTGCCGCGCACCCCCTCGGAAAGGAAAACATATTTCCCGTGCAGTTCCATCCCCGGCTCATAGCCGTCACTCTGGCTGCCATCCGCATTCTTGCCAAACTCACCGGCAACCACACCTTTGACTTCGCCATTTTCGCCATAGACGATTTCGGAACATGACATGCCGGGAAAAATCTCAACGCCCAGCTCTTCGGCCTGCTCCGCCATCCAGCGACAGACATTGCCCATCGACACGATGTAATTGCCGTGGTTGTTCATCAGGGGCGGCATGATAAAATTAGGCAGACGCATTTTGCCCGCTTCGCCAAGTGCATAGAAGTTATCTTCTTTTACCGGCACATTCAGCGGCGCGCCTTTCGCCTTCCAGTCGGGGATCAGCTTGTCCAGACCGCAGGGATCAAGCACAGCACCGGACAGGATATGCGCGCCCACTTCGGAACCTTTTTCAAGCACAACAACGTTGCAATCTGCATCAAGCTGTTTGAGCCGGATCGCCGCAGACAGGCCCGCAGGCCCCGCACCGACGATGACGACATCATATTCCATTGCTTCACGCTCGATCTCGGCCATGGCTAGGGTTCCTCTACGCTAATAAGTTTGGAAATCGCTAAACCACGTCGGACATCAATGCAATCAATACGGCACGTAAAATCGCTGCTGTTGCAAAGCAGGACTGGCACATGAGGCCGATCGCCTCCTACCGCTCTGGCGAATCTCCCATCAGATAGCGCGGCCCGGTGCCATTCTGTGCCGCCCGGTCCTTTGGATTGTAAAGGGCGCAGACGTCCAGGCTTAGACACCCACATCCGATGCACCCGTCCAAATTGTCGCGCAGCTTGGTCAAGGTGGCGATCCGCGTATCTAGTTCGGCCCTGAACCCATGGCTGATCCTGACCCAGTCACTTTTGGTCGGAGCGCAGCCATGCGGCAGTTGCTCCAGCTGTTCCTTGATCTGGGGCAAGGTAAATCCGAACTGCTGGGCAATCATAACAAAGCTCAGGCGCCGCAGGTCCGCCCGTTCAAACCGCCTTTGCCCACCACTGTTGCGCCAAGGGCTGATCAAGCCCTGAGCCTCGTAATAGCGGATCGCCGATACCGCCAGTCCCGTGCGCGCCGCAAGCGCCCCGATCGAAAGCCCATCCTTAACTACCATAATACCTCACAAAAAACTTCTTGACCTAAAGTTAGGTTTAGAAATTACAACGGATATATCGCAACCGCAACATTTTAAGGAGAAGGCCATGAACGCCGTTCTGGAGCACGCCAATTTCACAGTCACAGACCCACAGGCAACCGCAGGCTGGATGGAACAGCTTTTTGGCTGGCACATTCGCTGGCAAGGGGACGCCATGGCAGGGGGTCATACTGTCCATGTCGGCAGCGACACACAATACATTGCCCTTTACACCCCCGGCGAAGACATATTTGTGAAGGGAATAAACTATACTCAGGTCGGCTGTCTGAACCATATCGCGGTGGTTGTTGAAGACCTTGATGCAATGGAGAAAGCGGTCATCGCACAGGGTTTCAAGACCAGTAACCACGCCGATTATGAACCCGGCCGCCGGTTCTACTTCCACGATACAGACGGCATCGAGTTTGAAGTTGTGCAATACTGACACCGGCCCAAGCCCGCGCATCGCTGCGATGGGCCTTGCAATTCCACACCACTTTGGGTCAGGTAATCAACGACCTGACCTTTTAACGGCCGCTCACCCGCAAACCTGCGGTGCGCGGCCCTCTGTACGTGGACAACCGCCATGGAAAAGATTCCAATGACCCGCGCCGGGCACACCGCCCTTGAGACGGAACTGAAACAGCTGAAAACTGTCGAGCGCCCCGCCATCATCAAGGCGATTGCCGAAGCACGCGAACATGGCGACCTGTCCGAAAATGCCGAATACCATTCCGCCAAGGAAAAGCAGTCATTTATCGAAGGCCGCGTGAAGGAATTGGAAGGGGCAATTTCACTGGCTGATGTGATTGATCCGGCCAAACTGTCCGGTTCCATCAAGTTCGGCGCGCTTGTCACACTGGTGGATGAGGATACAGTCGAGGAAAAAACCTATCAGATTGTTGGTGAATACGAGGCCAAGATCGAGGACGGGTTGCTCAACATCAAATCCCCCATCGCCCGTGCCCTGATCGGCAAGGAAGAGGGTGACAGCGTCGAGGTACGCACGCCCGGCGGTGTCAAATCTTATGAGGTGCTCAAGATCGTCTATGCCTGAACTGGAGCGCGCAGATGACTGACACAGCCCAAGTAGAGCCGGCAGCAACCGGAGACGAACCCGCGCAGACCGCTACCGTCAAGGTGACGGGGATTTCCGGGCGGCCCACGGCTTTGGGCATCTATGACAAGCCACGCCATGATTCGATCACCTCGATCGAAATCATTGCTCTGGCACTCAGCGGTGTGTGGTTGCTGGGGGCCGCCTTCTTTTTCCTGATTCTGCGCGAGGAAGGTACGTCGGAAGATGGCGCACAAAGCCTGCGCTTTCTGATGACAATGCTGGCGATCTTTATGCCGGTTGCAATGATCTGGGTCGCCGCCACAGCCGCCAAAGCCAGCCGCGTCATGCGCGAAGAAAGTCAGCGTTTACAAGCGTCTATCGATGCTATTCGTCAGGCCTATATCACCCAGCAACAGGGCCAGAACATGCGTGCGGAACCAAGCGTCACCCGCAAGCTTGATGAAATCGCAGCGGCCGCGCGCAAAACGGAAACCGCATTGGCAACGTTTCAGTCACGCCGCGATGAGGCCGGTCGGCCCAAGCCCCTGCCCGAACCGGTCAAAAGCGCTGACGATCAACCGGCTTTGGAACTGGGGACACAGGCCATCGACATGGCCCCCCTGCTGTCGAATGATGATTTCATTCGCGCCCTCAACTTTCCCGAAACTGCCGAGGATGAAGCCGGTTTTGCCTCCCTGCGCCGGGCACTGAAGGACCGGGCAACATCACAGCTGGTGCAGGCTTCTCAGGATGTGCTGACGCTGATGAGTCAGGACGGTATTTACATGGATGACCTGCGTCCCGACCGGGCCCGCCCCGAGGTCTGGCGCCACTTCGCACAAGGCACACGCGGCCGCGCCATTGCACCTTTGGGTGGTATCCGCGACCGTTCGTCACTGGCGCTTAGCAACGCGCGGATGAAACAAGACCCGATCTTTCGCGATGCAGCGCACCATTTCCTGCGACGTTTCGATCAGACTTTTGCGGTGTTTGAGAAAAACGCCACGGACAGCGAGATTTCAGCGCTTTCTGACACCCGCACCGCCCGCGCGTTTATGTTGCTGGGACGCTGTGCCGGCACCTTTGATTAGGTGCCAATCCCAAAACTACCGTAGGGAATGTAGCGCACCGGATCGCCAATATTGACCGTGGAGGCAGGCTCGGGCAGTTCCACCAATCCTTCGGCCCAGGACAGCCCACTGATCCGCCCCGATCCCTCCGATGCAAAGACTTCGGCACGACCATCGCGGATACGCGCCCGCAGATATTCGCGCCGCCCTGCCTTTTTCGTCTTGGTGAACCCCGCAGGTACATCAAATCCCTGCGGTACAGACCAAAGAGCGCCCGCCAGAACATCCATTGCAGGGCGCGCGAAGATCAAAGTGCAAACCATTGCAGCCACAGGGTTTCCCGGCAAGCCGAAGACCGGTACGCCATTCCACATGCCCAAGGCCAAGGGCCTGCCCGGTTTAATCGCAATTCGCCACAATGTCATTGTCCCCGCCTCTTGCAGGAGCGCCGACATGTGATCCTCATCCCCCGCAGAGGCACCACCGCTGGTCAGGATCACATCAACCTTATCACTTGCCGCATCTAGCCGTTTGCGTAAATCCTCGCGATCATCCGCGGCGCGCCCAAGGTCAACACAGGTATGTCCAAACGCCGTCACCAGCCCCATCAGCATCGGCCGGTTCGCATCGTAAATCTGCCCCGCTTTGGCAGTTTCACCCGCCTCAACCAGCTCATCACCGGTGGACAGAATACCCGCGCGCAAGGGCTTGCGCAGCGCAATTTCGCGCGTCCCGACTGCCGCCATCAGTGCAAGATCCGCAGGTGTAACCCGCCGACCTGCTTCAAGAATTTCCTGACCGGCCACCACGTCTTCACCCGCTTTTCGGGTATTGGCCCCTGCTTTGACAGGGCCGGAAAAGCGGATTGTCCCATCGCCAAGCTGCACATCTTCTTGCAACACGACGGTATCAACCCCCAAGGGCAGTGCCGCCCCTGTGAGAACCCGCACGGCATGCCCCTCTGCCAGATCTCTGGGCGCATCCCCCGCCGCGGCACGTCCCTGTGCCAGTGGCAGAACATGTACACCTGCGCCGCGCGCACCGGCAAACCCATACCCATCAACAGCCGTATTCGGCAAAGGCGGATTTGATCTAAGCGCCGAAACCGGGGCCGCCAGAACACGCCCCAATGCCTGTGGCACCGTCAGGGTTTCAACCCCTGTCACAGGGGACAACCTGTCCTGAAGCACAGCCAGTGCCTCCTCCACAGGGGTCCAATGCACGCCCGTTGGCAAGGCAAAACAGTCATTTCGAAGCGGCGGCGTGTTCAGCTCATCCTCAAAGCCAAGGCCGAATATCCACCCTTCCACGGGCGCATCAACCTCCAGTATTTCAGCCAGACGCTCAGGCGCTAGCGCTGCAATTTGTCGTGCAACCTCTGCCACTTGCCACGCATCCTTGATCTCGCCTTCTGGGGCCGCCCCAACGGTCAGTGAGGGCCAGATTTCAACAAATGCAATGGCAGCATCAAGCGGCTGAAATGGCCAAACAGCCACGTCAAACTGCCGCCGCAACCGCGCCAATACAGGCAAGCCCGTCATCATCTGACCACCAACGGCCCCGGTGCCCCCCATTTGCCAGCAGGTAAACGCGCCTTTAGCCAGGTTTTCACAGTGCCGTTTCTCATTAAACGGGTTGGCATAGTCTTTTTTGTTGCGGGCAAGGCCAGACACGTCGCGCCCTAAGCCATTGAACCAAAACGGCCCTTTTCCTGAACCCAACTTCAGGTTCAGAGATCCTGCCAGATCAAATCGGTTATTTTCCTTTGGCGTATCGGTGATCCGCTGTTCCAGCCAATCCCAGACCGCCAATGGATCATCTGATCCGGTAAATGCTGCACCAAAGCCAGCCGGATAGCCGAATGGAAAGTCAAACCCCGCCAAGACCCGTCGCCCTACGGTCTGCTCTGCCTGAAACAGGGCAGTAAGCCATTCCTCCGCCACTTGCCGGTTACGCAGATAGACGGGGCTTTCCGCCAATCCCTTTCTATTTACAGCCGCCCAAATGGCGTCTTTTCGTGGTGTCGCGCCAGTGTCGTTGCCACCGGACCAATCCACCGCAACAATTGTGTCAAAGCCTAACACAGCCCCACCTCTGCCAGAATGAAATCAGCAATTTGCACCGTGTTGTTCAAGTCAAACACTGGAATAGACAGATCCAGCGGCGTGTCGCTGGCCACAGCCCGGATTGTGGAATCCTCTGGTGCAATCAAGGGGTTTCCGGTGACGCTGCGATGCGCCTCGACCTTGGGATGGGCATCGCGTTTATAGCCTTCAACCAACACCAGATCGACCGCGCTAAGCCGCGTCAAAAGCTCTGTCAAACTCGGTTCTTCTTCATCGCGCAGCTCATGCATCAGGGCAAAGCGGTTGCGCGAGGCCAGCAGCACTTCAGTGGCTCCAGCCGCACGATGGCGAAAACTGTCCTTGCCGGGGTGATCAACGTCAAAGGAATGATGCGCATGTTTGACGGTCGAGACGGAAAACCCCCGACCGGTGATTTCTGTCACAAGACGCTCCATCAAGCCGGTTTTGCCCGCGTTTTTCCATCCGACAATCCCGTAAAGCCTCATAACATCTCCTCTGCCTTTGCCAGATCATCCGGTGTGTTCACATTGAAAAACGCTTGCTCCTGCGGGAACACTGCCTCGCGCCCTTCGTGTTTTTCGGTCCACAACACCACTTTGCGCAGACCATCGTTCAATGCCGCACGCAGATCCTCGCGCAGCGCCACGGGCCATAAGCCAAAGGTCGGATGGCGGGCGGTGCCGCGTTTCTCATCAGGGGTGGCGGCCAGCACCAAAGGATGCACCATGCCTTCAGCACGCAGCAAAAGCTGTGGCACCAGATCACAGGGAAAAAACGGCGTATCCGCCGCCGCCGTTACAATGCTCTCTGCTCCCTGCTCTGCTGCCCAGTCCAGACCAGCCAGCACACCGGCCAATGGTCCGGCAAACCCGGCAACGGAATCGGCCAGAACCGGCAGCCCCAATGTCGCGAACCGCGCCGGATCCCCGTTGGCATTCAGCGCCAACTCCGACACCTGCGGCGCAAGCCGGTTGATCACATGATCCAACAGGCTTTGCCCGCCAAGGCGCAGCAACCCTTTGTCGCCCCCGCCCATACGGGTTGCCTGCCCGCCAGCCAAAATAACGCCAAGGGGCTGTTTCATACCGCCCCCTTGCGGCCGGACGGCTTTGGTTCATCCACGATCAACGCAGGATCCGCATCCCGGATCAACCGATCCTCGCCACTTAGACAGACAAAGCGCTTGCCTTTCATCCGGCCAATTAATGTCAACCCCACCTGCTGCGCAATCTCAACACCCCAGGCGGTAAAGCCAGAGCGCGAGGCCAGCACAGGAATTCCCATCATCGCCGTCTTGATCACCATCTCAGAAGTCAGACGCCCGGTGGTATAGAGGATCTTGTCCGCTGCGCTCACACCTTCGGACAGCATCCAGCCGGCGATTTTATCAACCGCATTGTGCCGCCCGACATCTTCCATATAAACCAAAGGCCTGTCAGCTTCGCACAGCACCGTGCCATGGATCGCACCCGCCTCAAGATACAGCGATGGCGTGCGGTTGATCTTGGCCGACAGGGCATAAAGCCACGAACTGCGCACTGGCGTTTGTGGCAGGGTCACACCTTCCAGCCCCTCCATCATATCACCAAAAACCGTGCCGACCGCGCAGCCCGACGTACGTGTTTTACGCCGCATCTTATCTTCATAATCAGTGGCGCGCCCCGTCCGCACCACCACGGTTTCCAGTTCTTCATCGTAATCGACGCGGCTAATTTCATCATCCGCACGCAACATCCCCTGATTGCGCAGAAACCCCAGCGCGAGGTATTCGGGATAGTCGCCAATCGTCATTGCAGTTACGATTTCCTGCGCATTCAGAAAGATCGTCAACGGGCGTTCCTCAACCACATTTAGTGTCGTTTCCCGCCCCTCATGGTCCATACCGCGCACCGCACGGGTCAGGCGCACCGCCTTTGGATCAGGTGCGATCAAATAATCGGTGACATCTGGGTCTTGGGCCAATTGTATCCCTCACTGGTTGGCGTTACGCATGGCGTTAACCTAGGGGCTTCGCATGACCACCACCACCGTGAAATCAGCCTTTTTAAAAGGCCTCGCTGACGGCGCACCATTTATTCTGGTGATCATTCCTTTTGCATCCCTGTTTGGCCTGATCGCAACCGAGGCCGGGCTAAGCGTTTTGGAATCATTGGTGTTTTCGCTTGTCGTCATCGCCGGGGCCGCACAGTTTACCGCCCTGCAATTGCTGCAAGAAGAAGCACCGACAGTGATCGTACTGACATCTGCCTTGGCCGTGAATCTACGGATGGCGATGTACTCGGCTTCCCTCACCCCTTACATCGGGTCGGCCCACCTCTGGCAGCGGGCCTTTGCCGCCTATCTGACGGTTGATCAATCTTATGTGGTCGCCATTTCCGAGTTCGAAAAAAACCCACAGATGACGGTGCCCCAGCGGGTTGCCTATTTCTTTGGCGCGGTCACGCCGGTGGCACCGTTATGGTACATATTTACCGTCGTGGGGGCGCTGGTCGGCACTCAAGTGCCGGACAGCTGGGCGCTGGATTTTGCGATTCCCATCACTTTTCTGGCGATGATTGCCCCGATGTTTCGCACATTGCCCCATGTTCTGGCCGCTTTTGTTGCGGTGGTGGTCAGCTTGTTGGCCTCTGGTGTGCCCTACTCCATGGGGGTGATCATTGGCGGGCTTGCTGGCATGCTGGCCGGTGCCGCGCTTGAGAAACGTCTTGCGCAGAAAGGGGCCGGTAATGATTGATAAAACCACTTTGTGGATTGTGATCATCGGCCTGGGCGTGGGCAGTTTCCTGCTGCGCTTTGCCTTTACCGGTTTTGTCGGAGATCGTCAGATGCCCGCATGGTTGCTACGGCATCTGCGGTATACCGCAGTGGCTGTACTGCCCGCACTTGTCGCCCCGCAGGTGCTATGGCCCTCGGCAACAGGCGGAGAGCCTGATCCCGCGCGCCTTGCCGCCGCAGCGGCGGCACTGGCTGTGGGGTTGATCACCAAAAACGTTTTGGGGGCCATGGTGGCGGGCGGTGTCACCCTTTACGGCATGTTGTATCTACTGGGTTGAGCCCGCAGCGCGCACTGCACCAGACAAATCGTCCGGGTCGTCCTCGAACAATTTGGTCGTGGTCACATTCGGAAAATTCTCGAACTGGGCCATCAACTGGATCGGATAAAACGTGCTTTTCACCTTCGGCAGCCCGTCGATCTGGGCAAGAATGGCAGAAGTTGCACTGGCACAAAATGCACCGGGGACACTGCCATTGGACTTAACCAGACGCAACGCCTGTTCCGCCTGTGCCGCAGTCACCGGAATCTCCTGAGAAACCACATGATAGGTTGATCGGGCATGCGCGGATTTATAAGCCTTCACCCATCCCGGCGTCATTCCATAGAGCACATCACCACGTTCAACCACGCCGTTCTCACGAAACGATCCAGCCGGATCAAAGATCACCTGCTCTGAGCCGCTGACCAACAAGGAACTATGCCCGCCGCTTCCAGTTCGATTGTTCACCATGGTGATCAGGGTCAGCGTCGGCGGCCCGCCGGCGCGATAGGATGCGGCAGTAATCTCTTCAAAGGAGCTGTCACCACCGACATTCGCGGCACACCCCGCAAGCAAGGCAACAAGTGCCAGACTGGCAAACACAGGTTTCACAGTAAAATTCCCTGTTTTGATACGACGGGAAACCAATCCATAGGCACCCCGCGCGCGACAAATCGCGCCGTCAACTCTTTACACGCTACGCCGATAAGGTGCCGCGCCGCCGAAACGGCGGCCCGCACAACCAAAGCGCAGATTCGAACCGGGAATCTTATGTCGCGAAGATCGCCATCAGGACCAGCAACACAATGATTGCGATAACGCTCTTGGTGACAAAGGACATGAATCCATCAAACATCTTCTGCTGTTCGCTGTAATCCATTGAGCCATGTTCATGTTCGGCCATCAGTTTGTTCCTTAAGATACTTGTTTTGCCGGTGGTTACCTTATTTCAAGGTCCCTGTCACGCGGTCAAAACACCTCAATTGTTTCTGCTTCAGCTGACCTTGTCCTGCGACTTTTCCAGATCCTCAACCAGCCGGAAACCAATGCGGTTCGGGGCATCACCCTCTTTCGCCTTGGGCAAGGCCCGCAACATCACGCTAAGCTGGCTGACATGCTGCACCAATTGGGTCCGCCCGCCAGCAGGATCAGTGCCGTAAAATGTCACGATATCAGGATCAAAATACCCCATACCTTCAATACGCAGCACGCCCGCGTCGCCACCGACAAACCCCATGGCAACCTCATGTTCATTGTCCAGCTGCTCTTCAAAGTTCTTTAGATAGAGCACGGTGCGCTCATAGGCCCATTGTGCCGGGCTCTTTTTCGCAACGGGTTCTTCCTTGACCGATTTGGGCAAGTTCTCTGCGCTGGCTTTGCGTTGATCAGGATCTGCATGTACCTCGTGGCAGCGTGGCAAAGCGTCACGTTCCACCGCTTCTGCCGCTGTTTTGATCTGGTCATCCATCGCGCATTACCCTTTGCTTTGATACACCCACGCCCCATCTTCCGCGCGCAATTCGCGCGTGGCAAGACCGCTTTGATAAAGGTGGCTCAAATGCGCAACCGCTTCAACCAAGGCAAGGCCGTATTCCGCCTCACCTATCTTTCTTTTGAACAAAGGTGAAAAGCACTCTGATGCGGATTTTGGCGTGTCGACATAGGCCAACAGCCGTTCCAGCGCCCCGTGGTGGTTATCGATCAACTGTTCCATCCGCTTGGGCAGGCCGGTGAACGGCAGTTTATGCCCGCCCAGCACCAGATGATCCGCCCGCGCCAGCGGGGCCAGCCGCTCACAAGCCTCCAGCCACTCACCAATCGGATCCGCCATCGGCTCCGTTGGATAAACCCCGACATTGGGGCTGATCGAGGACAGGATCTGATCCCCCGCGATCACCAGATTGTCGTCCCTGCTCCAGAATGTTGCATGTTCGGGCGCGTGGCCGTTGCCCATGTGGACGTCCCACATGCGCCCGCCAATCTGGATGCAGTCATCCTGTTTGATCCGGGTGAAGCCCAGTGGCAAAGGGCTAACGATATCGCAGAAGTTAAAGGGCCGGTCCGCACGGCGTTTTTCCAGCATCACAGGGTCCATCCCCGAAAGCTTGTAAAACGCCAAAGTCTCTTCCGGCGACACCGCTTGTTCGTCCAGCGTCAGCATCCGCGCAGTCAGCCATGCGGTACGGGTGGTGACCAGTTCGGCCCCATGCTGCGTCTGAAACCAACCGGCAAGCCCGATGTGATCAGGATGGTGGTGTGTCACCACGACACGGCTGACCGGCTTGCCACCCAACGGACCGGCCAGCGCTTCGGTCCAGATATCCTTGGATTTCTTTGAGGCGAATCCAGTGTCGATGATTGTCCAGCTGTCGCCTTCATCAAAAGCATAGATGTTGACGTGATCCAGCTTCATCGGCAGCGGCATGCGCAGCCATAAGACACCGGGCGCAACTTCGATCGCTTCCGTGCCATGGGCCGGTGGCGTGTCAAAGGGATACCGCAGACCTGCCGGTGCAACATCCGCCATCAGGAGGCCAGTGCGTCAGTTGTCACTGCAAACAAATCCGCCTCACCCGCCTGCGCATGGGTCAGCAAACCGGCATGTTCCGGCAGCATCCGAAGGATATAGAACCGGGCAAGCTTTTCACGCGGTCCGCCTTTATCGGCCATCGCGGCCTTGAGGTGCAGCTGTGCGCCCAACACCCGTGCAAAGGCCCGCAAATAGGGCACAGCCCCGGCGAAACGGTTGTTCATATTGTCCTGCGCCACCAGCCACTCGGTTGCCTCGCGCATGCTTTCACATGCCTGCCAGCAGGCATCCGCCATATTGGGGAAATCGGGCCGCGCCCTTTCGATGTCTTCTTCCATCTCGTCCAGCAGCAGCCCCGCAGCCTCGCCACCGTCCATCATCTTGCGGGCAACAAGGTCCATCGCCTGTATGCCATTGGTGCCTTCGTAAATTGTGGTCACCCGTACATCGCGGCTGAATTGCGCGGCGGCGGTTTCCTCGATCACGCCCATGCCACCATGCACCTGCACCCCCAGATCCGCCACAGCGCAGCCGGTATCAGTGCCAAAGGCTTTGGCGATGGGTGTCAGCAATGCCGCCCGTGCCCGCCACGCAGCATCACCAGTGGCATTGGCCATATCCAGCGCATAGGCGCAGTTCAGCGCAATGGAGCGGGCGGCAAAGATATCCGCCTTCATCACCGCCAGCATCCGGCGTACATCCGCGTGATCCGCGATACTGCCCTCGCCATCTGCCCCCGCGCGCCCCTGCTTGCGGTCAAGCGCATAGGACAGCGCATGTTGATAGGCGGCTTCGGCCACACCGATACCCTGTCCACCCACACCCAGACGCGCGTTGTTCATCATCGTGAACATCGCCGCCATGCCACCCTGTTCCGGCCCAACCAGCCAGCCGGTGGCGTTGTCATATTGCATCACCGCAGTGGGGGAGCCATGCAGGCCCAGCTTGTGCTCAAGGCTGACCACGCTGACACCGTTGCGCTTGCCCAATGTGCCATCGTCATTTGGAATAAACTTTGGCACCAGAAACAGGCTGATCCCTTTGGTCCCCTCAGGCGCGCCTGGCAAGCGGGCCAGGACCAGATGGCAGACGTTTTCAGCAACGTCATGATCACCCCAACTGATGAATATCTTTTGCCCTGACACCGCATAGGTGCCGTCCCCATTGTCCACCGCTTTCGACTTCAACGCGCCCACATCCGATCCGGCCTGAGGTTCCGTCAGGTTCATCGTGCCGGTCCATTCGCCGGAAATCAGCTTGGGCAGATACAGTTCCTTGATCGCATCGGAACCATGGTGTTCCAGCGCCTCGATCTGGCCCTGCGACATCAACGGGGCCAGTTGCAGCGAAATACACGCGCCGCTCATCATCTCGTTCACCGCCGAAGTCAGGATCATCGGCAGCCCCATGCCGCCGTGCTCTGGATCCGCTGCCATGCCGATCCAGCCACCTTCCGCGATGGCCTTGAACCCTTCGGCAAAACCGGGGGAGGTGCGCACAACACCGTTCTCTAGCTGCGCAGGGTGCAGATCGCCATTACGTTGCAGCGGGGCCAGCACCTCGTCACAAAGCTTGCCTGCCTCTTCCAGAATTGCCACCGTTACATCTGCAGTTGCTTCTTCGAATCGCGTGGTCTGGCGCAGGGCATCCACATCCAGCAGGTTGTCGATCATGAAGCGATAGTCTGTTACAGCGGCGCGGTATGGCATAGGAAGGTCTCCTGAAAATATCGGTGTGGCTGGCACGTCAGTCACAGCCCTGCTAAAGGCAATCACGGCTTTCAGCATGGAATGCAGCGACGCCCTACCGCAACCTAAACGCCGCGTCAAAGGGGCACCAATGGACCTTGGAACAGCTAGACTAACCGCAGATACAGCCGGAATCGCCAAGGCTTCAGCCCTGTTGGCGGCGGGTCATTTGGTGTCCTTCCCCACGGAAACGGTCTATGGGCTGGGCGCGGATGCGCGCAATGGCACCGCAGTGGCACAGGTATTTGCCGCCAAGGGCCGACCCAGTTTCAACCCGCTGATTGTGCATCTGGCGCGCACAGAAATGGCGCAGACCTATGTGCATTGGTCCGATACCGCCGAGGTGCTGGCCACTGCGTTCTGGCCCGGTCCGCTGACCTTGGTCCTGCCGCTGAAAGACGGGCACGGGCTGTCCAAACTTGTCACCGCAGGGCTGGACACCGTGGCCCTGCGCGTTCCGGCCCATACCACTGCGCAAGACCTGCTTACCGCTTTCGATGGTCCGGTTGCGGCACCCTCTGCCAACCCGTCAGGACGGATTTCGCCCACCACCGCAGATCACGTCATCGCCGGGTTATCCGGCAAAATCGCCGCAGTGCTGGATGATGGCCCCTGCGCGGTCGGGCTGGAAAGCACCATTGTGGGGCTGAACAAGGCGCAACCGACCCTGCTGCGCGCAGGTGGCCTGCCGCGCGAGGCAATCGAGGCGGCCCTTGGTCAGCCTTTGGCACTGTCCAATGGCGATGACATCACTGCCCCCGGTCAGCTAAGTTCACATTACGCCCCCGCAGGAACAGTCCGTCTAAACGCATCCAAAGCGCAAGAAAACGAGCTGTTTTTGGGATTTGGCAAGATGATCTGTGATTTGAACCTCTCCGCCAGCGGCGATCTGACCGAAGCCGCGGCAAATCTGTTTGACCATCTGCACCAGCTTGATGCCAAGGCCCGCCCCATTGCGGTTGCTCCAATCCCGGATCACGGCCTTGGGCAGGCCATCAATGATCGCCTGCGCCGCGCGGCCGCACCGCGTTAAAGCATTTTGACGAATAACTGATAGACGGAGCATCACGCAACGCGTTGAAATTCATGATTTTCAGGCAGCGTTGGGTGATTCACGTTTTTCGCGAAGCGTTATAGGTCACGCCCGCCCTGCAGTGGCGGATAGCACCAGCGGATCAATCCCAAGCGATCCCAGCGCCGCTTCCCATTTCTCGCTGTCCTTCAGATCAAACACAATTTCGGGCGTTGCATCCGCAGTCAGCCAACCGTTCTGCGCCAGCTCGTTTTCCAGCTGCCCCGGTCCCCAACCGGAATACCCCAGCATCAACAGGGCCTTATCCGGCCCCTTGCCCCGCGCGATATCCTCAAGCACATCCAGGGTTGCCGTCATGCCAAACCCGCCCTCGACCCTCAGCGTATGCAATGGTGAACGGTATTCATCCGAGTGCAGCACAAAACCACGTCCGGTCTCAACCGGACCGCCAAAATGCACCCCCAGTTGTTTCTTGGCCGGGGCCATGTCGCGTGAAAGTTGGTCCAGCACATCTGACAGGCTCACCCCCTGCGCCGGTTTGTTCACGATCAACCCCATCGCGCCTTCTTCGCCATGAGACGACAGAAAAACCACCGAATGGGTAAAACGCGGATCGCCCATTCCCGGCATCGAAATCAGCAGTTTACCCGTGAGGGCCAGTGGCGCGTCGGACTGAAGGGGCGTATGGGACATGACACCAAGAATGCCCGCGCGCGCAGCGCCCGACAAGTGGTTTAGCTGCATCTGCTGTAAAATGACGAAACATCGCTGATGCAATCGTGACTTGGCAGTGAAGGGCAATTGGCCCATCTAGGATGGATGATCATACGTTGCCTTTCCGCCTTTCTCCTGACCTGCGCATCTGCGCTGCCTCTGGCGGCAGGAGATAGCTTTGCCGCGCCTGTAACCGGCGAAATTCTGACCGGGTGGCAACAGGCTGACGGCACCCGTATCGCGGCCGTGCGTCTGAAACTCTCCCCCGGTTGGAAAACCTATTGGCGCAGCCCCGGTGACGCGGGCATTCCACCGCATTTTGACTGGGCTGGCTCTGGCAACCTGCGTGGCGTCGGCATCACCTGGCCTGCACCCGAGGTATTTCTGACCTCTGGCATGCGCACCATCGGCTATTCCGGTGATGTGATCCTGCCCCTGACCCTCGCACCGAAACGCAGAGGCGAACCCATGTCACTGCATGCAGATCTGGAGATCGGTGTGTGCAAAGACATCTGCGTGCCGCACCGCATGTCATTGACCGCCATGCTGGAAGACAACAGCGCAAAACCCACACCGATGATCGCCGCCGCACTTGCCGCGCGCCCCTATTCCGCGAAAGAGGCAGGGGTCAAGAGCGCAACCTGTGCCCTTAGCCCGACCAAAGACGGTTTGCGGATAGAGGCCCGCATGAAGCTGCCATCAACCGGCGGTGACGAAGTTGTCATCATCGAGGCAGGCCAGCCCGGTCTGTGGTCAAGCGAAACCCAAGTCACACGCAAAGGCGGCACATTGCTTGCACAGGGCGAGATCATGGCGGGTGACGGATCCCCACTGGCGCTGGACCGCTCCGCCATTCGCATCACCGTGCTGGGCGCAAAGCACGCGGTTGATATTCGCGGCTGCACGGCGGGATAATTCAGGGGCCTGATCCCTTACGCTTCGAGGGATGGTTTGGCAGATCCTTTCCATGATGTGTCGCAGTTCGCGTGGAGCCCGGCCAAACACTTGCACCTCGCAGCCTTGGAATGAGGCGGAGCTGATGCTAGCCAATGCGGGCGTTGCGGCGCATCACAAAGGCAAGCCCGGCAAGCAGATAACCCATAAGCGCCAGCAGAGCGGCCCCCAGAATGAACAGCAGGAGCCCCGCCATCCCGGGCGACATGGCCTCTACCGCCGGTACAAATGTAGCGACCGCAGGATGCACCGTGCCAAACCACGCCGCCCAGCCCAGCGTTACCGCGCCCCAGGCCAGTATCAGCGCCCAAAGCGCCAACAACCCCAGCCTCAGCGTATGGACCGGTGCCCGCATGCCCCGCCGCAACGCCCTAATCTGGCGCGTGATATCATGCTGTGCTGCAACCAATGCCGGCACCACCAGCAGCACAAGGATCATGCCAAAACCCAACCCGTAAACCAGAGTAATCACCGTGGGTTTCAGGAACTGCGCCTGCTGGCTTTGCTCATACAGCAAGGGGGCCATGCCCAACACAGTTGTCAATGTGGTCAACATCACAGGGCGCAACCGGTCCGTCGCCCCGTCAATGATCGACGGAATCAACCCGCGCGTTTCCGCGTATTCATCAATGGTGGTCACCAAGACAATGGAATCATTTATGATAATCCCCGTCATGCCCAGCAACCCAACAACCGTGAACATGCTCAGCGGGACCTCCCACAGGTGGTGCCCATAGATCGTGCCAACCAATCCAAACGGAATAATCGCCATAACCACCATCGGTCGGGTCCAACTGCCAAACACCCATGCCAACACCAGATAGATGCCTGTCAGGCACAGGATCAGACCGGTCATCGCATCCTGCAAAAAGTCACCCTCCTGCTCGCTTAACCCGGCCAGACGGTATTCCACCTGCAATTCAGAGGCGATGCGCGGCAGGATCTCGACCTCCAGCGCCTCCTGGATCGCACTGGCCCGTGCCGCATCATCCTCAGAAATATCACCCGTCACCGAAATCAGGCGGATGCCATTCTCGCGCCGTACGGTCGAAAACCCGGTGCGCCGTTCGACACTTACGATATCGGCCAGCGGCACATATAAGCCCGCAGGCGTGCGCATCTGCGTACGGTCCAGAAAATCTGCGGTCAGCTCTCCCTTGGGCAATTCAACGCGGATCGTCGCGGAACGCGGCCCGTCTGGATACGTTGCCGCCTCAATCCCGCCCAACCGATGGCGCAGGTCACGTCCTAAACTGTCAATGGTAAAGCCCAGCGCCTGCCCCTGTGGTGTCAGATCAAGGATCAGCTCCTCTTTGTCATAGGCGAGGTTATCCTCGACCGCGCTGACCTCGGGATACTGGCGCAGGGCATCCTGCAAGGCGGCAGAAGCCGCTTTCAGCCTATCCGTATCCGCCCCGTAAAACTGGACATCCAGCGCATCACCACCGGGACCAGAGCGCCAGCCGCGAAAGCTGACCGTCTCGGCCATTGGATGATTGACCACCGCATCCTGCAACTCGGCAACAAAGGCGAAACTGGAATAGGGTCGCAGATCCGCATCTATCAGCTCGATCGAAATGCCGCCTAACAGATCATTATCCTTGGTATCGGCCCCGGCCAACCCACGCCCGCCGTTGCCACCAATCTGCGCAATTACATAATCCAGCGGGTTCCGGCCATATCGTTCGGCATATTCCGCCCCTAACGCCTCGGTGGCGCGTTGCATTTCACGCATCATCGCCAGCGTATCGGCGCGGGTTGCCCCTTCGGTCATCATGAAGTTACCGGTGACAGAGCCACGCTCTGGTGCGTTGAAGAACCGCCATTGCACATCCCCTTTGATGAACAGCGCCACCTGTGACGCCAGAACGGCAATAACCCCAGCCAGCACCACATAGCGCGCGCGGATCACCCCCGCCATAAACGGTCGGAACAGGGTTTCGCGCAGCCAGACAAAACCGCGATTCACCACACGGCTGGGCATGTCATACCAATGTTCCTTATCCGCCGCCGCCACTGCGTGGGCCATATGGTTGGGCAGGATCAGGAAACATTCAACCAATGAGGCGGCCAGCACCGCAATCACGGTAAACGGTATATCGCGGATCAAATCACCAAACCGTCCCCCCACGGCGACCAGCCCGAAAAATGCAATGATTGTGGTCAGAGTCGCAGCAAACACCGGCATCGACATGCGCTGTGCGGCTTTTTCCGCCGCCACCATTGGTGGTTCACCCAAGGTACGAAAGCGATGATCGGTATGTTCCCCCACCACAATTGCATCATCCACCACAATACCCAGCGTGATGATGAGCCCGAATAGGGAGATCATATTGATCGTCAGCCCGCCCAGATACATCAGCGCAATTGCCGCCCCCATTGCCACGGGAATACCAGCGGCCACCCAGAAAGCTGTGCGGGCATTGAGGAATAAAAACAGCAGGCCGACCACAAGCCCCAGCCCCATCAACCCGTTGTCGATCAGCAGATCCAACCGTCCCTTGATCGCCTCAGACCTTGTACGGATCAATTGAACGGAAACGGTCGCCGGCAGGTTGGCCCGCAGCTCTGTCGCGACCCGTTCCACGTCTTCCTGAATGCCAATTGCATCCCCCCGATCAGAGCGGTCCACCCGTACCGACATCGCTGGATTCTGGCCGACAAAGAACTGCCGTTCACGATCAACACCTTCCTCAAAGACCAGTGCCACATCCCCCACCGTCAACTTTGACCCATCAGGGTTGGAACGCAGGACAATCCCGGCAATCTCGCGTGCAGTGCGTTTAGCGGTGCCAGTACGGACGCGAGCATTTGCGCCACTCACATCACCCGCAGGATCGGCGTCCACTTCGGCGGCGATGGCCGCAGCGATCTCGGCCATGGTGACGTCATAGGCGATCAGTTGCGCCGAAGGCACTTCAATCAGGGTCTGCGGGGCGGCCACCCCTTGAATCGTGGTCCGCGTCACGCCCTCCGCAAACAGCCGTGTCACAAATTCATCGGCGAAGCGGCCCAGTTGTTCCGTGGCCACTGGCCCGGTGATCACCACGTCGGTAACCCTGTCACGCCACGCACCGCGGCGCACGTTGGGCTCTTCCGCCTCTTCCGGCAGGGTGGTGACCAAATCAACCGCGGTTTGTACATCAGCTGCCGCACGCGCCATGTCCCAGCCCGGTTCAAAATCCAGCGCAATTGTGCCCGACCCTTCCCGCGAGGTACTGTTGGAGCCTTCAACGCCTTCAATGGCCAAAAGGACCGGTTCCAATATCTGCACGATCCCTGCATCGACATCTTCGGCCCCGGCACCCTGCCAAACTGTTGAAACAGTGACATTATCAACGATGACATCGGGGAAAAACTGGGCCCGCATATTCGGAGCCGCGATTGCACCGGCAACCAGAAGGACCACCAGCAACAGATTGGCCGCCGTCCGGTGACGTACGAAATATGAAAGGATGCCCCCCGCGGAGGCTGGCATTTTACGCGCCAACGGTCAGCCCCCCATCCGGCTTTCGATCCGTGCAACCATTTGCGCTGGCACGGTTGGTTCTGCCAATCGGGCCAGCACACGGGCCTTGGCTTCCTTTGGCATACGCTGGTTGGCCTCGACAAAGGCCACCAGCTTGGCGCGGCGTTCCTCGGACAACTCCAGCATTTCAGGGGCCTCTGGCGGGGCACCACGTGTCACCGGCTTGACCGCAATACCAGCGCCCAAGAGCGGTGATCGGGCCTCAACCACCTGCCTGCCCAGAATCGGACCACGCACCAGAACATCATCGCCCTGACGGCGCAGCACTTCGACCTGAACCGCCTCCAGCCGGTTTTCTTCATCCAGCACCAGCAGTTCACCTCGCGCATCCACCGCAGAGGCAGGCAGGCGCGTAACGTTTTCCAACAGGGGTTCCTGCACCTGGACGGTCACGAAATCGCCAGGCTTGAAACCACCTGCATCGCTGAGCGCGGCAAAGATCAAACGCCCCGTCGCCCCTTCACCGGCTGCGGCGCTGGCCCGGCTGATCCGCCCCTTGGCTTCGATGTCGACACCCGTGATATCAAGTAAAGCGACCATTTCCGCACGCACCAACTTTGCGTTTTCGTCCAGCAGTCGTGCGTATTGTGCCGTGGACAGGCGAAACGAGACCTCCAGATCCTCAGGATCAATCAATTCGGCCAGCCGTTCATTTGCAGAAACCCGTCGGCCCACAACCACATCGGTTGCAGAAAGTGTGCCGTCAAACGGTGCCGTCAAAGTGGTGTCTTCCAATCGGCGCTCTGCCTCAGCCAAAGCGATCTGCGCGCGCGCCAGTCGCGTTTTGGCCTGATCCAGCCGCGCCTCGCCCTGCGCTACCGCCTGTCGGCGCGACACAACCGATTGCTGCGCAGCGGCAGCGGCAAGCTCTGCCCCCTCGGTGGTTGCCGCTGTGCCAACACCGCGTTCCGCCAGGCCTTGCTGACGTTCAAATGCGCGGGTGCGCAGATCGGCCTGCAATTGGGTTGCTTCCAACTCTGCCCCGGCCAGTTCCAGGGACCGTGCCGCATCGCGCCCCTCTGCCAGCGCATCTTCGACGTCGCTTTGTGCACGATCTACCGCCGATTGCGCATCCGCCGGATCCAGACGCACCAGCACCTGTCCGGCAATAACAACGCCGCCATCCTCAAAATCCTCGGCCAGTTCGACCACACGCCCGCCCCCGGCGGCACGCAGTTCCAAAAGACGGCGGCTTTGCACCTCGCCGAAAGTCTCCAGCACCGGCACGACATCTTCGGCTTCCGCCGTAACCACATTCACCGCAAAAACGCGTTCTCTCGCGGGGGGGGCCTTGGGATCCTCGGCCATCCGTTCCTTGACGGCCCCGCCCACCAGTGTTGCGGCGAAAACCAGCAGCCCTATCGTGCAGGCCGCCAGAAAGAGGCCAATCATACTTTGACGTAAAAAACGCATACCCGTCCGATCCAATGGGTTGTTCCTGACGTTACCCTAATGGTCGCGCGAGAAATACCAAGTTACATCTTGTTCAACGGTTGTCGCAGAGGTTTCCGTCGCGGGAAAATCAAATTTATTTGCGCCGTTTATGTTCGTCCAGACGTGGCATGATCTCAACAAAGTTACAGGGCCGGTGCCGGTAATCCAGCTGCTTCACCAAAATCTCGTCCCAGGCATCCTTGCAGGCCCCCGGCGATCCAGGCAGGGCGAATAGATAGGTCCCATTTGCCACCCCTCCGGTTGCGCGGCTTTGTACCGCCGATGTCCCGATCTTTTGCATGGATACGATTGTGAAGACAGTGCCGAAGGCATCGATCTCTTTTTCATAAACGTCACGATGCGCCTCAACTGTCACATCCCGCCCGGTCAACCCGGTGCCACCTGTAGAAATGATCACGTCAATCGCGTCATCCGTACACCAGGCGCGCAGTTGATCCGCGATCAGGGCGCGTTCATCGGGCAGGATATGCCGTTCGGCAACCACATGCCCCGCCGCCTCGATCCGATCGCGCAACACATCGCCAGAGCGGTCTTGCGACAGGTCGCGACTGTCTGACAAGGTCAGCAGCGCAATGCGCACCGCGATAAATTCGGCGGTTTCGTCAATACGGCTCATGTGCGTTCCAATACTGCAAGTCGGGCGGCAAGGCCCAGAAAGATACTGCCGCTGATCCATCCCGTTATACGGGCGGAACGCCCGCCGGTCGCAAGGGCACGGCCAAACCGGCCCGCAAATGCGCCCACTGCCCCGTTGATGAAAAAACCGCCAATGCCGATCACTGCGCCGCAAATCATAAACTGGCCCAGCACATTGCCGGCTTCGGGGCGGATAAATTGCGGCACAAAGGCCAGCACAAACAGAATCACCTTGGGGTTGGTCAGGTTGATCACAAACCCGGTGCCAAAAGCCCGCGCCACTGACAGCCCCGGCCCGGTTGGTCCAGCAGGTGGGACAGGACGAAACGCGCCAATCGCAAGGTAAACCAGATAGGCCACCCCAATCCAGCGGATCACGTCAAACGCCCAAGGATGCGCGGCAATCACCGCGCCCAGACCTAGACCCGCCAAGGCCACATGCACCATGCCGCCAGCCGCGACACCTCCACTGGCGGCAAAAGCGGCGCGTGGCCCTGCGCGTAGCCCCTGCCCCAGACAAAACATCATATCCGGCCCCGGCGTCAGATTCAGCGCCAATGCCGCAGGCACAAAGGCCAGCAATGTAAGAGGATCAACCATCCTGCACCTTTTTCTTAAGGCTTAACAAATCCGCCCAGGCCTCACGTTTGAACTCGGGCGAGCGCAGGAGATAGGCCGGATGAAACATCGGCAAGGCAGGCAGGCCCGCCACTTGCGTCCATTGTCCGCGCAACCGGGTTATGCCGCGTTTGCCCAATAAGGTCTGGCAGGACCAATTGCCCACAAGGACCAATACCTGAGGCGCTGCCAATTCGATATGGCGCAGCAGGAAAGGTTTCATCATCGCGATTTCATGCGGTTTCGGATCGCGGTTCTGCGGCGGACGCCATGGCAAGACATTGGTGATGTAAACCGGGGCCTCGGCATGGTTGCGCCCCATCTGGATCGCCGCCAACATCTTATCGAGCAACTGCCCCGCTTTCCCGACAAACGGCCTGCCCTCGCGGTCTTCATCGCGCCCCGGTGCCTCGCCCACCAGCATCACGCGGGCACCCGGTGTACCATCAGAAAACACCAGATTGCGGGCGCCTTTCTTCAAATCACAATGATCAAAGGCTGCCATCGCTGCGCGCAGTTCCTCAAGCGTGCTGGCCGTTTTGGCCGCCTGTTCGGCCAAGGCAACTGGATCCTCCTTGGCCATCGGGACAAAACCACCCGCCGGCACCTCTGCCACCTTGGGCTTTTCCACCACGGCAGGCACGTCATAGCGATTGACCGGCACATCCGAAATCGCCTCGGTTGCGCCAAGTTCGATCTGCCATTCCAGCAGTGCGTGATCGTGGTAAAAGCTCGCTGATTCCATACCTGCAGCTTACGCCGCCTCAGCAGCAATCAAAATCCCTGATCGCCTTGCCGCGACACCTGCCCGCGCCCTATAAGGGGGCGAGCAAAACCAAAGGTGTCCCTATGTCCCCTGCGCCGTCGTCCTTCACGCATAAACATCTGCTGGGCATCGAACATCTGTCCCAGAGCGATATCACCGCAATCCTTGATCTGGCTGACACCTATGCCGATCTGAATCGCCAGCCGCTAAAACATACCGACGCTTTGGCCGGGCTGACCCAGATCAACATGTTTTTCGAAAACTCTACCCGCACACAGGCCAGCTTTGAAATCGCCGGCAAACGCCTTGGGGCGGATGTCATGAACATGGCAATGCAGGCCTCTTCGATCAAAAAGGGCGAGACCCTGATTGATACGGCCATGACCCTGAACGCGATGCACCCTGATCTGCTGGTTGTGCGCCATCCGCAATCAGGGGCTGTGGATCTGCTGGCGCAAAAGGTGAACTGCGCAGTGTTGAACGCAGGTGACGGGCGTCACGAACACCCCACGCAAGCCTTGCTGGACGCCTTGACCATCCGTCGTGCCAAGGGGCGTTTGCACCGGCTGTCGATTGCCATTTGCGGGGACATTGCCCATTCGCGCGTGGCGCGTTCCAACATCATGTTGCTGGGCAAGATGGAAAACCGCATCCGCCTGATCGGCCCACCTACCTTGATGCCTTCAGGCATTGCAGACTTCGGTGTCGAGGTGTTTGACGATATGGCCGAGGGGCTGAAAGACGTTGATGTGGTGATGATGCTGCGCCTGCAAAAGGAACGGATGGACGGCGGATTCATCCCGTCAGAGCGCGAATATTATCACCGCTATGGTCTGGACGCGGACAAGCTGGCCCACGCCAAACCAGACGCCATTGTGATGCACCCCGGCCCGATGAACCGCGGGGTTGAGATTGACGGCACCCTGGCGGATGACATTAACCGCAGCGTTATTCAGGATCAGGTCGAAATGGGCGTCGCTGTGCGCATGGCGGCGATGGACCTGCTGGCACGCAACCTGCGCACCCGCGCGCTGGAAGCGGTGTAGCGGCGATGCCCGTCGACATCCAAACCGGCGAAATCGGCACAACACGGGTGTTTTCCCTGTCGATGCCCACTGCGGATGCGCAAACTTTGCAAGGCGACACAGAGGCACAACTGACGCTCCTCGGGGCCACGGGTCTGAACCCGGACGGGGTGGAGGTTTTTCCCCTGTCCGATTTGGGCGAAATCGGGCTGGCGGGCTATCTGCGCGATGGCACAGATGTGCCGGAAACCGACCTGAAACGCGATGCGGCCAAACTGGCAGCACTGGATGGCTGGGTCATGTTGGTCCACTCACTGGCTTTTGCCGGCAAGGCGATGACGCTGACACCTCACCCGGCGCTGACTCTGATCGGCACCTATAGGCAAACACCCTCGCAAAACCCGCAATCGGATATGACCGCACAATCGGCACGGCCTTATACTGGTGCATCCGCCCCCGCCGCCCAGGCCCCCGACATACGCCGCAGCAAATCGCGGGCTGTAGGGGTCTTGATCTTGCTTGCCGCTGTCATTCTATGGTGGGCTTTTGCCTGACCCCTCACCGCAAAAGGAAATCCCGATGGAAGACCCGAAAGACCCCAAGATGTCCGGCCGGATCGCAACAATTGCCCTGCTCGTGGCCTTTGGCATTGTTGGTATGATGCTGTGGATCGCCTGACAGCAGACGGGATCAGCTGGACTCCGTCGCGACGGGTTTTCTTGCGCCGCGTCGCCTTCAGTGCCGCGCTGACCTTTCTTGGGCTTGTGGCCGTGGCCATGGCGTTTTCGGTCTATTTCGCCCTGCCCCGTACCGCGATTATTCTTGGTGCCGGGACACTTACCTTGGTATTTGTGATCGAAGACCTGATGCGATGGCGCAGCCTGCGCGGCGACCTGTGGCAGATCAGCGACGGGCAGCTGATCTATGACGGGCCAGACGGGCGCGCCCATATCCCGCTTTCTGAGATCGTCAGTGCAAAGGTGCAATTCGGCACCCGTGTGCTGATCAAACTGACCTCGGGACAACGCATGCTGATGCGCTATCTGCCCTATGCCAAAGCCACCGCCGAAAAGATCGAAGCCGCCCGTGGCCCACGTCGCCCCTGACATCCCTGTCCCCCTGCCCGGATGCAGGATTAATCACGCCCACGCCTAACCCCCCTTGGTTTAAGGGCAGTTTTCAGGCAAGAGACCACAACCAGATCCAGACCAAAGGCCCGCCATGACGCTGCATTTCATCAATGCCAAGCTGATCGACCCGGAAGCAGGGAACATCATCACCGGTACTCTTAGCATTGCGGAAGGTAAGATCACGCAGATCAGCACCGATACCCCCCCCTTGCCTGCCGGGGAGGAGGTCGTGGACTGCCAGGGGAAATACCTTGCACCGGGTATCGTCGACATGGGGGTCAAAGTCTGCGAACCTGGCGAGCGGCACAAGGAAAGCTACCGCTCTGCTGGGCTGGCCGCCGCCGCTGGCGGAGTCACCACGATGATCACGCGCCCCGACACCACCCCTGCCATCGACAGCCCCGAGGTGCTTGAGTTCGTCACCCGCCGTGCCAATGAAGCGGCTCCCGTGCATGTCGTGCCCATGGCCGCCCTGACCAAGGAACGGGCCGGTGCAGAAATGACCGAAATCGGGTTCCTGATGGACGCCGGTGCCGCCGCCTTTACCGATTGCGACCATGTGGTCAGCAACACCAAGGTTTTTGCCCGCGCGCTAACCTATGCCCGCAGCCTTGGCGCACTGGTGATTGCCCATCCACAGGAACCAACCCTAAGCGCCGGGGCCGCCGCAACGTCAGGCAAGTTCGCCTCCCTGCGCGGGCTGCCTGCCGTGTCACCCATGGCCGAACGTATGGGGCTGGACCGCGACATCGCCCTGATCGAGATGACTGGCGCGAAATACCACGCCGACCAGATCACCACCGCGCGCGCCCTGCCCGCGCTGGCCCGCGCCAAGGCCAACGGGCTGGACATCACTGCGGGTGTCGGCATCCACCATCTGACGCTGAACGCGCTGGATGTGGCGGATTATCGAACCTTCTTTAAACTCAAACCCCCATTGCGGGATGAGGATGACAGGATCGCCGTGGCCGAAGCCGTGGCCAGCGGGTTGATTGATATCATTTGTTCCATGCACACGCCGCAGGACGAGGAGTCCAAACGCCTGCCGTTTGAAGAGGCCGCCTCTGGTGCGGTCGGACTTGAAACCCTGCTGCCTGCCGCGCTGCGTCTGGTGCATGCGGATCTGATTGATCTGCCGAAACTGTGGCGGGCCTTGTCGTTCAACCCCGCCAAACGGTTGGGCCTGCCCGGCGGCCGCCTGACCGCAGGTGCGCCTGCGGATCTTGTGTTGTTTGACGCCAATGCACCCTTTGTCATGGACCGTGCAACACTGCGGTCAAAATCGCGCAACACGCCGTTTGACGGCATGCGGATGCAGGGTAAGGTGATCAGAACCTATGTTTCCGGAACCTGCGTATTTGAGGGCCCCTGATGCCGCCAATTGATTCTTCTCCTGTTGTGCTGATCCTCTGGGCCCTGTTGGGATATCTTGCCGGGTCTATCCCCTTTGGCATGGTGCTGGCCCGCATCATGGGGTTGGGCAACCTGCGCGACATCGGCTCTGGCAACATCGGGGCCACAAATGTTCTGCGCACCGGCAACAAGAAAGCCGCCGCACTGACCTTGCTGTTTGATGCGGCCAAAGGGGCGGTTGTGGTTCTGTTGGCCCGTGCCCTCGCAGGCGAGGCCGCCGCACAGCTTGCCGCCCTTGCTGCAATGCTGGGACATTGTTTTCCGGTTTGGCTAAAGTTCAACGGTGGCAAGGGGGTTGCGACATTTCTTGGCATCATGCTGGCGCTGGCCTGGCCGGTTGGGATCGGCTGTTGTCTGGCATGGCTGGTAGCGGTTGCCGCCACACGGGTTTCCTCCATGGGCGCACTTGCCGCGGCCTCGGTATCGACAATGCTGATGGTGATCCTGAACTTTGGCCATATGCTGATACTGGGCATCGCCCTGACCGTGCTGCTCTATGTACGCCACCACGCCAATATCCAACGGATCAAAGCCGGCACCGAACCCAAAATCGGCCAGAAAAAGTGACTGTTTCGACCGATGCCCCATTGGTATCAGGACACGCTGCATGGCCGATATAAACCTGCCCGTCATCCTGTTCGCCGCCTTCCTTGCGGCGGGCAGCCCCGGCCCCGCCACCCTCGCCATTGCAGGCACGTCGATGGCATCCGGACGGCGCAGCGGGCTGGCCCTTGCATCAGGTGTGACCACAGGGTCGTTCATCTGGTCCGTCGCTGCTGCCTTTGGCTTGGGCGCGGTGATGGCCGCAAACGTTTGGGTGTTTGAAATCATCCGCTATGTCGGTGCTGGATACCTAGCATGGCTGGCGTTCAAATCTGCCCGCTCTGCTTGGATGGGCAGCAAACTAATCGCCCGCGACATGGCCCCAAGCACCCCGCGCCGCGCCTATGCCAAGGGGCTGGCCCTACATCTGACCAACCCCAAGGCTGTGCTGTTTTTCGGCGCACTTTATGCGATTGGCATCCCGCCCGGAACCGAGCCAAGCGCCTTGGTCACCGTCATACTAGCGGTTGGCGTGCAGAGCACCATCATGTTCCACCTCTATGCGCTGATCTTCTCGTCCAAACCGATGGCTGCGGCCTATGCCGGTGCGAAACGCTGGTTCGAGGGGTTCTTTGCACTCTCATTCGGCGCAATTGCCTTCAAGGTACTGACGGCCAAGGTCGACTGACGGGCGGGCACCGCGGCAGAAACGCCACTGGCCCTACCCGAAGTTATCTCAATAGCTGTATTCAGCGTAAATCCGGTTAATGTCGCCCTGCCATTTGCCGTGGTAATCTTCCAACAGCTCATCAGCAGGCACCTTGCCGCTTTCGACACTTTCCTTCAGCGCGTTCAGGAAATGGGTTTCATCGGGGACCATGCCACCGGCACCGGACCTGGCTCGGGCTTTCAACCCGGCCTCAGACAGGGCAAGGGTTTCGCGCGCGATGTCATGCATGTTGATGCCCGTCACCTTGGCCTGCAACCCGTCAACCGACGCAGCTGTGCGCAGCGCGTCATGCTGTGCCGGTGTCCAGTTTTTCACCAGATCCCATGCGCCATCCAGCGCATCCTGATCATACATCAACCCAACCCAGAATGCTGGCAGGGCACAGAGCCGCCGCCAGGGGCCGCCATCCGCGCCGCGCATTTCAATGAACTTTTTCGCCCGCGCTTCCGGGAAGGCGGTGGTCAGATGGTCCGCCCAATCGCTGAGAGTTGGCATTTCGCCGGGAAGTGCCGGCAATTTTCCCTGCATGAAGTCACGGAACGACATGCCCAGCGCGTCAATATATTTGCCGTCGCGATAGACAAAATACATCGGCACATCGAGCGCGTATTGCACCCAGCGCTCAAACCCGAAGCCCTCTTCGAACACGAAAGGCAGCGTGCCGGTGCGGGCATTGTCCAGATTGCGCCAGACCATCGAACGCAGGGATTTATAGCCGTTCGGCTTGCCTTCGAAAAACGGTGAGTTGGCAAACAGTGCGGTGGCCACAGATTGCAACGCAATTGCAACGCGCATTTTCTGGACCATGTCGGCCTCTGACCCAAAGTCCAGATTGACCTGAACCGTACAGGTCCGCCGCATCATCACCCGCCCCATGGAGCCAACCCGCCCCATATAGTCGTTCATCAGTTTGTAACGCCCCTTGGGCATCAGATCCATTTGTTCGTGGGTCCAATTGGGCGCTGCCCCAAGGCCGATCCAGCCCGCACCAATCTCATCCGCCACGTCCTGCACCTCGCGCAGATGTGTGTTCACCTCGTCGCAGGTCTCGTGAATCGTCTCGACAGGGGCCCCTGACAATTCCAGCTGCCCGCCCGGCTCAAGCGAAACATTAGCCCCGTCTTTTTCAAGCCCGATCAGCTTGCCGCCCTCTTCAACCGGTGCCCAGTTATGACGGTCGCGCAGCCCCTCCAGCATCACGCGAATGGAGCGTTCCCCCTCATAAGGCAGTGGTTTCAAAGTATCTTTGCAATAGCCGAATTTCTCGTGCTCGGTCCCGATGCGCCAGTCCGCCTTGGGCTTGCACCCCTCAGCCAGATATTCAGCCAGCTGTTCGTGACGCTCGATCGGGCCTCCGCCGGATTGTGGAATAGACATGGGGAAGGCTCCGAAATTGGTTGGAATTAGGGGAAAGGGATGGTCGGATTTGACAAGGGTGTCAATGCAGCAGTGTGCCCGCATGTGCTGTGTTCGGGCGTTGCCAGATCACAACTGTGGCATGAGGTTCCGCCCGCAGCGTGTTCAACATTTTCTCGGTACGCAGCCCCGGCAGGGCGGCAAAGGCATCAAACAGCGCATCGGCACCGGCGGCATTGACCGGTATAAGCAACGGTGGCTGGCCCTGCTGGCTTAACCGCCAATGGGCCGGAAACATATTGCCCTCAAGCGTCAGCCGGTCCATCTCGCGCAGCGCCACAGTGCCCCCGGTCAATGGCCCGAAGTAGCTGACCTGCCCCTCGTCAACCTGCACCGCGCCGGTTCCACCATCAGGTCCGCGAAACCGCCCGCGCTGAATGCCAAGCCAGGCCAACAACAACCCACCCGCGATGGCCGCATACCCTGGCACAGCCAATAAAAACCCCGGCCCCGACACCAGCCAGATCCCAAGCAGGGCCAGCAAACCACCCAGATATGCCTCGCGCCAGCGCCAGAGGGCCGCCTTGGCTTCGGGACGAAAGAAGGTCATGTCTTGATCCTCAGAGGTTCCTTGAACAATGCGATTTCGTAGGCACCAATATGACTGAACCCAATCGCCTCATACGCGCGGGCGGCAAATGCAGACGCAGCAAACAGGATTGCTTTGCCTATCCCCTCCGAACGCACCTCATGCAAATGGCGCAATACAATCTCGCCCCCGTATCCGCATCCACGGTGTTCAGGCGGAACATAGACACCGCCAATCTGGACAGTATCCAGTGTTCGCGCATTCAGGTTCGACATTGCCACAGGCATGTTATTGACCGTCAACAATCTGGCATCCGGATTGGCCGCGAACGTCACCGCAAGGTCGTCCAAGTCAGACCCCGATGGCAATGGTAGGCCGCTGTCCTCATGATAGCCCAGAAACCACTCGGCCAACCAAGGTAGGTTGTCCGGCAAGGGTTTAACAAGCGAACACTCTTGCAAAGTCAGCGGCATCATCTCAGCCAGATCCAACGCATAAAGCGGCTCTTGCTCGCGCAATGCGAAAGCCATCTTGTCACAACCAATCGCAATCAGCATTTTCGATACTTGTCTTGGCTCGCCTGTCATACCGGCGATTGTCAGGCCATTCAGCATCTTCGCCACCCCATCAAAGAACGACTTTGGTGCATCAGGTGCCTGACACATCAGATATCCCCCGTTGGTGATTCCCGCGACCGCCTTGATCCCATTTTTATCTTCGGACAGATAAAACGTGGTACCCTGTCTGTGCTCGCGTTCCTGCGTACCGTGGGCTGCGAGATTGCCGCGCAAGAACATGGAACTCGCTGCATAGCGACTTAGGAATTTGTCCATCGCATCAGCGTCAGCGGCGATTGCACAACGGATCATCCCCAATCCCCCAGTTTCTGCTGCCAGATCGTCATGGCTGCGACCGCCGCAGTGTCCGCCCGCAGGATGCGCGGCCCCAATGTCACCGCATCGGCAAACTCTGCCTTGTGCAGTTTGCTACGTTCACGGTCAGAAAAACCGCCCTCCGGCCCGATCAGAATGGCCCAGGGGCCCGGCTGACTGGGCAGTTCCGATGTCACCCCCGCCAATGCCTCGTCACAGAACATGATCCGGCGGGATGTATCCCACTGCTCCAGCAGGCGGCCGAACTTCACCGCCTCGGCAACTTCGGGCACATAGGTGCCGCCACATTGCTCTGCCGCCTCTACCGCATGGGCCTGCAAGCGGTCGCGTTGAATGCGGCCTGCATTGGTAAATTCAGTCATCACCGGCACAATCCGCGCCGCGCCCATTTCGGCGGCTTTCTCGACGATGAAATCCGTGCGCGCCTTCTTGATCGGTGCAAACAGCAGCCAGACATCCGGCGGCATCCGCAAGGGGCGGGTTTGCTGCACACAGCACAGCTCTCCTCCGCGCTTGCCTGCCTGCACAATTTCCGCCTGCCATTCCCCATCGGATCCGTTAAACAGCAACACCTGCCCGCCGACGGCCTGCCGCATCACCCCGAAAAGGTAATGCGCCTGCCCTTTGTCCAAAGGAACCGATTGCCCAACCCCCAAGGGGTGCTCTACATAAAGTCTGATCTTAGCGCTCATGAGACTGATATATGCAAGAGACACCCACATCACCAGATGCACCTGTCGCAGATGCCGCAGCAGACAATTGGGTGGACCGTTATGCGCCGCCGTTTGCGCGGCCTTTTCTACGTCTCAGCAGGGCCGACCGGCCCATCGGCACATGGCTGTTGCTGCTACCCTGTTGGTGGGGGCTGGCGCTGGCAATTCTTTATGATCAAAGCCCACGCTGGGAAGACCTGTGGATTTTCACCGGCTGCGGCATCGGTGCTTTTCTGATGCGTGGGGCCGGATGCACATGGAATGACATCACCGACCGCCATATCGACGGGCAGGTCGAACGCACCCGCTCGCGCCCTATTCCGTCAGGTCAGGTCAGTGTGGAGGCCGCCGTGGCATGGATGGTCATCCAGACCCTGCTGGCCGCGGTGATTCTACTGACCTTCAACACTGCCGCCATCGGCTTGGGCTTTTTGTCGCTGCTGCTGGTCACGATTTACCCTTTTGCCAAACGGTTCACATGGTGGCCGCAAGTGTTTCTGGGGCTGGCTTTCAATTGGGGGGCCTTGCTGGCCTGGACCGCCCATACCGGTGTACTGCAACCCCCTGCCATTCTGCTTTATGCAGGCGGCATCGCCTGGACGTTGTTTTATGATACGATTTATGCCCATCAGGACACTGATGACGACGCGCTGATCGGGGTGAAATCCACCGCGCGACTGTTTGGCGACACCTCTCCCAAGTGGTTGCTGCGTTTCCTGATGCTGACGGTTGGGCTACTGGGTCTGGCGGTGATTTTCAGCGCCCTGCCCAATGCCTCGATCCTTGCGATGGTAATCGCTCTTGCCGGCCCGTGGGCAATGGGTTGGCATATGACATGGCAACTGCGTGGGCTCGACATCAACAATGCCGCAAAGATGCTGCAATTGTTTCGCGCCAATCGTGACACCGGCATAATCCCGCTGTTGTTTTTTGCGATAGCCCTTCTCGTGTGATTGCACCCCCGCTGCGCGGGGCGTATCAACGACCTAATTTCAACAGGGTACATCTGATACATGCGTCTGTCTTCACTGCTCATCATCGCCATGACTTTCTTTGCGGCCGCTGTCGTGTCCCTTGTCGCGGCTAACTTCAGTGTAAAACTCATCGAAGAATCATCTGAAATCGGGGTGCGCGATGCCCTTGATGATGAGGGCATGACATGGGCCGAAGTGCAGGCAGACGGTTTGCAGGTCACTCTGGCCGGCATCGCCCCTACAGAGGCGGTGCGCTTCAAGGCGCTGACAACCGCCGGGTCTATCGTTGACGCCGCCCGTGTGATTGATGAAATGGAAGTCGAAGCACAGGCGGCGATCGCCCCGCCCCGTTTTTCCGCCGAGGTACTGCGAAACGACAGCGGTGTGTCGATCATCGGCCTGATCCCTACCACCTCTGATCGCGAAGGGGCTGTGGCCCGGTTTTCACAGATCGTCGGTGCCGAAAACGTTGCCGATTTTCTGGAACAGGGCGACTACCCTGCACCTGAAGGCTGGGAGGACGCGCTGGCTTTCGCCATGACCGCCATGGCCCAATTGCCCCGCGCCAAAGCCTCTATCGAAGCCGGGCGGGTGTCGATCACCGCCATCGCCGACAGCCCCGAAGCCAAGGCAGAGATGGAAAACAAACTGAACCGCACGGTGCCGCCCAGTGTTGAACTGATGCTGGATATTGCCGCCCCCCGTCCGGTGCTGACCCCTTTCACCCTGCGGTTTATCAAAGACGAGGAAGGCGCACGTTTTGACGCATGCTCCGCCGACTCCGAAGCAGCCCGCATTCGCATTCTTGCCGCTGCAACCCGTGCCGGGGTCACCGGCACCGCACGCTGTACCGTTGGCCTTGGTGTGCCCACCCCCCGCTGGGCAGAAGCGGTTGATCAGGCCATAAACGCGGTTCAGCGCCTTGAAGGCGGCTCGGTCACCTTTGCTGATGCCGACATCACCCTGGTCGCCCTGCCGGGCAGCGATCAAGACAATTTCGACCGCGTTGTGGGTGAACTGGAAAACAGCCTGCCCGAGGTTTTTGCCCTGCATTCCAAACTGCCCAAGGTGCTTGACCCAAGTGAAGGCCCTCCTGAATTCATCGCAACCCTCAGCCCCGAAGGACAGGTTCAGCTGCGCGGCCGCGTCAGCGATGTTTCCCTGCGCGAGCTTGCAGAGAGCTTTGCAAAGGCGCGCTTTGGGTCGGATAAAGTCTATACCGCCGCCCGCATCGCTGAAAACCTGCCGGCAGATTGGGCCCCGCGTGTGTTGACCGGTCTTGAAGCCCTGTCGGGACTGAGCAACGGCACCGTGACGGTCACCCCCAGCGATCTTCTCGTTTCCGGCAATACCGGCAACCCTGATGCCAGTTCAGAAATTGCCGCGATGCTGGCAGGAAAACTTGGTGAAGGTGCGGAATACAATATCGACGTAACATATCAGGAGAAACTGGACCCGGTGCTGGGCCTGCCCACGCCTGATCAATGCGAGGCCGAAATCGGCGAGGTTCTGAAAACCGGCAAGATCAACTTTGAACCCGGTTCAGCCACCATTGACGCATCCGCGCTTGGCGTGATGGACACCATCGCCGAAATCCTGCGCCGGTGCGGTGATATTCCACTGGAAATACAAGGATATACTGACAGCCAGGGCCGCGAGGCAATGAATCTGGCACTCAGCCAGAGCCGTGCGCAATCTGTCTTGAACGAATTGCGCGCACGGCGTGTTCTGACTGGCACTTTCACCGCCAAAGGCTATGGTGAAGAACAAGCCATCGCCGACAACAGCACCGAAGCTGGTCGCGAAGCCAACCGCCGCATTGAATTTAAACTGATCCGCCCCGATACCGTGGCGACACCAGAGCAAACAACGCTGGAATCTATCGCACAATCAGGCGATACAGACGGCGAAACGACGGAGCAAGGCACCACAGATGAGTAGAACCGAATTTGTCCTTGCGACTGCGATTATTCTTTTTGTCGCGTTTTGTCTGGGGTGGTTCGCCAACTGGCTGCTGCATCGGTTCACCCGTGTTGCCGCTGGCGATGTCGCCGAACTGGACCGGATGAGCCAGGAACTGCACGAAGCGGAAGAAACCCGTGATCAGGCAATCACCTATCTGCAACAGCGCGAGGCAGAGTTGACCAATCAACTGGCCCAGACCGAAGCAGAACTGGGAGCCGCGATGGAAGGGTTGCGCGACGCCCGCCGCGAGGCAGAGGAACTGCGCGGCTATATGGAAAACCAATCCGCGCCGGTTGGCGGCGAAGTCTTCTCCAGCAAACGCTAAGGCTCACCAGCGTTTCAACGCATCCTCATCAACGGATTTTGAAGCGACCCAGCCTGATCCCTTGGCCGTGATCTCGCGCTTCCAGAATGGCGCACGTGATTTCAGGTAATCCATCAGGAATTCCGCCCCCTCAAAGGCAGATTTGCGATGGCGTGCGGCAGTGGCCACCATCATGATCATCTCCCCAGGCAGCAAACGCCCGAAACGGTGAATGACCAAAGCGTCCCCCAGATCAAACCGGGTCATCGCCTGCGCGGCAAATTCGCCTAGCGCGGCCTCGGTCATACCGGGGTAATGTTCGATCTCCATCGCTTCCAGCGGGTCATCGGGCAGATCCCGCACCACGCCGGTAAAAGTAACAATCGCCCCCATATCCCGATGGCCGCGGGCAAATTCTGTCGTTTCCTGTCCCAGATCAAACGGGGCTTCCTGCACCAGAACCCGCACCGGTCACCCGCCTGTCATCGGCGGAAAAAACGCAATCTCGCGCGCACCTTCCAGTGCTGCGTCAAAATCCGTCAACGTCTGATCCACCGCCACGCGCAGGGCGCTCAGATCAGAAAACGCCACCTGATAGCGCTCTTCGCGGGCTTTCAGCTCTTCCACCAATGCGCGCACTGTTGTTGCCTTGGTCTCAACCGTTTCGCGCGGCAGGCCAATACGCTCCCGCACCCAGGCAAAATACAGAATTTCCATCAACGTCCCTCTTTCAAATGCGGCATGGCTTTGATCAGGTAATCGACACCGGTGATCGCCGTCAGCGCCGCGGCCAGCCACAACAGCCAAAGTCCGATGCGGCCCGACCATTCCATACCCATCAACTTCCAGCCCAGCCCCAGCACATCCTCCTGCGAACCACTCAGGATGGCACCGACCATCTCATCATCCATCCCAAAGACCGACATCCCCAGATAATGTTCAAACACACCCTGACTGAACAAAACCGCAATCGCCGTCATCTGGAAGGTGGTCTTCCATTTGGCCAGACTGGTCACCTTCAACGTGCCTGAGACATCCCCCAGAAATTCGCGCAGCCCGGAAACAAAAACCTCGCGAAACAGGATCACCGTTGCGGGCAAGACCAACCAGGGTGACCAACTGGAAAACGCGATAATCACCATCAGGGCAATCACCACCATTGCCTTATCCGCAATCGGATCCAACATCGCGCCCAGCTTGGTTTCCTGCTTCCACGCGCGCGCCAGATAGCCATCAAACCAATCGGTTACCGCCGCCGAAACAAACAGCAGCAGGGCAAACCAATCCGCATAAGGGCGCGTGAAAAACAGAAACATCACTGCGACCATCGGGGCCGCAATCAAGCGCAACAGCGTCAGAATATTTGGCAGATTCCACTTCATACCCGCACCCTACAGCCCCTGCCGCCCATGTAAAAGCACCAACGCGTCTCCTCTTTTTGGCCTTAAGTACTGTCCGCACTCTCGTCCTTCGGTTCCGCCAGCTATGGCCACGAAGCTATCCCCGTTCATGGAAATAGGCATAAATCGTCTCGGCCAATGCGTCTGACACCCCGGCCACCGCCTTGAGATCAGACAGATTCGCCCGCCCCACAGCCTTGGCAGAGCCGAAATGCGCCAGCAACGCCCGTTTGCGCCCCGGCCCGACACCCGGCACATCATCCAACGGTGTCTTGCTCACCGCCTTGGCGCGTTTTGCACGGTGGGTGCCAATGGCGAACCGATGCGCCTCATCCCGCATGCGTTGAACAAAATACAACACCGGATCATTGTGACGCAGCGCCATAGGGCGTTTGCCGACCCGGTGAAACTCCTCCTTGCCTGCGTCACGGTCCACCCCCTTGGCGACGCCGACCATGGGAATATCTTCAACCCCGTATTCGCGCATGATCGACGCCACGGCAGAGACCTGCCCTGCCCCCCCGTCGATCAACAGCAGATCCGGCCAATGCCCCTCCTTGCGGTCGGGGTCCTCTTTCAACAACCGCTTAAATCGCCGCTGCAATACCTCTTTCATCATGCCAAAGTCGTCGCCGGGGGTCAGCGCGTCCCCACGAATGTTGAACTTACGGTATTGGTTCTTCAGCATGCCCTCCGGCCCGGCCACAACCATGGCCCCCACCGCGTTCGTGCCCTGAATATGCGAGTTGTCATATACTTCGATCCGCGCAGGCGGTGCCGGCAGATCAAAAGCCTCCGCCAGCCCTTTTAGCAGTTTCGCCTGGGTTGCGGTCTCTGCCATCTTACGGGCCAGCGATTCACGGGCATTGCGCAGTGCGCCATCAACCAGTTCCGCTTTCTCCCCCCGTTGCGGCACCAGCAGTTCCACCTTGCGGCCCAACTTGCCCGTCAGCGCATCCGCCATCAGATCTGGGTTTTCAATCTGGTTGCTCAGGATCAGTTGCGGCGGCGGATCACGCTGATCATAGAACTGACCGATAAAGGCTTCCAGCACCTCGGCCGCATCTACATCTGCACCAACGCGGGGGTAATAATCCTTGTTGCCCCAGTTCTGATTGGCCCGAATGAAAAACACCTGAACACAGGCCTGTCCGTCCTGCATGTGCAACCCGATGACATCCGCCTCGGTCACCCCTTTTGGGTTAATCCCCTGCGCGGTCTGCACCTGGGTCAGCGCCTCGATCCGGTCCCGCAGCGCCGCTGCGCGTTCAAACTCCATCTCTTCGGAGGCCGTATTCATCTCGCTGGCCAGACGGGCCTGAATATCTGTGGTCTTGCCGCCCAGAAAACGCTGCGCATCATTGACCGTCTGAGCGTACTCTTCCGGGCTGATCTTGCCCACACAAGGGGCAGAACAGCGTTTGATCTGATATTGCAAACAAGGGCGCGTGCGGCTTTCAAACATGGCGTTGGAGCAGTCACGCAGCAGGAAAACCCGTTGCAGTTGGTTCAGCGTCCGGTTCACAGCACCCGCACTGGCGAAGGGACCATAATATGATCCTTTTTCCTTTTTGGCACCGCGGTGTTTCTTGATCTGCGGAAACGCGTGATCCGCCGTCACCAGAATATTGGGAAAGCTTTTGTCGTCCCGCAACAGCACGTTGTACTTCGGCTTTAGCTGCTTGATCAGGTTCTGTTCCAGCAGCAGCGCTTCGGTCTCTGTCTTTGTGGTCAAAAACATCATTGAAGCGGTATTCGCGATCATCCGCGCAATGCGGCCCGAATGCCCGGCAGGGCGTGCGTAGTTGCTGACCCGCGCCCGCAAATTACGTGCCTTGCCCACATAAAGCACACGGCTTTCACCATCCAGCATCCGGTAAACACCGGGCGAGGCATCAAGAGTTTTGAGATAGCTCTGGATCACCGCGTGACCTTGAGGCTGTGTCTGGGTCTGATCCGTCATGGGCCGCCTGATTCTCTGTTCGTGCTGCACTATGCAGGTTTCGGTAACAAGGGTTAACCTGTCCACGAATCCTGTGGATAACTCTGCGGGTAAGTTTGGGTGGACATGAAATTATTGTTGTATTCAGCAGACTTCTTTGGATTGCCTAATTTTTAGGCAGTTATGTAACCGTCTGAAAAATATTAACAAATTATTAACACCTCGCCAACCCTCTGAAAACATGGGCTAATTGTAACAGTTATGTGTCCCGCTCGCCCGCCCGTGCAGAACTTTAGCGGCAACACCCTATTCTACCCCCACAATATCCGGTGTTTCCCAGCCAAGATGCTGCCCGCCATCAACGCAGAGTAGCTGCCCCGTCACCGCAGGCGCATCCAGAAAATAGCCCAGTGCAGCAGTGATATCAGCCGGGTTGGCCCCGCGTTCCAGCACTGTATTGGTCCGTTGATTGTTGAAATGCGTGTCCGATTGACGTGCGCCCTTCAGGGTGGGCCCCGGTCCAATGGCATTTACCCGGATCGCGGGCGCAAGGGCACGGGCGGTGGTCTGGGTCATCGCCCATAGCCCCATCTTCGCCAAAGTATAGGTCATGAATTCCGGCGTCAGCTTGCGCACCCGTTGATCCACCATATTGATGATCAACCCGCTGGCCTGAGGCTCTCCTGTGGCATCAGCTTCTGCCGGCAGCCCTTGGGCCGCCATCAACTGCGTCAGTACAAATGGCGCACGCAGATTGCTGCCCATATGCCGGTCCCAACTGTCGCGGGTGGCGCTTTCAACCGTATCATATTCAAAGATCGACGCATTATTCACCAGACAGGTAAGCGGACCACCCAGCGCCGCAGCAGCCTGTTCAAACAGATCGGTTGCAGCCTCATCTTCCAGAAGGTCAGCCTGCAAGGCCACTGCATTGCGGCCCAGTGCTGTGATCTCTTCTACAACCTGATCTGCACCGGCGCTGCTGCTGGCATAATGCACAGCCACATCAAAACCGCGCTCCGCCAGGTAAACGGCCATCGCTGCGCCAAGGCGGTGCCCCGCTCCTGTGACAAGTGCCCGCCGCATATCAGCTTTCTCCTCAGACCAGAACGACAACCAGATAAACGGCGTAGAGGGCGCTCAAGATGATACCCCACGTCCTTGTGATGTCCTTCTTGAGAAACACAAAGGGGATCAGCAACAGGGATGCCCCCAGCATGACCCAAAGGTCAAACTGCAAGAACTCTGGATCAACCCTGATCGGGCCCACAAGACTGGCAATGCCGATGATCGCCAGAAGATTGAACATATTCGACCCGATGACACTGCCCAACACAACATCCGCCTGCCGCCGCAACGCCGCCATGACCGTTGTCGCAAGCTCCGGCAGTGAGGTACCGATGGCCACCAATGTCAGACCGATGACCGTATCACTGACGCCATAGGCCTGCGCGATAATCGTGGCATTATCCACCAACAGCCCTGCACCCAGCGGCAGGCCCACAAGGCCAAGAACCAGAAATACAGCAATCTGCCAACTTGGCATACTGGGATCCGCGCCTTCGGGTTCTTCCAAACCCTCCGCCTCGCATCGGCGATGCGCGCGCGCGTCGCGCATCTGGTCAAACAACACATAGGCCAAAGCCCCCAAGAGCACCAAACCGGCAAGCCAGTCAAACACCCCCCGGAACGCCAGCCCGATAAACAGCACGCTTGCCGCAATCATGAAATTATAGCTTTTGCTGGTGTCACATTGCGAGGTGTGCATGGTCGCCAGAAGTGCCGGAATGCCCAGCACCAACAGAATGTTCGCCGTGTTCGACCCGACCACATTGCCCAATGCAAGCCCCGGTGCCCCATCCAGTACAGCCTTGATCGAGATCAGCAGCTCAGGTGCCGAGGTGCCGAATGCCACAATCGTCAAGCTGACGATCAGTGCTGGTATCCCCAAGCGCAACGCAAGGTTCACCGCACCTTTAACCAGCGCATCCCCCGCCAACAGCAGGATCACCAGACCCAGTCCAGACAAGATCCACGGCATCAACATCAGCTTTTACCCCCACAGGCGCAGGGCCCTTTGCCAATGCGAAAACGCCCGCAGGCCCCGCATTTTGTTTGTTTCAAACGATTTGATCCCAGCCAGTGCATTTTGCCAAACCAAGCCAAAACACCCATAAACACCAGAAACAAAAGAACTATCTTGGCAACCATTGGTTAGAGACCAAACCGCGCATAGGCTGCACGTTCCTCGATACTCAATACCGCCTCATGCACCACCTGCGTTGAAAAGCGCGAAAGAAGACCGCGTTTGACAGAATAGCTGCGCAACCTGACCTTCTTGCCAAAACGTTCTTTCATCACCGGCAACAGATGGCCAATGCCATCAATCAACCCCAGCTCAAGCGCACGACGGGCCAGCCAGATCTCGCCCGTGAACAGATCCTGATCTTCCGGCAATTTGCCTTTTCGCCGCGCCGTGATGTGCTCTTTGAAGTTCACATGGACATCTTCAAGCAGCGTCTTGAGCCGCGCTACATCTTCCGGGGCTGCGGGGCGGAACGGGTCCAGCATGCTTTTGGACTCGCCAGCCGTATAGATCCGCCGCTCAATCCCGTGAGTTTTGATAAACTCATCAAGACCAAAGGAGGCAGAGATTACCCCGACTGACCCGACAACCGAAGAACTGTCCGCATAAATCTCATCTGCCGCAGCGGCCAACCAATAGCCACCCGATCCGGCCACATCCTCAACAAAGGCGATAACCGGAATGTTCTTTTCCTCAGCCAGTCGACGAATGCGCGCCCCGATCAGCGAGGATTGCACCGGACTGCCGCCCGGTGAATTCACTTCCAAAGCCACCGCAACGGGTTTTCCCTTGGAAAAAGCTTTTTCAATAATCGGTCGCAGCGTGACGTCATTCAACGCCCCGGGCCCCTGCCCGCCAATCAACCCGGCAAGGCGGATCACAGCGACAGTCGGATCAGATTTTACGAAAGGCAGCCAGTTTTTCATGTAACCTCATGTAGAACGCGCAGCATGTGCAAACAAGGACGCGGGCAGGATTAATCGCGGATGCGCCATCCGGTCCTGAATATCCACCAGATCACATAGAGGCAAATGCCGGTGAAGACACCGATGGCAAGCAGGCTGGTGACAATCGGCACATCCGCCGCCCCGTAAAACGCCCAACGAAAGCCAGAGATCAGATAGACCACCGGGTTAAACATCGAAATCGACTGCCAAACAGAAGGCAGCATCGAGATGGAATAGAACGATCCGCCCAGGAAAACCAAAGGTGTGACGATCAACAGCGGCACGATCTGAAGCTGTTCAAAATTCCCCGCCCAGATGCCAAGGATAAAGCCGAACAGTGAAAAGCTGATGGCGGTGAGGACAAGGAAGGTCAGCATTGCAATCGGATGTTCAATGCTGAAATCGACAAAAAAGAAGGCGGTGATCAGGATGATAACCCCGATGATCAGTGCCTTGGTGGCGGCGGCCCCCACATAGCCCAGCACAATTTCCAGAAAGCTGATCGGCGCGGCCAACAGTTCGGAAAATGTCCCGATGAATTTCGGGAAATAGATGCCGAAAGACGCGTTTGAAATCGACTGGGTGATGACCGTCAACATAATCAGCCCCGGCACGATAAAGGCCCCGTAACTTACCCCGTCAACCTCTTGAATGCGGCTGCCGATGGCCGCCCCGAAGACCACAAAATACAGCGAAGTCGAAATAACCGGCGCAAGAAAGCTTTGTGCAATCGTGCGGAAGAACCGATGCATTTCAAACAGGTAGATGGATATTACCGCTGTCCAGTTCATGCCGCATCCTCCGCGCCGGTCTTGGGGTCACCCTTATGGACAAGGTTCACAAATATCTCCTCAAGACTGGATTGGCGCGTCACCAGATCGCGCAGGGTCAGCCCCTCTTGGGCAACAGCGGCCAGCAAGGATGTGATGCCTGTCCGTTCGGCGCGTGTGTCATAGGTGTAGATCAACGCCCCGTCCTTCGATAGGCGCAGGTCGTCTGATTGCAAAGCCGGTGGGATCTCTGAAAGCGGCGCGCTCAGCTGCACCTCCAGCTCCTTCTGGCCCATCCGGGCCATCAGCTTGTCCTTATCCTCAACCAGCATCAGCTCGCCCTTGGCAATCACCCCGACACGGTCGGCAATGGCCTCGGCTTCTTCAATGTAATGGGTGGTCAGGATGATCGTCACACCCGCCGCCTTCAGCCCTGCAACAATTTCCCACATGTCCTTGCGCAGCTCCACGTCAACGCCAGCAGTGGGTTCATCCAGAAACAACACCCGCGGGTCATGTGACAGCGCCTTGGCAATCAAAACGCGCCGCTTCATGCCGCCCGAAAGCTCTCTGATCTGACTGTCTTTCTTGTCCCAGAGCGACAGCTGGCGCAGGACTTTCTCCATGGTGCCATCATCACCCGCTTTGCCAAACAACCCGCGTGAAAACCGCACTGTGTTGATCACCCGCTCAAAGGGTTCCAGATTGATCTCCTGCGGCACCAGCCCGATCATCGAGCGCGCTGCGCGATAATCATCCTTGATGTCATGCCCGCCAACCGCAACCGTCCCTGAACTGGCCGTGGTAATTCCGCAAACCGTTGAAATCAGAGTTGTTTTTCCAGCGCCATTCGGCCCGAGAAGCGCCAGAATTTCGCCTTCGCGAATGTCCAGTGTGACACCCTTGAGCGCCTCAAAACCACCCTTATAGGATTTCTTGAGGTCTTTGATCTCGACTATGTTCCGCATGCTGTCGTCCTTATTCCGGCCCACATCCTAAACCGGATGTGCAGGAGTAAACAGGTGCGTTTACTCTTTTGAGCGCCCAAACCAGCCTTTTTTCGCCGGGGCCTCTTCACCGGCGTCCGCCACATCATCCGCAGGGCCTTCCAGTGTGGATTGCAGGTTCTGGAAAAACTGGTCCGCCATCTTTTTGGCAAAACCGTCAATGATCCGGCTGCCCAATTGGGCAAGCTTGCCGCCCACCTTGGCCTCCACATCATAGGTCAGCTCTGTGCCACCATCCTTGCCAACCAGCCGCACTTCCGCACCGCCCTTGGCAAAACCCGCAGCACCCCCTTTGCCCGTACCGTCAATTTTCAACGAGGTGTCAGGCACCAGATCGGAAATGGTCACCTCCCCTTTGAAGGTTGCCTTCACTGGTCCAACTTTCTGAACCACAGTGGCGGTAAAACCTTCCTCCACCGAACCGGTAACCTCTTGCGCACCGGGCACGCAGTTTTTCAACATTTCAGGATCCAACAGCGCGGCATAGACCTGCGCGGGCGGGACAGCAATCTGGCGGGTGTCGGACATTTGCATGGGCGTGGCTCCTAAAATGCGGGTGGTCAGGCGATCTGGACCACAACCTTGCCCGTGGCTTCACGCCTGCGCAAGAGATCAAGCGCGTCATTTGCACGGCCCAGCGGCAGAACATTGCTGACATGGGGGCTTAGCTTGCCCGCAACATACCAGTCAAACAGGGTTTTGAAACTGTCGGTCAAGACCGAGGGGCGCAGCTTGGCATAGGCACCCCAATAGAGCCCGATCACAGTCAGGTTCTTGACCAGCAGGATATTTGCAGGGATTTGCGGCACCTCACCACTGGCAAAGCCAAGCGGCAGCAGCCGCGCCTCTGGATTGCAGGCCCGCATCGCGGCTTTGAACTGGTCCCCGCCGACCGGGTCATAAACCACATCAGCGCCGCCCAACTCCTTGACGGTGGCGCGAATATCATCGGTTTCACAATCAATCAGGTGGTCCGCACCGGCGGCCTTGCACACCTCCAGCTTCTCAGCGCCGCGCGCGCAGGCGATGACCTCCGCGCCCATCAGCTTGCCCAGTTCCACCGCCGTCAGCCCCACCCCCCCGGAGGCCCCCAGCACCAACAGGCGTTCGCCCGCCTTCAGCCCTGCCCGATAGTCCAGCGCCACATGGCTGGTGCCATAGGCGATCAAAAAGGCGGCCGCGTCGACCGACGGCATTTCATCCGGGATCGGCACGCAAATTTCGGCAGGTATCGCGGCATATTCAGCCAATCCGCCAATCCCGGCGTAGGCAGCCACCCTCTGCCCCTTGGCAAGGTCTGTGACATCCGCACCCACCTCGGTCACCGTACCGGCCAGTTCCATGCCGATGGTGAACGGCAGGGGTGGTTTCTCCTGATAGGTGCCCTTGATCATCAGAGTATCGCCAAAATTCATCCCGCAGGCATCAATCCTGACCAGCACCTCACCTGCACTTGGCCTTGGCATGTCGATTTCCTGCATCGAAAGCGGTTGGTCATAAGCGGTGACTTGCATGGCGCGCATGGGTTTGGTCCTTGTCTGATCTCACCCCTGAAAATGCTCAGAGCGGGCCGCGAATGACAAGCCATGCGCGGGACAATTTTACCCGACCTTGGTCGGGAAGCGCACATCCACCCGCAACCCCGGCGCATTGTTCTGCAACGACAACTGCGCCCCGTGCAGCCCGGCCACCGCCTGAACAAGGCTTAAGCCAAGGCCATGGCCCGGCGTCTGACGACTGCGGTCCAAACGGTAAAGCCGCTGCAGGACCTTACCGCGTTCATCTGCCGGAATGCCCGGACCAGTGTCAGCAACCTGCAAGACCACCGCCCCCTCCTGTCCCCGCAGGGACACGGTGATCTCTGTGCCGCTGGGCGTATGGCGCAGGGCATTTTCAATCAGGTTCGACACCATCTGCCCCAGCAAGGCCCGGTCTCCTTGCAGCGCCAGCGGTTCAGCCACCAGATCAAGGGAAAGGTCGTGGCCGCTGGCCACGGCGCTATCCTCAAATACCTCAACAACCTTGCGACAAACCTGCGTCAGATCCACCGTTTCAAACCGCGCTTTGGGAGAGCCCGTCTCGACCTGTGCCAGCTGTAACAGCGCGTGAAAAACATGGGTCATGCCGTCCACTTCACCCTGAACCTTGCTCGCCAGCACCGCCGATTCGGGATCATCGGCGACCCTGTCCGACAGATCCTGTACATATAATGCTACCCGTTGCAGCGGGGTACGAAGGTCATGGGCAATATCCGACGTGACATCCCGCAGCGCCCCCATCTGCGCCTCTTGCGCCGCCGCCATCTGATTCAGCTTCCCGCCGATCCGCACCAGATCATCCGACCAGCGCGGACCAATCTGCACCCTTGCGCCCAGATCACCACTGGTCATCTTATCCAATGCGGCCCCGACAACTTCAACATGACGTTTGGAGCGCCGCGCAAGGATTAGCCCCCCCGACAGGGCAATCAGCACCGTGGGCAGCAGGCTGATCAACAGAATATTCACAAACACCCCGCGCAGCGCGACAATCTCTGCGCGGCTGCGTGCGATGGTTATCACACCACCATAAAGCGGGTTGGTCAGGGACAGATATTCCCCCTCGAACTCTGCACGATCAGGGTTCAGCGAAAAGATGTGAAACCCGCCCTCGTCCTGCGCAATCGCGCCATTGCCATATATGCGCCCATCGCGCGCGACATAGCTTAGGATCAACCGGCCCGGATCCGCAGCGCGGGATTCCGCCTCGACCAGCTGCGCCACCGCGCGTGCAGAGGGGGCCGCACGAAACCCGGCCAGATCCTGTTGCAGATCCGCCCGGATGGTCTCCTCAAACGAGGATTGGGTCACGGCGTAGCTGGCCGCGAGGCTCAACAAGCTGACCGTCGCAAACAATGCCACCAGCAAGATTGCCAGCCGTAGGGGCATCGACCGCCAGATATGGCGCAATCGCGTCACGCCACGATCCTGTAGCCTGCACCGCGCACGGTCTCGATCAACTCCCGGCGGAACGGTTTGTCCACTTTGGCGCGCAACCGGCTGACATGGGTTTCAACCACATTGGTGCCGGGATCAAACCCGATGTCCCAAACACTTTCCAAAAGCATCGTGCGGGTCTGCACCCGCCCCTTGCGGCGCATGAGGTGTTCAAGCAACGCAAATTCGCGCGGCAAAAGGTCAATTTCTACATCCCCCCGTGTCACCTTGCGGGTGATCAGGTTCATCTCAAGGTCCGCCGCCTTCAGCACCGTTTCCGCCTCCAACGCCTGTGGCCTGCGGGCCAAGGCGGCAACACGCGCGGACAGTTCGCCAAAGGCAAAGGGTTTCGCCAGATAATCATCCGCCCCGGCCTGCAACCCCTCGATCCGGTCCTCAACCTCGCCCAGCGCGGTCAGCAACAGAACCGGTGTCAATGTCCCCGCCCCGCGCAGGGTTTTGAGCAGTGTCAAACCGTCCACCTCGGGCAGCATCCGGTCCAGCACGATCACCTCATAGCCACCAGAGGTCGCGGCAATCAGCCCATCCCTGCCGTTTGCCACAAGGTCCACCACATGTCCCTCTTCACGCAACCCCCGCGCGATGTAGCTGCCTGTGGTGGCATCATCTTCAACAACCAATAGTTTCATTCGTGCCGTCCGACCCTTGTTCTGCACCCTTTATATAGGCACGGGCCGCCAGACGGCAGAGCGCCTTACAAATTTGTATAGGCCGCCCAATTTCTCTGTAAAGCTGGTGCCTCATATCGGCCTCATCAACGATAACAACGAGGCATTCCCATGCGATCCTTAGTGAAATTTTCCGCCCGTTCCACCACCGCAGCGCTGACTGCCGCCTTGATTTCGGCCTCGGCCCTGACACTGCCCCCCGCACCCGCCTTTGCGGTGCCCGCCGGTGGCTACGCCGATCTGGTCGAAGCGGTATCCCCCGCCGTGGTGTTTATCGAAGTCACTGCCAAGGCGACCCCGGCACGGGGGGCGTTGCCCCAAAACCTGCCGCCGCAACTGCGCCGCCATTTTGAGGGGCTGACACCCGGTCCATCGCAACCGCAGCAGGGGCTTGGCTCTGGCTTCATCATCTCCGCGGACGGGCAGATCGTCACCAACCACCACGTTGTCGACGGGGCCGAAACCGTAAAGGTCAAGCTGGCAGACGGGCGCAGTTTTGACGCAGAGGTGGTCGGCAGCGACCCGCTGACCGATATTGCCGTGCTGAAGGTTACCGCAGATGTGGACCTGCCAACGGTGGCTTTTGGCACCTCAAAAGACCTGCGTGTCGGGGATGAGGTTGTTGCCGTCGGCAACCCCTTCGGATTGGGGGGCACCGTCACCTCCGGTATCATTTCCGCCCTGTCGCGCGACATCCGTTCCGGCCCGTTTGACGATTTCATCCAGACGGATGCAGCGATCAACCGGGGCAACTCCGGTGGGCCATTGTTTGACAACGCCGGCAATGTGATTGGCGTGAACACCGCCATCATTTCACCGGGGGGCGGTTCTGTCGGGATCGGCTTTGCCGTGCCTTCGGATCTGGTGCAGACGGTTGTTGCTGATCTGGCGGACGACGGGTTGATCGCCCGTGGCTGGCTGGGCGTGAACATCCGCCCGATGACCGAAGAGGTCGCCGCCGTGCTGGGGTATGACGCCCCGAAAGGCGCGGTGATCGAGGCGGTCAGCAAGGACAGCCCCGCAGAAACCGCTGGTCTGAAGAAAGGTGACATCATCACCGCATTTGCAGGCACCCCCGTTGACGAGCTGCGCGACCTGACCCGCGCCGTGGCCACAACCACACCGGAGGAAACCACCGAAATCACCGTGCTGCGACGCGGTAAACCGGTCACTCTGGAGGTTACTGTCGGCACCCTGGCCCCGGAAGAAACCTGATTTCAAAACCCCTTTTGCGCCGCATCTTCCGGATGTGGCGCAAAGGCAATCCTTGCCACAAATCGGCGCACATGATCAGAATTCAGGATCAACCAAGGCGCAAATGAACAATTGACATGATCACAATCGGGGCGCAGTCACTTGCTGACGCAACGCAAAAGGCCCCCGATGATCAGTCACCATTTTACTCTGAAACAAATTGAAGCATTGGTCTGGGTTGCGGATCTGGGCAGCTTTCGCAAAGCCGCCCATCATCTGAACACCACGCAACCAAATATCTCTGCACGGATTGCCGGGCTTGAGACCACCCTTGGCCTGCCCTTGATGCTGCGCGATGCTGGGTCCGTGCGCATGACCCCGCGCGGCAGTGAGGTATTGGCACAGGCGCGGATCATCTTGCAGGAAGCCACCCGGATGATCGAAATCGCCGGACGGCCCGATTTGGTCGACGACCGTCTGCGCCTAGGGGTGACCGAATTGGTGGCGGCCACATGGCTGCGACCTTTGATCGTGCGTCTGAAAGAGGTCTACCCCAATGTATCTGTTGAATTAACCGTTGATCTGTCGCGCAACCTTGATCGTGAACTTGTATCAAATACGCTTGACCTGGCACTTCAGACTGCCCCTTTTGGCACAGCGACCAGCGGCAATATTGATATCGGGAACTACGGCTATGTCTGGGTTGCAGCTCCCGCCCTTGCGCAGCAACTGGATGCCAATGATGTCACCCAAGCGGCGTTGATCAAACATCCCATCCTGACCCATACCCGCCATACCCAAGCCTATCTGGAAGTTGTGGAACATTTTGACACCAAATCCGCAGGGGCCATGCGCATTGTGCCCTCCAACAGCCTGTCCGCCGCGATGCATATGGCGATGGATGGCCTTGGCATCGCGGTGCTGCCCCGCGCCTTACTGGCACAGCATCTGTCAGAGGGCAGTTTAAGCGAAATCCCCCATAGCTGGCGGCCCAGCCCGCTGCGGGTTGCCGCGCGGTATCACGCGGAACGGGCAGCAACATTTGTACGGGACGCCGCAGAGATTGCAGCCACTTGTGCCGCAGGCTTTGAGGGAATGCCCTTAGATCAAGTCAAGTGATCACTGCGATAGAATATAATAATTTGCATCTATATGGCCCCGCTTTCTATGCTCCGTGAAAATCGGGAGTTCCAACATGCAAAAATCATCTGTCCGGCTAGGCGTGGATATCGGCGGCACCTTCACTGATGTGGTGCTTGAAGTCGACGGGGCCTCCTTTTCTACCAAAGTGCTGACCACCTATGCTGCGCCTGAAAACGCGATTATCGACGGGATGCATCAGGTCTGCGCCAAGGCGGGCGTCACGCCACAGGCCATCACCCAGATCATTCACGGCACAACCCTCGCCACTAATGCGCTGATCGAACGGCGCGGGGCCAAGACAGCGCTGATCACCACCGAAGGGTTCCGTGATGTCATTGAAATGCGCACGGAGTCGCGGTTTGAACAATATGATCTGAACCTCACCCTGCCCGAACCGCTCCTGCCGCGCCAGATGCGCTATACCGTGGCGGAACGCGTTGATGCGCGGGGTGATGTGCTGATCCCGCTGGAAAGGTCGGATGTTGAAGAGGTCGTGGCACAGATCAAGACCGCAGGGTTTGAAAGTGTCGCCGTGGGGCTGATGCATTCCTATCTGAACCCCGCCCATGAACAGATGGTGCGTGAGGTCCTGGCAGAGATGATGCCCGAGGCCATGGTGTCCCTGTCTTGCGAAGTCTCGCCGCAGATGCGCGAATATGAACGCTTCAACACGGTTGTGGCGAATGCCTATATCAAACCCCTGATGAAATCCTATCTGGGCCGTCTTGAGGGCCGCCTTCAGGATGAAGGTGTCGCCTGCAATATTTTCCTGATGCACTCCGGTGGCGGGATTATCTCGATTGAAAGCGCTGCTGAATTCCCCGTGCGGCTGGTCGAATCCGGCCCTGCAGGTGGTGCGGTTTTTGCGGCGCATATTGCGGCGCGCTATGGTTTGGACAAGGTATTGTCCTTCGACATGGGCGGCACCACAGCCAAGATTTGCCTGATCAAGAACCAGACCCCGAAAACCAGCCGCGTGTTTGAAGTCGCGCGGACCTATCGTTTCAAAAAGGGCTCTGGCATGCCGATTTCGATTCCAGTGATCGATATGGTCGAGATTGGCGCCGGCGGCGGATCGCTGGCCCATGTGGATGCCATGCGCCAGATCCGGGTTGGGCCGGAAAGTGCCGGATCGGAACCGGGGCCGGCCTGTTATGGGCGTGGCGGTGCCAAACCCGCGGTGACCGATGCCGATCTGGTGCTGGGCAAACTGGACCCCGACAATTTTGCCGGTGGGTCGATCAAGCTGGACACTGCCGGGTCCGAAAGTGCCCTGACCTCTGTTCTGGGGGATGTGCTGGATATGGACGCGGCGACATCCGCCTTTGGTCTGGCCGAGGTTGTCGATGAAAACATGGCCAATGCCGCACGGGTGCATGCGGTCGAGAATGGCGAAGACCTGTCGGAATACACCATGATCGCCTTTGGTGGCGCGGCCCCGCTGCATGCCGGGCGGCTTTGTGAAAAGCTGGGCGTTGATCGTTTACTGGTACCGCCGGGGGCCGGTGTCGGATCCGCCATCGGCTTTCTGCGCGCGCCTTTCAGCTTTGAGGCAAACCGATCCGTCTATATGCGCCTGTCGGATTTCGACGCAGGCAGGATCAAGGCGCTGCTGGGTGAATTACAAGGCGAAGCCACAGGGTTTGTGCGCAATTGCGCGTCTGATGCGACCATTCTGTCAGAGTTCAAAGCCTATATGCGCTATGCCGGACAGGGCTGGGAAATCCCGATTGTCCTGACGGCAGAACAAGCCGCCAACCCTGATGCCGAGACATTCGAACGGTTGTTCGCCGAAGATTACGCCAAACTGTTTGGCCGCACGGTTGAAGGGTTGGACATTGAAATCACCGTCTGGTCCGCCAATGCCACAACCCCGCCCGAACAGGTTGCCAAAGTGACCACCGCATCCGCCAAAGGCGCGGCGGCCGTCACCACGCGCCGCCCAATGTTCGATCCTGCTTTGGCCGGATTTCAGGACAGTGCGGTCATCCTTCGGGATGAAATGGCAGAAGGCACGGAGGCACAAGGCCCCGCGATCATCACCGAGGATGAAACCACCATCATCCTTCCCACCAGCCGCAAGGCAATCCGCCAGCCCGACGGTTGCATCGACGTGACTGTGAAAGGCTGAACCCATGGTAAAACAACATTCAAACGTCGCCTATCAGGTCATGTGGAACCGTCTGATCTCTGTGGTTGAGGAACAGGCGCAAGCCCTTGTGCGCACCGCATTTTCCACCTCGGTTCGCGAGGCGGGTGACCTGTCCGCCGGAGTCTATGACACCCATGGTCAGATGCTGGCGCAGGCGGTGACCGGCACCCCCGGCCACGTGAACGCCATGGCGGACGCGGTGGCCCATTTCATCCGGCGGATCGGACGGCAGAACATCACCCAAGGGGATGTCTATATCACCAATGATCCGTGGGAAGGCACCGGCCACCTGCATGACATCACCATGGTTACACCCTCGTTTCACAATGATGTGCTGGTCGGGTTCTTTGCCTGCACTGCGCATATCGTCGACATCGGCGGGCGCGGCTTTGGTGCCGATGCGGCGAGCGTATACGAAGAGGGACTTTATCTGCCCATTATGAAATTCGCTGATGCAGGCGAAGTGGATCAAACCCTTGTGCGGATTATCCGTGGCAATGTGCGTGAACCTGACCAGCTGATCGGCGACATCTACGCGCTGACCACCTGTAACGAAATCGGCCATCGCCGCCTGATCGACATGATGCAGGAGTTCGAGCTGGACACATTGGACGGCATCGCCTCTTTCATCCTTGAAAACTCCCGCCGGGCCACGCTGGAACGGATCGCCGCCTTGCCGCGCACCCAAGCCTCGGGCGAAATGACCATCGATGGCTTCTCTGCCCCGATCACGCTGAAGGTCACATTGAGCATTGAAGAAGACCGCATTCTGTCCGATTTCGCGGGCACCTCGGGTCTTGATCGCAAGGGCATCAATTGTCCGCTGGTCTATGCCAAGGCCTATGCCTGCTACGCGCTGAAGGTTGCGATTGCGCCGGAAATTCCCAATAACGCGGCCTCACTTGCGCCGTTCGAGATTGCCGCACCCGACAATACCATCGTCAATGCCCTGCATCCCGCACCCGTGGCCCTGCGCCATATCGTGGGCCATTTCATCCCTGACGTGGTGTTCAACGCCTTTGACAAGATCGTGCCGGATCTCGTGCCAGCTGAGGGTGCCGGATGTCTGTGCAACTTCCAGGTCTCCTTGCGCCCGCGCATGGACGCACCTGCCCCGGCGGACGCCGTGCGCCGCGAGGTGCTGACCTTCAACTCTGGCGGATCGGGGGCGCGACCGGAATTTGACGGGCTGAACGCCACCGCCTTCCCCTCCGGCGTGATGACAATGCCGGTGGAGGCCACGGAACATGCAGGCCCGGTGATCATCTGGCGCAAGGAACTGCGTCCTGATTCAGGCGGTAGCGGCAAACAGCGCGGCGGTCTGGGGCAATATATGGTGGTTGGCGCGCGCGAAGGTCATGAGTTCGACATTCAGGCCATGTTCGACCGCGTGGATCACCCCGCACAAGGACGGCGCGGCGGCGGGGCCGGTGCGCCCACAACCATCGCCCAAGATGACGGGGGCAAGATGTATGGCAAGGGCAAGCAACTGGTGACCCATGGTCGCAAGGTGATGATGGCCTTTCCGGGTGGCGGCGGCTACGGCGATCCTGCTGAGCGGCCCAGAGAAAGCGTGATGCACGACCTTGCGCGGGGATACATATCGGCCCAGACTGCGGCGCAGGACTATGGATTGAGCAGCGCCGATATTGCAGCGGTGCAGGACGCTATCGCCAAGGGGGAAACCATCTGATGAAACTTGCGCCCAACCGCTTTACCCGCGCCCTTGCCTCTGGCGAGAAACAGCTGGGCCTCTGGATCAGCCTGTGCAGCCCCTTTGCGGTTGAGGTCACCGGCCCTGCGGGTTTCGACTGGGCGTTGATCGATATGGAGCATTCGCCAAACGATTATATGACGGTGATGGGGCAATTGCAGGGGTTTGCCGATACCGGCACCACTCCCATCGTGCGGCCAGAGTGGAACAACCCGGTGATTGTCAAACGCCTGTTGGATCTGGGCGCACGCGGGTTGCTGTTTCCGATGATCCAGACGGCGGAAGAGGCCGAACAGGCCGTCGCCAGCACCCGCTATCCACCCCATGGCACACGCGGCGTTTCCGGCGCGATGCGGGCCAATAAATTCGGGCGTGTCACCGACTATGTGGCGCGGGTTGAGGATGAAACCACTGTCCTGCTGCAACTGGAATCCGCCGCCGCCGTGGCCCGTGCCGAGGAGATCGGCGCGGTGGCGGGCGTGTCGGGTATCTTTTTCGGGCCTGCCGATATTGCCGCAGACATTGGCAAGCTGGGCAAACCGATGGACCCCGAAGTCTGGGACCTGATCAGACCCGCCGCAAAGAAACTGATGGCGATGGGTGTACCCGTCGGCACATTGGTACTGGACCCGGATTTTGCCGCTGAGCTGTTAAACGAGGGGTTCAGCTTTGTCGCCTGCGGATCGGATGTGTCCTTGCTTGCCAAAGCCTCGGATACGCTGCTGGCAAAGGTCAAAGACCGGCTGTCTTGAGGCGCAGTGCGCTACCACAGCCAGTAAATCGTCCCTCGATCCTAAAATTCGACCTCTTCTGGGTCGGTTGCCCTTGAGAAACCGCGCTTTTTGCCACAAATATGGACGATGTCTTAAGGTCCTGGTCAGGAGTTCGCGTGTCCCTCTTCCTTGTCGTCGCCCTGCCCTTCCTGGGCGCATTGCTGCCCGGTCTCATGAACAATGCGGGGCGTCAGGCCTGTGCCGGCGTCACCTTCACTGTTACGCTTGCCGCATTTATCGGGTTGTTGACCAATCTGCCTGCTGTGCTGGCCGGGGAGGTCGTGACAACCGGGGTGAACTGGCTGCCATCGCTGGGCATGAATGTGAACCTCATGCTGGACGGGCTGGGGTTCTTCTTTGCCCTGCTGATCCTGGGCATCGGCCTGCTGATCATCACCTATGCACGGTTTTACCTGTCACGTGATGACAACATGGGTGAGTTCTTCACCTATCTGCTGTTGTTTCAGGGCGCGATGGTGGGGATCGTCCTATCCGACAACATATTGGTTTTGCTGGTATTCTGGGAGCTGACATCGCTGTCCTCCTTCCTGCTGATCGGCTATTGGAAACATCTGCCCGAGGGACGTCAGGGTGCGCGTATGGCGCTGACCGTTACTGGCATGGGGGGGCTTGCGCTGATCGGGGGCATGCTGATTCTGGGCAATATCGCAGGCAGCTACGACCTGAGCGTCATCCTGCAAAGCCGGGAGGTCATTCAGGCCAGCCCGCTTTACCTGCCAGCGCTGATCCTGATCCTGCTGGGCTGTTTCACCAAATCGGCGCAGTTCCCGTTCCATTTCTGGCTGCCCCACGCCATGGCCGCCCCCACCCCGGTTTCCGCCTATCTGCATTCGGCAACCATGGTGAAGGCCGGGATTTTCCTGATGGCGCGGCTTTGGCCGGTCCTGTCAGGCACGCCGGAGTGGTTTGTGATTGTGACCAGCGCCGGTCTGATCACCATGGTTCTGGGGGCGGTGATTGCCCTTTTCAAACATGACCTCAAGGCGCTTTTGGCATTTTCCACGGTCAGCCATCTGGGGCTGATCACCATGCTGCTCGGCACCGGCACTGCCTTTGGTGCGATGGCGGCGGTATTTCACATCCTCAACCACGCCACCTTCAAGGCCGCGCTGTTTATGTCTGCGGGGATTGTCGATCACGAAACCCACACCCGCGATATCCGCAGGTTGGGCGGGCTGCGCCATCTGATGCCAATCACCTTTGGCATTGTCACCCTTGCAGCCCTGTCCATGGCGGGAATTCCGTTGCTGAACGGTTTCCTGTCCAAAGAAATGATGCTGGAAGAGGCGCATCACACGGTGCTTTTCGGTTCAGATTGGTTGGTGCCGACGCTTGCTGTTGTCGGCTCTCTGTTCTCTGCCGCCTATTGTTTCCGCCTGATCAGCCACACCTTCCTTGGTCCCAAACGCGACGATTATCCGGCCCATCCCCACGATCCGGGTTTTGGCATGTGGGGTCCACCCGCGCTGCTGGTGGTTCTGGTTGTGATGATCGGCTGTGCGCCGTTTCTGGCCGAGCCATTTGTCAAAATCGTCACCGCTTCCCTGCTGGGTGACGTGGCAGCAGTACCCACCGCGCATTTCAAAATCTGGCACGGGCTGGTGCCGGCACTCTATATGTCCATCGCCGCAGTTATTGGCGGCTTGATTGTTCTGGCCCTGTTCAAGCCGCTGCTTAAGGCATGGGACGCGGCCCCGCGCCCTGAAGCCAAGGTCATCTTTGAGGCCCTGATCGAAGCAGCCGCGGCCCTGTCGCGTGGATTGATCCACGGCCTGCACAACGGTGCGTTTTCACGATATGCGGCGATTGCCGCGGTCACGATCACGGCCATCGGGTATCACGCATGGGCAACTGGCACCGTCGGTGCCGCAACCCGCGTTTCCCAAAGCGCCGGACCGGTCGAGATCGCTGGCTGGACAATGCTGGTCACCGCAACACTGGGGCTGGTGTTCCTGCACCGCAACCGCCTGTTGTCGCTGATCCTGATCGGGATTGTCGGGCTGATGGTCTCTGTCGGATTTGTTCTGTTCAGCGCGCCGGATCTGGCGATGACGCAAATCACCGTCGAGGTGGTAACGATCATCCTGCTGCTGCTCGCCTTGAATTTCCTGCCCAACCGCACCCCCGTCGAAAGCACCGTCCTGCGCCGGATGCGCGATGCGGTGGTTGCGATTGCGGCTGGTCTGGCGACCTTTGCCATGTCCTATCACTTCTTGCTGCGGGATGCGGTGGCACCGTCGATATCCGAGTTCCACCTCGCTAACTCTTATAAGGGCGGCGGTGGGACCAATGTGGTCAACGTGATTCTTGTCGACTTCCGTGGCTTTGACACCTTTGGCGAGATCATCGTGCTCGGTATTGCGGCCCTGCTGATCTATGCGCTGACCGAGACGCTGCTGGACGGGCCCGTGCGCGCCCGCCTGCTGAACCGCAAACCGGACCAGCCGCGCGCCGGTGACATGCATCCGATGATGATGGTCGTGCTGACACGTGTGTTGATGCCTTTGGTGATGCTGGTCGGGTTTTACATCTTCTGGCGCGGGCACAATGAACCCGGTGGTGGGTTTATCGCAGGCTTGATCGTGTCGATTGGCGTGGTCATGCAATATATGGCCAGCGGCTTTAACTGGACCTCGGCACGGTTGCGCTATCCCTATCACGGGGTGATTGGAGCCGGTGTGCTGATTGCCGGTTTAACCGGCATCGGGTCATGGTTTGTTGGCAAACCTTTCCTGACCTCGGATTTCACCTATGTGCGCATCCCGCCATTCGAAAAGTTCGAGCTGGCAACAGCTGCCTTGTTTGATCTGGGTGTATTCCTAGCGGTGGTCGGTGCGGTGATGCTGTCCCTCGAAAGCTTCTCCAGACTGGCCCGGCGCAGCCATATGACGGAAAACGAACATCCTATGGACATTGACCCCTCACGCGAGGAATACGACCCCGCTGATCCGGGTAACCCGAAACGGGAGGGCGTGTAACATGGGCCTTGAACTTCTTGTCGCTTCGGCCATTGGCATTCTGACGGCTGCCGGTATGTATCTGGTGCTGCGCCTGCGCACCTTTCCAGTGATCATGGGCATATCGTTGCTGACCTATGCGGTGAACGTGTTCCTCTTTGCCTCTGGGCGGTTAACCGTTGGCGCACCGCCCATCCTGACAGAAGCCACGCGCTACACCGATCCCCTGCCGCAGGCATTGGTCCTGACCGCGATTGTGATCTCATTCGGCATGACAGCCGTGGTGGTGATGATTGGTCTGGGGGCCTATCTGGGCGGCGATGATGACAGGGTGAATGATCCCGCAGCCGAGACATCCGGGGAGGAAACATCATGATGCACTGGATCATTGCCCCGGTTATCCTGCCCGCCCTGCTGGCCCCGTTCATCGTGCTGGCGGCGCGCTATCACTTTGTGATCCAGCGGGTGTTTTCCATTGCCGGTGTGCTGTCGCTGATTGCCATCAGCGCCGGGCTTGCCTGGCAAGCGTCAGACGGCACGGTGACGCTCTATCAACTCAGCGACTGGGCCGCGCCTTTTGGCATTGTACTGGTCGGGGACCGCCTGTCGACCTTGATGATCCTGCTGACCTCGGTGCTGGCGCTGTTTGTGCTGCTCTATGCCATCGGGTCGAATTGGGACAAACGTGGCTGGCATTTCCATGCGCTGTTCCAGTTTCAGCTGATGGGCATCATGGGGGCCTTTCTGACCGGCGATTTGTTCAACCTGTTTGTGTTCTTCGAAGTGCTGCTGATCGCCTCTTACGGGTTGATGATTCATGGCGGGGGCAACCTGCGCCTGCGGGCCGGCGTGCAATATGTGCTGTTCAACCTGATCGGCTCGACCCTGTTCCTGTTCGCGCTGGGGGCGATTTATGCACAGACCGGCACGCTGAACATGGCCGATCTGGCGCAGCGTGTGGCACTGATTGATGCCGGTGACACTGTCGGCATCCGCGTTGCTGCGGTGCTGCTGCTGATGGTCTTTGCGATCAAAGCCGCGGTTGTACCGCTGCACTTCTGGCTGCCCTCCAGCTATGCCGAAGCACCTGCCCCCGTTGCCGCCCTCTTTGCGATCATGACCAAGGTCGGGGCCTATGCGATCATCCGGGTATATACATTGATCTTCCCCCCAGAGCTGGCTGCAACCGACGGTCTGCATTCGGTCTGGCTGATGCCTGCCGCCCTGCTGTCGCTGGCGATTGGGATGATTGGTGTGTTGGCCGCGAAAAAACTGGACCGTCTGGTGGCTTTCTCCGTCATCGGGTCGATGGGCATGGTGATGGTTGCGATTGCCATGTTCACCCCGGCAGGGATAGCTGCCGCACTTTATTACATCGTGCATTCCACATTGGCGGCAGCGGCACTGTTCCTAATTGCGGATCTGGTGCGGGCCGGACGCCCTTCACTGGAATTGATCGCGATGCCATCGGTATCCGGCGCGCCGCTGACATCGGCGATGTTTTTCCTTGCCGCAATTGCCATGGCGGGCCTGCCGCCGTTATCCGGGTTCATTGGCAAGCTGTTGATCCTTGATGCCGGATTCGAGGGCAACATGGCCGTATGGATCTGGGCCGTGGTGCTGGGGTCAAGCCTGATCAGCGTTGTCGGGTTCTCGCGGGCGGGTTCAACCCTGTTCTGGAAGGCCAAGAGTATCCCCCACGGCGAAGACACATCACCGGAACCGGCACCCGCCGCCCTGTCCTATGTTGCGGTTGGTGGCTTGCTGACATTGCTTGTCGCCCATACGGTTTTTGCTGGTCCGGCCTATTCCTATGTTGAACAGACCTCGGCGCAGCTATTCGCGCCAGAACCTTATGTTTCAACCGTTTTGGACACCCCCGGCAAGCTAAGCAAACCCACAAAGGAGGAGCACTGACATGACCCGCGCCTTCCGCTGGCTTTTCCCCCATCCGCTGTTGACCGTGCTGCTGGCAGTGGTCTGGATCTTGCTGCAAAATGAATTCTCTGCCGGAATGGCGCTTTTTGGTGTGATCCTTGGGATTGTGATCACCAAGGCCACAGCAATCTGGTGGCCTGAACGGCCCGGTGGCGTACATCTGGGACGGTTGTTCAGCTATGCCATGATTGTGCTTTGGGATATTATCATCGCCAATATTCAGGTCGCGTGGATCGTACTGACAAAGCCCAATGCTGCACTGAAACCGGCCTGGATCATCATCCCGCTGGATCTGACTGCGCCAGAAGCCATCACCGTGCTGGCCGGCACCATCACCCTGACCCCGGGCACAGTGTCCGCGGATCTGTCGGATGAGGGCCACAGCCTGCTGGTGCATGTGCTGCACACCGAAGATCCCGATGGGGAGCGCGACGGGATCAAGGACCGCTATGAACGCCGGCTGAAGGAGATTTTCCTATGAACGCTGCAACCGACTTTATGGATATCGCCTTTAAACTGGCATTTATCGGCATTGTGATGGCACAGATTATGTCGATGATCCGATTGGTCATCGGCCCCTCTGTTGGCGACCGCATTCTGGCACTGGACACAATGGTGGTGAATGCCATCGGTCTGGTTGTGCTGCTGGGGATCGCACAGGGCACACAGATCTATTTCGAGGCGACGTTGATTGTTGCCATGCTGGGCTTTGTTTCAACCGTCGCCTATGCGCGGTTTGTGCTGCGGGGGGACATCATCGAATGAGCTTTGAAATTATCGGCACATATCTGGTTGGCATCTGCCTGTTGATTGGCGCGGGTTTTGCGCTGGTGGGCACCATCGGTCTGTTGAAATTCAACGATTCGATGACGCGGCTGCATGCGCCGACCAAGGTCGGGACCATCGGCATCGGGGCCTTGTTGCTGGCTTCTATGATCCATTCCTATGTGGTGGGTGAAGGGTCATTGCATGAATTGCTGATTATGGCGTTTCTGTTTGTCACCGCGCCCATCTCGGCAAATTTTATCGCCAAGGTGAACATTCACAAGCAATCCTGCGACACCCCGCCGCCGCCGCCCAGAGACGACACTTGGTCGACCCTGAACGTACCGGAAGCAGATCGCGAACTGGCGGTAGAGCCGACGCCGCAGCCTTAGCGCGGCGCCATGCGGATGGCACCGTCAAGGCGGATAACCTCGCCGTTCAGCATCGGGTTATCAAGGATATGGCATACCAGCTTGCCATATTCCGCAGGCTGGCCCAGCCGCGATGGGAACGGCACCTGATCGCCCAGCGAATCCTGTACCTCTTGCGGCAGCCCTTCCAACAGCGGTGTCAGAAACAAGCCCGGTGCCACGGTGCAAACCCGCACCCCCTTATCCGCCAGATCACGCGCCATCGGCAGGGTCATTCCGACAATCCCCCCCTTGGAAGCCGCATAGGCCACCTGCCCGACTTGCCCCTCATAGGCCGCAACCGAAGCCGTGTTGATGATCACACCACGTGCGCCGTCAGGGGCCATTGGGTCTTGCGCGACCATACGCGATGCGGCTTCAGAGGCGCAGATGAAAGATCCGATCAGGTTGATGCCAATTACCTTGGCAAACATCCCCGCATCATGAGGTTCGCCGCGCGAGACCGTCTTGGCCGCAGGACCGATTCCGGCGCAATTGACCAACACCCGTGGCGCGCCCAGCTGATCATTTACCGCATCCATCGCCGCCTTGACCTGTTCGGCGTTTGACACATCCACGCTGTGGAAGGTCCCGCCCAGATTGGCCGCATGTGCCTCTCCGGCCTCTGCGTTCAGATCAAAGATCGCGACTTTCAACCCTGCACCGGCCAAAGCTGTCGCTGTTGCAGCCCCCAGACCAGATGCGCCACCTGTGACAATCGCCACACTTCCAGACCACATTTCCATTAATAGAACTCCTGTTCATTTATGCCGTGATTTAGACATCTTCTGGCAGAGTCATGCAAGCGCGCTAGTAAAGACCAAAATACTCCTGCTGTTCCCACTGCGAAACGGTCAGATGATAGCGGTCCCATTCCGCCCGCCGGATCTTGCAAAGATAATCCACAAACCCGTCGCCCCATGCCATCCGGTAAAGCGGTGAGCCTTCAAAGGCATTAATCGCGGCAAGCAAACTACCCGGCAAGGGCGCAGAATCCGCATCATAAGGGTCCTCTACCGCCTTGGGGGCCTGCATCTGCTGGGCGATCCCGTTCATACCCGCCACAATCTGGCTGGCAAAAAACAGATAGGGGTTGGCCGCAGGCTCTGCCACGCGGTTTTCGATCCGGCTGGCAGGGTCATCCGGTTTGGTCAAAACGCGGATCATCGCGCCACGGTTGTCGCGCCCCCAAACGATGCGGTTCGGAGCCAGTTGATGTGGCTGATAGCGTTTATATCCGTTTACTGTTGGCGTGCTGAGCAAACAGCTTTCTGCCGCATGCGCAAGCAGCCCGGCAATCCAGCCGCTGCACTCAAACGTCAGCGCATCCTCTTTCGATTGAAACAGGTTCATCCCGGTTTGAACGTCAATCAATGACTGATGCAAATGCCATCCACTTGCCACGGCATTGGGCAGGTTCGGTTTACACATAAACGTGGCATGCAACCCCTGACGGGCGCAGACCTGTTTCACCGCCGTGCGCAGCATAACCATGTTATCAGCATGGGTCATGGGATCGGCTGGATCAAATGTGAACTCGAACTGGCTTGGCCCCATCTCGATTTCCATCGACCGGATGGGCAGCCCCAGACCCGCACAGGTACGGCGCAGATCATCCATCACCGGCTCAAGCGCGTCATACTCCGTCTCTGTCAGAAACTGATAGCCTTGGGAGAGGTTTTCAGTTTGCGCCGGCTGGCCGGGCATGGTCGCGCTGGCATGATCCAGCTTGGGATCGAGTTTGCGAAAAACGTGAAATTCAACCTCCAGCCCGACAACTAGGGCCCGCCCTTGCGCTGCCAATTCCTCAACAGATTTCCGCAGAATACCGCGTGTACAAAACGGCGACATGCCGCCCACACCATCTGCCAGATCGCACAACAACCAAGCAGAATGGGGCGACCACGGCAGGATGCGGAAGGTTGCCGGGTCCGGCACCATCAGGATATCACCGGCCCCGCGCATACCGCCCGCAACCGCGCCATCCGCCTGCCAGACGGGAAACACGGTGCGATGGGAGGTGTCCTTTAACAACAGTGTCGAAGGCGCAGCGATGCCGTTTGCAAACAGCGAAGGCAGGGCACTGGCCACAATCGTCTTGCCGCGCAGGATACCATGCTGGTCGGTGAACAAGACGCGGATGGTTTCCAGATTGGCGGCCTCTGCCTGTGCCACCACGTCGGCGCATTGATCAAAGCCAGCCGCGTCCAACAGGCCCAGCCGTGCCAGACTGCCGTCAGCGATCCGGTCTTTGAGCGCACTCATGCCGGATTGACCGTTGCATCCCAATCTGCGCAGCCTGCCCGCCGCTCTGCATCGCTGGTGGCGGACACCTCGCGCCAAGCAGCCTTGTCCCCGATGGTATCGTTTGAAATCGGGCCAAAGACCGCAGCCGGGTCAACGCCCCCCCGCATAGGCAGGGTATCTTCCTGCCCGTCCTTCACCGCCGCAATCGCGGCCCGCAGCATGCGGCGGTATTTAATGATCGCCACGTCGGTCTTGCCCAGATGCTCACGGGTGCGGTCAAAGATCGGTCCGGGGCTTTCAACCGCCCATTGGTCATGCACGTTAATATCCATCCCCATACCGGTATAGGTTTCGGTGCGCTGTTCCTCTGGGTCAAACCCGTAGTTGTTCCGCTTGTTCTTCAACGGCGCATAATCCGGCAGGCGGTGTTCTTTCAACCGCTGCGCGCGCATCAACTCCTTATCCACCGGGTCAGTAAAGCTGGTGAACATGGAGTACCAATAGCAGTGCCTGTCATCGATCGGCACGTGCCATTGGGTGATGATCATCTCGCGGCTCATCGGGATCGAAATCGCCTGCGGGAAAATCTGGTTGGTGATGCGAATATGGGTTTTCGCCTCATCCAGATGGCGCAGCGCAATCAGGCGCAAGCCATAGTCGGTTTCTTCAACGGTAATCTCGGGGTTGGTATAATCGCGCAGCAGCTTTGTCATCGGGATGTTGGTATCCGCCGCCTTGTCGCGGAACTGTTTGCCATAGCTGTCGGCGGGGTCTTCATCCTTGAGGAACCGGTGCAGGAAGGATGCATGTGCCGGATCGATCCCCACCTCCATGGCTTGCAGCCAGTTGCATTCCCACAGCCCCTTAAAGGCAAAAACATGGGTGTCAGGCGCGCGAAAACAGTCGAAATTGGGAAATTCCGGCGGATCACCCGGCCCCATATAGGCAAAGATGATGCCGTTGCGTTCTTCGACCGGATAGGATGTCGCGCGGATGCTTTCATGCATGCGGCTGCCTTCCGGTTCGCCCGGCTGTTCGACACATTGCCCGCTGCGGTCAAAATGCCAGCCGTGAAACGGGCAGCGCAGCCCGTTGTCCTCAAGCCGCCCATGGCACAGATCGGCACCGCGATGCGGACAATGGCGATCAATCAGCCCCAGCTGCCCGTCATTGTCACGAAACAACACCAGCCGCTCCCCCAGCAAGGTCACCGGCACCACGGGACGATCCCCGTTCAACTCATCCGACAGGGCGGCGGGTTGCCAATAGCGGCGCAGCACCGCGCCGGCGTCGCTGCCCGGTCCGGTCAATGTAATTGTATCGTTCAATTCCTGACTGATCATATTCTCTCCTAACGTCATCACGGCGGGGCTGAGCTGTCGGTTCAACCCAATTGCCTTATCCTGCGCAGAGAGAGGATTGAAATCAATCAGTTTTCCGTGGTGGGCATGATCATCTGCCCGATAGAACGCACCGTCACGGAGTCCGGATCCTGCAACTCTTCCAGCACATCAAAGTGATCCCGCCCGAACGCTGAATGAAATGAAACCTCTGGCAGATGCGCGGCCCATCTGTCGTGTATAACCGCCGATTGCACCTGAAATGCCTCCGGTTCATCCGCGCCGATCAGGATATGGACCGGGATATCTGCCAGCACCGGATGGCGTAGCGGGGAAAGGTCTTTGATTTCTGCATCTGTCATCGGGGTCAGATCGCTGACATAGGATCGTGCAATCGGCGCAAGTTCGAACACACCGCTGACCAGAACCGCCCCTTGGATAAGCCTGTGGGTTCCGCGCCCCAGAAGATCACAAATCACCGATGCGGCCAGATGCCCACCGGCAGAGTGGCCAACCAGAAAGACCTTGCCTGCGTCAATGCCCAACGCGTCACTATTCTGCGCAATGTACTGTAAACCATCGTGAATTTCGCGGGTCAGCACCGACAGACTGACCTCTGGTGTCAAGGTATAGCCGAGCGAAATACTCGCCCAGCCCTGAGTGGCGAAACAGGATGCGGCAAAGCCTGAGACGCTTTTGTCGCCTTCCTGCCAAAACCCGCCATGCAGGAAAACGATCACAGGTTTAGGCGCGCGTCCCCCCGCCTTGGGGCGGAAAACATCCAGCTTCTGACGCGGGCGCGGCCCGTAGGGAACATCCATCTGCACATCGATCCGGGGATCATCCTGCGCCGCCGCAGTCTGCGCCACCATCGCATCCAGAACAGCACCTGGATTTTTCGCGGAGAGGCTTGGCGACAGTTGAAAATTCAGCTGATCAAGCGGCAGCTTCATAAGCGCGTCAAATTCAATCTCCATCCTGTGGTCCCTCATTGTTCGTTCGTTTTCTGCAAGCCATCGCCAGCGGCCACGGCCCATCGCACAGATTTAGATTCTGTTAACCTAGTCGCCCTAGTCTTCCTGCACCACATCATCCAGAGGACGCGTTCATCTTGATAACCTTGCCCGACGCGGTTGGTAGCGCAGGAAAATCCGGGGCTTCATTCTTTTCTCTGCCGGCATCCTCTCCCAAAACCTGCCATGCCCCTTTCCCAATCAACCTACATATTATGTGGTCAAAAGAACCTCAGTATCCTGTCAGCTGGAGCGCCCCATGAAACAACCATCCCCCCTGCCCGAGCTTGACACCTGCCCGATCAGAACACTGATGGTCATTGATGACAGCAGTTTTGATCAGCTGATTTGCCAGCGGATCATCGCCAAATCCGGTTTGGTTCAGGAGTTGATCCAATATATCGATCCTGAAAAAGCGCTGGATCATCTGGCCGGTCCGGGCAATCTTTCTCCTGATCTTATCCTGTTGGACATCAATATGCCGCGAATGAACGGGTTCGAATTCCTCGAAGCGGCGCAAAGGCGGGTGGACGCGGACCTTTGTCCGATAATGGTGATGCTTGACACATCCATGGATCCCGCAGGGGAAAAACGCGCACGCCACTTCCCAAGCGTGCATGGTTTTTTCATCAAACCCCTCAGCAAGGAGAAACTACAGGGTTTCGCGGATTTTCTGCGTGGGACCCGCTAGGCCGGAGGCCCACGCCCCCTCAGCACAAGCTGGCGCGTTTCAGAAGCGCGGCGCAGGCATGAGATAACCCCATAGATTTCATCAGGCCGCCCAAGGGCTTCCCCCGGACAGCCTGATGAAGGATCTAGCTGGGTGTGATGCCGCGCAGGCGTTCGGACCGGCGGCGCAGCATTTCCACCACAAACAACAGTGCAATCGAAACCGCAATCAGGATCGTCGCAACCGCCAGAATGGTCGGGCTAATCTGTTCACGCAGACCGGTAAACATTTGCCACGGCAGGGTTTTCTGTCCGGCGGAGCCGACAAACAACACCACAACCACTTCGTCAAATGAGGTAATGAAGGCGAATAACCCCCCTGATACCACGCCCGGCAGGATCAGTGGCATTTGCACGCTGAAGAAAGTCTTGACCGGTCCCGCCCCCATGTTCGCCGCCGCGCGGGTCAGCGAGTTGTCGAAGCCGACCAAAGTTGCCGTCACCGTGATAATCACAAAGGGAATACCCAATGCAGCATGGGCCAGCACAACGCCCAGATAGGTCCCGGTCAGGGTAAAGGGCAATTCGATTTTGCCAAAGGGTGTCGGGATATAGGGGTTTGAGTAGAAGAAATACATGCCGGTTGCCGAGATGATCAACGGCACGATCATCGGTGAGATCAAAATCGCCATAATCGCACGCCGGAATGGCACGTGACTTTGGCTCAGGCCGATGGCCGCCAAAGTCCCCAGTGACACCGAAAGCAATGTCGCCACAGGCGCGATTTTCAACGAGTTCTTCAGCGCCAACTGCCAGTCCGAGTTGGTAAAGAAATCCTCGTAATGTTTGGTCGAATACCCCGCAGGATCAAACGACAGCATCTCCGGTGTGAAGGTAAAGAAATCCTGCGCGTTGAACGACAAGGGGATGATCACCATGATCGGTGCGATCAGGAAAAAGAAGATCAGCCCGCAAATCACGCGAAAGGAATAGTACCAGGCGCGCTGGCCTGTTGATGCATATGGTGGCAGTCCTGACATGGCCTTAGCCCCCCAATTTCACGTTATCGATCCCGACAATCTTGTCGTAGACCCAGTATAGCAGCATCACAATTGTCAGCAGGATGGTGCCAAGTGCCGCCGCAAGACCCCAGTTCAGAGAGCTGGAGATATGGTAGGCGATGCGGTTCGAGATAAAGACACCTTTGGTACCGCCAACCAGTTCCGGCGTGATGTAATACCCGATGGAAAGAATGAACACGAGGATACAGCCCGCACCGATCCCCGGCACCGATTGTGGAAAGTAAACGCGCCAGAAGGCTGTCCAATCGGTCGCCCCCAGCGATTTCGCGGCCCGCAGATAACTGGGCGGAATCGTTTTCATCACCGAATACAGCGGCAAAATCATGAACGGCAGCAGGATATGCGTCATTGCGATGATCGTGCCGGTCTGGTTGTTGATCAGCTCAAGCCGGTTGTCATCAGCGACGATGCCGATCCACACAAGGACATCGTTGATCACCCCCTGCTGTTGCAGCAACACTTTCCACGCCGAGGTTCGCACCAAAAGCGAGGTCCAGAACGGCAGCAACACGAGGATCATCAACAGGTTCGCGGTGCGGTCCTTGAGATTGGCCAGCAACCACGCGATGGGATAGCCCAGCAACACACACATGCCCATGATCGACAGGGACATGATCATCGTGCGGATGAACAGGGTGATATAGATCTGCTCGTTCTCGGGACGCGCCTCAACACCACTGGCCCCTTTCATCAGGTCCACAGAGTTCAGGAAATATCCGTTGGTATACTTCGGCGCATAGGTTTTGATCGTGCGCCAGATGTTCGGGTCCAGCCATTTGTCATCGATATCGCCAAATTGCTGTTGCAGCGACACAGGCGCGATACCAGAGACATCCACAGCAACCGGCAATTGCGCCCCGTTGGTCGCATCGGTGTAAAGCGCGGTATAGACAAAATCCCACGGCTCTTCTTCGCCTGGAACATCGCCTTCGGCCTCGATAATCATCTTGGCCCAGTCGTCATAGGTATTTGCCGTCACAGGCAGCTTTGCACGAATGCTGTCATCCGCCATCCATTCCGCCCATTGTGCGGGGTCGGCATAACTTGGGTCAGCGGCCTGAAACGCCTCTGTGTAAACATCGGTTTCAAACTTGCTGACCCGGCGGCCCGATTTGCGAAACAGGGAAGCAATGCCCGTGGTTTCATAGTTCAAGCGGCTGCCAAGGCGGGTATGCGATTTATATTCAACCGCCAGCGCCATATCTGTGTAAAGCGCGGCAAAGACCTCTTCGCCCGGCGCATCATCGGATTCAGCATCCCAGCCATCAAGAGCTACAACCGTGCGCGGCAGGGTATCGCCAACGATTTCGTTTTGAACGGAGCGGAACAACATATCCGCAATCGGCATCACAAAGGATACTAAAATAAAGATCAACAAAGGCGCGATCAGTGCAAGCGCGCGCAGTTTCTGGCGGCGCAGCGCACGATTCAGCGAGGCTTTGAGCGGACGGCCATCGGCGGCAATCACGGGTTCTGACATGGGACATCCCTTGTTGGTACGGGTTCGCGCGTGTTGGGTCAGCGCGTTTTTATTCTGGATCGTAAATGCGTAACGCGATCAATGCGTTAAAAAACGGGGCACGGTGAACCGTGCCCCGAAATAAATGGCTTACTTGGACAGCCACGCCTGGAATTTCGCATCCAGATCGTCACGATAGTCCGCCCACCACTCGTAGTTATAGAGGAAGGTGTTCTTGGCGTTCTCTGGGTCGGTTGGCATATGCGGTGCCATCTCGATACCCAGTGTCGCGTGCTTGCCGACCAAAGGTGCAGACGACTTACGCGCAGGACCGTAAGAGATGTACTTGGCCTGATCCGCCAGACGCTGTGTGTCTGTCGCAAACATGATATAATCCAGCGCACGTGCTTTGCGCTCATCGCTCAGACCGGTTGGAATGATCCAGCCGTCAAGGTCAAACACCTGTGCGTCCCACAGCATTGCCACGGGCTGCTTCTGCTCTTCGATCAGTGCAAACAAACGGCCGTTGTATGTGGAACCCATGATGACTTCGCCATCGGCCAGCAGCTGTGGCGTATCGGCACCGGCGGACCACCAGATGGCATCGTCCTTGATGGTGTCGAGCTTGGCAAAGGCTTGCGCCTGACCTTCTTCGGTCTCCAGAACGTCATAAACGTCTTCTTTGGCCACACCGTCACAGATCAGAGCCCACTCAAGGTTACCAATCGGCTGTTTTTCCAGCGAGCGTTTACCAGGATATGCTTCTGTATCGAACAATGCGCAGATGCTGGTCGGCGGTGTGTCGCCAACAAGGTCCGTGCGATAACCAACAGTTGTGGAATAGACGATCTGCGGGATGAAGCAGTCGGAGACCAGCAGATCACCGAAGTCGTCAGAGGCTTTGGAGCCATCATCACCATCGGCCAGCTGAGTGTCCGCGTCGATTTCCATCGCCAGACCTTCGTCGCACAGACGGATCGCATCAGATGCAACAACGTCAACAACATCCCAGGTCACATTGCCCGCTTCGTTCATCGCACGCAGCTTGGCAACCGCTTCGGAAGAGCTCTCGTCGTTGATGATGTTCACGCCGGTTTTTTCGGCATAGGGATCATGATAGGCATTTTTCTGCGATGCAGAATATGCGCCACCCCAGCTCACAATTGTCATTTCATTGGCCATGTGACCGTCGGCGAACGCCATGGAGGCGGTCAGCGTCAGGCAGGATGTAGCCATCAGTTTCATCGTTACTTTCATTGATATCTCCCGTTTATCTCTGCCCGGTTTGGTCGTTTGAAAACGCAGCCCGGGCCGCCGCATTCTCCTTATGTACAAGCGTTTAGCCCTTAGGCATCTAGCGCTCGACAATCCTGTGGCAACCAGCCAATTTCAATCATCTGACCCGGTTTCAGGCGTTCCTGATCAGGGGCGTTGCGGGTTTTGATGACAAATTCATCGGTACCGGCAACCCGAAGGCGGGTGCGGAAAATATCGCCCATATAGACGAATTCCAGCACTTCAGCCTTCAGGGTATGTGTCCCCTCTTGCAGGCGCTCTTTCTTGAATTCGACACGCTCCGGGCGGATGGAAACCTTGGTCCGTTCGCCCACGGAGGTCACATTGACCGGCACCGCATCAATGATATCGCCGCTGTCCAGCTTCACGATGCACGTGTCGCCCTTGATTTCCTCAACCACACCTTCCAGCGTATTATTCTCGCCGATAAACTGCGCAACAAAGCTGTTTTCAGGTTTTTCGTACAGCTCATCCGGTGGGGCCAGTTGCTGAATACGGCCATCGTCGAACACCGCGACCCGGTCCGACATGGTCAGGGCCTCGGTCTGATCGTGGGTAACATATACCGTTGTAATGCCCAATTCATGGGCAAGGTTGGTAATCTCAAACTGAAGGGTTTCACGCAGCTGCTTGTCCAGCGCGCCCAAAGGTTCGTCCATCAATACCAGTTCCGGTTCAAACACCAGCGCGCGGGCCAGCGCGATGCGTTGTTGCTGCCCCCCGGACAGTTGCGCCGGACGGCGACCGGCGAAATCGCCCATCTGCACCATGTCCAAGGCACGCATCACCTTTTCCTCACGTTCGGATTTGCCCATCTTGCGCACTTCCAAAGGGAAGGACAGGTTTTCGGCAACCGACATATGCGGGAACAAAGCGTAATTCTGGAACACCATCCCAATGCCGCGCTTGTGCGGTGGGATGTTGTTGATCGACACACCATCCAGCGTGATATCGCCGTGGGTGGCTGTCTCGAACCCTGCCAACATCATCAGGCAGGTGGTCTTGCCAGACCCCGATGGCCCAAGCATTGTCAGAAATTCGCCTTTCGGCATGGATAGGTTCAGATCTTTGACGACAAGTGTCTCACCGTCATAGCTCTTTTGCACACGATCAAAGGCAACAAAGGCCCCGTCGGTTGAAGTCATTCTGATTCATCCCCGTTTTTCCTGCCGGGCATTTAGTCCGCCAGCAGATTTTTATCTTAGGTTAGACTGACGTCAGAACTACAAATTTACAACGAAAAACTTGAGCGCCAAAATGCAGTAGTCCCCATTTTAGCAGGGATTGCGGGAAAAACAGGCAGATTGCCAACCAGTCGCAGTGATTGTGATCAGCATACAGCGCCAATGCCAGCTTTTCGACCGAAGACCGCGCCAGAAGTTAGGCCCGAACCGCCCGGGTAGCCCGCAAAAAACACGCCCCCTACCAGTTCGCCACAGGCAAACAACCCGTCAATTGCGGTGCCATCCTCCCGCAGCACCGCTCCCGCGCCATCAACCTTCAAACCACCATAGGTAAAGGTGATCCCACCAGTGACGGGAAACGCGCGGTAAGGTCCGGTATCAAACCGTTGCGCCCAATTTGATTTTGGCAATGTCAGCCCGCGCGTCCCCTTGCCATCCAGAACAGTCGGATCAAAAGGAACGGTCATATCCACCGCTGAATTAAACTCCGTCAATGTTTGCGTGGCCTGCACCGCATCCACCCCTGTCATCAAGGGCACCAGCTCTTCCAGCGTCTTTGCCTCGACAAAATGTGCATCATGGAAACGATATTCGGCATAAAGCAGGTCAAACACTTTAGAATCAAAAACTTGCCATGCGAATTGCCCCGGTTGCTCAAGGATCGCGCGGCCAAATTGAGCATAGGTATAATTGCGAAAATTCGCACCCTCATCGACAAACCGTTTGCCTTCTGCGTTCAACATCACCCCAAGAAAATACGAAATCTTGCGGTAGTTTTTCCGCTCTGACGGGGGCAGGTCCAGGCCGCCGAAATCTGCCATATGCAGGTCCATCGGGGTCGCGTGGCAACCCTCGAAAAAACCGTATTCGGTGGCACCGACCTCCAGCGCAATCCGCAATCCATCGCCCGTATTATGCGGCGTGCCGCGCACCTTTGCCTTGTCCCAATGGCCCCCGATATATTGAACGCGCATCTCTTCATTTGCTTCAAAACCGCCCGACGCAAGAATCACCGAATCGGCAAACAGCGATTCGGCCCCGACCTGCACACCGATGACGCGGCCCTGATCTTCGATCAATCCGGTTACCTCCGCATCATAGCGCACGGTGCCGCCCAGTCGCTGTACCGCGGCCATTTCCATATCAAAAAGACCTACCCCTTCGTTCTCTGCGGCAAGTGTCAGGCCACCCCAAAAGACGTGTTTGCCGTCTTTCTCAAAGCTTTGTCGGCTATAGATCGGCTCAAAAGTGACATCATGCGACGCCAGCCAACGCATGGTATCACCCGAGTTTTCGACCAGAACCTTTTGTTCCGGCGACAGATCCCGCCCGTCATTAAACCCCAATAAATCAGCCGCAAACTTGTCCTTAGTGTAACTGCCGAAATCCGTTTTTGGCAGGCGCGGGTCATCCTGTTCACGCACAAGGGGCAGCAGATCGGCGTTGCCGTCATAAGCAAACCGCATCGCCCCCGCCGTGTATTTCGTATTGCCCCCTGCAAGATCTTTACCCGCTTTTTCCAGCAACAGAACAGTTGCGCCCTGTTCCAATGCTGCAATCGCCGCACAGAGGGCCGCGTTTCCGGTTCCAACGACAATGACGGACTTTGACATGGGGTCTCCTTCAGAGTATCACGATTGTATCCAAGCGGATACAATTTTGGAAACTGACTAATATGACCGACACTTCATTGCAAGACCTGTCTCAGGGCGAGACGGCCTATCGCAAACTGCATCAGGCCATTCGCGACGGGTTGTTCCAGCCGGGAGACCGCCTGCGCGAGGCTGATGTTGCCCAGCGCCTGTCCCTGTCACGCACCCCTGTGCGCGAGGCGCTGCGCAAGCTGGAGGCGGACGGCATCGTCGAGCACCGCGCCCGCATCGGTGCGGTAATCCGCAAACTGGAACGGACTGAAGTGGTCGAGCTTTACGAAATGCGGCTGGTTCTGGAACGCACCGCCGCAGAGATGGCCGCGAAACACGCCAGTGACGCCGAGATTGACGAGCTGGAAGAGGTGAACAACAAGATCGAAGTTACGGTAGATGACCCGGCCACTGCTGCCGCGCTCAATCAGGATTTCCACCGTTGTATCTATTTGGCGACACGCAACCGGTTCCTGTTGGAATCTGCCCGTGCGTTAAACAATGCACTGATGCTGCTAGGCCCCACTACCTTGGCAGATGCAGAGCGGATCAAGACCGTATGCCAACAGCATAAAAACATCATCGATGCGATCCGCGCCGGTGATGTCGAAGCCGCAGGCGCCAGCGCAGAGGCACATTTGCAGACCTCATTGCGCCACCGCCTGAAGGTGATGCGCACATGATCCCCCATATCACAACATATGTTATCGCAGCGGTTGGGGTCGCGCTGTTTATGGCCCTGAACCTGCCGTTGCCATGGCTGCTTGGACCAATTTTCGCCTGTCTTGCAGGGGCCATCGCCGGTGTTCCAATGCGCAGCAAGAAACAGGTGAACGAGCTGATGCGCACCATTCTTGGTGTCGCAGTTGGGGCCACATTCACCCCGGCGCTGCTGCTCTTGATGACGGGCTACTGGCCGACACTGCTGCTGATCCCGGTAATGACATTGGCCATCGGATTGATTGGCGTGCCCTATTTTCAGCGCATCTGGGGCTATGATTTCCCAACCAGCTATTACGCGACCATGCCCGGTGGGTTACAAGACATGCTGGTCTTTGGTGAAGAAGCCGGTGGCAATGTGCGGGCCATGTCGCTGATCCATGCCACCCGCGTGCTGGTAATTGTTGTTGCCCTGCCCGTGCTGCTAAAATTCATCTGGGACGCTGACCTCAGCACCCCGCCCGGTGAACCTGCCGCCACAATTGCGCCCACGCAACTGCTGTTGATGGTATTCTGCGCGGTCTTTGGCTGGCAAATCGCCAAACGTATCGGCATGTTCGGGGCCTCGATCCTTGGCCCGCTGCTGCTTGCCGCCCTTCTTGCACTGACCGGTATCCTGACCCATCGTCCTCCGGTAGAGGCGATCTGGCTGGCACAGTTCTATATCGGCATGTCCGTCGGGGTGAAATACGTGGGCATTACCGTGCAAGAGGTGCGGCGTGATCTGATGGCGGGTTTCGGGTTCTGCGCCATCCTGATTGTGCTGACAGTAATTTTTACCGAAACCATCTATGCGCTTGATCTTGCCCCGCCACTGGAAACGCTTCTGGCCTTCGCCCCTGGCGGTCAGGCAGAGCTTACCATTCTGGCGCTGATCGTGGGAGCGGATATGTCTTTTGTCATCGCCCACCATGTGTTGCGCATCTTTGTGGTTATCCTTGGCGCGCCTTTGTTTGCACGCATGTTCACGTCCAAACCTCGGGGTTGATCATGTGGATTGGCGCACCTGCCGCATAGGCGTTGATCTGGTCAAAGATGTCGCTGAATTGCAGATCGAACTCGTCTTCGGTGACGTAACCAATATGTGGTGTGGCAATGACGTTTTCATGGGTCGCAAGGATATTGCCCCCATCCACCATCGGCTCACTGTCAAACACATCTACCGCCGCATGAATGCGCCCCTGCGCTATCTCGGCCTCCAGAACGCCTGCGCCAATCAACCCCGACCGCGAGGTATTTACCAGCAGGCTGCGCGGTTCCATCGCGGCCAGATCAGCGGCGGTGATGATACCCCGGGTCTCCGGCTTCAGCCGCACATGCAGGCTGACCACATCACTGCTGGCAAAAAACGTCGCACGGTCCTTGGGCACCACCTGCCCATCGGCCCTGGCCCGCGCGCGCCCATTCTCTGATCCCCACCACTGGACATTCATCCCAATAGCACGGGCATATTCGGCCACCGCACCGGCAATGCGCCCATAGCCATAAAGCCCCAATCTGCGCCCACGCAATGTACGCCCGACTCCCATCTGCCAATCGCCGCAGCGCAAAGAGACAACCTGCTGCGGGATCTGGCGATAGCTGGCAAGGATCAGCGCCAGCGTCATTTCCGCAGCCGCATAAGACGGCGTGCCGCTGTGCATGTTCGAGGATAAGAGCACACCATTCTGAGTACAGGCAGGCACATCAACATGCGGATAAACACTGCGCTGGCTGATCAGCTTGAGGTTCGGCAGCCGCGCCAGCAGCTCCGGCCCAATCTTGGTGCGTTCACGAAACAACACCAGACACTCTGCCTCTGCCACCCGCGCGGCCAGTTTGGCAGGGTCGGGTTCGTGATCGGTCCAGACCGTCACATCATGCCCGTCCAGCTTGGCAAAACAGGGCAGGCCGCGCAGCGTGTCGAACCAATCATCCAGAATATGAACCTTCATGCCCTAGCCTTTCCAGATATCGCTGGGAACCATCACCTCGCCCCGCGCGAGCAGTCGTGCGGTACGCACCAAACCGGCCGAACGCAGATCAATGCCATCCGCGCCAATTTCAAAATCCACCAGCACATCGATTTGCCCGGATGCATGTTCCAGCGTGATTTTCGCCGGGGTGTGGTTGGGTGTGGGTACCATGCCATCCGCCACCGAACCGGGCGTCAAAACACAGGAGGCCAGACATTGTGCGCCGGTCACCGCCATGGTTGGATGGGTTTTCCACGGCATGAAATAACGCGTCGCAATTGTGCCGCCATCCCTTGCCGGTGCCAGCAGGCCGATTTTGGGTGTAACCGAATTGGCCACATCCTTGATCCCCATCGCTGCCCCCGCCTGAAGACGCACTGCCTCCATCCGCGCAAAGAAATCGCGGTTCTCATCCAGTTCCGCCGCGCTTTCATATCCGGTCACGCCAAAGCTATCGGCCCGCGCAATCACCAAGGGCATCGCTACATCCATGCAGGTGACGTCAATACCGTCAAAACGATCGATCAAATTCCCCGTCGGCAGCAAGGCACCCGTTGCACCGCCTACAGTATCCATAAATTGCAACCCCACCGGTGCTGCCGTACCGGGCACACCGTCAATGGCAATGTCACCGCCATAAATTACCTGCCCGCCCTCGGATTGAACCCGGGCCACCACCCGCGCGCCGGTGTTCACCGCGCGAATGTTGATCACGGTTTCGCGGCCCGTGGCTTCGATCAGCCCCATCTCGATTGCCGCCGGCCCAACACCCGTCAGGATATTGCCACAGGTCGGCTTGAAATCGACCGTGCCATCCTCAACGCTGATCTGCGCAAAGAAATAGTCGATATCGGCCCATTCATCGTCCGACCGTGACAGCATGGCCACCTTGGTTGTCACCGCATTACCGCCACCTATCCCATCGATGTTCAACGGATGGCCAGAGCCAACGACAGCGACCAGCACCCCGGCCAGTGTTTCCAGATCCTGTGGCAGATCCGCGCGCCGGAAGTACGGGCCGCGCGAAGTGCCACCACGCATGAACCAAAAGGGAATCCCTGTCTGTGTCATCGCAGCGGCCACGGCATATCTGTCACACTTTGCAGCAGACCGGGGGGGAAATCACGGTTCAGCAAGCTCGCCATAAAGCAGATAAACGCTATGCCAACGGCGGTGTAGAGCGCAGCAAAACCAACGCTTTTCTGTGCCCGCACCAACATGAAGGTGAACAGGAATACCGTCAGCGCAATGATGAACCCGGCCAGTGCTGTCAGCAGCAACAGTCCCGCGAACCAGACCAGCGTTTGCCACAAACCGTAAACATTCAGGTCCGCTTCCTGTGCCTCTCGATCAGAAAACAGCGGATGGGTTTCCGGCTTGATCATCATTTGGACAAGCAGGATCATCGCACCAATCAACCCGATGGTGGCGACAAAAATCGGAAACACACGGTCGGCAGAAGAATAGTCAGGGATCAGCGCCGCATTCCAATAGCTGGCCCCGATATAGGCGATCACTGCCAGCAGAAACACAAGCGGTGCGCGTTTGGAGCCGGATTGCACTTCACCTTCGGCCATGATGTTTTTCGCCTGCCGCAACCCGATGACCACAGACAGCAAGGTAATGATGATCAACACAATCACGATGGGGCTGAAAATATATTCCAGACCTTCGGAAAACCCTTTGCGAAACCGTGAGTTGGCGATTTGCACCGCTTGGTTGGCGTAGGTTTCGGCAGGGTTGGACAAGACAAACCCGATCAGGAACGCCGGGCGCGACCAATCGAACCGGCGCATCAGAATGCCCAGCAACCCGATAGAGAACAGCGCCACCAGATCCATGATGTCCTGACGCGACTGGAAGGCCGCGAAGCTGATGATCATGAACAGGAAGGGCGCTAGCAGCGCAAAACGGATCGAAGTCAGCCGCGCAATCCCGCCAGAGGCGGCGATGCAGATCAACGTGCCCACAACATTGGCAAGCGCCAACAGCCAGACAATCGCATAGGTGAAATCAAGGTTGTTTTTCAACATCGACGGACCAACTTCGATTGAGCCGGACCCCAGCAAGGCCACCGCCGAAATAAAGATCGCCATCGATCCAGAGCCGGGAATACCGAACAACAGGGTCGGCACCAGCCCGCCGCCCTCTTTCGCGTTGTTCGAGCTTTCCGGCCCGATCACACCGCGCACGTCTCCCGACCCGAATTGCGATTTATCCTTGGCGGTTTGCACCGTGTGCCCGTAGGCAATCCAGTCCACGACCGATCCACCCAGACCGGGGATCACGCCCACGGTGACGCCAATCAACGAACAGCGCATCGACAACCATTTATTGGCCCACCAATCCTTGACACCTTCCATCCAGCCGCCGCCCAGTTGCGCACGGTCAGAGATGGCCTTGTCCTGTCTCAGCAGGGCAATGATTTCGGGGATGGCAAAGATACCAAGGCCAACGATAACCAGTTTCAGCCCATCCGCCAGATAGGGCATGTCATAGGTCGACATGCGCAGCGCACCGGCGGAATCGCCCTCACCTATGGTGCCGACCAGCAGCCCAAGACAGGCCGCAACAATGCCCTTGATCGCCACACGACCGGCTAGAATACCAACCATCGACAGACCAAAGATGGTGATCATCAACAGCTCAGGCGTCTGGAACAGCAACACGATAGGCCGCGCTGCCAGAATGAAAAATGTAAGGAAGGCGGCCCCGACCAATCCCCCAAACAGCGAGGAGGCAAATGCCGCCGACAAGGCCCGCGCCGCCTGTCCCTTTTTCGCCATGGGAAAGCCGTCCAGCACCGTGGCCTGACTGGCGCTTGACCCCGGAATACCCATCAGGACAGAAGCAAAAGTGTCAGAGGTTGGAACCACCGCCACCATACCAACCATCAAGGCCAGACCGGTCAGCGGCTCCATCCCGAACATGAAGGGCAAGAGCAACGACAGCCCCGCAATCCCCCCCAAACCGGGAAACACACCAATCGCCAGCCCCATACAGACGCCAAGCACCAAATAACCAAACACGTGCACTTGCAGGATCATGCCAAAGGCATCGTTCAGCGCCGGCAGCGCTGTTGCTAAAAGGTCCATGACGGCCCCCGATCTATAGGAAAGGCAAAGACCCCCCGAACCATTGGGTTCGGGGGGGGCGCGATTATTTCAGCGTGACGCCGTAACGCTCGTTCAGCCAGCTAACGACAAAGCTCTTTGCTTCGGCCGGAACTTTCGTTGCACTGTCCAGCGCCTTTTGCGCAGCTGCACCGGTTTTCTGCGGGTATTTACCCAGACGCGCCGCAGAGATTTCTGCAAAATCAGCACGGGCTTTGACCGTCTCAAACGCCTTGGTGTAGGTCACGATAGCATCATTTGACGCACCGGCTGGCAGGAACACCATTTTCTGTGCCGGGAAACCCGCAACAAAGAAGGCTTTCCACGCGTCCCATTTCTCGCCCGAGGTTTCGCAGCCTTCTGTGGCCTCGCACACTTCTTTGAAGGACGGCATGTCAGGGAAAGTCGGGTCGCGCACAATGTTGCCATCGTCATCCAGCGCGCCAAAGCTGAACCAAGGCGTCGCAGTGCCCGCTTCAACCAATGGGGCCACGCCTTTCAGATAGCTTGAGGAAGTCTGATAATCGATGTTCGCTTCACCACGTTCAAACATCAGACGGCCATCTCCACGGCCCTTGATGCCAAACACCGGCTCTACGTTCAGGCCCAGCATTTCCCATGCCAGCAAAGGGACGAGGTCAAGCCGCGTGGCTCCTTGCGAACCATAGATGAAATCCTCATCCGCAAGGGCCGCTGCCCCGCCATCAGCGACTTTGGCCGCCAGCGCGGGCGGCAGATAGGCAACCCCGCCGGTGCCGGAGGCAAGCACGACATTCCAGTCGCCATACTCATACTTCACCCGCGGATCACCCAGCAGATATGGAAATTGCGTCGAACCGGAAGAGCCGAAGATCAGCGTACCGTCGTCATATTCCTGTTCCTGAAAGAAGTTTGCACCTTTGGTCGATCCCGCACCCGGCATGAATTTAACCACAACAGTGGGCTGGCCCGGTAGTGCCTCTGACAGCAATGGGGCATAGAAGTTGGCCCATTTGGCAGACCCACCGGTTTCCGAGAAGGGAATGATCCATTCAACGGTTTTGCCCGCAAGGTCGATCCCGTGACCGCCCGCCATCGCCGCCGGTGCCATCAGCGCAGCCGTGGCAATACCCATCGCAACGCGACGTGTGAAGTTTGTAAGTGACATGTTTTTCCTCCCAGAAAAGGGCTTTTCCAGCCCGAAAGTATCCCAAAAAATCCGAATCAAACGGGTGTCTCACCGTTTCGATTGGGGCACTGTTGTCCGTGAACCTTGCGTGAACCTTGCAAAGGGTCCGATATAGCCGCATGAGAATCGTGATTGTCGAAGATAATGAAAGCGTCGCCAAAGGCATCGCATATGTATTGCGTGATGCCGGTCACGCAGTGGATTTGATCCATGACGGCCTGCAGGCCGATGCACATTTGCAGGGTGACGGGGCAGATTTACTGATCCTTGACGTAAACCTGCCGGGTATGGATGGTGTCGAAATCCTCAAGAACCTGCGCCGCCGGCGCGACAACCGGCCTGTCTTGCTGTTGACGGCCCGCGGGGGCACGGCGGAACGTATTGCGGGGCTGGATGCCGGGGCGGATGACTATCTGGTGAAACCCTTTGAGATGGCAGAGCTGGAAGCGCGGGTGCGCGCGCTGGCACGACGCCGCGATATTCCGGTGGTGGCCCCAATGACCATCGGCCCGCTGAGTTTCGATCTGCAAAGCCGACAGGTCAGCCATGGGTCATCCCCTTTGGACCTGCCCCGCCGCGAGTTGTCGGTGTTTGAAGCCATGGTCCTGTCGCAAGGGCGGATCGTGTCAAAATCACAGCTGTTGGATGCAGTGTATGGCGTTGGCACAGATGTTGAGGAGCAGGTGGTAGAGGTCTATGTCTCGCGCCTGCGTAAACGGCTGAAACCCTTTGGTGTGGAAATCAAGATGCAGCGCGGGCTGGGTTATCAATTGCTGGTCTCGACAGGATGAACACCTCATTGCGCCTGCGTCTGGTGGTGATCATTCTCACTCCCCTGCTGGTCATCGCCGGGATCATTGCATCGCTGGCGGTCTATGATGCACAGCTGCGGGCCAATGCGCGGTTTGACCGCTCCCTGCTGTCAGCCGTACTGGCGATCTCACGCGATGTGGCCCTGTCAGGGGGCGACGCGCTAAGCCCCGAAACCAATGCCCTGTTGCAGGATACCTCAGGCGGACCGGTCTATTATCACGTCTATGCACCGGACGGCGTGTTTGTCACCGGCTATGCCACGCCACCCGTTGCAAAAACCCCCTTGGACGAAGTTGAAAGCGGACAAACCTATTTTGACAGCCTCTATAAGGGGGACGCGGTTCGGGTGCTACGTTTCACCGATGCGGTGCAGATCGACGGGTTAAGCGGCACTTTCACCTTTACCGTCTGGCAAGAAACCGCCTTGCGCAGCACCATTGTGCGGGACCTGTCGCGGCGGACCTTCGGGGTCATCGCCACACTGGTGCTTGCAGTGGCTTTGGTGGTTTGGTTCGGGGTACGGCTGGGCCTGCGCCCGCTGCTGGATCTTGAAGCCGCCATTGCCCGCCGCTCCCCCGATGATCTGACGGCCATTCGCCGCAGTGTCCCGATCGAGGCCCGTGGCATCGTCAGCACATTGAACCGGCTGTTTGGTCAGGTGTCATCCACCATCGAGGCCAAGGATGTCTTTATCTCCAACGCCGCCCACCAATTGCGCAATCCGATTGCCGGGGTGGTTGCCATGTCGGATGCTGTCCGCTCGGCCAAAACGCTGGAGGATATGCGCGAACGGTCCGAGGAGCTCGCCGTGGCCTCGCAACGCGCCGGTGATCTGGCAAACAAGCTGCTGGCGCTGGAACGGGCCTCATCACAAGGCAACACCGGCAGCTTCACGCCCGTCCCGCTTGCCACATTGCTGCAAGAGGTTTGCCAGCGCAGCACCGCCACCTGCACGACGCGGGGTGTTACGCTGAACCTGTCCGTGCCTGATCATCCCCTGACAGTGAACGCTGATGCCACCATGCTAAGCGAGGCGGTCACCAACCTGATCGAAAACGCATTGATCCACGCCGGTCCCGATCTGTCGCACATCGATGTGTCATTGGCTGATAAGACGGCTTTTGCAGTGATCCATGTGCAGGACGATGGCTGTGGAATTCCACCGCAATTCGTTGAGAAAGTGCGTGAAAGGTTCGGACAGGTGCGCCCCTCCGCCGGTTCCGGTCTTGGCCTTGCCATCGCGGATGCGGTTGCCAGACATCACAACGGTGCGCTTGACATCACACCTATGCCGAAAGGGCTGCGCATCACGCTTCGGATCAGACAGGCCGATTAACCTTCTGTGTCCTTCAGGGGTCCGCCGCCGTGATGAAGGCCAATGCATCTGCCCGCATCGGACCTCTTGCTGCTGCATGCCGGTTCACAAAGGGCCGAACGGCACAAAAAACCAATGGCACCGCTGGCCCCTGTCCAATATGAAGAACAGCCATCAAGAAACTTATGAAATAATTTCAGCACCTTACCTATAGAGACACTTCCAATACAAACACGGAAATCCTATTCACGAATAACGGCTGCAAGGATGGGAGGGAATTCGCCATCCGGCCACTCATACACGAAACCCGGATGTTAAATGATCAACCGGCGCCGGCGACCGCTACAATTGGGCATGCCTGCTTTGTCCGGCGATTGCCCGTCATCCGTCATGCAGTGCGCATCCGTCTACGTTACTCACCCCCACGTAATCCTGATCTGGGTGATTGCCTTGCAAAACCGATAGCACGGCAGTGCAGTCATACCGACGGCGACCTTGCCCGCGCATAGCCGCCGCTTACCGAACCATCAGCGCAAACTACTTCAGCCGCTTGTAGAGCGAAGAAGTGTCCCAGCGCCCGCCGCCCATTTTCTGCACATCCTTGTAAAACTGATCAACCAGTGCGGTCACTGGCAGGCTGGCCCCGTTTTCATCCGCCGTTTCCAGACAGATCCCCAGATCCTTGCGCATCCAGTCCACTGCGAATCCATGTTCGAAATGATCATCCAGCATGGTTTCATAGCGGTTTGCCATCTGCCAACTGCCTGCGGCACCCTGACTGATCACCTCGACCACATCGCGACCATCAAGCCCGGCCTTGGTGGCAAAATGCAATGCCTCAGACAGGCCCTGAACCACACCGGCAATTGCAATCTGATTGGCCATTTTGGTCAACTGGCCCGCACCGCTTTCACCGATCCGGCGCACCAGTTTGGCATAGACATTCATCACCGGTTCAGCGCGGTCATATTGCGCGGCATCGCCCCCGCACATGATCGACAATTGACCATTCTCGGCCCCCGCCTGACCACCGGAAACCGGCGCATCGACAAAGCCGATGCCCAGATCCTTGGCCGCGTCATATAGCTCTCGGGTGACCTTGGCCGAAACGGTGGTGTGGTCGACGAACAACGCACCCGACGACATCCCGGCAAAAGCACCATCTTCGCCCAGACAAACCGCCCTCAGGTCATCGTCATTGCCTACACAAGCCATGACCAGTTCGGCATCTTTCGCAGCTTCTGCCGGCGTTTGCGCGCTTTTGCCACCATGCTGTTCCGCCCAGGCTTGCGCCTTGGCTGAAGTGCGGTTGTACACCGTCACTTCATGCCCCGCTGCCTGCAAATGGCCGGCCATCGGATAGCCCATCACACCAAGGCCAAGGAATGCAATTTTTGTCATCAAGAGGGTCCCTTTAGGAAGTTCATCTAAGGTTGGCCGTCACCGCAGCCGTTTGAAATCGTGACACAGTTCCGACACCGGATACCTGCCCGTTCCGGTTAATATGGAGCATGGAAAACAGGATGTCACCCGCACCAAGGGCCGCCATACAGACCTGCTTATTTTTCACTGGCAACCCGCACATCCAGATCGCGCAGCAATGTATCAAAGGCGGGTGGTGGCGGCACATCAGTGATCAACATATCGCTGCCCCGCAGCACAGGTTGGCGCAACGCGGGCCGATGGCTTTGCGGTAAAAACTTGGAATGATCTACCGACATGATCGCCTGCGCCGCGTTTTTCAGCATAGCATTGGCCATATCGACCTCGCATTGTTCATGCACCAGAAACCCCTTGTCCGCATCCACCATTGAGGCCGAGAGAATCACAAAATCAACCTGCATCCGTTCGATCACATCAAAGGCAGAGCGATCAAAAGCCGCCCCATCATGATCGCGCAGCTGCGTGCCGGCCATCGACACCCGGTTGCCGGGGATGATGGCCAAGGTGCTGGCGACAAACGCCGAATTGGTCACCACCGTCAGCTTTTGCCGGGTGCGCAAGGCTTGCGCGATAAAGCCGGAGGTCGACCCGGTATCAATCGCCACGCTGGCCCCATCCGGCACAATTTCTGCCGCAAGCCGCGCGATGGCGACCTTGGCACTGCGGTTCTGGTTCATCCGAGCCAGAAACGGCGGGTCTGACGCTGTCCGATTAGAGACCAGCGCACCATGGACCTTGTCCAGATCCCCACTTTCAACAAGCGGCTGCGAGACGCGGCGGATGGTCTGGTCTGACACGCCAAGAATCTGCGAAAGCTCCATAACGGAAACGGTCCCGCGCATGTTCACGGCATGTAAAATCTGGGCTTTGTATTTCGACATGGCCCAGACATATACCCATAATTCCAACAGGGAAACGCAAAATTCGCAGGGTATGCAGAGCAAAAATCAACATATTTCAACATTTTATTTGTCTGAATGTCGATTCTACGTCAGCATGACGCCTGAAACTTCATCTTGGGCGGCACAATGGCACAGCACAGCGCGAAACACCTCATCATCGGCGGCGGCATCCTCGGCTGCTCGATCGCCTATCATCTGACCCGTATGGGAGAAAAGGATGTGGTCCTTCTGGAACGGGCGAACCTGACCGAAGGTGCCACATGGCATGCGGCAGGTCTGGTGGGGCAGCTGCGCTCCTCGCGCAACACCACGCGGATGCTGAAAAAATCGGTGGAAATGTACGACCGGCTGCAGAACGAAGAGGGCCTGCAATTCGACTGGAAGAAAACCGGTTCCCTGCGGCTGGCCGCGACCAAGGAACGCCTGTTGGAGGCGAAACGGCTGGCCACAATGGCACGCAGTTTTGATCTGGAGATGCAGATTATCAGCCCGTCAGAGGCAAAAGAGCTGTTTCCGCTGATCGAGGAAAAAGGGCTGGAGGGCGCCGCATTCATCCCTTCGGATGGCTATGTCGATCCGGCTTCCCTATGTCAGGCGGTGGCAGGTGCTGCCCGCAAACAGGGTGCGGATATCCGTCAAAACGTCGAGGTACTGGATTTCAACGTCACCAACGGGCGGATCACCTCTGTCGAGACCACCGAAGGACGCTGGCAGGCTGATACGATCATTCTGGCCACCGGCATGTGGAGTCGCGAAATTGCCGGAAAACTGGGCCTCAGGATCCCCGCCTGCGCAGTTGAACATCAATATATTATCACAGAATCCACCGGCAGTGACATCGGCCATTACCCCACACTGCGCGACCCTGAACGGCTGGTCTATTACAAACCTGACGTCGGTGGACGGCTGGTTGTGGGCGGGTACGAAGAAGGCACCCTGCCGTTTGGCGATACCGGCATTCCGGGCAAATTCGTACGCCAGCTGCTGCCCGAAAACCTTGACCGGTTCCTGCCATTGGCAGAGCTGGCCGGCAAGGTGACACCAGTGATCAACGAGGTTGGCATAAGACAGGTGATCAACGGCCCGATCCCCTATTCCGCCGATGGTGATTTTGTCATGGGCTGGCAGCCGGGCTATCAGAACCTGATGTTGGCCACCGGTTTTCTCTACGGTATCGCGGCGGGCGGTGGCGCGGGAGAAATGATTGCCGAATGGGTGGTCGACGGGCAACCCTCGCTGGATCTGTGGCCGCTGGATGTGCGCCGCTTCGGGCCGCACCACGGCACCCGCGCGTTCATGTATCCGCGCGCGGTCGAACATTACGCGCATCACTACAAAATGCGCTATCCCGGTCAGGAACATGAAACCGTGCGCCAATTGCGCCTGTCGCCCCTCTATCAGCAGCTCAAGGATCGGGGCGCGGTATACGGGTCCAAAAACGGTTGGGAGCGGCCATTGTGGTTTGCCCCTGACGGGGTGGAGCCGGTGGATCAGCTTGATTTCCTGACCCCCGGCTGGAAGACCTTTGCCGCCAAGGAACATATGGCGGTGCGCGAAAACGTAGCCCTGATTGATCAAAGCAGCTTTGCCAAATTCGAGGTGATCGGCACGGGCGCGCTGGCGCTGTTACAACGTCTTTGTGTATCCAACATGGACAAACCCATCGGCACCATCATCTACACACAGATGTGTAATGAAAGAGGCGGGATAGAGGCTGACGTGACCTTTATCCGCCTTGCAAAAGATCGGTTTTATCTGGTCACCGGATCGGGTTTTGGCGTGCATGACAGTGACCGGATCAAACGGCATCTGCCCGACGACGGGTCGGTTCACATCATCGAAGTCACCAGCGCAGTGGCGGTGATCAACATCGTTGGCCCCAACGCGCGCAAAGTGCTGGCGGCAGCCTCGGAAAGCGATGTATCGGACGCTGCCCTGCCCTTTTCAACGGCCCGCGAGATTATCATCGGGGCGGCCCCGGTACGGGCGGCGCGGATCGGTTATGTCGGGGAGTTGGGCTATGAATTGCACATCCCCACCGAATTTGCCGCCCATGTCTATGACCAGCTCTGGCAAGCGGGCGAAGGTCACGGCATCAGTAATGTCGGCTACCGTGCGATTGAAAGCCTGCGGATGGAAAAAGGCTATGTCTATTGGTCGGGCGACATCTCGCCGGATTATACACCGATCGAGGCGGGGCTGGGCTTTCGCGTACATCTGAAATCGAAGGGCGATTTTATCGGTAAACGTAACCTTGAAGCCCAGAAAATCGTCGGCGTTCAACGCAAGCTCTGTACCTTTGTGACGCCGGAAAACCTGCCGCTAACGGGCGGCGAGGCAATCCTGCTGGGCGACACCCTCGTTTCACTGGCGACATCGGTCGGGTTTGGCTACGCTGTCGGCCAGACAATCATCCGCGGATATCTTGAGAAAGAACATTGGCAAACAGATGATTTCACCCTGGAGGTCTTCGGGACACAGCATCCGATCACACAGGTCGAAGGGCCTGTTTATGACCCGCAAAACACCGCGCTGAAAGGATAGAGCAGATGAGCGAACATGCACAGACAGTCCTGCAGGCCCTGCGCAAAGCACCTCAATTTGCACAGATTGAAAATGTCGACAGCATCACCCGTTTGGGCGGGCTGACCAATCTGGTACATCGCGTCGACATGAGTGACACCTCGGTCATTGTGCGCGTCGCGGGTGAAGGCACCGATGAATACATCAACCGCAGCATAGAAGCACATAACGCAGAGGCCGCCGCCCGCGCGGGTGTGTCGCCAAAGGTGATTTTTGCCGAACCGGCCAGCGGCCTGATGATTTCAGAAACCGTACCAGATATCGAAACCATGACGCCCGCCTTGTTCAAATCGCGCGCCGGATCACCTGCACGCGCCGGTGCCGCGCTGGCGAAATTGCACAGCTCGGGTGAGGTATTTCAATTCCGGTTTGAGCTCTTTGCGATGATTGATGACTACCTGAAAATCCTGTCGACCAAGGACGTGAAGCTGCCCGAGGGTTATGACGCTGTTGTCGCAGCTGCGGCACCTATCAAACAGGTTCTGGAGGGTGCCGACATCGCGCTTGCCCCCTGCCATTGCGACCCATTGTGCGAGAATTTTCTGGATGACGGTGCGGTAATGTGGATCGTGGATTGGGAATATTCCGGCATGAATGATCCGCTGTGGGATGTCGGTGATCTATCGGTTGAGGCCGGTATGGACGCGGCTCAAGATGCCGAACTTATGACCGCCTATTTCGGGCGCGCGCCTTCAGCTGCGGAAACCGGCCGCATGGTGATTTACAAAGCGATGTGCGATCTTTTGTGGACCCTATGGGGGCTGATCCAGCATGCCGATGGCAATCAGGCCGAAGACTTCTGGGCCTATGCCACAGGTCGCTTTGAGCGATGCAAAACCCTGATGCAGGATCCTGCGTTCCAGTCACATGTTGATGCGGTGCGGACCGGCTAGGCATTCACCAGCTCAATCAACGCTGCGTGCAACTCCGGCGTTGCTGCCGTCAGGGTACGCCCATCCGACCCCATGTCCAGCGGTTGACCTTGCCAGTCGGTCATAATGCCGCCTGCCGCCTCTACCACCGCGCTGACCGGCAGGTAATCATAAGGCTGCAAATCGAAATCAACCACCGCATCCGCCAACCCGCGTGCCACCAAAGCATGCGGATAGCAATCCGCGCCCATCCGGCGCAACTCGCCCGCTTGAACAAGGCCCGCAAACACCTCTGGCACCTCTGCTGCGATCTTGTCACCCTCGTTGATAAATAGCCGCGCCTTTGCCAATTTCTTGCACCCGCTCACCCCGATCTTATCACCGTTGCAGGTCGCCCCGATCCCGACACCACCAGCATAGACTTCGCCCAGCGCAGGCATGCGGATGATACCTAATTGTGGGCGATTGCCACGCAAGTACCCCAACAACATCCCGAACAGCGGCAGCCCGGTGATAAAGGACCGGGTGCCGTCGATGGGATCAACAATCCACATATCCTGCCCCTCGCCCGAATGCCCGTACTCTTCGCCAAAGATCGCCTCGCCGGGGAAAGCGCAGGCCAGCCCCTCGCGGATCGCGGTTTCGGTTTCCTTGTCAGCAATTGTGACAGGGCTTTGATCAGCCTTTGTTTCAATGTCGGGACTGTTGCGAAAATGGCCAAGCGCGACTTGTGCCGCAGTTTCAGTGATGCCGATGGCTTTCAGCAGCCGCTGTTCCAGATCTGTCATGGGGGCTTCCTTTGCTTTGGGTCGGCGCACCGCCCATCTATTTCGCAATCAATATCTAAAAGCTACAAAATTAATTACGTTATGTTGATTTTTGTTGATTTAGGATTTTGAACCTTGTTGAATGAGTCCTGAGAGCCCGCGCTATGTTAGCTCAACTGCTATTTTCCATAGACGATCGGGCCCATAACCGGGAGTTAACAATGAAGATTTTATCCGTTGCAGCAGCCGCATTCATGGCCGCGACACCAGTCATTGCACAAGAATCGACCGATCCGATCAAACTGACCCTCCATGACTGGTCAGGCCAGCTGATCACCACCACCCTGATGGGTGAGGTTTTGAAAGAAGCCGGATATAACGTTGAATATGTACAGGCCGACTACATCGCCCAATTCGCGGGCCTGAAAACCGGCGATCTGCATGTCGCGATGGAAATCTGGGAAACCACCGGCCGCGAGGCGATGGACGAAGCCACTGCATCCGGCAATGTTGTCAGCCAGGGCGAAACCGGCATGATGGCAATCGAGGAATGGTGGTATCCTGCCTATATGGAAGAACGCTGCCCCGGGTTGCCAAATTGGGAAGCCTTGAAAGATTGCGCAGATGCCTTCTCCACTCCCGAAACCGCACCGCTTGGCCGTTACCTTGGCGGGCCGGTCACATGGGGCGGCTTTGACGAGGAACGTGTCGAGGCACTTGGGCTGGACTTTGAGGTGATCCATGCAGGCACCGATGCGGCCCTTTTTGCCGAGCTTGAATCAGCCTATCAGCGGCAGGATCCGATCATGTTGTGGATCTATTCCCCGCATTGGGCACCAGCAAAATACGACGGTAAATTCGTTAAATTCCCAGAGTATTCGCCGGAATGCTATGCCGATCCATCGGTCGGCATGAACCCTGACGCGGCCTATGACTGCGGCAAACCAACCGGTCCAATCTGGAAGGTATCCTGGGCCGGTCTGGACGACAAATGGCCAAACGCGGGCAAGGCGATCCGCAACTTCGACATCGACAATGCCGCAATGGGCGCGATGGTGGCGGATGTTGATCTCAACGGCAAAACCGTGGATGAAACCGTGGCCGCTTGGATGGTAGACAACAAGGATGTTTGGTCCACCTGGATTGCCAACTGATCCGATACCAACTGCGCGCCGGCATGTCGGCGCGCAACCATCCTCCCATGAGAAATTTGCAGGTCGTCCAACAGCTGATTCCGGCTGAATGCTGACGCTCGACCGAGGCCCTAATGAACAACACAACCATCCTAGAGTGCCGCGACGTCTGGAAAATCTACGGCGCAAAAGCCGAGAGTTTTCTGGAACACACACCCAATCCGCAAAAAGGCGAGCTGCGCAAGCAGGACCTGATTGGTGCCGTGCGCCGCGCCAATGTGCAGATCCGCAAGGGCGAGATCTTTGTGATCATGGGTCTGTCCGGCTCCGGCAAATCCACACTGGTGCGCTGCCTCTCGCGTCTGGTTGAACCAACCGCAGGCGAAATTTTCTTTGAGGGCAAGAACCTGCTCACCATGAGTGAGGCAGAGCTGATCGACATCCGGCGCACCAAGATGGGCATGGTCTTTCAACAGTTTGCCCTGCTGCCCCATCTGACCGTTCTCGAAAACGCCGCCTTTCCGCTGGATGTGCAAGGCGTCGACAAGAAAACCCGCGAAGCCCGCGCCATGGAAATGGTTGAACTGGTCGGGCTGAAGGGGCGCGAAAACAATTACCCCCGCGAACTTTCCGGTGGGCAGCAACAACGGGTCGGTATTGCCCGATCTCTCGTTGTCGAACCTGACCTGTGGTTTCTGGATGAACCGTTTTCGGCCCTTGATCCGCTGATCCGGCGCGAAATGCAGGATGAATTTATGCGGCTACAAAACATGCTGCATAAAACCATTGTCTTCATCACCCATGACTTTGACGAGGCGATCCGCCTTGCTGACCGCATAGCCGTGATGAAAGACGGTGAAATCCAGCAGCTCGCAACGCCCGAAGAACTGGTGCTGAACCCTGCCACCGACTATGTCGCGGAATTCACCCGACACGTCAGCCGCTCCAAAGTGATCACTGCGGGCTCCATCGTACAGCCACTGGAAGATGCCACCTTCGCTGGCACCGTCGACCACAAACAGCTTATCGATGACATCGCCAAACAGATCGAAGGCTCTGACGCCCCCTACAAGGTCGAAAAAGACGGCGAGGTCATCGGCCAGATCACCCGACAAGGCGTGATTGATGTGCTTGTGGGGCGTTCATAAATGCCGCGTTGGATGACATCGGGACGGCTGTTCTGGCTGGCGCTCTTTGCCGTGACTTGGGCGCTGTCCACATGGTCATTCCAGCTTTACAAAGCACTGGACGCACGCTGGATCATCCGGTTTCCAACAAAATGGCAGCTGGAGCTTGATGGTGCAATCAGTGAATTTCTGACCTGGCTTGTCGAAGACGCAGGGTTTTATTTCTTTTCTTTCAAGGACCTGACCCGAGCCATCGCGGCCCTGATCGAGGCCCCTTATCAGTTTCTGCGCAATCTGTTGATCGAAGGGTTCTCAAGCGGCTACGGCGAAACGGCGGTGCAACTGGCCCCTTCCCTCAGCTGGATTGCCGTCATCATCTGTATCGCCGCCATCGGGCTTTACGCCCGTGACTGGGCGTTGGCAGCATTGGTTGGCTGTTGTTTCTTGTATCTCGCGGTATTCGGTCAATGGCACAGCGCGATGATCACATTGGCCTCGGTCCTGATTGCCGTGCCTATCGGTGCTGTTGGCGGGCTGTTTCTGGGCATCGCGGCCTATCGCCACCGGTGGATTGATATGGCCCTGCGCCCCGTGCTGGACCTGATGCAGACCGTTCCCGTTTTCGCCTATCTTGTCCCGATCCTGATCTTGTTCGGCTTTGGACCCGTTGCCGCGCTGGTCGCTACAATCATCTATGCGATGCCGCCCATGGTGCGTATCACCATCGTTGCCCTGCGCAGCGTCCCGGATGAGATCCTTGAGGCAGGGCGTATGGCGGGCTGTACCCGTCGTCAGATCATGTGGAAAATTCTGGTGCCCTCGGCCACACCAACGCTGATGGTGGGGGTCAATCAGGTGATCATGCTGTCGCTGAATATGGTGATCATCGCCTCGATGATCGGTGCGGGGGGCTTGGGCTTTGACGTGCTGGCCTCGCTGCGCCGGCTTGATATCGGCGGCGGGATCGAGGCCGGTCTGGCCATTGTCCTGATGGCCATCGCGCTGGACCGCGCCAGTCAGGCGTTTTCCGAACGTAAATACCGTGCCCGTAAAACCGGCAATCTGATGCAGCGTTATCCGCTGAGCAGCACGGTCCTTTGTGTCGCAATCGTGACGATGATCCTTGGGCGCTTTATCCCGGCGATACAGACCTATCCAGAGGCGCTGACCCTGACAACCGGGCCTTTCTGGGCCGGTGCGATGGAATGGATCAACGTCAATTTCTTTGACACATTCGAGGCCATAAAGCTGGTAATTCTTCAAGGGCTTCTGCTTCCAGTAAAGAAGTTCTTTACCGGCATCCCTTGGGCTTGGGGCATCATTGCCACGGGTCTGATGGCGGCACGGATCGGTGGCTGGAAACTGGGCATCATTGCCATGCTGATGATGGGGTTCATCGCCGCCAGCGGGCTGTGGGGCAAGGCGATGGTCACGATCTATCTCTGTGGTGTGTCGGTGCTGATTGCGACCGTGATTGGCATACCGCTCGGCATCTGGGCGGCGGAACGGCCCAAGGCGGGTAAAATCATCCTTGGCCTGATGGACACGCTGCAAACCTTGCCCAGCTTTGTTTATCTGATCCCGGTCATCATGCTGTTCCGTGTCGGGGATTTCAGCGCGATGATCGCCGTGGTGCTTTATGCGCTGGCACCTGCTGTGCGCTATGCCGCGCATGGTTTGGCTGATGTGCCTGAACAGATGATCGAAGCGGGCCATATGGCTGGCTGTACCAAGCGCCAGATCCTGTGGCGCATCAAACTGCCACTCGCCACGCCACAGCTTTTGTTGGGATTGAACCAGACCATCATGCTGGCGCTGTCGATGCTGGTGATCACCGCTTTGGTCGGTACCCGTGATCTGGGTCAGGAGGTTTATATCGCGCTGACCAAGGCCAACGCCGGCAAGGGGATTGTCGCGGGTCTATCGGTCGCCTTTATCGCCATCATCGCTGACCGTCTCGTCAACGCCTTGGCGCTGGGACAACGCAAGAGGTTGGGCTTATGACACCTGAAATCATTGACAAAGTCGCGCGGCTCAGCTGCTTTGAGAACCCGCAGGATACTGTTGCTCTTGGCGGGGGGCTGACAAATGTGAACCTGCGGGTGGATGACCGGGACCAGCAATATGTTGTGCGCCTTGGCGAGGACATCGCCGAACATGGTGTGATGCGCTGGAACGAGCTGGCCCTCTCGCGAGCCGCCAGCGTGGCAGGGTTCTCACCCAAGGTGATCCACCATGAACCGGGTGTTCTGGTGCTTGAATTCCTGAACGCACAGACCTTCACAGAGGCGGATGTGCGCAACCCCGACAATTTGCAGCGGATCATTTCAATGATCACCCACGTCCATCACGACCTTGCCGGTCACCTCAGCCAACCAGTACTCGCCTTCTGGCCGTTTCAGGTGAACCGCAGCTATGCCGCGCGGTTACACGCGGACGGGTCGCGCCACGCCAAGGCCCTGCCTGCGATGCTGGCACAGCTTGATCAGCTCGAATCCGCCGTCGGGCAGATTAACATGGTGATCGGGCACAACGATTTGCTGGCCGCCAATATCCTCGACGACGGGGACAAGCTGTGGCTGATTGACTGGGAATACGGCGGGTTCAATTCGCCGCTGTTCGATCTGGCGGGGCTGGCGTCAAACAACGCCCTGTCCGAAACACAGGAACGCGCAATGCTGGCGCAGTATTTCCAATCCGACCCTGATCAACACTGGCGCGCCTACAGCGCCATGAAATGCACCTCACTGATGCGCGAAACGCTGTGGTCGATGACCTCTGAAATCCATTCCGAACTGGATGTGGATTACGACGCATATACCTCTGAAAACATGGACCGGCTTACTTCGGCACTTGCCGGTTTTGCGCAGACATAAGGTTTGAAATGACACTCCCATCCTCTTCAAAGATCATCATCATCGGTGGCGGCATCATCGGCTGTTCGACGGCCTATCATCTGGCGCAAATGGGTCACGACGTGCTGTTGCTGGAAAAGGCACAGCTGACCTCCGGTTCCACATGGCATGCCGCCGGTCTGGTCGGGCAATTGCGTTCCAGCGCCAATATCACCCAATTGCTGGGCTATTCGATCGAGCTTTACGATAAGCTTGAGGCGGAAACCGGCCTTGCCACAGGCTGGAAAATGAACGGCGGTTTGCGCCTTGCCTGTAATCAGGAACGCTGGACCGAGGTCAAACGACAAGCCACCACCGCCCATAGTTTCGGTCTCGATATGCAGCTGCTGACCCCGCAAGAGGCGCAGGATCTGTGGCCCTTGATGGATATCGGTGATGTTGTGGGCGCGGCGTTTCTGCCAACTGACGGTCAGGCCAGCCCCTCTGACATCACACAGGCCCTGGCGAAAGGTGCCCGTGCCAAAGGCGCGCAACTGCTTGAAAATACCCCCGTTACCGAGATTTTGACCGAGAAGGGCAAGATCGTTGGTGTGCGCACACCGCAGGGCGATGTCACTTGCGAAAAGCTGGTTCTGTGTTGCGGGCAATGGACGCGCACCTTGGCCAAATCCATCGGGGTGACGGTGCCGCTGGTCTCGGTTGAACACCAATATATGATCACCGAGGCCTTTGGCGTGCCCTCCGATCTGCCAACACTGCGCGATCCCGACCGGTTGACCTATTACAAGGAGGAAGTCGGCGGTCTGGTCATGGGCGGCTATGAACCCAATGGCATCCCATGGGCCAAAAACGGCATCCCCGATCCGTTTGATTTCCAACTGCTGGAATCGAATTTCGACCACTTTGAACAGCTGGTCGAGCTGGCCCTGCCCCGCGTGCCGGCCCTTGAGACCACGGGCATAAAACAACTGATCAACGGCCCCGAAAGCTTTACCCCCGACGGCAATTTCATCCTTGGCGAAGCGCCCGAAATGGCCAATGTCTTTGTCGGTGCCGGCTTTAACGCCTTTGGCATCGCATCAGGCGGCGGCGCGGGCATGGCACTGGCCGAATGGGTCGCAAAGGGTGAACCGCCCTATGATCTCTGGCCGGTCGACATCCGCCGATTTGGTCGCCCACACACCGACGAAGACTGGGTGCGTGCCCGCACCATGGAGGCATACGGCAAGCATTACACCATGGCCTGGCCCTCTGAGGAACACAGCAGCGGCCGCCCCTGCCGCCGCTCGCCGCTCTATGCTGCGTTGCAGGACAGCGGCGCGGTGTTTGGTGAGAAACTGGGCTGGGAACGCCCGAACTGGTTTGCCGAAGCTGGGGAAGAGGCGCGCGATATCTACACCTTTGACCGTCCAAACTGGCATGGCCCCGTTGCGCGCGAACACAAGGCCGCACGCGAGGCCGCCGTGCTGTTTGATCAGACCTCTTTCGCCAAATTCATCCTGAAAGGCCCCGACGCTGAAGCTGCGTTGAACTGGATTGCCGCCAATCGCGTGGACAAGCCGGTGGGCTCGATCATCTATACCCAGATGCTGAACGATCACGGCGGGATCGAATGTGATTTGACCTGTGTGCGCATCGCCCAAGATGAATATTACATCGTCACCGGCACCGGCTTTGCCACCCATGATTTCGACTGGATTTGCCGCAATATCCCCAGAGGGATGAATGCACAGCTGGTCGATGTGACCTCTTCCAACGCGGTATTATCGCTGTTTGGACCGAAAGCCCGCGCCATTCTGGAACAATGTACCCGCGATGGTGTCGGCCACGAGAATTTTGCATTTGGGCAGGCCCGCACCATCGGCATCGCCGGTTGTCCGGTTCTTGCGCTGCGCATCACTTATGTGGGGGAATTGGGGTGGGAATTGCACCTGCCAACCGAATATGCCCTGACGGTCTTTGCCGCGCTGCATGAAGCAGGCGCAGCCCATGGCTTGCGCAATGCTGGCTACCGCGCCATCGAAACACTCCGGCTGGAGAAGGGCTATCGCGCGTGGAGCTCGGACATCGGGCCGGATCACACACCGGACGAGGCCGGCCTTGGCTGGGCGGTAAAGATGAAATCCAACATAGCGTTCAAGGGACGTGAAGCCGTGCAGGCCCAGCGCGAGAGCGGCGTGAAAAAGATCATGGCGACCTTTACTTGCGACGGCGATGTCATCCTGTCGGGTCGCGAGACGATCTATCGCAACGGAGAACGCTGTGGCTGGCTCTCCTCAGCAGGATACGGGCATACGCTTGGGACAAGCATCGGCATGGGGTATGTGCGCAGCAACCAAGCCATTGATAAAGAATATGTTTTATCTGGTGATTACGAGCTGGAGGTGGCCACCCATCGGGTTAAGGCCAAGGTAACATTGGCCCCGCTTTATGACCCGAAGATGGCAAAGGTAAAATCCTGACAGGGCTACATTCCGCGCAAAAGATGCGCTACCCTGCAGCGCGACTGACCCAGGAAATCACCCCCGGATGAGCAAAACTGACAAGCCGATTGCCTATATGCAACGCACCCGCGACTATTATCTGGCGCTGGGCTACGGTGCCCCCTACGTTTGGGCCAGTTTTGCGGACGTGCCCTTTACCCCGCTGACAAAACCACTGGCGGAATGCACCCTTGCCTTGGTTAGCACGGCGGCACCCTATCAGCCGGACAAGGGTGATCAGGGCCCCGGCGCCCCTTATAATGCCGCCGCCAAATTCTATGAAGTCTACGCCCAACCAACAGCCGGCACCCCCGATCTGCGGATTTCCCACATCGCCATCGACCGCGATCACACAACAGCCGAAGATCCGGCAAGCTACTTCCCTCTGGCGACCATGAAAGACGCGGTTGCTGCCGGGCGTATTGGCAAACTCGCGGATCGGTTTTTCGGATTGCCCACCAACCGCTCCCAGCGCACAACCATTGAGGTGGACGCCCCCGCCCTCCTTGCTCTCTGTCGTGAAAACGGGGTGGATGCCGCCGTGCTGGTGCCGAACTGTCCTGTATGCCATCAATCCGTTTCAATCGCCGCCCGCCAGTTGGAAGAAGCCGGTATCGCAACTGTCATCATGGGCTGTGCCAAGGATATCGTTGCACATGTCGGCGTGCCGCGCTTCCTGTTCAGTGACTTCCCATTGGGCAATGCCGCGGGCCGCCCGAATGATCCCGCATCGCAGGCCGTGACCCTAGCGATGGCCTTGGACCTGTTGGAAACCGCCCGACAGCCCCGCACCACCCGGCAATCCCCTCTTAAATGGAATGGCGCTGCGGATTGGAAAGACGACTATTCCAACCCAGCCAAACTTACGGCGGCAGAGATCGCACGTCGAAAACGGGCCTTTGACGAGGGTAAGGCCACCGCCAAACAAGTGTTGAACAGCTAGGTTCGGCGCGCATAGATATTGCCTTGCTGGCTTGTTACAGAGCTGTGCAAGGGCGAGCCCACCGCAAGCCGCTTTCATCCGGCATCCCTCGCCCCATCGGAATCCGTCTGCTTTCGCTTGTCTAAGTCACAATTGGCCCCAAGCTGGTCTTGCATAGGCAACGGTTTTGCGTGACAACCGGCACCACCGGTCCCGTAGCTCAACTGGATAGAGCACCTGACTTCTAATCAGGGGGTTGGGGGTTCGAGTCCTCCCGGGATCGCCAGTTGATAGATGCGGTGTAGATGGGGCATAAGCATGCACGAAACGGCGTTTTTCCATGCACACCCTGTCAAGAACTAATTCATGTTCGCTTCCGATAATTATCTAAGTGTCTGATACGTATGAATTATGAATCTCCTCGGACGTAGTGCCTAGAGTGCGCTAATTTCTGCGTCGGGAAACCGTGGGTGATGCCCCCGTCATACTCCGGGCAGGTCGGCCTCAAGAGCGCGCACAGCGGTCAGTCAAAACTTCTTTGGCACAACAGACGAAATCGCGACTCCCAGCCAGTTGCCAACTTCCTACGTCCTTTGCGTTGGAAATATAGCACCTGATAAGAAGGGAGGTCACCAGCACTTCGCGTCTTCATCTATGATTGAGCCACCGGAACCGAAAGCGGACTTACAACATTCGAACGCCTCCGCTACCGTAAATTGGGATAGCAAAGTGCGAGATTATTTGGAGTGGTTATTTGATTAATTTTAGAAAAGGGAGCAAAGACGAGCTTGCGAAACTCCCCCCGGAAGCAGGATTTGATGAACGTGCTGATATTATCCGGCGACATCTGGCAGAAGTTTTCGGCTCCAAAAACCTGTCTTTTCTCTTTGGCTCAGGTTGCTCATCCTACACGCACGAAGGGAGTGAGCTTGGCATTCCGACTATGGGACCGCTGGCGGCAGAGTTTCAGACAACCCTTCAGGGGATGCCCGGTCTCCCCGGCGTCGGTGCCTTTGTCACGGCTGAACAACGAAATGCGCTCATGGACCGGCTTGGCATCGACCTAATGCACGATGACTTCCGAAAAAACCTAGAGCGGATGATGGAAGTCCTGATGACTGCGCAGCAGTTTTGCAGGACCAGCGGCAAGGCAGAATTTCAGGATGCCCTGACAACCGTCGAGGCCGTTATCGCGGGAGTCAAAAAGTTCATACTTCAGAAATGCACGGAAGGGCAATTTGTCCAAGGCGACGAAACAGTCGTGACGCTCTACCGGCGCTTTTACCAGTCGCTGGCCACTCGATCACGTGGCCTTGCGCCGCCTTGGGTTTTCACCAGCAACTACGACCTCTTCAACGAGCGGGCGATGGACCGATCCGGCATCCCCTATTCCAATGGGTTCGCGGGCACTGTCGAGCGCCGCTTTAATCCTTCCACATATCGTCGTGCCTTGGCTGAGCAACTCGATATTTCTTCAAAGAGGTGGGCAGCGGTCGATGGATATGTGCATTTCTGCAAGCTCCACGGCTCCGTAAACTGGACAGAGGAGGAGTCCGGGCTGTTCCCTATCCGGGAGGCAGCCGACAAGCTCGATCCTGTGCAAGATCGCGTCATGATCTATCCGACGCCCTCTAAACAGACGGCAAGTTTTGGCTCGCCCTACTCAGATATGTTCCGTGAGTTTCAACGGCAGATCGTTCAAGACCAGAGCGTCCTTTTCGCGATGGGGTTCAGCTTTGGGGATGAGCATATCAACAATATCATTTTTCAAGGGCTGACCCTCCCAGGCTTCCGCCTTATCGCGTTCCTCAATCCTGAAGACGCCAACAATCCTGTGACGAAAGAGCTTGCTGCACTCGGAGACCCGAGGATTTGGTTCATCTGGGGTAGCGACGAGGAGACGGGCAAAAAGGCTCACTACTTCGATAGCATCGTCCAGGATTTAATGCCGACGAGTGCGGATCAGAAAGAAGAGCAAGCCATCGAAAAAGTCTTCAAGAAGCTACTTTCCAAGCAGCAAGGTGACGAAAATGGCGAGGGATGAAGCGAGCCGTGCCATAGGTAAGATCGTCAGCGTTTCGGCAGATCGCCTTGTCGTCGAGCTGCATCGGGGCAGCGATAACTTCACAGTCATTGGCTTCGATGATGTCCACTATGTCGCGACCTTGGGTTCTTATCTGATGGTGCCGAGCCAATCCGAGTATGTCGTCTTGGAGGTTATCGGCCTCCGAGAGAAGGATTTTTCGCCAGCCTACGGTAACGCAGCGGAAATGGACAAAACCACTGCGGCAAAGTTCCTCGATGTGGTTCCCGTCGGCTCCATGCCTGTCCAGGGCGGCTCTTTCAAATTCGGTGTCTCGACCTTTCCCTCGCTTTATGCAGATGCCCTTTATGCGCGTGATGAAGACCTCGACCGCATCTTCAACGTGGAGCAAGCGGCAGATCGGGAGACAAAGATTGATGCTGAGGGGGCTGAAAAGGAGGGAACGGTTCCCCATACAATCGAGATAGGCACGTCAGCGGTTTTCAAGGACTATCCTGTGAAGGCGCAACTTGACGCGCTTTTCGGTGGGCATGTCGCTGTTCTTGGAAATACCGGAAGCGGAAAATCCTGCACTGTGGCATCGATTGTTCAGTCTGTATTTGACAGATCTGAGGAGTTCTGGGCTATTGGCGCTTCATTCGTCCTCTTCGATGTCAATGGTGAATATCGACAAGCTTTTGAAGACTTGCCCTGGCAAATTCAGGCAAGCTACTTCAAGGCAACGAGTTCGGAAGCCGAAGCTGAAGTTCTAGATGAAGGTTTCCTGGGTGCAGATCTGGTCGATCGATTTCGTCTTCCTCATTGGTTCATGACTGTAGACGAATGGGCTTTGTTGCTGCGTGCTAGCGAAAAAACACAACTCCCAGCACTGCGAACGGCGCTTGGGTTAACAACACTCTTCCAGGAAGAACCTGTCTCGGATGTTGTTGCGGGAGCTAGTGACGATCTGAAAGGCGTGCGAAACCATGTCTTAGCGAAAATCATCCTGTCCATTTTGAATGATGATGCCAGTGTCCCAAGCAAGGAGGGGCGTATCTTAGCGTTACTTCATACCTTTTCTACGGATGAGATTTGCAGAGACACAATCAAAAGAGGTTTATATAACGATTTTGGACAATTCAAAGACGGCCGGAATTCCAGCACCTCAGAAAACTACGAAGCCGTTTTGGCGCTCCTGCAAGAGCTCGTCACAGACGAGCCTGTGCTTCCCAGTTATGGAAACATACCGTTTTCGTTTGAAAGATTGCAAGCGGCGTTGGAACTAGCACTTTTTTACGAAGAAGCGAATGGAAACAAGCAGATAAGAGAGTATTGCTCTCAACTGGTTACACGGTTGAAGTCTGTTTCCGACAATCCAGACTTCGAATTCTTGCGGGCATCGGTTGAAAAACTGCAGGATCACGACAGAGAGCCGACAACTTTTGTTGACCGACTTATTGGGCTTGCGCGGGAGGGCACAAGCTACCGGAAAGATCGTCAAATCTGCATAATCGACCTAAACGATGCTTCGGATGAAATCGTGGAACTTGCCTCCGCCGTTGTTGCTAGATTGATCTTCGAGCGGATGCGCCGAGCAACACACCGAAACAAGATGCCTGTCCATCTGATCCTAGAAGAGGCGCACCGTTACATCTCAGAACGCCCAAGCCGTTTTGCCATAGATGCAGGCATCACCTTTGAGCGGATAGCGAAAGAAGGCAGGAAATACGGGGTTTTCTTGATTGTGGCTTCGCAGAGACCGAGCGAGCTTTCGAAGACTGTTCTCTCGCAGTGTAACAACTTCATCATTCATCGCATCCAAAACCCCGACGATCTTTCGCAAATCAAGCAGATGACACCATTCATCTCGGAAACGGTTCTGAAGCGGTTGCCATCCCTACCAAAACAGCACGCACTGATCTTCGGAAGTGCGGTGAAAATTCCGACCACCTTCCGCGTCAGGGATGCTGATCCCACGCCCAACAGTGATGACACTCAGGTTCGTGACCTTTGGTATGTCCCCCAGAACCCAAGTTTGCATTGGAAAGCTTAGGTTCTTCAACTTTCATTTCTTCGAATAGGTAGCACGATAGTTCAATGAATGCGGCGCTATCGATCAAGGCCAGCTTTAGGAAGGCCGCACTGCGGCATTAGCCACTCCGCTCAAATTCCGGTGGAGTCCGGTTTCAGTGTGGGGCATCAGCACGTCCCAAAATCTCACGGAACTGAGCTCTAAAATGAGCCGCGCCTCCGTTGGCGGGATGACGCAGAGTATTTGCCTGCACGCCTAGATCTTGGAGGTGATCTCTTGCAACATTACCAACGGCCAAAAGCTGACAGTTTTCGGCAAACAGAGCTCTCAATCCGTGCGCGTCACTGACATGCTGCTCGAAGTTGATCGGGCCACAGGTTTTACGGATGCCTTCACGCATCTTCGAACCGGCGTGCCTTGCTCCGACAAAATTGGATTGTTGAATGTCCTGCTCGCGGAAGGTCTCAACCTTGGTCTGAGCAAGATGGCCGAGGCCTCCAATACCCATGAATATTTTCAACTCTCGCGGCTATCGCGTTGGCATATCGAGAGCGACGCCATCAATCGCGCATTGGCCATGGTCATTGAAGCACAGTCCTCTCTGCCGATGGCACAGTTCTGGGGCGCGGGCGTGACTGCCTCCAGCGATGGCCAATTCTTCCCAACGACCCGCCAAGGGGAGGCCATGAATCTCATCAATGCGAAATACGGCAACGATCCGGGGCTGAAGGCTTACACCCATGTCTCGGATCAATTCAGCCCCTTTGCAACACAGGACATCCCAGCGACTGTCAGCGAAGCGCCCTATATTCTCGACGGTCTTTTAATGAACCCGACGGGTCGAAAAATCCGGGAGCAATATGTGGATACGGGCGGCTTCACGGATCACGTTTTTGCTGTGACTTCACTTCTGGCCTATCGGTTCATCCCGCGCATTCGCGATCTGCCGTCCAAACGTCTGTATGTCTTCGATCCCGCATCTACACCGAAAGAACTGAAGGGGCTGATTGGTGGCAAAATCAGAGAAAACATCATCATTGAGAATTGGCCAGATATCCTAAGAAGTGCGGCCACCATGGTCGCAGGCATCATGCCGCCCAGCCAGCTCCTGCGAAAGTTTGCGTCCTATCCCCGCCAGCATGAATTGGCTGTAGCCCTTCGGGAAATCGGCCGCATCGAGCGCACGCTCTTCATCATTGACTGGCTGCTTGATGCCGACATGCAGCGGCGCGCCCAGATTGGCCTAAACAAAGGCGAGGCGCATCATGCTCTGAAAAACGCTCTGCGCATTGGACGTCAGGGCGAAATCCGCGACCGAACCGCCGAAGGACAGCACTACCGCATGGCGGGTCTCAACCTGCTCGCTTCAATCATCATCTTTTGGAATACTGACCAGTTGGGGAAAGCGGTTCAGCAGAGGCAAAAGGCCGGATTGGACTGCGCGCCTGAGCTTCTGTCGCACATCTCACCACTCGGATGGGCGCATATCTTGCTCACAGGCGAATACCGGTGGCCAAAACCATGATCAAACAAGCTTATGATACGAATCCGCCCCCAGCCGGAGTCGACCCCTAGCGGACCAACTCGAAGCCAAAGGCGTCAAGCTCGCCATCGGCGCATCGGTCTACGATCCAGCCGATCCAATGGGAAAGATGTTCTTCAACATCCTCGCCACTTTTGCAGAATTTGAATCCGATTTGATCCGCATGCGTACCCGCGAAGGGATGGCCATTGCCCGCGCCAAAGGAAAACTGCGGGGCAAACAGCCAAAGCTATCTGATAAGCAGCAGAAAGAGCTCTGCCGGATGCATGGCACCGGCAACTATTCCATCAGCGATCTGGCCGAGGTGTTTTCCGTATCACGGCCGACCGTCTACAGAACCCTGAAACGACACCAGACCTGACTTTCGCTGCGCGTTGCCCAAACTGGCAAACTGCGGGACATAACTTCACTTCGCTGCGGGTGCCCCGATGGCGGCTATCAAGCCGAGTTGCGTATCTTAAACTGGAGCGCTGTTCAAAACTGCCTCAGTAACATTTGTCTCATTCTTTTTGTTGCCTCTGATAGCATCCCTTCATCAAACGCCGCAAAACCAAGTATGAGACCTTGAGGCGGATTAGGTAAAACGCAATGAGATGACAACGCTCTGAGATGCAAACCTTCCTTCCTTGCGGCGTCCACAATGGCCGTATCTGTGATCTCGTTGCTAAATTTTGGCAGAAGAGGCGCGCAAATGTGCATCCCTGAGGGGTCCGGCGAAATATCCAAAAAATCAGAACATCCCGCCAGTTCAGATATCAGATGAGATTGACGTTTTGCGTAGGTCCGTCGCATCCGTCTGAGGTGTACGGCGAACTCTCCGCCCTCCATAAAGGTGGCAAGTGCGGGCTGCGGAACAAGAGACGCGCGCGATCCGAAGCGGGACAAATGAGCTTTGGCCAGTGACAGAAGCCTTTCTGGCAAAACCAAATAACCCAAACGCAAAGCTGGGCTGAGAAGTTTTGAAAAACTGCCTAAATAGATGGATCGTTCCAGATTATCGAGGCCACTAAGCGTCGGCAACGGATGGCCTTGATATCGAAATTCACTATCGTAGTCATCTTCGAGAATGAGAGCGTTTCGTTGCTCAGCCCATTTCAATAGAGCCATCCGCCGAGACAACGGCATTGGGATTCCTGTCGGGTATTGCCGGGACGGCGTGACAATTGCCACTGACACGGGGTCGGCGATCTGCATGGGATCGAGACCTTGGTCGTCAATCCGAATGGGCTGCACGCTTGCCCCTACGGCTCCAATAACATCTCGCATTATCGGCCAGCCAGGATCTTCGATCGCTGCCGTTGGTTTGGGGCCAAGCAAGCCCCTGAAAATTATCTCGAAGGCTTCGGAGGCGCCGGATGTGATCAAGACCTGCTCAGGGCGACAGTCCAATTTACGCCATACCGAAAGATGTGTGCTGATGGCATGTCGAAGTGGATACCAGCCAAACGGGTCCGGTCGCCCCAGCAGATCATTGTGTGGTCTGCCCCAAGCCCGTTCAATGTGCTTTGACCAGCTTCGATAGGGAAACAGGGTTTGGTCCGGTACGCCTGAGTGAAAGGGTATCCAAGCTTGCAGTGGCTCAGGTTGCGTTGCGGTTTTCTTTACAGGCTCAACCAAATGCGGCAATTGATCTGCCACAAACGTGCCACCGCCAATTTCCGTTCTGAGGTAACCTTCGCTGATTAGCTGATCATATGCGCCAACCACTGTGGTGCGCGACACAAGTAATTCTTGAGCCAAAATACGGGTGGCAGGCAGGCGCGTTCCGGAAAAACCTTGGCTCTCATGAAGCAAGTTGCGCAAGGCTCCGGTCAGCTGAGTCAGGAGGCTGACGCGCAAAGCACGGTCCAATGTGAGGCCAAAGAGCTTGAGGTCTAAATTGGACTGTATCTTTTTATCAATATTGGACATTTCTTAGTATCCACTTCAGCTGTAGGCGTAGTCAATAGAAACTGTTCTATAGGATAGCCATCATGACGGACCCACTTGTAATCACCGAGAAATCTCGCCTGCGACGCCTACATCAGCGTGGCCACTTCGACCGCGCGACGATCAATGGCATCTTGGATGCGCAGCCGATGTGCAGTGTTGGCTACGTCATTGACAACCAACCCTATGTAACGCCGACATTTCAATGGCGTGAAGGCAACCGCGTTTATTGGCATGGCTCTTCAGCCAGTCGAGCGTTGCGCAAATCAAAAGACGCGGACGTCTGTTTGACAGTGTCCATTCTGGACGGGTTTGTCTTAGCCCGGTCAGGCATGCACCACTCTGTCAACGCACGTTCGGTTATGTTGTTCGGTCGGGCGGTTAAGGTAGAAGATCCGGCTGAAAAACTCGCGAAACTACGAACCTTTGTAAACGGGTTGTTTCCGGACCGATACGATACCCTGAGACCTGATTACGAGCAGGATCTGAAGGCCACGATGGTTCTTGGCATGGACATTTCGGAAGGCAGCGCAAAAATCCGAACGGGTGAACCAGGCGACGATGAGGAAGACTATGCCTTATCCATTTGGGCGGGGGTCATACCTGTGACCACGCAAATCGGAACGCCGGTCCCGGACACGCGCCTGCTTGAGGGCGTCGAGATGCCGGATCATGTTAGGAATTTTCGGCTTGAGTAATGTAGCGGCGGCTTTGATGTGGTGAACAGACATTCGAAGCCAACGCAGTATTTGGTAAAATGGGCTGATTGTGTTGAAAAACACTAGAATTCAGATGTCGCGATTTTCCGACAAAAGCCCATCATACCAAGAAGTCCGGTGAGATCGTTCATGAGGCGCAGAGAGCTGGCACATGAGCGGCGAAAGACCAATTTTGCCGAACCCCTCGCAACCGAAAACTGGGCGGCATGTACGGCGAAGAAATTCGTCGGGCAGGCTCAAAAACGGTGTTTTTCAACACAATCGGCTCTTTCATTGAATCCGCTGCGCTATGCACGAAAGGCGGCTTTGCCAAGAAATCGCTTAAAGGGGGATTTAGCACTCAGCCGCACTCGACCCCATGTTCTGCAGCCCTGCGAGATTTGCGCCGCTTTTGTCGATTACAACTCTGTCGGGGAAGCCGTCATTGCCGATGGCACGAGTAAAGAAAGCGGTTGCCGCCGCCTCATCCCGGCGCTCTGACAACATGAAATCGAGGGTTTTTCCGAATTTGTCGACGGCTCGGTAATAGTAGACCCACTTGCCTTTGACCTTGATGTAAGTCTCGTCTCTCACCTGACAGGGCATTGCAAAGCAATGCCCCGAGAAGGCATCCGCCAGGAAACGGCTGTCGACCGCTTCCTGACCTGCGCGTTTGTGGCGATCAGCGGGGCATATTTCACGACCCACCGGTTTAGGGTCGCATGGTCGACTTCGACCCCGCGTTCCGCCATGATCTCCTCCAAATCGCGATACGAAACGGCATATCGGACATAGAAAAACACCGCGTACAGGATTACGTTTCTGGGATAGTGACTACCTTTGAAATCAATCGTCACGTTCTGATACTCATCCGCTAATTCAAAGGTCGGCGTCTATCACAGCTTGGCAGCCAAGCCCATCGTCTAAAAGTTTGCGACAGAACCCCTTGAACTTGGCATCGATGCTTTCACGCTTTGTTTTTCTTTGACGGATATACAATTGACCACACAATTTACATGGCTTGATAATCAGGTTTTGCTATGCCCAGCATTCACAACGTCACCGCATGGAATTTTGATCCGGCATTCTGGTCTGAATCAACTGGAGGGAACACCCCACCGGGTTGGACCGCGTCAAACGGCGGCGGACGCACGACGCTCACCTCGCCGTCCGCCGCCGACAACGTCGATCTCGGGCCACTGATAACCAACATAACCCTGACGGATGAGAACGATGATGGGGAATTGGAAGCAGGGGATACTATCAACTTCGGCGGTTCAGACTTCACCATTTCGAACATTTTTGCAGAAGACGTAGCCACGATTGACGGCGTTCAGTACGACATCGTCACGATATACGCCAATGGTCAACCGGGCGATTTCAATCCCGCGCCCTATGCCTATTCCTTTGCTGTTGACCAAACCACGGGCGATATGCTGGGGGCGTTCGACGGTGAAGTCAGTGCGACCGATGTCTCAAACTCTCCCTCAGCCTATGCTGTATCAACTTCGGAACTGCCCTGCTTTACACTCGGTACGATGATCGCAACTCCGACCGGTGACACCGCAGTAGAAAACCTGAAAGTCGGACATTTGGTCCTGACGCGGGATGCCGGGTCGCAGCCGATCCGATGGATTGGCAGCCGGCGTGTTTCCCGGGAGACACTTGGTTTACGACAGCATTTGTTACCTATCCGTATACGGGCGGGGGCGCTCGGGACCGGACAACCAAATGCGGACCTACTTGTCTCACCCCAGCATCGGATACTGGTCCGCTCGAAGATCGCAAAACGCATGGTTGGCTCGGACGAATTACTGGTCGCGGCAAAACATCTTCTTGACATAGAAGGCATCGAAATCGCCAAAGAGATCTCTGGGATCGAGTACTTTCACATTCTTTTTGACGCTCACCAGATCGTGGTGTCGAACGGCGCTGAAACAGAGAGTCTTTATACCGGACCTCAGGCTCTTAAAACTGTAGGGAATGCTGCGCGCGCAGAGATATTTGAATTGTTCCCAGAATTGCGTGAAGGGCCTTCGCCCACACCTGCGGGTGGAAGGCCTTTTCTGAGCGGACGTCAGGGACGTCAACTTTCGATGCGCCATGTACGCAATGGTAAGCCCCTGGTTTCTGAACACAGTGGGCCCCATCGGAAGGTTTCTTCGTAGAACCACGCTAAGTAAGAACGTTCAGCGAACATCATCGGACTCCCCAGGGTATCAATCGGGCATTGGCCACCGTGATCGAAGCGCAAGCACAGTTACCAATGGCAAATTACTGGGGTGTCGGTAAAACTGCTTCCAGTGACGGGCAGTTCTTTCCCACCACGCGGCAGGGTGAGGCGATGAATCTGATCAATGCGAAGTACGGTCATGAACCCGGCCTGAAAGCCTATACCCATGTATCAGATCAGTATGTGTTGAATGTCACTGAGAACTGACCCTGTAGCCCCATAAATTGTCACTGAGAATTGACCCATGTGAACACATAGCCCTGACGGTTTTGGTCAGGGAGACATGGAGTGATCGACATGGGAT